>Ga0214917_10000199_pt1 | contig 76372 bp, 59 predicted proteins | sample LL_1208_BB_MetaG_FD_177983 | JGI IMG/M metagenome (GOLD analysis project Ga0214917, IMG submission 177983) | Freshwater microbial communities from Lake Lanier, Atlanta, Georgia, United States - LL_1208_BB | ecosystem: Environmental > Aquatic > Freshwater > Lake | place: USA: Georgia | collected... | reverse complement strand
CCGGGAAATCGGCCCTCAAAAACGCAAAAGTCGACCCGGCCGCTCGCAGCAATTCCCGGCGCAGCCTATAACTGGTTCATGTCTCACGCTCTTTCCGACCAGCGGTTTCTCGCCATCCGCAGCCTGATCGTCGAACTGGCCGCGGCACTCGATCGCACGGAGCGGCATGCCCACGCTTCCAACGGCATGCTGGATTCAGACCCGCGCTGGCGGCTGCTTTCCGAGGCCGTCGAGCGGCTCGCGCGGCCGGGCCACCGGGCGGACGACATCCAGCAGCTCTTCTCCGACGCCTACGAGCCGAACTGGCGTCAGGACGGTGGCCCGCGGCTGGCCGGCTCCCCGAATTGCTGCGGCCAGTGAGTCCCGCGTCATGAACTACGTCGATCCCCACATCCACATGGTCTCGCGGGTGACCGACGACTACGAGGCCCTCGCGCGGATGGGCTGCGTGGCCGTAAGCGAGCCCGCCTTCTGGGCCGGCTTCGACCGCCGGAGCGCCGACGGATTCCGCGACTACTTCCGGCAGATCACGGAAGTCGAGCCGAAGCGGGCGGCCACCTATGGCATCTCCCATTACGCCTGGCTGTGCATCAACGCCAAGGAGGCGGAGGACGTGAAGCTCGCCCGCGAGGTGATCGCGGCCATCCCGGAGTTCCTGGCGGCGTCGAACGTGCTCGGCATCGGCGAGATCGGGCTCAACAAGAACACGCGGAACGAGGCGGCCGTGTTTCTCGAGCAGGTGCAGCTCGCGGTGAAGCACGACGAGACGATCCTCATTCACACGCCGCATCTCGCCGACAAGTTCCGCGGCACGCGGATGATCCTCGACATGCTCGCCGACTTTCCGACACTCGACCGAGGGCGGGTGGTGATCGACCACGTGGAGGAGCACACGATCCGCCACGCCCTCGACGCCGGCTACTGGGCGGGGATGACGCTCTATCCCGTCACGAAGTGCTCGCCCGAGCGGGCCTGCGACATGATCGAGCGATACGGCACCGAGCGACTGCTCGTGAACTCCGCCGGCGACTGGGGGCCGTCGCGGCCGGTAGCCGTGCCCGACTTCATCGTGGCGATGCGGGCCCGGGGGCACGCCGAGTCGCTGATCGAAAAGGTCGTGCTCGACAACCCGCTGGCGCTCTTCTCGCGGTGCCGCCGGTACGTGCCGCCACCGCGGGTGGCCGGGCGGGCGTAGCCGGCGACGTGCGACACGTTCATGGCGTCGGGTTCATGGCGTTCATGGCGACCGGGTGGCCGTTACACTTGACACGTGGTGCACGTGGTCCGAGTGAAGGAGGTCAACGATGTCGAGCATGCCGGTACGAGCCTTGTCCGGACGCCTCGGCGCGATCGTCGCCTGTGCAGCACTGAGCGTCGGGGCGTCGCTCGCCGCCGCGCCTCAGCCGGGTCAGTCGGCGCCGCGGGGCGTGCTTGACCTCCGTGGGGGTGGATTCGTGTCCGGTGAACTTCTGCCGGCCCCCGAGGCCGGTGACGGTCGCGAGACGCTCGTGTGGCAGTCGCCGCTCTTCACGAAGCCGTTCGAGTTTCGCCTGGCCGATGTCGCAGGCGCGCGGTTTGGGACGGTGGGCGATCCAGCCAAGCCCCCGGCCGACGCGTTTCGGCTGCACCTGCGAGGCGGCGACATCATCACGGGCGTCCTGCAGGCGATCGACGCCGACACGATCACGGTCGAGGTCGGCGGCGCGGCCGGCCGCCAGACGCTGCGGATCCGCCGCGACGAGGTGGAGAGCATTGCCCGGCGCGGCGCCGGCGGCGGTTCGTTCGAAGGGCCCGGTGCCCTGGCAGGCTGGGAGCAGAAGCCGGGCAGTGCCTGGCGGGAGGAAGCGGGACGGCTGCTCACGTCGCGACGCGGCGATTCGATCTCGCGCGACGTCGCGGCACCAGCGCGGGCCCGATACGACATCGGCGTGTCGTGGACGAAGCCGGCGGAGCTTCGGTTCTCGCTCGTGGCCGATGGCGTGGCCGGCGACGACCAGTTCGTGCTCGAACTCCTCCGGCCGGCAGCGGGTGGCCCGACGCTCGCCGTCGTGCGCCGCAAGGCCGGGAAGGCCACGCTCGAGCCGATTCCGCTCGACGCTGCCGCCGATTCGCTGCGGATCGTGCTCTTCGTCGATCAGCCGCGAGGGCGGATGGCGGTCGTGCTCCCCGCCGCAGGGGACGAGCCCGCGGCCGATATCGAGCTGGCCCGTGCGGCCGGCGCGGAGCCGTTGCGTGGCGTGCGACTCTCCCTCACCAGCGGCGACATCTGCCTGGAGAGCCTGCGGGTCACGCCCTGGACCGCGGCCGAGCCGACGCTCGACGACGTCGAGCAGACCACGATCGCCGTGCGGAACGGTGGTCCGCGAACCGGCGATATCGAAGGCTTCGACGCCGCGACCGGTGGCTTCATGGTGCGCGACGGTGAGCAGGTGACGCGGATCCCGGCGGCCGACGTGACGGAAATCTCACTGCCGCGGCCCGAGGCCGTGGGGCCGAAGCAGGTGCCGCAGGTGCGTGCGATCAATGCGGACGGCGACGTCGTGTCGGGCACGCTCGCGAACATCGATGCCCAGAACGTGTGGATTCGACGGCGGGGCCTTGCGGAGCCGCTCGGCATGCCATTTTCGCAACTGGTCGCACTGCAGTCGCTGGTACCGGCTGCGACGGCCCTCGACTTGCCAAGCCGCGAAGGCCGCCTCGAGGGAGACGGGTTGGCGATGCGTGGGGCTCTTGCGGCCGTCGCCGGCGGCGTGGGCTGGCAGCCGCTCGGCAGCATTGTCGCGAGCCCCTTCGCCGCGACAGCGGCGCCGTTCTCCGGTCGCCTCGACTATGTGGTGCCGCCGGCCGACACGAACGAGTCGGGGATGGTGGGGGGCATCGGCGGCATGGTGAGCCGGGCGGATGACGGCGGCTTCGTGGTCACGATGCTGGCCGAGGATGGCGCCGCGGCGCAGGATGGCCGGTTGCAGCCCGGTGATCGGATCGTGGCGATCGCCCCTGCGGAGAAGGCCCGGTTCGTGCCGACCAAGGGTCTCGCGCCCGACGAGGTGACCGACCTGCTGCGAGGGCGGGTCGGCACGCCGGTGCGGATCAAGGTGACCGATGCCGCCGGCGAGGAGCCGCGAACGATCGAACTGATGCGCGGGCGGCTGGCGATGGCCGGCGGCCAGCTCCTGCGGCAGGCGCTCGAGACGCAGGCTCAGCTGGCGGCACCGGAGTCGGCCGGCGATGTGCTCGCGTTTCCGGCCGTGGTGGTGCTGACGAGCGGGGAGAGCACGCCCTGCCGCGTGGTGGCGATCGACGCCGAACGGCTGCGGCTTGTCACGCCGCTGGCAGGCACGGCGGAAGAGCCGGTCGATGTGCCGGCCGCGTTCGTGAAGGCGGTCGAGTTCGATCCCTCGGTGCCGGGGCGGGCGCTCGACCGCGTGCGGTTCGAGCGGCTGCTGACGATTCCCCGTATGCAGCGGTCGCGGCCGCCGACGCACGTGCTCAGGATGAAGAACGGCGACTACGTGCGGGGCCGGCTGATCGCGGCCGATGACCATGTCGTGCGGTTCGAACTGCCGGGGAAGGAGCAGGTGTTTCCACGCGACGCGGTGGCGCGGGCGATCTGGCTGCATCCGGAAGAACTCGACGCACCGCAGCCGGACGCGGCAGCCGCCGAGCCGCCGGGGCCGCCGGGGCTGGCCGTGACGGGCATCTGGCCGGGCGGTCGCCGCGTGGGGCTGAGGGCGGAGACGGTCGAGGGGCCGGTGATCCAGGGCACGAGCCCCGCGTTCGGTGCCGCCCGCATCGATACCGACAAGGTGGAGCGACTGCTCTTCGGCACGGCGGCCGAGAAGGGGGCCGACCAGCGTCCCTACTCGCAGTGGAAGGTGCGGCCGGCTCCCGAGCCTCGGGCGATGCGCGAGCAGGAGCCGGCGAAAGAGAACGCCGGCGCGTGATGGCGACGGTTGCTGAAGGACGACGGGCTGGCCCGGCCGCCCACGGATGCCGCCGCGGTCGTTCGTCGCCCCGCGATCTCTCTTCAACACGAGGCAACGCGTGAACACGATCCAGCCCGGCCGCTACCGTCACTATAAGGGCAAAGAATACACCGTGCTCGGCTCCGCGCGGCACAGCGAAACGCTCGAGGAGCTGGTGGTCTACCGCCAGGAGTATGGCGACCGCGGCCTCTGGGTTCGGCCCGCGGCGATGTTTGCGGAGACCGTCACCGTCGACGGCATGAGCGTGCCCCGCTTCCTGTACGTAGCGCCCGTGGATTCTCCGGTAGGATGGTGACTCAGCGAGGAACCCTGCATCCATGGCCACGGATCCCATCTGCGGCATGAGCGTCGACGAGCGGACCGCCATGACCGCGGTCCGCGACGGGGTCACTTCCTACTTCTGCTCCGAGGGCTGCCGCCGGAAGTTCATGGGCGACGCGTTGCCGGCCATCCTGTCATCGTCGCCATCGCCGGCATCGCCCTGCTGCGGATCCCGCCGCCCGGCCGCCGCTCCGGCCACGGGCCGCGCCGATGCCATCTACACCTGCCCGATGCACCCGGAGATCGAGCAGGTCGGGCCGGGATCCTGCCCGAAGTGCGGCATGGACCTGGAGCCGAAGACCCTGCAGCTGGATACGAACGACGACGATCCCGAGCTGCGCGGCATGAACCGGAGGTTTTGGATCGCCGCCGCGCTCACGCTCCCGGTGTTTCTCGTGTCGATGCTGCCCATGCTGGGCGTGCCGGTCGATCGCTGGCTGGGGCCGACGGTGCACTCATGGCTGCAGCTGGTGCTCGCCACGCCGGTCGTTCTCTGGGCGGGCCGGCCGTTCTTCGAGCGGGGCTTCCGCTCGCTCGTGACTGGCCATCTCAACATGTTCACGCTGATCGCCATCGGCACGGGCGTCGCGTATCTCTACAGTCTCGTCGCCGCATTGTTCCCCGCGCTCATCCCGCACCAGTTCTCGCATGCCGGTGGCGTGCCGGTGTATTTCGAGGCGGCGGCGGTGATCATCACGCTGGTGCTGCTCGGGCAGCTGCTCGAACTGCGGGCCCGTCACCGCACGGGGGCGGCCATCCGTGAACTCCTGTCGCTCGCCCCGCCCGTGGCCCGGATCGTGCGGCAGGGCGAGGAACGCGAGGTGCCGCTCGACGAGGTGCATCAGGGCGACGTGCTGCGGGTGCGGCCCGGCGAGAAGATCCCCGTGGACGGCCGGCTGACGGCCGGCGGAAGCTCGGTCGAGGAGTCGATGATCACCGGCGAGCCGATGCCGGTGGAGAAGCGGGCGGGCGACGCGGTGATCGGCGGCACGCTCAACCAGACGGGCTCGTTTTTGATGGTGGCCGACAAGGTCGGCAAGGACACGGTGCTCTCGCGGATCATCGGCATGGTGGCCGACGCGCAGCGCAGCCGGGCGCCGATCCAGAAGGTCGCGGACGCCGTGGCGGGCTATTTCGTGCCTGCGGTGCTGGCGATCGCGGTGATCACGTTTGTGGTCTGGGCCATTGCGGCGCCGGAGCAGCCGCCGCTGGCGTGGGCCCTCGTGAACGCCGTCGCCGTTTTGATCATCGCCTGCCCCTGTGCGCTCGGGCTGGCGACGCCGATGTCGATCATGGTCGGCATCGGCCGCGGGGCGCGGGAAGGCGTGCTGGTCAAGAACGCCGAAGTGCTCGAGCGGCTCGAGAAGGTCGACACCGTGGTCGTCGACAAGACGGGCACGCTGACGGCGGGCCGCCCTTCGCTGACGGAGTGCATTCCGGTGGCGCCCCTGGCCGAGGTGGATCTCCTGCGGGTTGCCGCGAGCGTCGAAGAGCAGAGCGAACACCCGCTGGCCCGGGCGATCGTCGCCGGTGCCGCGGCCCGAAACATTTCAGTGCCGCGCGTGGACCTCTTCTATTCCGTGACGGGCGGCGGTGCCCGCGGGAGCGTGGAGGGTCGGAAGGTGCTCGTGGGCAAGCGGGCCTGGCTCGCCGAGGAGCGGGTGGCGGATCTCTCCGCCCTCGACGACCGGGCCGAAGCGCTTCAGCGGCAGGGACGCACGGTGATGCACGTCGCCGTCGACGGGCGGCTGGCCGGGCTGATTGCGGTGTCGGATCCCATCAAGGCTTCGACGCCCGAGGCGGTGCGCAGCGTGCACAACCTCGGGCTACGGCTCATCATGCTCACCGGCGATGGCGTCGAGACGGCCCGCACCGTCGCCACCGGGCTTGGGATCGACGATTTTCGCGCGGGCGTCACTCCAGAGGGCAAGCACGCGATCGTCCGGTCCTTGCAGGCGGAGGGGCGCACGGTGGCGATGGCCGGCGACGGCATCAACGACGCGCCGGCGCTGGCCGCGGCCGATGTCGGCATCGCCATGGGCACCGGCTCCGATGCCGCGATCGAGTCGGCCGGAGTGACCCTCGTGCAGGGCGACCTCCGGGGAATCGTCAGGGCGATCGACTTGAGCCGCCACACGATGCGTAATATCCGCCAGAACCTGTTTTTCGCGCTGGTCTACAACGCGCTGGGCGTTCCCATCGCGGCCGGGGTTCTCTATCCGCTTTCGAGCCATCTCCTGCTCAACCCGATGATCGCCGCGGCCGCCATGAGCCTGAGCTCCGTGTCGGTCGTGGCCAACGCCCTGCGGCTGCGATCGATGAAGATCGGCTCGTAGCCGTCTCGTCGCAGCTGGGCGACCTCGGACATCGCTTTGATGCAGTCCGCCGCCACGCGCCTGCGATCACTCGCGCGATTGCGCAGGGCCGGGGCCGCACGCCTGGACGACGTCGAGGCCGCGGTTCGAAACCGCCCGGTGCGTGAGCAGCCAGTTTTTTCTGAACTGCGAGGAGCGAATTCCGGACCTGGGAACGGGTTCGTGAGGCTGACGTGTCGGAGACGTTTCGCGATCTGCTGCGGCGGATCGAGAAGGTCGGCCTGAACAGCGGCCTGACCACCTGGATCAGGCTGCGGGACCTCCGCAACCGCGTGGTCCACGACTACCTGCCCGACCGTGAGCTGTTCCTGAGCCTGCCCGAGGCCCGGGTCGTTCTCGACGAGTGGCGGATGGACTACAGCCACAGACGGCCACATGGCGGCCTGAAGTGGCTGACCGCGGCGGCCTTCGCCAGCGGGCTGGACGATACGGCCTCCGGGGTGGTCCCGGCGGTGCCGCGTGGTGTGCCTCCGGTCGGGGCTACGCCCCTCCCTGCGACCACACCACGCGGACGGTTCCCCAACTCTCTCACGAGCATTGGTACAAAAACTGGGAAGTGGTCACCTTCAGCCACCGCAGCACGACCTACGATCCGAACGGCATGCAGATCGTCCAGGGCGGGGGGCGGCTCCATGTCTCCCGATTTCTTCGGCGCGACGGCGGACGACCCGATCCCGCTCGAGGCCGGGCTCTCAGCCTGCGGGGTACGATCGCCATGGCCCGCACGGCCGACACGAACCCGCGACGCTCGCGCGGGCTGCCGCCGGACTCTGCGTGTTCGCCATCCGTCACCGCCGGCCTCGGCGGTCGGGGCACGGCTGGCAATCGGCTTCAGTGGGCCGCGTCACCGCGAGACGGAGCCGGTGAGCGACTTCAAGTGGGCGAAGAGGTCGGACACGTCCTGTGGGGGCATCGATTCGAGCAGCCCCTCCGGCATGATCGAGACGCCGGTGAAGTCGGCCTGGGCCACGTCGCGGCCGGCGATCCGGATGTCGGCCGTGTTCGGCTGGCGGATCACGATCGCGGCGGCGTCGCGGGAGACGAGCAGGCCCTGCACGATCCGCCCGTCTTTGGTGACCACACGGAAGGTGCGGTAGCCCCCCTCCATCGCGGCGTTCGGCGTGAGCACGTTGCGGAGGATCGCCTCGACGCCCGTGACGCCGACGCCGTCGAGCACGGGGCCGACCCTGCCCCCCTGGCCGCCCTGCTGGTGGCAGGTGAGACACTTCGTCGCGAACAAGGCCTGGCCCCTGGCCGGATCACCCCCAGCCTCCGCCAGCCCGCGGAACTTCGCGAACTTTTCGGCGCGCATCTCCAAATCGGCCGCGGTGACGAGGTTGGGCGCGTCGAGCGCCGGCTCCACGCGGGCATCGCCGGCCAGCTTGCCCCACGCGGTGCCGCCGTGAAAGGCCACGAGGCTCGGCGGCCTGCCATCGTCGCCGGCGAAGCTGCGGTCGAAGTCGGCGCGGATCTCGTCGGCCGTGCGGGCCCGGTTCCAGACACGAAACTCCGCGATCCGGCCCTGCGTGCCGCCGCGGGTCGTGCTCCGCCCGAGACGCACGTCGGGATACGGAGTCGTCTCCCTCGCCGTGCCCTCGGCATCGAGTTCGCCATCGACGTAGATCCGAAACATGCCCTCCGCGTCGCGGGTGACGGCGTAGTGCGTCCAGGCGTCGGGCGTGGTGTTCGACGCCGCGACGACGACGTCGCTGTGCTCCTTCGTCCACACGCGAAACTTTCCACCGTGGAAGTTCATGTCGATCACGCCGTTGGCCGCCAGCAGGCTGTCCTGGTTGTCGATCGGGGCCGCAAGATTCACCCACGCCTCGACCGTGAACGGCCCGTCGAGCGACACCTCCGGGCCCGCGCCCTTGTCGTCGCCGGTGAGCCGGAGCACGCGGGGCGCGCCGGCCGTCAGCTCGGCCCAGATTGTTTCAAGCGCCGGGTTTTCCTCGAGCACCAGGCGCATGTCGGCGAGCACCGAGATCGGCAGCGTGGCGGCGTCGATGTCGCCGGCCTCGCACGCGGCCAGCAGAGCCTGCGCACCCTCGCGGTGCCGGGCCAGGCCGGCGGCCGCCGGCAGCCGATCACCGAGGGCCAGGTCGTTCCAGGCGGCGACGACCGCCGCGCACGTGCCCGGATCGCGGGATTCAACGCACGCCGCGATCGCATCGGCGCGGAGCTGCGGATCCGCCGCGGTCGACGAGAGCAGCATCTGCATCGTGCCGACGCTCATGGCCCCCATCTCGCGCAGGCAGCGGATCGCCGCCCGCCGCCGCTCCACGTCGCCCGTCGGGTCGGCGACCAGCTTCGCGACCTCCGGCTCGAGCGACCGCAGCTTGTAGGCGCCGGCGAGCTCGATGCCGAGCGCGAGATCGCGGCCCTGCATGCCTTCCCCGAGAAGTTCACCGGTAGCCTTGGCGACGACCGCTTCGATGCCGGGGTTCGTCAGGCTCGTGCGAAACGAGAGCAGCGACTTGAGCGTCGCGGTCCGCGACGCGGGATCGACCGCCAGCCGTTCGAGCGCGACGGCCACCTCCGGCACGTCGGCCAGGGCGGCAAGCGTGCGAACTTCCGCCGTGTCGAGGGGCCGCTTGATCTCCGGCAGCAGCTTCACGACAGCCAGCGCCGCGGCCTTGGGTTCGAGGGCGAGCGTCGCGAGCAGCCGGTTTTCGATCGGCAATTCCCGGCCGGCCGGCGACGCGAGAAACGCCGTCACGGCGGCTGGATGCCTTTCCAGGGCCCAGCGGGCGAGATACCGCTCGAAGTCGCGGTCGTAGACCGTCCAGGCATCGCCCTGCGCCCGTTCCTTCCCCAGGCTCATGAGGAGCGCGACCGTCTCGGACGCGGTGACCGGAATCCGGCGGAACGCATCGCCGAGCGCCGCCCGCACCCGCGGCGATGGGTCGGCCACCAGCGGCGTGGCCAGACGGCAAAAGACGGCTTCCGAGCAGGTCGCCCCGGCGATCCGAATCGCCTCGTGCCTGAGGTCGGCGCTCGGGTCGGCCACGAGTTTCTCGAGGAGCGGCAGCGGCACCGCGCCGAGGCCTTCGAGCGCCCAGAGGCTGCCCACTCGGGCGGCGACCGACTCGGCGGGGTCGGCCGCCTTCTTTTCCAGCACGGGCACGAGCGCCGTCGCCTTGCGATCGACGATCTCCTGCCAGGCGAGGTCGGCGATCCGGGCGTTCGCCGCGCCGAGATGCTTGGGCAGTTCGTCCGTCGGCAGTTTCGCCACGGCCACCGGCTCCCGCACCGGCTGCGACGCATGCCGAATCCGCCAGATACGGCCGCGCTCCCGGTCGCGGTCGGGATGGTTCCGCGGCACCTCGTTGTGCGAGATGATCTTGTTGTACCAATCGACCACGTAGAGGCAGCCGTCGGGGCCGAACTGGATCGCGACCGGGCGAAACGCCTTGTCGGCGCTCGTGAGCAGGCTGGGACCCTTGCGATACGTGTATCGTTCGCCCGACCGGGTCGCGATGATCGACTGGATCTGATTGGTGATCGGATTTGCGACGTAAAACACCCGCTCACCGGGTGTCGCGTTCGCCCCGGCGCCCCACGGACCCGGCCAGCCGTCGGCATCGTCGGCAAGGGCGAGGCCGCTCAAGCCGCTGCCTCCCATCTGGGGCGGCCCCAGCGGCTGGGGCATGAGCGGCTGGTAGGGCCGCAGCCGGTCGGCCGAGAGCGTGGGCACGTGCACGCCCGGCTCGTAGGGGAAGATCGGGAAGCCCATGTCGTTGGCCTCCTGGAGCCAGGTAGCCCCCTCGCGCGAGATCGTCAGGCCCCAGATGTTGTTGGGGCCGGCCGTGAGCGATTCAAACAGTGAACCATCGGGCCTGAACCGGCCGAGCTTGCAGGCGAGGAACGGCACTTCCGTCGCACCATCCGCAAACGGCTTGCCGTCCGGACGCTTCACCGCCGACTTGTTGAAGGCGCCCTGGGCCAGCAGGATCCAGTCGCCGGGCACCCGCGTGAACTGGTGAGCGAAGAGGTGCGAGTCCTGCACGCCAAATCCGTCGAGCACGGTCTCGTGCGTGTCGGCCCGGCCGTCGCCATCGGTGTCGCGATAAAAGCGGATCTCGGTGCCGTATTGCACGAAGGCTCCATCGCGATACGGGATCACGCCGAGCGGGATCGCGAGCCCCTCGGCGAACACCTGCGGCGGCGACGGCTTCGCCGCCCACGGATCGTTGACCACGACCACCTTGTCGCGGCCGCCCGCCGCGAAGAGCCGCTTCGACGCCTCGGGGCTCTCGTTGCCGTCGACGGGATACTCCATCGCGGTCGTCGTCCAGAGCCGGCCGTGGCCGTCGAAGGTGAGGGCCACGAACTTGCCGTAGGCGTTGGCGGGGTCGGTGCTCTCCTCGAGCACGAGTTCGGCCGTGAAGCCCTCGGGCAGCGTGAACCGGGCCGCCTCGGCCGCCGCCGAAAGCGGCGCGGCCTCGGCGGCGTTCCGCGCCTTCATCCCGGTGGCCGGCGGCGTGGCGGGGAGCGGCTCGATTCGGACGTCCTTCACCTCGACGAGCGCCTTGCCGCCGCCGTGCACCTGGAGACCGATCTGGCCGGTGAGGGGAATGGCCGGATCCTTCTCGACGTAGTCGAGCGCCGCCACGCCGTTGATCCAGGACCGGATCGCCGGTCCTTCGGCGCGGATCCTGTACTCGTTCCAGTCGCCTTCCTTGATCGCGGCGGCGAGCGGCTTCGGGTCCCTCGGTTCGCCGATCACCTTGTTGCGGCGGGATTCGTCGTAGAGTTTGCCCCACCAGCCGGGGCCGGCGTCGACCTGGTAGCCCTGCATCTCGTGCGAGTCGGGCACGCGGGTGCTGCGGATCTGGATCCCGGAATTGACGAAGCCGCCGGCGCCGCGGATGCGGATCTTCAACGTGAGCTCGAAGTTCCCGAACGACTCCTTCGTCGCCAGGAACGTGTTGTGCGGCACCTTCTCCTCGAGCGACCCGCCCACGATCATCCCGTCAGCCACCTTCCACCACTTCTCCTCGCCCGCGCGCGCGTCCCAGCCCGCAAGGGAAGCGCCGTCAAAGATTGGCTGAGGCTCGGCGGCTCGAGCGGAGGGAAATGGAAGCAAGACGAAAAGAACTGCAACACGGAAGGCGAGGGGAATCGGCGAACGCTCGACGAGCGTGGGCCGCTGCGGCCCCGCGAGGAGACTTTTGCCGTTCCCCGAGCCGGCGACCTGGAAGGGAGGCTTCATCGGCATATCATCGCTCCTTTTCAAGCCTCAGGCATGTTGAAGTCGAACACGATGACGCGAGCGAGACACGGCACCACGATCGTCTTCACCCGCTCGTGCTCCGGATGGGGCAGGTAGGCATCGCGGGCCTCGGGGCTCGCAAACGTCATGATGAAGCCGTGCGTGAAGCCGTCGTTCATCCCCTCACCGCTGTCATAGGGGCCGTGGTGGAAGTCGAGCAGGCCGGGGATCTTCCCCACCATGCCCGCCATCTCGCGGAAGCAGGTGTCGATCCGGGAGGATGTGATCTCGGGCTTGAATTGGAAGACGCCGTAGTGCTTGACCTGGGGCATGGAGGACTCCTCATGCTGGAAACGGGCGGATTCCCTCGCTGGCGCTTCGGGCTTCCATCGGACGCAGCGGATTCGAGGTGAATTCGTGCATGTGGGCGAGCAGGGTCTCGACACACGCGCGGGCGAAGGCGGGGGCGTTGATCGTGCAATCGAGCGCCGTGCACTGGATGCCGGGCCGCAGACCGGCTTCGATCGCACCGAAGAGCGCCGCATCGGCGTGCTCGTCGTGGAACGGGCCGCCCTGTTCGCTGATCACGCTGATGCCTCTCCGCGGGATGAGCACGCTCACGGGGCCGCGCGACGCATTGACCTTCCCGGCCACCATCCGGCCGAGCGCCTCGCACTCCGCCGGCGTGGTCCGCATGAGCGTGACCTGCGGGTTGTGGATGTAGAACGTCCGGTCGGCGAACTTCGCGGGCACGGTCTGCCGTTCGCCGAAGTTCACCATGTCGAGGCAGCCCGGGGCGACGACGGCCGGCACGCCGTGCTTGGCGGCCGCATCGAGCCGCTCGGGGCCGGCCGAGAGCACCCCGCCCACGAGTTCGTCGGCCAGCTCCGTGGTGGTGACGTCGAGCACGCCGGCCACCATGCCGCTGGCGATGAGCGATTCCATCGCCCGGCCGCCGGTGCCCGTGGCGTGGAACACGAGCACCTCGTAGCCCGCCTGCTCCAAGAGCGGCACGGCCGCCTCGATGCACTGCGTCGTGTTGCCGAACATGCTCGCGACGACGAGCGGTTTTCCGTCGCCGCCGGTGACGTCGGCCTCCACCATGCCGCAGATCGCCCCCGCGGCCCGGGCGAGGATCGTCCGCGAGATCCGGTTGAGGCCCTGAACGTCCACGACGGCCGGCATCATCGCGATGTCGGTCGTGCCGACGTACGGCGCCGTGTTGCCGCTGGCGAGCGTCGAGACCATCAGTTTCGGAAACCCGATCGGCAGGGCCCGCATCGCCGCGGTCGCGATCGCCGTGCCGCCGCCGCCGCCGAGCGCGATCACGCCCTGGATCCGGCCCTCGGCCGCCAGTTTCTCGAGCAGCCGCGGGGCGGCCCGGGCCATCGCCGAAACGCACTCCCCGCGGTCGCCGCGGGCCATGAGCGCCGCCAGGTCGATGCCGGCGGCTGCCGCCACCGCGGACCGTGGGATGTCGGGCGTGACGGCGGGCGCGTTGCCGGTGCCCACGTCGATCAGGAGCGGGGCGTGCCCGCGCACACGGATCCGATCGGCGACGAACGCATGCTCGCGGCCCTTCGTGTCGAGCGTGCCGAGGACAGCGATCGTCGCCATGGATGTCTCTCCTGCCACGGACGTGTTGCCGGCGATCGTTACTTGCGGCGGCCGAGCGGGATGTTCTTGAACTGCCGCGTGAGTTCCGGGAGCGACTGCTCGAAGGCCAGCCGTTCGAGGCTCGACGCGCCCACGAACCCGACCACGTCGGTGCGCTCGTTCACATACGCCGCGTCGGCGGGCGTGCAGATCGGCCCGCCGTGCGACAGGCAGATCGTGTCGTTTCGAGCGTCGAGGGCCGCGCGGGCGATCGCCTGCACGCGGGCCACCGCATCGTCGAGCGAGCAGGAGGCGTTCGTCACGCCGATCGAGCCGCCGATCGTCGTGCCGACGTGCGCGATCACGACGTCGGCGCCGGCCTCGGCCATCGCCCGGGCCTCGTCGGGCGTGCCCACGTAGACGATCGTGAACAGGTCCATCCGCCGGGCGAGGCCGATCATGTCGACTTCCTTCTGGAAGCTCATGCCGGTCTCTTCGAGAATCTGACGGAACTGGCCGTCGACGATGCAGTGGGTGGGGAAATTGTTGACCCCGGAGAAGCCCATCTCCTTGACGCGGCCGAGCCAGTGCCACATCCGCCGCCTGGGGTCGGAAGCGTGCACGCCGCAGATCACGGGCACCTCCTCGACCACCGGCAGCACCTCGAACTCGCCGATCTCCATCGCGACGGCGTTGGCGTCGCCGTAGGCCATGAGCCCGGCCGTCGAGCCGTGGCCGGCCATGCGGAAGCGGCCCGAGTTGTAGATGATGATCAGGTCGACGCCGCCTTTTTCGAGGAACTTCGCGCTGATGCCGGTGCCGGCACCGGCGGCGATGATCGGCTTGCCGGCCTTCAGCGTGGCATGGAGCCGGTCGAGCACCTCGGCCCGCGTGTAGGGATTTCCTGTTCCGGTCCACGGGTTCGGCATCGTGCGTTCTCGCTGCTATATGTACCAATCAATCCCGTCACATTAGGCCGCGGGCCGCATCCAGTCCATGACCGAAATCCACCTCGACCTCGCCGAGACGACCCTCGACGGCCCGGGCACCCGGCTCTGGTCGGTGCATCGCGACGACTGCGCCGAACTCGCCGTCCATCGCATCCTGCACCTGGGGATGACCGATGCGGTGGTGCCGTATCGCCGCGTCCGACTCGCCCCCGGCGGCAGCTTCGTGATGGCCTGCCACGAGGGCCGCGGCCAGATCCTCCTCGACGGCCGCTGGCAGACGAGCCGCAAGGGCGTGGCCTGCCTCGCGCCGCCGCGGGTGCTCAATGCGTTCCATGCGGTGCCGGGCTCGCGGTGGCGGTTCGCCTGGATCCGCTACGACGAGCCGCCGCACGTGCGGCCGGTGGTGTCGGCCGCGTCGCCCGTGCGGGTGCGGTGCGATACGGACGCCCTGTGGCGGATCCTCGCGGGGCTGCGGGCCGAGTGGGAGGCTGGCAGGAACGCGCGTCACCTCCACCACTGGATCGAACTGGCCCACGGAGAAGCCCGCCGGATCGCCCAGCCGTGGCACGTGGAAGACCGGCTTTGGGCCGTGTGGGACGAGGTTGCCCGCGACCTCGCGGCCGACTGGACGCTCGATGCGCTCGCCGCCCGCTACCGCGCGAGCAAGGAGCAGTTTCGCCGCGTCTGCCTCCGCGACCTCGGCCGCAGCCCGATGCAGCACCTGGCGTCGCTGCGGATCGAGCAGGCCTGCCATCTGCTCGCGACCACGCAGGACAAGGTGGAGTCGATCGCCCGGCAGGTGGGCTTCGAGAACGCGCCGGTCTTCTCCCGGGCCTTCAAACGGTGGGTGGGCCGCAGCCCGAAGGCCTACCGCGGGTGACGCGGCGCCGCGAACGGGCGGCCTCGGCTCCACGCCGGATCGCGCGTCGGCACGCCGGCGGGCCCGTATACTCCGGGCTTTCTCCGTCGAGTGGTCCCGATGTTTCCCCGGAGCCTCCCATGTCCCACGCGATTCCGTCTGCGGCACCAGTCCTCGTCCGCTCCTTGCTCGTCCGCCCCTTGCTTTTGGTCTCGCTCATGACGCCGTCCCTCGCCCATGCCGACGACGCCGCCATCCGCGCCCCGGCCAAGGGGGAGCGGATCGTGTTTCTCGGCGACTCGATCACGCAGGCGGGCGCCGGACCGGGGGGCTACGTCACGCTCGTCAAGGAGGCGGTCGCCGCCGCGCTGCCGGAGGCGGGCGTGGAAGTCTTGGGCGCCGGCATCAGTGGCAACAAGGTGCCCGACCTCGAGCGCAGGCTCGACCGCGACGTGCTCGCCAAGCAGCCGACGACCGTGGTCGTCTACATCGGCATCAACGACGTCTGGCATTCGCAGCGCGGCCAGGGCACCCCGAAGGACGTCTACGAGAAGGGCCTCCGCAGCCTCGTGGAGCGGATCCGCGCGGCCGGCGCCCGCGTCGTCCTCTGCACGCCGAGCGTGATCGGCGAGAAGGCGGCCGGCACGAACCCGCTCGACGCGATGCTCGACGAGTACGCGGGCGTCACGCGGAGCGTGGCCGCCGAATTGAAGACGGGGCTCGTCGACCTGCGAAAGGCGTTCGTCGCCCACCTCGCGGCGCAGAAGAAGGACGAGACCGATCGCGGGCTGCTGACCTCCGACGGCGTCCACCTCAACGCGGCGGGCAACCGGTTCGTGGCCGACCGGATGCTCGAGGCGCTCGGCGTCGGCGCGGGGAACGCGACGGCGGGCCGCGTGCTGCGGCACGTCGTGCTCTTCCGGTTCACGGAGACATCGACGCCCGCCGACGTGGAGAAGATCGTGGCCGCCTTCCGCGGGCTGCCGGCGAAGATCCCCCAGATCAAGGCGTTCGAATGGGGCACCGACGTCTCGCCCGAGGGCAAGAGCCAGGGGCTCACCCACTGCTTCCTCGTGACCTTCGCCTCGGAGGCCGACCGCGACACCTACCTGCCGCACCCGGCGCACCAGGAGTTCGTGTCGATCGTGGGGCCGCACGTCGAGAAGGCGTGCGTCGTCGACTTCTGGGCGAACCCCTGACGGCGGTATCCTGTGGCCGCGGTCGCGAAACGACACGCGAAACCAACCTTCAGGCCTTCAGGCAACCTTCAGGCCTTCAGGGCTGTTACGATGCCATCGCTGCCCGCCGCCTGCCTCGCCACCGCGCTCGTTCCCGCCGCCGCCCTCGCAGCCTTTCTTTGGACGGGAGCCTCGTCGGCCGCGGAGCCGCAGCGGCCGCCGAACCTGCTTGTGTTTCTGGCCGACGATCTCGGTGCCCACGATCTGGGCTGCACGGGCAGCATCTTCTACCGCACGCCGGCGATCGACCGGCTGGCCGCCTCCGGCATGCTGTTCACACGGGGCTATGCGGCGGCGTGCGTCTGCTCGCCGACTCGCGCCGCGCTCATGACGGGCCGGCATCCCGCCCGCGTGAAGATCACGAACTTCATCGCGGGGAACCGTCGCGGGGCCCTGCTGCCGGCCGACTTTCTCCACGCCCTGCCGGCCGACGAGACGACCGTGCCGACGCTCCTCCGCGACGCGGGCTACGCGACGGGCATCTTCGGAAAATGGCATCTCGGACCGCCCGAGGCCATTCGATCCCACGGGTTCGACGTGACCGGCTCGACGGCCGTCGGCCCGGGCACCGGACCGCCCGACGACACGCACCACGCGCGGGCGATCGCCGGGCAGGCGGCGGCGTTCATCGCGGCCAACCGCGGCCGGCCCTTCTTCTGCTACGTGCCCATGCACTCGGTGCACGTGCCGTTGAAGACCCGGCCGGACATCCTCGCCGAGGAGCGGAAGCGGGCGGCCGCGGTGCCGCCCCCCGCCGGACCCCGCGAGATGGCCGAGGGGGATCGCGCGGCGCGGGCCGTCCAGGATCACCCGGTGTATGCGGGCATGATCCGCGAGATGGACGAAACGGTGGCCACCGTGCTCGCCGCCGTCGAGGCGGCCGGGGAAAAGGACCAGACCGTCGTGATCCTCACCAGCGACAACGGCGGGCTCTCCACCGCCGAGGGTTCACCGACCACGAATCTCCCGCTCCGCGCGGGCAAGGGGTTTCTCTACGAAGGCGGCATCCGCGTGCCGCTGGTCGTGCGCTGGCCCGGAGTCACGAGGCCGGGTTCGACGACCGCCGTGCCGGTCACCACGCTCGACGTCGCCGCCACGCTCCTCGATCTCGGCGGTGCAGCGCGACCCGGGAGGATCGGTCTCGACGGAACGAGCCTGCGGACGGTGCTTGCCGGCGGTGCGCTCGCCGGCCGCGATTTGGTCTGGCACTATCCGCACTACGCGAATCAAGGGGGGCGGCCCGCGGCCGCGATCATGGCGGGCGACGGACCGAGCCCGGGCAACGAGAAGCTGATCGAGCACTTCGAAGACGGCCGCGTGGAACTCTACGACCTGGCCGCAGATCCGGGCGAGCGTCGCGATCTTGCCGCCGCGCGTCCGGCGCGGGTCGACGCGCTGAAGGCACGACTGGCGGCGTGGCGGCGGGACACCGCGGCGGCGATGCCCTCGCCGAACCCGCAGCCGGTCGAACCCTTCGGCCCGGAGGGCGAGCCGCCGAAGCGAAATTGATCGAACGGGGGCGGGGCAAGGAGGGGCGGGACTCGTCGTGACCGCCGCCCGGCGGTCAGCGGTGCATCCGCGGAAACGGGTCGCCTTGATCGATGATCGCCGCTTCCGCGGTCGCGAGTTCCCGCAGCCGGTCGCGCACCGCCTGCTCCGGCGCTTCGGCCGCCAGGCCATCGAGGACGGGCGTCGTGACGTGCCGACATCCATCCGGGCCGTGTCAATCGGGGATGCGGCTTCGTAGCGGCTCCGACACCGCCTCGAGGAGCGCGGGCAGCACGGTTCGCGAGTCGAACGTGGCGGCGGCGATGTCACGGGCAGCGCGGCGGTGCCGCGGATAGTCGGCGTTCACCGCCTCGATCGCGGCGCCAATGTCGTCCACGGTCGTGAAGGCGAAGAGCCCTTCGCCCGTGGGCAGACGGGACGCGAAGCCGGTGTCGTGGGCGATCACGGGCCTGCCCGAGGCAAGGTAGCAGATGCTGCGGTCGCTGAACCAGCCGCACCGCGACCGCACGTAGCCCTGCTTCGCGACCGCGAGCTCCGCCTTCGAGCCCTGCACGAACGAGCGGTACTCGTGCGGCGAGTGGCAGACCGCGGCGGGATCGAGGAGCCGCCAGCCGTTCTCGCGGAGGGCGGCGAGGTCGGCGGTCTCGGCGGGATGGATCGCCAGCGCCGGCAGGCAGGGTTCCGTGGTGCGTCGCGGAAGGTCGAAGAGTTCACGCCAGGCGTGGGCCTTCTGGCCGTGGAAGATGCCGTCGAAGGTGACGGAGCCGTAGCTGCGCCAGTGGGCGACCGTCGTGAGGCCGGCGTGCTCGATCCGATCGGCCACCGGCCAGTGATCGAGGACGACGGGCTGGGGCGTCGTGATCCAGTCGCGGCCGCAGCGGGGCACGGTGCAGCCGGGCTCGCCGACGTTCCAGGCGATCGTGACGAAGTGCGTGTGCCGATCGAAGCCCATGTCGATCCCCTGCGCGTGCCACATCTGGTTGAACGCCGGATCGAGATCGAGGAACACGCGGCGCGGGATCGGCTCGGTGAGGGCGGGATCACGGAGCATTCCCGAGATGTTGACCAGCAGGTCGGCGCGGCGGACCCGCTCGACGAGCGCGTCGTAGGACAGGCCGACGGTCGTTCGCGTGCCTTGCCGCACGAGGGCCGCCGCGTCGGCGAGGCCGAAGTCGGCGGCGAGACGGGTGAAGTACGTGGCCGCCTCCGAGGCCGTGAACGCCGCGTCGAATGTCGCGGCAGACACCGGCGCCGGATCGACGAGCGTGACCTCGTGACCGAGCGCCCGCAGGCCGAGCACGTACTGCAGCACGGCCCAGGCGGCGCCCCCCTGGCCGGGCTGGGCCGCGACCATGCCGGCGACGATGATCGAGAGTCGGTCCATCGTGTTCACGGTGCGAGCAGGGTGGCGGCCACGTCGATCGCTTCCTCGGGCGTCGCCGCGAAACGGACGCGATGGTCCGCCGGCGATCGATCGGCCCACGTCGGGAACCACGTGTCGCGATGGGCGAAGATTTTCCCGTTGGCCGTGTCGCAGACGACGTGGGGGATGCCGGCGATCAGGCAGATGAGATGCGCGTGGAGCCGGTTGGTGATCACGACCTTCGCGCTGGAGAGAATCCGCAGGCCCCGCAGCGTGCGATCCTCGGCCAGCTGATCCCAGAGCCAGGCAAGGTGCCGCCAGGCGATCCGGCGGCGGACGGGACAGGGCTCGCCGCCCTCCTGCGGGGCAGGGGGCGGCCTCAGGCCGACCCACTCCTTGAACTGTCGCGCCGCGGTGGAAAGCTCGCGGAATTCCGACTCGGGCAGAATGCCGCCCGGGACCGTCCAGTCCCGGTCGACCCAGCCCGCGGGCAGCGGCGGCAGGGGGCCGAACGACTCGCCGTCGCTGCGCCACAGCGCGAGCACCGGCACCTCGGGCTCCATGGACGGACCGGGCAGATCGAGGGCCAGCGCCGTGTCGGGGCAGAGCTGCGCGGAGACCGTGGGAAAATGCTCCTGCGCGAAGGCGAGGCTCGCGGCGTCACGCACGAGGAGCCTGAAGTCGTGCTGCCGGGCGAGCAGATCGGTCATCGCCGCCACGGCGGCGGGCGAGCGGAACATGATGCTCTGCGGCAGCTGGATGATTCGCCGCTCCGGAAAATCGGCGAGAATCCGCATCCGCAGGGCGTGTTCGCGGGGGTAGACGTCGCCGAAGTTGCCGCCGCCGAGGATGAGGATCGGGCCTTCGGGCAGTGCGGCCCGCAGGCCCCGGGGATCGTAGCTCCACGGGTCGCAGCCGTAGGCGACCGTCACGTCGAGTTCGTGGAGGAGCCGCTTCGTGGCCCACCAGATCGCGGCGTCGCCGGCGTTCCAGTGGTCGGGATAGAGCGCGAGGCCACACCGCGATCCCGGCGGCAGCAGTTCCTGCCACGTCCGCTTCAGGATGGTTCTCACGTGGTCGATCATCCGAGTTTCCCGTCGTGCGGAGCCGCGACCGGCCGGCGATGCCGGACGCGACTGTCTCCACCCGCTGGATGAGGATACAACAGGAAGGAGTCGTACCCCCGCAAGGCACCCGCGGATCGCACAACGCCGGGCGTTCGCCGACCACGGGTTTTTCCCGGAGATCCCGTCCGCCACCGATGTCGGCATCCATGCCATCGAGCCATGATCATCTCCCACACCCACCGCGCGATCTTCGTGCACATTCCCAAAACGGCCGGGACGAGCATCGCTACCCTTTTCGAGCCGAATCTCCGCTGGAACGACCTCGTGATCGGCGGCACCGCATTCGGCGAGCGCATCCAGCCGGCCTACCTGGAGCGGTTCGGCCTCTCCAAGCACATGCGTGCCCGCGACATCCGGCGAGTCGTGGGGCCGGCGCTGTGGGAGGACTACTTCTCCTTCGCCATCGCCAGGCATCCGTACCGGCGGCTGGTCTCCTTTTACAACTGGAAGAGGGCCGCGGTGAGCCGCGCGGCGCCGGATTCACCGGTCTGGTCGTGGCCCGCCACGGAGGCGTTCCTGCAGAGCAGGAGCTTTTCGGAGTTCATCCGCCACGAGAAGTTCCTCACCTCCCGGGCCGGCCAGCCTCAGGCCGACTGGGTGTACGACGAAGACGGCAGGAACATCATCGATTACGTCGGCCGGTTCGAGGAACTGCAGACCGCGATCGACACGGTCGCGCGACGTCTGGGCTTCGGCTCCACGCCGCTCGGGATGCACAACGCGTCGGCGGCCGATCGTCCGCCCGCCGAACTCTTGTGCAGCGACGACGATTATCATTACCTTCACGAATTGTACCGACGGGACTTCGAGTTGTTCGGCTACGATCCGACGCTCCGCCTCTGAGGCCAGGCTGCGACCCCCATGCGTTTGGCCCGACTGCCCCGTGATCATGGACTGCTGCCCGGGCACGGGCGATTCACCGGCGTGGTGAGCGAGGCCGGTCCGGCGGATGGCCCGATCTGGATCGACGTGCCCGAGGCTTTGTCCGCGGATGTCACCGACCGACTCGATGCCTGGCTGCTCTGGGCCCTGCCGCATGCCTTCGAGACGCAGCAGGACCTCCTGCTCGACGGTCCCGTGGATGCCGAACTGCTCCGCAACGCCCATGAACTCATGGAGATCTGGGCCCGTTGGCGGCCCGACCGGAGGCCGATCCGCGTGCGGGCCGAGCCCGAGCCCGGGCCTGCGGCCGCGGAGACGGCCGGGCAGGCGCCAGTCAGGACGGGCCTCTTCTTCACCGGGGGCGTGGACTCGTTCTTCACGCTGTTCCACCACGACGAGCTGGTCCGAGAACATCCCGAGTGGCGCGAGCGGCCGGTGGATGATCTCGTGTACGTCAACGGGTTCGACATTCCGCTTGCAGCCACGGACGCTCTGGCCGCGAAACACGAGACGCTCGGCCGTGTCGCCGCCGATACCGGCAAGACGTTCGTCGTGCTCGCCACGAACCTGCGGGAAACGGGCGTCCGGCAGCCGTGGGGCCGCGTGATGCACGGGCCGGCACTCGGCGGCGTCGGCCTGCTCCTCGGGAGCCGCTGGAAGACCATGCTGCTCTCGTCGTGGTTCTGCCACGAGGACGCAGATCCGTGGGGCTCGACGGGGATCACCGATCCGCTGCTCTCGACGTCGGCAACCCGCACGCGACCGTACGGCGCAGGCCACGACCGGTTCGAGAAGCTCGCGTTCCTCGTCCGGTTTCCGCTGGCAATCGAGACGCTCCACGTCTGCTGGCAGGAGCGGTCGGCGGGCAACTGCGGCAGGTGCGAGAAGTGCCTCCGCACGCTGATCGCGCTCGAGGTGCTCGGCGTCCGCGACCGTGCCACGACGTTTCCGCGGGAGCCGCTCGACCTGTCGCGGCTCGCGGAGGTCTGGAAAGATCAGCCGCTCTTCGTCCGCATGTACGCGCAGTTGAAGGACCACGCCGCTCGGGCCGGCCGCACCGACATCGTGGCCGCGATCGCCTCCTGCCTCACGGGGCATTGATGAGACGCCGGTTCATGGAGCAGCTCATACGGCTCACACTTGAACCTGAGGCGTGTGCGAAGCATCCCGGTCATGTCCAGTCTCTTGGCCCAACCCGGCTCGATTGATGCGGGCCAGGCGACGGGGTGCCGGGTTGAACGAGTTGAGTTCTGACCCACCACAAGCACACGCAAGGGCCCTGCCGAACAGGATTGCCAGCGTCCACGTGGAGGGAATGTATCGGCACGCCGCAGTGAAGCCGATCTTCCGCGGCTGCTTGTCGTGGAGTGCCGCCGCTCGTCGCCAACACCTCCGCCAGTGCCATCGCCGGCGTCTGGCCAACGCCTGGCTGCGGGCGTCAGCGGGTGGCGGTGTACGTCGGGAGGTGGCGGTAGGGAACTTCGAGGGCGAGGAGATGGAGGGCCGTCACGTAGATGCGGCCGCCGTATTGGCCCCAGCGGTCGGGTTGCGGCCCGAGAGGATCCCAGCTGCCCGACTCCGCGCCGGCCGTGTCTTGCGTCGCTGCGAGCATGCCCACGAGGCTGCGGTACCAGCGATCCCAGTCCGGCCCGCCGGTGTGCACGAGCACCTGCGAGGCGTAGTACCAGAGATAGGCATCGCGGGTTTTGTCACGCTCCGAGCCGTACGCGACCGGCACGGATGTCAGCGCTTTCGCCGCGGCCATGACATTCGGATCCGCGGGCTGCGATCCGGTGTGCAGTCGCATGACCGCACCGACCGCCGTCATGCAGGCAGACGACAATCGCGACGGCCGCTGCCGGGGGCTGCGGGGGTTGTAAAGATAGCGGGCCGGATCGCCGGGCACGACCGCGGCGTCGAGCAGCGCGCGGACCCCCGAGAGCGCCCGCGGATCGGTGTCGAGGCCCGCGAGCGAGCCGGCCCGGAGGGCCACCAGCATCCAGCCGCTCACGGACAGATCGGCATCGCTCCCCGGCGTGTATCGCCAGCCACCCCGGTCGGGGTGCTGGCTCGCGGCGATGAAGCGGCAGGCCTGCGCGGCCGCAGGCTTCACGCGGGCGTCGCCCGTCATCCCGACGGCCTCGCAGAGCGCCATCGCCGCGATGCCGTGACTGTAGAGCCGGGCGCAGCTGTTGGAAAGCTCGTCGGCCGGCACGTAGAGATCGCCGTCGGGCTTCTGCGCGGCGATGAGAAACTCGAGGCCGCGGCGGACGGTATCGCGATGCGGACCGTCGAAGTGGTCGTGCCCAGCGCCCAAAAAGCAGAGCAGCGCCAGACCGGTGGCGGCCGTCTCGCTTTCGAGCTTCGGCACGTCGGCCGCCGTGCCACCGGCGAAGCGGCCGAGGCTCCAGCGGCCATCGGCCTGCTGCGAACGCACGAGGAAGTCGAGGCCGCGGGCCACGATTGCGTCGGCCCGCTCGGCTGTCGCGGCGGCCTCGTCACCCGGTGAGCCGGCCCGGCGGTCGGCCCGCCTGTCGGGCGCACGGCGGGCGAACGCTTCGGACACGTCGCGAACCCGCCCCTCCGACGGCAGCGACACGGAAGCGACGCGATCGAGCGGCACTGCCGCGGGGCCGAGCGGTGCGGCCATAGCGGCGTCGGCAGGCTCGGCGGCCGAGAGTCCTTCGTCACCGTCGGCGGGGACTGCCGTGCCTCCCCGGGTGACAACCATTTCTGCATCGCGGGCCGCCGCGAGTCCACCGGCACCGCGGCCGACGGCGGCTGGCGCGAGCGTGGCAAAGCCATCGGCCGCGGCTGACCGGGCGGAACCCGAGGCCGCGCCGGCCGCCGCGACGCCGATGCCGGGAGCGACCGCAGTGACCGATGCATCGATGCCCGCGGCCGCCGGTGCCGCAGCCCGACCGAGCGGCGTCGCGGCAGCCGCGGCAGGCGGATCGGCGGCACTGCGGCCGCCGCCGCTGACTGACTCGGTGACCGCGTCGCCGGCCCGGGCCGCGGCTGACGCGCGGCCCAGGACCGGCGCTGCGAGCGGCTGCGTCGCCAGCGGGCGGAAGAGAGGCCGAGCCGTGGGCTCCGGGGCGACTGTCTCCGCGACCGTCGCCGGCGCGGTCTCGCTTGTCGTCACCCGCGCGGTGATCCCCGCTGCCACGGTCGCGGATCGTGCCGGCGCGGAGCCGGCCACGGCCAGCGGCGCGATGGCGTCGGTCGAGCGACGTGGCTGCGACGAAATCGCCAGCCGTTCCAGGAGCGCGACTTCGAGCGGCCGCGGCGCGGCGACCACGGCCGATTCTCCGCGGCTGGTCACCGCAGCCGACGCCGCCGCGGCAGGGGCCGGTGGTGCCGCGGAATCGCCCACGCTGCCCACGCCGGCGATCGACGCATCGACGCGTTCGCTCGGGGTCGCCATGCCGCCACGGGCGAGAGCGGCTGCGGCGGTCATGGCCGGCGTGGCAGTCCGCGGCTGTGACTCCGGCACAAGAGGCAATGCATCGGTCTGGCTTCGCGAGGCCACGCGACGCTCGGCAGAAGCCGGCGTCGTGACCCTTCGCGGCGTTGACCGCGGCGGTGCGAGCCGCACGTCGAGCGGTCGCTCGTGGGCCGGACGATTCGGCGACGGCGAGGCGGGCACCTCGAGCCGGTAGTCGCTGCGGCGCTTCGGCTTCGAAATCGTGGCGGCGACGGTGTCGGCGGCCTGGTTGCCTTCGAGCCCGAGCCGCGTGACGGCCAGGCCGCGGGCCAGCAGCACGTGCAGCGCGAGGCTCGCGACCGCGGCGGCAAGAAGCCGACGGCGATACGCCCATACGGTGTCGAGCAGGCCGCGGCGTGGCATGAAGCATGTGCCTTATCGCGACGGAATGTCGGTGGCCGACTGCACCTGATAGTCGTCGATCCCGGCCTGCACGCAGGCGTCCATCGCCGCCACCACGAACTTGTGCAGAACGTTCTCGTCGGCCCGCAGGATCACCGTCTGCCGGCCCGGGTTGTCGGCGGCCGACTGCTGGAGCAACTGCCGCAGGTCGTCGAGTCGTACCGGCCGCACGCCTGCGTAGTAATTCCCGTCGCGGTCGATGTTGATCACGAACTCCCGCGGTCGGCTCGTGAGCGGCTTCGCGGCACTCGCCTGGGGCAGCATGACCTCGATCGAGCGGTCGTCCTCGTCGAGCTTGCTGGCGACGAGGAAGAAGATCATGAGCAGAAACACGATGTCGATCATCGGTGTCATTTCGAGCCCGGCGCCGAACCGCCCTTTGTCGATCGTGACGCTCATGGACGGGCCGTCCCCGCCGGCTCGGCCGCCAGCTGCTCGGGGGTGACGCGGCCCTTGCCCTCGTAGTGCTCCAGGCAGGGCAGGACGTCATCGACGACCGCGTCGACGTCACGGAACCCACGCAAGATCCGCCCTTCGAGCCAGTGGGCGATCATCGCCGCCGGGATCGCCACGCAGAGGCCGGCGAACGTCGTGATGAGCGCCACGTAGATGCCCTGGGCGAGTTCGGCGGCCCGATTGGCGCCCGCGTCGAGCGTGGCGGTCGTGTAGAAGGCGAGGATCATGCCCTGCACGGTGCCCAGCAGGCCGAGCAGCGGCGTGACCGTGACGGCCAGCGCGATCGGCCGAATGTTGGCGTAGAGCCGCGAGGCTTCACGGTCTTTCACCACTTCGGCGGCCCGCTCGATCTCCGGGATCGGTCGGCCGAGCTTCTCGAGCATCGCGGCGAGAACGTCGGCGAGGGCCGAGGGAAACTGCCGGCAGAGCCGGTATGCCTTCCGCGGATCGAACGGCCCCGGCGTCACCAAGGCCGCGATCCCGTCGCGGAGCTTCCGCGGCACGAACCGCGATCGCCGCAGGGCCACGAGCCGTTCGAGGCCGAACGTCAGGACGACGAGCGACATCGCCACGATCGGCCACATCAGGAGGCCGCCGGCGAGGAACAGCTGCCACAGGGTCTGGACGCGTTCGGAGCCGTTCACGTGGGCTTTTCTCCTGACGAGGTGCCGGGCGCAGCTGGCGAACCGCCGGACCTGGCGGGTGAAGCTAGCGCGTCGAGCCGCTTGCGGGCCGCCGGCACATGCTCGGACGCGGGATACCGGTCGATGAGTTCCGCATACAGTTTTCGCGCCTGGTCGGGCTGGCCGAGCACCTCGAAGCAGCGTGCCGCCTCGAACGTGGCCTGTGCCTGCCAGGGATGGAATGGGGCCGGCGCGGCCTGCTCGCCGAAGCCGTAGGCGGTCTTGAAGAAAGCCTTGATGGCATCCTTGTGCCGTCCCTGCTCGAACAGCACCTCCCCTTCCATCAGCCGGGCCCGCGCGGCGAGGTCGGTTCGCGGCCCATCCGCCACGCTGCGGTAGCCCGCGAGGGACTCGTCGAGCCGGCCGAGATTCTGCCGGGCCCACGCGGCGGCATAGCGGCCCTGCGCGGCCTGCGGCGACTGCGGAGCGGCAGCCAGGAACTTCTCGGCGATCGCGAGCGACTCGGCCCACTTGTCCTGCGCGGCAGCCGCCTCGGCGGCGCGAATGAAGGTCGCGTCACGGAGCGCGGCCGACGACAGGCTCGAGGCGTCGGCGAGCGCCTTCGCGAAGGCCTGCTCCGCCTCGGCGGTGCGGCCGAGGGCCAGGAGCGAGCCACCGAGCATCGCCTGTCCGTCAGGGGCGAAGCCGCCTTGCGGTGCGTCGGCGAGCTGGGCGGCGAAAGCCCGCGCGGCCGCGGCGTGATCGCCGCGCATCACGTGCGTCCACCCCAGCTTGTGGCGGGCCTGCTCACGCACGACCGCCGCACGACCGCCATCCTTGCCCGCGGCGGCGATCGCCGCCGCATAGGCCGTCGCGGCCTCGTCCCAGTTCGTGTCCTCCCACCGGGCCTCGCCCACTTCGAGCCAGGCCTCGGCGGCATGACGGCTCGTGGGATACTTCGCCACGAGCGACGCGAACGTGGCGGCGGCCTCGGGCCGCTTGCCGTCGAGCGTCTGAACGACGCCGAGTTCGAACACCACCCGATCGGCGGCCGGAAACGTCGGATGCTCGCGGAGCAGGGTCGCGAACGCGGCGCCGGCCTGGGCATACTTCCTCTCGCCCGCGAGGCAGAGCCCTTCGAGCAGCCGCGCCTCCGCCGCTGCTGCGGCATCGATCTCGAGCTTCTTCTCGCGGGCAGCGGTGAGCAGCCGCTGCACGTCGGCGAGGCCGCCGGCGAAGTCGCCCGTTCGCTGGCGGGCGTCGCTGCGGGCCACGAGCGCGGCGGCGATGGCCGCCGACTGCGGATGCTTGTCGATCACGGCCGTCCAGGCCGCGATCGCTTCTGGCAGCCGCTTCTGCGCCTCGTGGCACCAGCCCGTGGCGAGCAACGCCCATGCGGCCCGCGGTCCCTCCGGCGCCGCCTCCACGCAGGCCGTGAACGCCTCGATGGCTGCGGCCTGCTTGCCGGCGTCTTGCCGCAGCTGACCCACCCGATACCAGGCCATGTCGGCGTGCGGACCGGAGGGATGGTCGGCGATGAGCTTCTCGGCGAGCGCGAGTGCCGCGGGGCGATCGCCTGCGTCGCGGAGGGCCCGCACGGCGAGGAGGAGCCAGTCGGGCCGGCGGTCGGACGTCGGATGCGAAGTGGCCAGTTCCTGGTAGGCCTGCGCCGCATCGGCATGCTCGCCGAGTGCGAGCAGGGCATCGGCCTGATCGGTCGCGAGGTCGAGGAGCGTGTCGGCCGCGACGTCGGTGCGGCCCTTCGCGGCGGCGAGTGCCTGGCTCGCGCGATCGGCCGCGGGCTGCGGCCGCTTCGCGTCGAGGTCGAGCCGGGCGAGGCGGTGGGCGGCGTCGAACGCCTCGGACCCCTTTCCCGCGGCGGCCTTCTCCAAGAGCGGCCGCGCATCATCGGGGCGGCCGGCCTCGAGCCAGGCGCGGCCGGCGGCGAGCGTGGCTCGCGCCGCGAGCGGCGACGTGGGATGCCTCGCGACGAGCTGCGTGAAGGCCTCCGCGGCGGGTGCCCACTGCTTTTGGTTCCAGCGGGCCGTGCCGAGCCGGTCGAGCGCCTCGGCCTGCCGTGGGCCGGCGGCTGCAGCAACCGGCGCGAGAAGCGTGTCGGCCGCGGCAGTTTGGTTCGCGGCGAGCGCGAGATCGGCCCGCCAGATCGCCACGTCGGCAGCCAGCGGATGCTGGGGAAACTCCCGGGCAAACCGTGCGAGCGTGACGGCGGCCTCCGTCTTCTTGCCGGTCTGCGCCTCGCCCACGCCGAGCGCATAGAGAGCCTCGGGGAGCCGCGGCGACGTGGGCTGTTCGCGGACGAATCGCCGCCAAGCTTCGACCGCCTCGTCGCGCTTGCCGACCTGCCAGAACGCCTCGCCGAGGAGATGCAGGGCGTCTCCCGCCTGCGGATGCTGCGGTGCTGCGGCGACGAATTCCCCGAGTGTCGTGGCGGCGCCGGCCCACTGTTTCTGTTTGATCCGGCAGAGGCCGAGGTAGTAGCGGGCGTTCGTTGCGAGCGGATCCCGGGGATGGGCGGCGATGAACGCCTGCCATTCCTCGGCAGCCAGTTCCCAGGCCTCACGATTCTGCAGGGCCGCGGCCGCCGCGTAGGCGGTCTTCGCCGCGTCGCTCGACCGAGAAGGCTCGGCGGCCCGCGCGGCTGCCGCCACGATGAGCAGGCAGCCGCAGATCAGGGCGCAGGGCAGACTGCGGAACCGGGAGCAGGCGGGCATCGAGCAGGCCTCCACGCATGGCAATGTACCGGCTGGCCGTGCCCGACGCGATGCTGATTCAGGATCAGACCCCCGTACGGGATCGTAAGGAGCACCCCGTGCGAGATCCTACGGAGGCGGTCAAGACGGTGCTGACGCATCCCGCAACGCCATCCGCAGGGAGGCGGATGGCGCGGCGGATGACCGCGATAATCACGCACGGAGGTGCACGGCATGCTCGTGCGGAAACGACTCGCGATCACGGGTGTCGTGCAGGGCGTGGGGTTTCGGCCCTTCATCTGGCGGCGGGCCACGGCGCTCGGGCTCTCGGGGTGGGTGGAGAACGAGTCGGGGGGCGTGATCGCGGAGGTGCAGGGGGAGAGCGACACCGTGGCGACGTTCATCACCGGCCTTGCCGCCGCCGCGCCGCCGCTGGCCGTCGTCGAGCACGTCACGGTTGACGACCGATTGCCGGCCGCCCCTGCAGTCGCATTCGAGATCCGAGCGAGCGTTGCCCGGCCCGGCCGCAGCACACCGCTGCCGCCCGACATCGCCGCCTGTGACGCCTGCCGCGCCGAAGTGGCCGATCCCGCCGATCGTCGGCACCGCTACCCCTTCACGAATTGCACCGACTGCGGGCCCCGCTACACGATTATCACCGACCTGCCCTACGACCGGGCTGCGACGACGATGCGGCCGTTCGAGATGTGCGCGGACTGTATGGCCGAGTACCGTGATCGGGCCGGTCGGCGGTTTCACGCGCAGCCCAATGCCTGCCCGGCGTGCGGGCCAACGGTGTGGCTCTGTCGCAGCGACGTCGTGGCCGTCGAGCGGACGGCGGCGCGGCTCGTGGCCGACGCCGCGATCGAGGCGGCCCGCGATCTGCTCCGCGCCGGTGAGATTCTCGCGGTGAAGGGCACGGGGGGCTTTCATCTGTCCTGCGATGCGACGAACGCGGCTGCCGTCGCCCGGCTGCGCGACCGCAAGCAGCGGGTCGCCAAGCCGCTGGCGGTGATGGTGGCTGACATGGCGGCGGCGCGGGCGGTGGCTGAGGTCGGCGCTGACGAGGCCGAACTGCTCGCGAGTCGCGAGCGGCCGATCGTGCTGCTGCGCCCGAAGGACGCCGCTGCGCGCGGCGACGCACTGGCTCGAGCCGTCTCACCCGGCAACGACTTCATCGGCGTGCTGCTGCCGTATGCGCCGCTGCACGAGCTGCTCTGTCGCGGCATGCCCCCGCTCGTGATGACGTCGGGCAACCTGGGCGAGGAGCCGATCGTGCATGACAACGCGACCGCGGCCCGAGTGCTCGTCCCGCTCGCGGATGCTCTGCTGCTCCACGACCGCGAGATTCACCTGGCCTGCGACGACTCGGTGGTGCGACGCATGGCCGGGGGCGTCGTGCCGATTCGGCGGTCGCGGGGCTATGCACCGCTGCCGATCCCACTGGGTGAGCCGGGGCCGAGCGTGCTCGCGGTCGGCGGTGAACTCAAGGCCGCACTCTGCATCACCCGCGCGGATCACGCCTTCATGAGCCAGCACCTCGGTGACATGGGCAACCTCGAGACGCTCGACGCGCTCGCCCGGACGGCCGAGCACCTGCTGCGGCTGTTGTGCGTCGAACCGACGGCGGTCGTGGCCGATCTTCATCCGGGGTATCTCTCGACGGAGTGGGCCAGGCGATTCACCGTCGAGCGGGGCATCCCGCTCGTGCAGGTGCAGCACCACGAGGCCCACGTGGCGGCCTTGCGGGCCGAGGCGCGGATCGACGGGGCCGCGCCGATGATCGGCGTGTGTTTCGACGGCACGGGATACGGGGCGGGCGAACCGGCCCGGATCTGGGGAGGGGAGTTTTTCAGCGGCCCGGCGGGCGGCATGCAGCGGGCCGCCCATCTCGAGCCGTTTCCGCTGCCCGGTGGCGACGCGAGCATACGCCAGCCTTGGCGGGTGGCGGTCGCGCTGGTGCATGCGGCGGGACTTCCGTGGGACGAGCGGCTGCCCCCCGTGGCTGCGGCTCGCGGGCTCGATGTGCTGCGGCGACAGTTGGAGCGACAGATCAACTGCGTGCCGACGACGAGCATGGGGCGGCTCTTCGATGCCGTCGCATCGCTCGTGGGGGCACGACACGACATCACCTACGAGGCCGAGGCGGCGTTGAACCTGGAATCGCTGGCCGCGCGGGGCGATGCGGCCACGCGGTACGCCTTCGGCGTGGTCGAAGGGACGTTGCCGTTGCGGATCGACTGGCGGCCGGTGATCGCCGCGATCGCCGCGGACGTGCTCGCGGGGGTGTCGCCCGCCAGGATCGCGGCCGGTTTTCATGACGCGGTGGCGGCGATGATCGTGGAGGTCTGTGGGCGTCTACGGCAGGCCGGCGCGGGCGACACGGTGGGGCTCACGGGCGGCGTATTTCAGAACGCGCTGCTCACGGAAAGAGCGGCCGCGGGGCTGGCCGCGGCCGGGTTTCGGGTCGTGCTCCACCGCCTCGTGCCGCCGAACGACGGCGGCCTCGCCCTCGGCCAGGCGGTGCTCGGCCGGATGCCCTGCGGGTTCGGCGTGGCATGACGGGCAGTTCGTGTGCGCGACTGCTCAGGGTACGCTGTGCGGATGAACGCTTTCTCGGTCTCCACCGCCGTGGCCGCCGCAATCGCCGCCGGACGGCCCGTCGTCTCGCTCGAGACGACGCTGGTCACGCATGGGCTCCCGCGGCCCGACGGCCTGCAGGTCGCTGCGGAACTCGAGCGGATCGTCGTCGCTCATGGCGCACTGCCCGCGACGATCGGCATTCTCGACGGCGTGGTGCGCGTCGGCATGACGTCAGCCGAACTCGAACGTCTCGCAGAAGCGCCCGGCGTGGCGAAGGTGAATCCGAGCACCATCGCGGCCGTCGTGGCGGCGGGTGGATGCGGCTCGACGACGGTGGCGGCCACGCTGCTGGCGGCCGACCGCGCGGGCATTCGGGTGTTTGCGACGGGCGGCATCGGTGGCGTGCACAGGCAGGCCGAGATGACGGGCGATGTCTCGGCCGACCTGCTCGCGCTCGCCCGCCACCGTGTCGCCGTCGTCACCGCCGGAGCCAAGGCCGTGCTCGACCTGCCCCGCACCGTGGAACTGCTCGAGACGCTCGGCGTGCCGGTGCTCGGCCATGGCACCGACGAGTTTCCCGCGTTCTACCGCCGGGCGAGCGGCCTCCGGGTCGATCGCCGGTGTGACTCGATCCCGGAGATCGCCGCCACGATTCGGGCGCACTTCGAGATCGGTCCGCCCACGGGCGTGGTCGTGGCCAATCCGATCCCTCCGGCCGACGAGATGCCGCAGGACGTGTATGAGGCGGCGGTCACGGCCGCGGTCGCAGCCGCCGATGAGGCGGGCATTCGTGGCCGCGACGTGACGCCCTTTCTACTCGACCGGATGCGGGTGGCGACCGGGGGTGACAGCGTCGTCGTCAATCGGGCGCTCCTTGCGAACAATGCCGCCGTGGCGGCCGATATCGCCGTCGCGCTGGCCGGGCGGTGAGCGGTGCATCAGTGTGGTGCGGCGGGCCCGCAGGAAGTCGAGCCATTCGTCGAGGCCGGCGCCCGTTTTCGCAGAGGTCTCGATGATGCGGATGCCGGGCCGGACGGCTTCGATGGTGGCTCGCGCGGTCGCCCGGTCGAAGTCGCACGCCGCCGCCAGGTCGAGCTTCGTCAAGGCCGCCACGTCGCAGGTGTTGAAGAGCCCCGGGTACTTCAAGGGCTTGTCCTCCCCCTCCGTGACGGAGAGCAGCGCGAGCCGCACCGATTCCCCGAGGTCCCAGCTCGTCGGGCAGACGAGGTTTCCCACGTTTTCGATGAACAGGTAGCGGAGGTCGGAGAGGCTCCACCCTTCGAGGTGCCGCTGCACCATGTCGGCCTCGAGGTGGCAGAGCCCGTGGGTCATGATCTGCCGCACCGGTGCGCCGCTCTCCGCGAGCCGGCGGGCGTCGTTGTCGGTCTCGAGATCGCCGACGATGGCGGCGACCGTCTCGCCGCGGTCGAGCAGCCGCGTCAGCGTCTCCTTGAGGAACGCCGTCTTGCCCGTGCCGGGGCTCGACACCATGTTCACCACGAGCACGCCCGCCGCCTGAAAGTCACGGCGCATCTCGCGGGCCAGGGCGTCGTTCTTCTTGAGGATCTTCGTGCGGACTTCGAGGATGCGGGGCTCGATCATGACGTGGCCGTCTCCTCTGCTTCGAGTTCGAGCGAGTCGAGGTCGATCTCTTTCCCAGCGCGGATGTCGCCGGTGGGGGTGCCGCAGATGGGGCAGGCGAAATGCTGGATGCCGGGCAGTGTCCGCTCCGCAGCGCACGTGGGGCACCAGACCGTCACCGGCACCTCGACCACGTGCAGGACCGCGGTGTCCAGCGGCGTTCCCTCGCGGGCGAGGTCGAAGCTGAACCTGAGGGCTTGCTCGTGCACGCAGGCCAGGCGGCCGATGCGGAGCCTGACAGCCACGACCCGGCGGGCGGCCGCGGCCCGGCAGTGCTCGGCCGCAAGTTCCACGACCCGGCTGGCGATCGAGAGTTCGTGCATCGGTGGACTCTGAAGCGATGACGTGTCGCGTTCAGGAGCACTCTACGCACGAGGTCCAATGTCCCGGCGGCCGGCCGGGTCGCCGATGCATCGACGCCGGCGACGCGTGCGCGTCGGGGATCCCCCGGCGGGGCCGCCATTCGCATGCGGGAACTGTGGTGCGTAGAGTTCACCCGGTCGCACGCATGCGACGGATGCCGGGACGGCATGGGGCACGGGTGCTCGGGTGTGCCCGCAGCGAGGCCCTCGCACGAGGTCGCTCATGTCCGCCGAGATCGTCCTCCTCGAAACCGTCGCCCTCGCCGCCACGGCGGTCTCCGTCGGCGCGATCCACACGTTGCTCGGACCCGATCACTACGTGCCTTTCGCCGCGATGGCACACGCGGGCCGCTGGTCGGCGGGCAAGACGCTCCGGGTGACGGTGGCCTGCGGCCTCGGACACGTGGCCGGCTCCGTCGCGGTCGGACTCGTGGGCCTCGCGATCGGCGCGGCCGTGCTGAAGCTGGAGTTCGTCGAGGCGATCCGGGGCGACGTGGCCGGCTGGCTACTCGTGGCGTTCGGGGCCGCCTATCTCGGGTGGGGACTCGTCGTGGCAGCGCGGGAGCATGGCCATGCACGTCCGCAGATCGCTGCCGATGCAACCACCGTGGCCGCCGGCGTCTGGACCCCCTGGCTCCTGTTTCTCGTCTTCGTATTCGGGCCCTGCGAGCCGCTGATTCCGCTGCTTGTCTACCCGGCGGCACGGGCCGACGGCTTCGCGGTGGCGGCGGTCGTCGCGGCGTTCACCGCGGCCACGGTGGGCACGATGGTGGTGGCGGTGCTGGCGATGCGGTTGGGCGCGACGGTCGCGCGCGTGCCGCGGCGCGAGCGGTTTTCCCACGCATGCGCCGGCCTTGCGATCCTCGCCTGCGGCCTGCTCGTGAAGCTGGGGTTGTGAAGGAACCGAGCGAGATGGCCCCACGGAAAGATCACGATGCACCGACCCGCTCGCTCGTGATCGGCTGCGGCAACCTCCTGCGTGGCGACGATGCGGCGGGGCCGGTGCTGATCCGCAGGCTCAGGGACCGGGGGATGCGTCCCGGCGTCGAGTGCGTCGACGCAGGCACCGGCGGCATCGACGTGTCGGCCTTGATGCGCGGTCGCGACCATGTGGTCATCGTCGATGCCTGTTGCGCCGCAGGCGAGGCGGGTGCGATCTACGAGGTGCCGGGGGAGGATGTGCAGCGCGTGCCGCCGCCGGGAGGAATCAACCTGCATGCGATGCGATGGGACCACGCTCTTGCTCTTGCGCGACGGCTCCTGAAGGAGGAGTGTCCGCGACGCGTGACGGTGTTTCTGGTCGAGGCGGAAGTGTTCGAGCCGGGGGCGGGGCTCTCGTCGGCCGTGAGCCGGGCGGTGGACGAGCTCGTGGAGTTGGTGTCGGCTCGGCTGGATCTGCCCGCCGGAGGAGCGTGAGCGATGTGTCTGGCCGTGCCAGGACAGGTCGAGTCGATCCGCGACGACACCGGCGTGCGGATGGGCCGCGTGAACTTCGGCGGTGTCGTGAAGGACGTCTGCCTCGCCTATCTTCCGGATGTCGCCGTGGGCGACTTCACGATCGTGCATGTCGGCTTCGCATTGAGCCGGATCGACGAGAGTGCGGCCCGCGAAACGCTCCGCACGTTCACCGAGTCGGGCCTGCTCGATGAGCAAGTGGCCGAACTGCCCGCGACCGACGCGGTCACGGAGGCTGCGCCGCCGTGAAGCATCTCGCTGAATACCGCGATGCGGCGATGGCCCGGCGCTTGGCGGCCGAGATCGGCAGGATCGCGAGCCGGTCGTGGGCGATCATGGAGGTGTGCGGCGGCCAGACGCACTCGATCATCCGCAACGGAATCGACGAGATCCTGTCCCCCCAGCTGGAGCTGATCCATGGCCCCGGCTGCCCGGTGTGCGTGACGCCCGTGGAGATGATCGACCGGGCACTGGCGATCGCGCGGCGGCCCGAGGTGATCTTCTGCTCGTTCGGTGACATGCTCCGCGTGCCTGGATCGCGGGAGGATCTGTTTCGCGTGAAGGCGGCCGGGGGTGACGTGCGGGTGGTCTATTCCCCGCTCGACGCCGTGGCGATCGCCCGGGCGCGTCCCGACCGCGAGGTGGTGTTCCTGGCGATCGGGTTCGAGACGACGGCGCCGGCCAATGCCATGGCGGCGAAGGTCGCGCGGGCAGCGGGCCTGCGGAATTTCTCGCTGCTCGTGTCGCACGTGCTCGTGCCGCCGGCGCTCGGGGCGATCATGCAGAGCCCCGACAATCGCGTGCAGGCATTCCTGGCCGCCGGGCACGTCTGCAGCGTGATGGGCACCCGGGAGTATCCGGCGATCGTGAAACGGTTCGGCGTGCCGATCGTGGTGACGGGCTTCGAGCCGCTCGATCTCCTGGAGGGCATCCGCCGCGCCGTCGTGCAACTGGAGGCGGGCCGGGCCGAACTCGACAACGCCTATTCGCGGGTCGTCACGGAGCGGGGCAACGAGGCGGCTCAGGCGGTGCTCGCGGAGGTGTTCGAGCCGGTCGATCGTGCGTGGCGGGGCATCGGCACGATCCCGACCAGCGGCTGGCGGCTGGGCTGCGGCTACCGCGAGTTCGATGCGGAGGAGCGATTCCCGGTGGCCGAGATTCACGCGGCGGAGTCGCCCCTCTGTCGGGCCGGGGATGTACTCAAAGGGACGCTCAAGCCGAACCAGTGCCCGGCCTTCTGTCGCGAGTGCACACCCCGGACGCCGCTGGGAGCCACGATGGTGTCGAGCGAGGGTGCCTGTGCGGCCTACTTCAACGCGGGAAGGCTTCCCGACGGCTCTCCACCGCATGGAAGCCCGGGGGCGGAAGCCGGAGGATGATGCGGGTCGCATATGAACATGAACTCCTCACGCGCGTCTCCGGCGGTCGCAGCGGCCGGCCTCGCGCGCGTGGCCTGCCCGACGCCACTGCGGGGCGGGGAGCGCGTCATGCTCGGCCACGGCGGAGGAGGGCAGCTTTCGCGGGAACTCGTCGAGGGCCTGTTCGTGCCGGCGTTCGGCGGCCGCGTGCTCGCGCGGCTCGGGGATTCGAGCGTGCTGAACCTCGACGGCGCGGTCGCGGCCGGCGGCCGGCTGGCCTTCTCGACCGACTCCTACGTGGTGCGACCGCTCTTCTTTCCCGGTGGCTCGATCGGCGAACTCGCCGTGAACGGCACGGTGAACGATCTGGCGATGAGCGGGGCGCGGCCGGCCGTGCTCAGTGCGGCCTTCATCATCGAGGAGGGGTTTGCGATCGCGGAACTGACGCGGGTGGTCGAATCCATGGCGGCGGCGGCGAGGCGGGCCGGCGTGGAGATCGTGACGGGCGACACGAAGGTGGTGGAGCGGGGGCATGGCGACGGCTGCTACGTGAACACCGCGGGGATCGGCGTCGTGCCGGCGGGGATCGCGCTCGGCCCCGAGGGGATCAGGCCGGGGGACGCCGTGCTGGTGAGCGGCACGCTCGCGGATCATGGCATGGCGATCATGAGCGTCCGTGAGGGGCTCGGGTTCGAGGCGGAGATCGCGAGCGACACCGCGCCGCTGCATGATGCGGTGGCCACCCTGTTCGCCACCTGCCCGAACGTGCGCATGCTCCGCGATCCGACTCGCGGCGGCGTGGCCACGAGCCTCAACGAGATCGCGGGCCAGGCCCGGCTCGGCATCGAGATCGACGAGGAGGCGATTCCGGTGGCCCCGGCGGTCGCCAGCGCCTGCGAAATCCTCGGGCTCGATCCGCTGCTCGTGGCCAACGAGGGCAAGTTCATCGCGATCGTGCCGGGCGAGGCCGTGGACGCCGTGGTCGCGACGCTTCGCGGCCACGAGCATGGGCGGCGGGCGGCCGTGCTCGGTCGGGTGGTCGAGCGGCATCCGGGCAGGGTGGTGATGCGGACGGCGATCGGCGGCAGTCGCGTGATTCCAATGCCGATCGGCGAGCAACTGCCCAGGATTTGTTGAACTGCCGGCGCCTACAATCCGATCCAACTGGTACGCTCTGCCGCGCGGCTTCGTTCTTCAGTCCGTTTTTCACTCACAGAGGTGATCTCCATGGCCAAGGCTTCCGTCAACGGGTTCGATCTCAAGACGATTCGTGCGATGCTGACCGCCGCCGAGCGCAAGGTGTTCGATTCGAGCATCGGCAAGGAGATCGCCGCAGCGGGCCGGGCGGAATTGCAGGCCGCGATCGGCCATGCCCGCACGCTCCGCGACAAGTGGCGCGACCTGTATGCCCGGCAGACGCGGACCACCAAGCGGACGCCGAAGGCCGGCACGGGGGCCAACGACCGCAGCCGCGAGAAGTCGGAGCTGTTCGCGGGCGCGGTCGAGCGGCTGGAGGCCCGGCTCGCCGAGGTCGGCACGGTCGTGAAGTCGGCCGCGACGAAGGCCACCAAGGCGGCGACGGCCGCGAGCAAGGCGGCGCGGAAGGCCGTGGCCGCGCCGGCGGTGAAGCAGGGGGCGAATCTGCAGGCGGCCCGCTCGGCCCCGAAGAAGGTGCGCACGGCAGCCCATCGCGCGACGCGGGCCGGCGTGAAGGCCGGGCTCAAGCAGGTGGCGGCGCAGAAGACGACCGCGGCCAAGCGGTAGTCGTGGTGAAGGAAGCCCCCGGGCGGGAGCCGGGGATCGTGCTGCGGCCGGCTGCTTGCTACACAAAGCGGGTGGCCATGCCCTACACTCCCCGCCTGGCCGGGACCGCCCCGCGCCTTCGCTCAGCCGCAGAAAGGAACACCCATGGGACTGCTCAAGGAATTCCGCGACTTCGCGATGAAGGGCAACGTGATCGACCTCGCCGTCGGCGTGGTGATCGGTGCCGCGTTCGGCAAGATCATCGGGTCGCTCGTGTCGAACATCATCATGCCGCCGCTCAATCTGCTCACGAGCCGCTACGGCGTGAACTTCAGCGACCTTGCCTGGCGCATCCGCACCAACGCCCCGAAGCTGAATGCCGACGGCACGAAGGTGCTCGAGGACGGCAAGGAAGTGCTCGTGTTCCAGGACTATCCGATCCTGAACTACGGGCCGTTCATCCAGTCGGTGGTCGATTTCCTGCTCGTCGCCGCCGCGCTGTTCCTGGTCATCAAGCTGATGAACACCGCGAAGGCGAAGTTCGAGGAGAAGAAGGCCGAGGAAGCTCCGCCGACGCCGGAAGATGTCCTGTTGCTGCGGGAGATCCGCGACTCGCTGTCGAAGCGGTAGGCCCGTTTCGGCTTGACCGCCGGCGGATAATGTGACGAAGCAGATTCCGCGCATGGACGGGCGCGCCTCCGAGGAGCCCCGTCCATGGCGGATGCCGTCGCGGTGCATGCCGTCGCGCCCAACATGCCTGACTACGAGCAGGCGCGTCGGCGGTTTTCCTGGGCCGAGGCGCGGCGGCAGCTCGATGGGCTGCCGGGCGGCCGCGGGCTGAACATCGCCCACGAATGCGTCGATCGGCACGTGGCCGCGGGCCGCGGCGGCAAGACGGCGATCGTGAGCCTGGCCCAGTCGGGCCTGCGGCGGGAGATCACGTTCGCCGCGCTCGAGCGCGACTCCAACCGGTTCGCCAACGTGCTCGTGGGGCTGGGCATCCAGCCCGGAGACCGGGTGTTCGCGATCGCGGGCCGGATTCCCGAGTTGGTCGTCGCGGCACTCGGCACGCTCAAGGCCCGGGGCGTGTTCGCGCCGCTCTTCTCGGCCTACGGGCCGGAGCCACTCGCGGCCCGAATCGCCATCGGCCGGCCACGGGTGATCGTCGTCATGCAGAGCCTCTACCGCCAGAAGCTCGCCGGCATCCCGGCGGGCTGCCCGAGCGTCGAGCATGTGATCGTGATCCGCGACGAGGAAAGCGTGCTCCGCCCCGGCGTGCTCAGCTACGAGACGGCCGTCGGCGCGGCGTCACCGCTGTTTCAGATCGGGCCGACGAGCCCCGGTGACCCGGCGCTCCTCCACTTCACGAGCGGCACGACCGGGAAGCCCAAGGGCGCGCTCCACGTGCACGAGGCCGTCGTGGCCCACCACGCCACGGGTCGGATCGCCCTCGATCTGCATCCCGACGACGTCTTTTGGTGCACGGCTGATCCCGGCTGGGTGACTGGCACCTCCTACGGCATCGTCGCGCCGCTCGCCTGTGGCGTGACGAGCGTGCTCGACGAGGGGGACTTCGATGCCGTCCGCTGGTATCGGATCCTCGCCGCCGAAGGGGTGAGCGTGTGGTACACGGCGCCGACCGCGATCCGGATGATGATGCGGCTCGGTGCCGAGGCAGCCCGGCGGTACGACACGAGCAGGCTGCGGTTTCTGGCCAGCGTGGGCGAGCCGCTCGCCGCCGAGGCGGTGGCCTGGGGGAGCAGGGCGTTCGGCCTGCCGTTCCACGACAACTGGTGGCAGACCGAGACCGGCGGGATCATGATCGCCAACTATCCCTCACAGGAGATCCGTCCCGGCTCGATGGGCCGCCCGCTGCCGGGAATCGAGGCGGCGGTCGTGGAGCGCACGGCGGCGGGAGCCGTGCGGGAGTTGCCCACGGGGGAGCAGGGGGAGATCGCGCTGAGGCCCGGCTGGCCGTCGATGTTTCGCGACTATGTCGGTGATCCCGAACGGTACCGGGCCTGCTTTGTCGATGGCTGGTATCTCACCGGCGACCTCGCCCGCCGCGACGCAGACGGCTACTTCTGGTTCGTGGGCCGCAAGGACGACGTCATCAAGACATCCGGTCATCTCGTGGGGCCGTTCGAGGTGGAGAGCGTGCTGCTCGAGCACGAGGCGGTGGCCGAGGCGGGCGTGATCGGCAAGCCCGACCCGGCGGCCTACGAAATCGTCAAGGCATTCGTTGCGGTGAAGCCGGGCATCGCGGGAGGCGACGCCCTGCGACGGAGCATCCTTGGCCATGCACGGAAGCGGCTCGGTGCCGTCGTGGCGCCGAAGGAGATCCAGTTCGTGGCCGATCTCCCGCGCACCCGCAGCGGCAAGATCATGCGGCGGCTGCTCAAGGCCCGCGAACTCGGCCTGCCGGAAGGGGATCTCTCGGCGCTCGAGACGCCGGGGCAGGCCGCAGGGGCGCGTGCATGATCGGTTCCGATCACGCCCTGATGCTCCTTGGGCAGATGCTTCTCGTGCGGCGGTTCGAGGAGCGGAGCGCCGAGGAATACCGGCAGGGCACGATCCGCGGCTTTCTCCACCTCGCGATCGGCCAGGAGGCCGTGGCTGTCGGCGCGGCTGCGGCGCTCGGCCGCGACGACCGAGTGGTGGCCGCCTACCGGGAGCATGGCCACGCCCTCGCTCGCGGCACGAGCCCCGCCGCCGTGATGGCCGAGATGTTCGGCAAGGCGACCGGCTGCAGCCGTGGCCGAGGCGGCTCGATGCACCTCTTCGACGTGGCCCACGGCCTCTACGGCGGCAACGCGATCGTGGCCGGCGGGCTGCCGCTGGCCTGCGGCTTGGCGCTCGCCGACCGGATGCAGAAGCGTCCGCTCGTGACGGCCTGCTTCTTCGGCGACGGCGCCGTGGCCGAGGGGGAGTTTCACGAGTCGCTGAACCTCGCGGCCCTGTGGCATTTGCCCGTGCTGTTCATCTGCGAGAACAATCTCTACGCGATGGGCACCGCCCTCGAGCGGCACCAGTCGATGACGGATCTCCACCGCAAAGGCGACGCCTATGCCATCGACCACGCCGCCGTGGACGGGATGGACGTGCTCGCCGTCGAGGCGGCCGTGCGGCAGGCGGCCGAGCAGGTGCGGTTCACCGGCCAGCCGTTCTTCCTGGAGGCCCGCACGTATCGCTTCCGGGCCCATTCGATGTACGACGCCGAGCTCTATCGGTCGAAGGTCGAGGTGGAGCAGTGGCGGCGGCGCGACCCCGTCGATCTGTTCGTGGCCCGGTTACGGGGCCAGGGTCTGCTCGACGACGCCGGGCTCATCCGGCTCACGGCGGAGGCGGACCGTGCGGTGGATGAGGCCGTGGCGGGGGCGGCGGCCGCACCGCTCGAGCCGGTGCAGGATCTCCGCCGCGACCTGCTGGCGATGGCGACCGAGGAGGCCGTGCCGTGCCGCGAATGACCTATCGGGAGGGGGTGCGGGCAGCGCTTCGCGAGGCGCTCGCGTCCGATGACCGCGTGTTTCTCATGGGAGAAGACGTGGGCCGCTACGGCGGTGCCTATGCCTGCAGCAAGGGGCTGCTCGCGGAGTTCGGCGATGAGCGGGTGCGGGACACGCCGCTCTCGGAGGCGGCGTTCGTGGGGGCGGGCATCGGAGCGGCGATCGCCGGCCTGCGGCCGATCGTCGAGGTGATGACGGTGAACTTCAGCCTGCTCGCGCTCGATCAGATCGTGAACAACGCGGCGCTCCTGCGGCACATGAGCGGCGGCCAGGTGGGCGTGCCGCTCGTGATCCGGATGGCGACGGGGGCTGGCCGGCAGGTGGCCGCCCAGCACTCGCACAGCCTCGAGGTCTGGTACGCCCACGTGCCCGGCCTCAAGGTGCTCGCCCCGGCCACGGTCACCGACGCCCGGTTCATGCTGGCGGCGGCGCTGGCCGATCCCGATCCGGTGATCCTGTTCGAGCACACGCTTGCCTATCCGCTGGAGGACGAGGTCGCCGCCGACGCCGGCCGGGCGTTCGACGCCTGGCACGCCGCCGTGAGGCGTGAGGGGAGCGACGTGAGCCTCGTCACGTCGGGCGGCTCGGTGCCGCGGTGCCTGGCTGCCGCGGACACACTGGCGGGCGAAGGCATCGCGGCGGAGGTGGTCGATCTGCGGGTGCTTCGGCCGCTCGATACCGACGCGGTGCTGCGGTCGGTGGCGAAGACCCGGCGGGCGGTCATCGTGGACGAGGGCTGGAAGACCTGCGGCCTGGCGGCCGAGGTGGCGGCCAGCGTCTGCGAACATGCGTTCGGAGAACTCGACGCGCCGGTCGTCCGGGTGTGCACCGCCGAGGTGCCGATCCCCTACGCAAAGCACCTGGAGGAGGCGGCGCTGCCCGGCGTTGAGCGGATCGTCGCGGCCGTGCGGAGGATGATGGCAGCATGACCATCTCCGCCACCGACTTCCGGATGCCCGTCCTCGGCGCCGACATGCAGGCCGGCACGCTCGTGGCCTGGCGGAAGGGAGCGGGCGACGCGGTCCGGCGCGGTGAGATCATCGCCGAGGTCGATACGGAGAAGGGTGTGATCGACGTCGAGGCGTTTCACGACGGCGTGCTCGACGAGATCGTCGTGCCCGTGGGGCAGAAAGTGCCCGTGGGGACGGTGATCGCGCGGTTCAGGCGCGACGCTGGGGCGGAGGCAGCCGCCGAGGGGGTAGCCGCTCGGCCGGCGGCTCGTCCAGCGCAGGAACCGCGGACGCCGGTGGCCGGGGAGCGGCCGCGTGCTGCGGCGCCGGCCCCGGATCGACTGCAGCGCATGCGGCAGACGATCGCCGCAGCGATGGCCCGGTCGAAGCGAGAGATTCCGCACTACTACCTGGCGACGACGATCGACCTGCACCGCGCGACGGCCTGGCTGGCCGACGTGAATGCCGCCCGGCCGATCGAGACACGGCTGCTGCCGGGCGTGCTGCTGCTCAAGGCGACGGCCCTCGCGCTGCGGGCCGTGCCCGAGTTGAACGCCGTCTGGGATCAGGAGCGGGTCGTGCTCCGCGACACCGTGCATGTGGGCGTGGCGATTTCGTTGCGCGGCGGCGGCCTCGTGATCCTCGCGCTGCACGACACGGCGACGCGGAGTCTTGACGACCTGATGGATGGCGTGCGCGATCTCACCGCCCGCGCGCGGGCCGGCCGGATGAAAAGCTCAGAGCTGGCCGACTCCACGATCACGGTCACGAGCCTGGGTGATCGGGGTGTGGAGAGCGTCTACGGCGTGATCTATCCGCCGCAGGTGGCGATCGTCGGCTTCGGCACGGTTCTTCAGCGGCCGTGGGTGGTGGATGGCGACGTGCGGCCGCGGCCGGTGGTGACGGTGACGCTTGCTGCCGATCATCGAGTGAGCGACGGTCATCGCGGCGGACTGTTTCTGGAGGAGGTCGGACGGCTGTTGCAGGAACCGGAGAAACTCCGATGACCGACGATCCGCGAGCGATCATCCTGGAGGTGCTCGGGGGGATCGCGCCGGAGGCCGATCTGGCGGCGGTGTCTCCGCAGACGAACCTGCGCAGGGAACTCGATCTTGACTCGGTCGATTTTCAGAACTTTCTGATCGGTGTGGCGAAGCGGGCGGGGATCGACATTCCGGAGCGAGATGCTGCGGGGCTCGTGACGCTCGCGGCCTGCGAGGCGTATGTGAGGGAGCGTGGGTGAGCACGGCGCGTCACGCGCGGATCCCCCGCTCGCGCTCAGGGCTTGTCCGGGCGGGGGCGTGGCGGGGGCCTGCGTGGTCGAAGGTGAGCCGCAGGAAATGCGTGGCGCAGCTGATGCACGGGTCGTAGCTGCGGATCAGGCGTTCGCAGGCCTGCGTGAGCGTGGTGTCGTCGGCTCCGAGAAGTGGGGGCAGCAGGTCGCGGAGGTCGGCCTCGATCTGGGCCTGGTTCTGCGACGTCGGCGGCACGATCGTGGCGGCCTTCACGAGGCCGTCCGCGCCGATCTCGTAGCGGTGCCAGAGCAGCCCACGCGGCGCCTCGGTCGCATGGCAGCCGATGCCGGCCCGGGGCGTCCACGCAACGCGACACGCCCCGAGGTCGGCGGGCATGCTCCGCACGATCGCGGCCGCCTCCTCGAAGGCCGCCGCGAGTTCCAGGCAGCGGGCCACGATGCTCATGAACGGGTTCGTGAGCGGCAGCGGATGGCCGCAGTCCTCGGCGGCTGCGCGGGCCGCGGGCGGGAGTCGGTCGTGGCAGAGTGTGAGCCGGGCGAGCGGGCCGACGAGGTACGGCTGCGCCCCCGGCATGAGCAGGCTCTGCAAGGCCGTGCTCCACGGCACCTGCCGCTCGCTGACGTGTTCGGGAAACGCACTCGCGTCGATGTCGAGACCCGACGACGACACGAGCCGCCCCTCGTTGAGCGGATACTCCGCCGGGTGTGAGACCGCCATGCAGTGATACCGGCGGGCGAACGCAGGAAAAGCGAATCGGCTCACCTCGTTCACGAGGTCGAGGCAGTGGCCGAGCGCCCATTCGAGATCGGGGAGGAGCTCGCGAACCACTGCAGCCGAGGGCGACCGGTGAAAGCCCCCCACGGTGACGTTGATCGGATGCACCGCGCGGCCGCCCAGCACCTCGGTCAGCCGACTGCCGATGCTCTTGAGCCGCATGCCTGCCTCGACGAGCTTCGGCTGCCGCTCGGCCAGCGTGAAGCCGCTCTCACAGCCGAAGAAATCGGGCGCGTGGAGCAGGTGGACGTGGAGGGCATGGCTTTGGATCCACTCGCCGCAGCCGAGCAGCCGCCGGAGCTGGCGGATCCCTGGCGTGATCTCGATGCCGAGGGCCTGCTCGAGTGCGTGGCAGGCGGTGAGCTGATAGGCGACCGGGCAGATGCCGCAGATCCGGGCCACGATGTCGGGCACCTCGTGGATCGCGCGGCCGACGAGGAGTTTCTCGAAGAACCGCGGTGGCTCGTAGATGCTGAATTCGGCGATCTCGATGCGGCCGTCGGCGACCCGCACGCGGAGCGATCCTTCGCCCTCCACCCGCGTCAACGCCTTGACGCTCAGCCGGCGGACCGTGCCGCCGCGGCTGTCGTGCGGCGGAGCGGTCACGGCGAGCCTCCCACCAGCCGGTCGTGTTCCGCGCGAAACACCGGCGCCCAGGGATTGAAATTCTGCACGAGGCGTGCCAGGTGGTCGCGGGGTGCGCCCCGCTGCTCGTAGAAACCATTCAGACTCACGAGATTGGGGCTCTCCGCCGGCCCGTAGCAGCCAAAGCACTCGCGATCGTGGGCGGGGCAGATCGCACCGCAGCCGGCCTGCGTGACCGGCCCGAGGCAGGCGATGCCCCGCGCCACGGCGACACACACGGTGCCCCGTTCCTTGCACTCGACGCACACGGAGTGTCCCGGCACCCGCGGCCGGCGGCCCACGAGCACCGCCGTCAGCACTTCGACGAGCTGGCCGGTGTCGATCGGGCAGCCTCGCAGCTCGAAATCCACCGGCACGTGGTCGGCGATCGGCGTGCTCGTGGCGAGCGTCGCGATGGATGTCGGCGTGGCATAGACCGCGCCGAGAAACGCATCGACGTCTCCCCAGTTGCGGAGTGCCTGAATGCCACCGGCCGTGGCGCAGGCGCCGATCGTCACGAGGAACCGGCACTGCCGCCGGATCTCGTGGATGCGGTCGATGTCGTCGGGGGTCGAGATCGAGCCTTCGACGAGGCCGATATCATACGGGCCGTCGAGCACGCGTGAGCGGGCCTCGAGAAAGCGGGCGATCTCGACGCGATCGGCGATCGCGAGCAGTTGGTTGTGGGCGTCGAGCAGCTGCAGCTGGCAGCCGTCGCAGGAGGCGAACGCGAAGACGGCCAGGCGGGGCTTTGTGTCGGGCGATGCAGTCATAGGTGTGGCACCGCGAGGAAAGCTGCGATCGTGTCGTGGCGGAAGACAGGGCCGTCCTTGCAGACGAACGCCGGCCCGAACTGGCAGAGGCCGCAGAAGCCGGCGGCGCATGACATGTTGCGTTCGAGCGAGAGGAAGATGTCGCCGCTCGCGATACCCGTCCGGGCGGCCCTCGCGACGACGGCCTGCATCATCGGTTCCGGGCCGCAGCAAAAGAGGCTCGTGGACCCGGGATCGACGTCGAGGTCGGCGAAGAGCTCGGGCACGACGCCGATCGCCCCCGGCCAGCGAGCGTCGGCCGCATCGACGATCGTGAACACGTCGAGTCCCGCGCCACGCCACCGGTCGTACTCCCGCTGATACAGCAGGTCGGCGGGTGTCTTTGCGCCGTGAAGAATCGCGACCGAGCCGTAGTCGTCGCGGTGACGGGCCAGGTGGCAGACCGCGGCCCGCAACGAGGCCAGGCCGACGCCGCCGGCGGCCACGATCACGTCGCGGCCGCGGAGTTCGGCCAGAGGCCAGCCGCGGCCGAAAGGGCCGCGGACGAGCACCTCGTCTCCCGCGCCGCGCCGGGCGAGGGCGTTCGTGACGTTGCCCACCGCGCGGAAGGTGTGGCTGACGGGCGAGGGGGCTGCCGGATCCGACGCGATCGAGAGCGCGGCCTCGCCGATTCCCGGCAGATGCAGCATGGAGAATTGGCCCGGCGCGAACCGCAATCCGCGGCAGGCGTCACGGAACACGAGGTCGATCGTGAACACCCCCTGTGTCTCCGGCCGGATCGCCATGACCTTCGTCAGGTGGCTCTGCCACGGTGAGGGAGCGGATGACGACGGCCGCTGCGCGAATACGGGCGGAGGGCGGCTCATGCCCCGCCCTCCGTGTCGGTCGTTCCACGGATGGCCGCGACCTCTGCGGTGATGTCGATGCCCACCGGGCACCAGGTGATGCAGCGGCCGCAGCCGGTGCAGCCCGACGTGCCGAACTGGTCGATCCAGCCGGCGAGCTTGTGCGTGAGCCACTGACGGTAGCGTGACGCCGTGGTGGGCCGGGCGTTGCCGCCGTGGATCCGGCCGTGGTCGAGCGTGAAGCACGAGGCCCAGCGGCGGTCGCGGGCCACGTGGTCACCGGAGAGGTCGGCGACCTCCTCGATGGAGTGGCAGAAGCAGGTGGGGCAGACGAGCGTGCAGTTCGCGCAGGAGAGGCAGCGGTCGGCGACGTCCCGCCAGCGCGGATGCTCGAGATTGTCGAAGAGCAGGTCGCGGATGCCGGCAGTATCGAGCGACCGGGGCCGTGGCCGGCCGCATTCGGGCAGGCGGGCCTCCATCTGTGCGCGGAGGTCGCGGGGGACGGCCCGGATGGCATCGATCTCCGCCGCGGTGCAGCGGGGCAGGGCCGTCCGTTGGGCGACGCGGACAAGGCAATCAGCACCGGCGGACGTGCCGACTGCGACGGCGAACCGGTCGGCGAACTCGGTGAGGGCGAGATCGAAGCCCGTGGTGACCGCGGGGCCGGTGCCCATCGAGTGGCAAAAGCAGGTGGCTGCCGACCGTCGGCAGTTCACGGCCACGAGGAAGAGGTTCGCGCGGCGGGCCGCATAGGCCGGGTCGCACCGGTCGTCGCGGAGAAAGACGGCATCCTGCACGGCGAGGGCGGCGAGGTCGCAGCCACGCACGCCGATGACCGCGAGCGGGCGGTCGTCGTGCGCGACGGCCTGCTCCTGCCAAACCCCCTCCGTTCCTGATTCGGAGTTTCGCTCGAACCGCTGGATCGTCTCTCGCGGAGGAAAGAGAAAGTTCTTGAGCGAGTGCGGGCCGACGACATGGTCGAACGTGCCCGCGGCAGGATCGTACGACAGCCGGTAGCTGCCGCCGTCCTGCTCGTCGAGCCAGCCGTGCGGCAGCTGTGTCGCGTCGCCGAAATCACGAAGCACGATCGCGCCGTCGGCCACCTGCGGTCCAATCACGCGATGCCCCGCGGCCATGAGGGCGTCGATCAGGGCCTGAAGCCCGGAGCGATCCAGCCACACATGCGAGCCGACGGCGAGACAGGGCATGAGACGAGCCACTATGGAGCCGTGGGGAACGCGGTGATGCCGGGGCAATCATTCGCGCGGCGACGACGGCGGGGCAAATGGGCTGCGGATGGCCGGTCACTCCGTGACCGGAACGCGGATGTCACGGCGTGACACGACCACGTGGGGCGCCGTGTTATCCTACCCGCCTGAATCCGCCTGTCCTGCCTTTCGAGGAGCCGCCGCATGGCTGCCGCGCCGATTTCCGGAATTCTGTCGCCCCACATGGTGCCGCTCGATGATCGCGGCCGGATCGACGAGGCGGAGTTGGCTCGCTACGTGACCTGGCTCATCGATCGGGGCGTCCACGGGCTCTATCCGAACGGCTCCACGGGCGAGTTCACGCGATTCTCGGTCGAGGAGAGGCGGCGGATCGTGAGCGTGGTCTGTCAGGCGGCGGCGGGCCGCGTCCCCGTGGTGGCCGGGGCGGCCGAGGCGAACGTGGCCGAGACGATCCGCGCCTGCGAGCATTGCCTGGAGGCGGGAGCCCGGGCCGTGGCGATCGTCGCGCCCTTCTATTACAAGCTCTCGCCCGAGAGCGTGTACGCCTATTTTCGCGAGGTCCTGCGGCACGCGCCGATCGACGTCACGCTCTACAACATCCCGGCCCTGGCATCGCCGATCGACGTGGCCACGGTGCGGCGGCTGGCCGAGGAGTTTCCGCGGGTCATCGGGATCAAGGATTCGACCGGTGACATCTCCCACATGATCCGCCTGATCGCGGCCGTGAAGCCCGTGCGGCCCGACTTTCTGTTTCTCACCGGCTGGGATGCGGCGTTGGTGCCGATGCTGCTCGTTGGCTGCGACGGCGGGACGAATGCCACGAGCGGCGTGCTGCCGGAGTTGATGCGGGCGGTGTATGACGCGGTGAAGGCGGGCGATCTTGCCCGTGCCAACGCGCTCCAGCTGCGGGTCACGGCCGTCTTCGATCCGCTCCTGCAAGGGGCGGACTTTCCGGAGGGTGTGCGGGTGGGCGTGGGACTTCGCGGCTTCCGCATGGGGCCGTCGCGGCAACCGGCGACGTCGGCGCAGGTCGCCGAACGGGAGACCCTGGCGGAACGGTTGCGCGGTCTGCTCGGGGATTGCGGCGTACGGGCGGAGGAGCCCGAGGCATGCACGGCCCCGGGTGGAAGCCGGGGAATCGCCCCGCCCGGGGCGCCATCCCCGCGCTTCCGCTGAGGTCTTGCATGGAGCCGCCGGCGGGGCATCGGGGCTCCGGGACCGTGAGCTGCGACGCTACGGCTCCGATTCCAGGCGGGCCGAAGTGATCATCCGCATCACGCGGTCGCGGGCCGAGTCGGGCTCGATCACCAGGATCGCGTCGAGGTACCGCAGCACGTGGGCCTGCTCCCAATCCTGTTCGGCACGAGATTCGCGCACCTGAGGCCAGGTCATTCAGGCAGGCTGAGGCGATTCGCGCGCTGGCCAGCGGGGCGTTATCGTGCCCGCCATGGCCGGACGCACGACGCGTGAGATCCGTGATCAGGATATGCAGGGGCTGAATCGCCTGCGCGAGATCCGTCCGCTGCTTTCACGGCTGCGGAAGGTGGGTACGGAACGCGACCGGGCCGGCAATCGCCGGCTGTTCATGGATCAGTACTGCGCCTTGATCCTGGTGGCACTCTTCAGCCCGGCGGTTGAGAGTCTGCGTGACCTCCAGCGGGCCTGTGCCCTCGACAAGGTCCGCAAGCGACTCGGCGTGACCCGGGCATCGCTGGGTTCCATGTCGGGGTCGGTGGCGATCTTCGACCCTGCTCCGCTCGAGGAGATCGCGGTGGGTGATCGAGGTGTTCTTCCGCACGTTCAAGCAGCTGCTCGGCTGCCGACACCTGTTCTCTTGCGACCACAACGGCCCCGTGTCCTCGAGCGGGCTATGGAAGCAGGCGAAGCCAGGATGGCGAAGCGCAGCGGACATGCCGAGAGCGGCGGCCCGGATGGCCGCCGCGAACGTAGAGCGAGAGGATACGGGCAACCCCGACCCGCCGATGGATAGAAGCCGTCGTGGCGGTCGCCGCCATCGGCCGCGAACGCCAGGCCGGCAACGCCCGCCTCGTCGTCGGGTTTCACCCATACGGCCACCTCGTAGGGCGGCTCCGCCTGCTCGTCCATGGCGAGGCACAGCGACCGGCCGCCGAAGCCCGTGCCCGCGGCGGTGTGCCGCGGGCATGCCAGGCAGACGATGACCAGGCAGACGATCAGCGCCGCAGGCAACAGGGTAACGGCGTGTGGGGCGGTCGTTTGCACGGCGTCGTCATACGGGTAGGATCTCCGGGCCGCGGCGGCCGTCGTGGTCCGAGCGCCGCACCACGGTCATGGTATCCTGTTCGTCGATCATGATGATCAGTCTGCTCAAGTCGAAAATTCACCGCGCCGCGGTCACTGGCGCCTCGATCGATTACGAGGGCAGCCTGACGATCGCCGCCGACCTCGCCGAGCGGGTGGGCCTGCGGCCCTACGAGCGGATCCTGGTGGGCAATCTGGCGAATGGCGAGCGGTTCGAGACCTACGTCATCCACGGCCCGGCCGGCGCCGGCGTGATCGAACTCAACGGAGCCACGGCCCATCTGGGCCGGCTCGGCGACAGGCTCACGATCATGTCGTTCGCCTGGGTCGCCGAGAACGACGTCGCCAGGCACGCCCCGGCGGTGATCGTGCTCGACGAGAAGAACCGCGTCGTCCGCGGGTGAGACGGCGTTACGCGAGCAGGTCGGGGATCACCTTCGCGTGCTCGACGCCGGTGAGCTTCTGGTCGAGGCCGAGGTGGCGGTAGGTGAACCGCTCGTGGTCGAAGCCGAGCAGGTGGAGCACCGTGGCGTGGAAGTCGCGGATGTGTACCGGGTCCTTCACGATGTTGTAGGAGAAGTCGTCGGTCTCGCCGTAGATCTGGCCCGGCCGCGCCCCGCCGCCGGCCATCCACATGGTGAAGCAGCGCGGGTGGTGGTCGCGGCCGTAGTTCTCCTTGGAGAGGCCCCCTTGGGAGTAGACCGTGCGGCCGAACTCGCCCCCCCAGATGATCAGCGTCTCGTCGAGGAGGCCGCGGGCCTTCAAGTCCTGCACGAGTCCCCAGCAGGGCTGGTCGATGTCCTTGCAGCCGCTCTTGAGGCGGCCGACGACGTTGGCGTGCGTGTCCCAGTGGTTCAGATACAGCTGCACGAACCGTACGCCCCGCTCCACCATCCGCCGGGCCATGAGGGCGGAGTTGGCGAACGATCCAGGGTTCTTCACGTCGTCGCCGTAGAGGGCGAGCGTGCTCTCCGACTCGCTCGCGATGTTCGTCAGGTCCGGCACGCTCGACTGCATGCGGAAGGCCATTTCATACTGGGCGATCCGCGTGCGGGTCTCGGGGTCGCCGATCCGGTCGAGCGTCCGCTGGTTGAGCGCCTGCAGGCCGTCGAGCGTCTTGCGGCGGACGTCGGCGGCGACGCCGGGCGGATTGTTGATGTAGAGGATCGGGTCGCCGGCGCTCCGGAAACTCACCCCCGCGTACTCGCCGGGGAGATAGCCGCTCGACCAGAGCCGGGCCCCGATCGCCTGCGGCTGCTCGGGCCTGGTGGAGCGGGCCACGAGCACGACGAACGTGGGGAGGTCCTTGTTGAGGCTGCCCAGGCCGTAGCTCGTCCACGCCCCGAGGCAGGGCCGGCCCACGATCTGGTTGCCGGTCTGCATGTAGCAGATCGCCGGCTCGTGGTTGATCGCCTCGGTGTGCATGCTCCTGATGAAGCACATCTCGTCGACCATCTTCGCCGTGTGCGGCAGGAGTTCGCTCACCCACATGCCGCTCCTGCCGTGCTGGGCGAACTTGAAGACGGATGGCGCGATCGGAAACCGCTTCTGGCCGCTCGTCATCGTGGTGAGCCGCTGGCCGTTGCGGATGCTCTCGGGGAGATCCTTGTCGTACCAATCGACCATCTTCGGCTTGTAGTCGTAGAGATCCTGCTGCGGCGGGCCGCCCACCATGTGCAGGTAAATCACGTGCTTCGCCTTGGGCGCGAAGTGCGGGCCGACGGCCCCGGGCAGGCGGTCCACCATCCCGGCCGGAGTCGGCGCCGTGGCGAAGGCGGGGTCGTCGGCGAGGAGCGACGCGAGCGCCGCGCCGCCGAGCAGATGGCCGCCCTGCTCGAAGAACCGGCGCCGCGTGAGATTGAGGCCCAGCTCGTCGAGCGGGGAGCGAATCGGGGGCGGGTTCATTTGCAGAGTGCCTCGTCGAGGTTCAGGAGTTCGTTCGTGAGCATCGTCCAGCTCGCGAGTTGGACGGGATCGGCGGCCCGGGGCTTCGTGTCACCCACGCCGATCACGGTCTTCGCATCGTCGGGATGGGTCCGGTACCATTCCGTGAGGTCGGCGAGCGACTTCTTCACGATCGCCATTTCATCGGCGGCCAGCGGCCGGGCGAGTACCCGCTCGGCGATGAACTCGAGCCGGGCGTCGTCGGACGGCCCGCCGATCTCGAGCGCCCGGTCGGCGAGAAACCGTGCCGCCTCGACGAACTGGGGATCGTTCATGGTCACGAGGGCCTGCAGGGGAGTGTTCGTCCGCTCCCGCTTCACGCAGCAGCTTTCCCGCGACGGGGCGTTGAAGATTTCCATCGAGGCCGGCGGGGCCGACCGTTTCCAGAACCAATACATGCTGCGGCGGTATAGGCCCTCGCCCTTGTCGCGTTGGTAGCGGCTCGTGTTTCCACCCATCGACACCGCCTCCCAGACGCCGTCGGGCTGGTAGGGCTTCACGCTCGGGCCGCCGATCTGCTTCACGAGCAGGCCGCTGGCGGCGAGGGCGTAGTCGCGGACCATCTCGGCGTCCATCCGAAACCGCGGGCCCCGCGAGAGGAGCCGGTTGGCGTTGTCCGCGGCGAGTTTTTCAGGCGTGGTGGCGGCCGACTGCCGATAGGCGGCGCTCGTGACCATCAGCTTGAAGAGCCTTTTCACGTCCCAGCCGCTCTCCCGGAACTCGACTGCCAGCCAGTCGAGGAGTTCCGGGTGGCTGGGAAGCTCGCCCGTGATCCCGAAGTCGCCGGCCGTGCGCACAAGGCCCGTGCCGAAGACCTCCTGCCAAAAGCGGTTCACCGTCACGCGGGCGGTGAGCGGGTGTTCCTGAAGCAACAGCCACTTGGCCAGGCCGAGGCGGTTCCTGGGAAGGTCGGCCGGGAACGGCGGCAGGATGTCGGGGGTGTCGGGCTTGACCTCGTCTTTCCGCTTGTCGTACTCGCCCCGATCGAGGACGTAGGCCTTGGGCAGGTCGGGCTTTTCCTGCATCACGTGGGCGATCGTGCCGCGCTTGCGGATTTCCGCCGCCTCGGCTTCGAGCCGTGAGGCGGTGGCGGTGGCCTGTTTGAATGGCTCGTCGAGCGTGGCGAGCCACCAGTCGTACAGTCCGGCCGCCGCCTTGGGCCGTTCGGCGGCCGGCAGTTTCACCACGTCGGCGATCGTCTGGGCCCGCGAGAGCCCCAGCACCTCGCCCGCCGACAGGGCCCGTCCCCAGATCATGAGGCTCGAGAGTCCGACACCGTGGGCGGCCGCTCCGGAGGAGCGGCTGCCCACCGTCAGCGGCACTTCGGCGCGGATCGAGTGCCTCTTGAACTTGTTGTTCTCGACGGCGGGCTTCTCCTGCGACGTGCCGTCGTAGTAGATCTTCACCCCCTCGGCCTTGCCGGAGCCGTCATATGCCAGTGTCACGAGCGTCCAGGTGTCGGCCGGCAGTTGATTCTTGGCCACGACCTTGAAGGCGTCGTCGGGCCAGGCATGGACCATGTGCATGCCCACCTTGCGGCCCTGCACCCACACGTCCCAGCCGCGGTAGGCCTTGGCTTCGTCCATGCGGGCGACGACGGAGTAGGTGGTGTCGTTGGCGGGCGGCCGCAGCCACAACGAGACGCTGAAGGCCTGATCGTGCTCGAAGTCGCCCGCGTTTTGGATCTCGGCGGCCTTGCCATCGAGCACGATCGCCGGTGCGTCGTTCGGACCGGCCTGCCAGGTGGTCGTCGCCGTCAGCGGCAGGTCGATTTCCTTGCCGACGAGTTTCGCGCGGGCCGTGGTGCCCCTGCCCTCTCCCAGCGGCAGAGCGACGAGCGGGGTGTCCTGCGGCAGCGACTGGGCCACGACCGACGTGTCAGCCGCCTGAATCCAGGCGTCGAACCCCGGCTTGGCGTCCCGCTTGCGGGCCTCGACCGCGGCCCGCGCGGCGGGCAGCTCCTTCTCGAGCACGGTGAATCGCGGCCGATCCTCCGGCTTCGGCACCTGCAGGATCGGCGGCGTGTCTTGGATGTTGCCATCCATCGCGGCTTGCGTCGTGTTGTTGAAAAACGCCGAGAGCTCGTAGAACTCCTGCTGCGAGAGCGGGTCGAACTTGTGGTTGTGGCAGACGGCGCATCCGGTCGTGAGACCCAGCCAGACCGCCGACGTCGTTTCCGTGCGGTCGCGGGTGTAGAGCACGAGGTATTCCTCGGCGATCACGCCCCCCTCGTTCGTCGTGATGTTGCAGCGGTTGAAACCGCTGGCGATCCGATTGTCGAGGATCTGGTCGGGCGTGGCATTCGGCCCGTGGTCGGCCACCAGATCACCCGCGAGTTGCAGGATCGTGAACCGGTCGAACGGCATGTTGCGGTTGAAGGCGTTGATCACCCACTGCCGGTAGGTCCACATCTCGCGGAAGTTGTCGAAGTGAATGCCGTGCGTGTCGCCGTAGCGGGCGTAGTCGAGCCAGTGTCGGCCGCGCTGCTCGCCCCATTCGAGGCTCGCGAGCAGCGTGTCGACGAGCCGCTCGTAGGCGTCGGGGTGCGGGTCGTTCACGAACGCGTCCACGACCGCCGGTTCCGGCGGCAGGCCCGTGAGGTCGAGGGCGAGACGGCGGGCGAGCGTGCGGCGGTCGGCCTCGGCGGCGGGCGTGAGCCCCTCCCGCTCGAGACGCGCGAGAATGAACCGGTCGATCGGGTTTCGCGGCCAGGCCTCGTTCGTCACGGCGGGCAGTTCCGGCCGCTGCGGAGGGATGAACGACCAATGCGGCTGGTATTCGGCCCCCGCGGCGATCCACCGCTCGAGCAGTTCCTTTTGCTCGGCCGTGAGCACCTTCTTGACGCTCGGCGGCGGCATCACCTCCTCGGGATCGTCGGAAAAGATGCGGTCCAGCGCGACGCTCGAATCGGGGTCGCCCGGCACGATCGCGCCGCTCTCCACCGCCGCATCGCGGTCGTCCAGCCGCAGGTCGGCCTTGCGGCCCGCGCTATCGGCGCCGTGGCAGCCGAAACAATTCTCGACGAGAATCGGCCGAATGTCGTCGTTGTAGGTGAGCGGCTTCGCGGCCCACGAGACCGCGCCGAGAAGAAGCCAGGCACAGGCAGCGGGGATGAGACGGCCGCCAACCGAACGAGAGCGGAGCATGAGACCTCCTGGTTGCTGACAGGTCGCCCCGGCCAACGGGCCCGGGCGACGTTCAACGGAACTTCCAAGAGTGTCGGCGTTGCGCTCCGCCGCCACTGACATCAACGCTTCTATCATAGCACGGCTGGTCGGGGCAGGCCACTCCGGCGATCGGGCGCAAGTCGTTGCCGAAAAACGAGTTCCCGTCGGTAGTCGGGCACGCCGGCCTGTGTCCGGATCGCCGGCCTGTGTCCGGGTATGGCATCGGCTCGTGCTCCGCCCGACCGCTCGCCGCCGCAGCATGTCGGACGTTTCGGTAGGGATGGGTTTTCGTGACCGACTGCATCATTCATCGCGACGACCGGCTGCTGGTGCTCGAGAAGCCGTCCGGGCTTCTGGCCGTGCCGGGCCGCGGGCCCGACCTCCAGGATTGCCTCGCCGCGCGGGTACGCCGCGTCGTGCCGACGGCCCTCGTCGTGCACCGTCTCGATCGCGACACGTCGGGTCTGATGCTCATGGCGGTCGACGCCGACGCGCAGCGGGACCTGAGTCGGCAGTTCGAAGCCCGCACCGTGCGCAAGGCATACCGCTGCATCGTCCGCGGGGAGCCTGCAGCCGACGAGGGGTTCGTGGATCTCCCCATCGGCCGCGATCCGCTCCGACCGCCGCGGTATCGGATCGACGAGGTTGCGGGGCGACCGTCGCAGACCCGCTGGCGGGTTCTCGACCGCCTGGGTGACCGCACCCGGCTGGAGGTCGAGCCGATCACCGGCCGATCGCACCAGATCCGGCTCCACCTCGCCACGGTCGGCCACCCGATTCTCGGTGATCCGCTGTATGCCGACGACACGACGCTCGCGTCGGCCCCTCGACTCTGCCTGCATGCGACGTTCCTCGCGGTCTCCCACCCCGATGACGGTCGGCCTGTCGCCTGGCGGTCGGAGTGCCCTTTCTGACGGCTGTGATGGCCGGAGCGTCGGCCCATGTGATACGGTGCGGCATCTCACGGAGACGATGGCATGCGGCGAGCGGACTGGGCGATGGCCACGACGGCCTGGGGGGTGGCGCTGGCGTTCGCCGGAACGGCCGTGGTCGCCGATTTCGGCGACTGGCCGCAGTTTCGCGGTGGGGCGGCCCTCGGGCAGGCGGCTGCGACGGTGCCGCTCGCCTGGGCTGCCGATCACAATCTCGCCTGGCGGACGTCGATCCCCGGCAGCGGCTGGTCGCAGCCGGTCGTGGCGGGCGGCCGGATCTACGTGACGACCGCCGTGGCCGACAATGCCAGGCGGCCGAGCGGCATGAGCGGCGGCGTGATGTCGCTCTCCACCTGGGGCTGGGGCTCGGCGCCGAGCGACCCGCTCGAGTTTCGCGTGCTCTGCCTCGATCCGGCCGACGGCCGGGTCATCTGGTCGAAGACCGTGGCCGACGTGAAGCCGACGTTCGGCAAGCATGCCTCCAATACGTTCGCCACCGAGACGCCGTGCGCCACGGCCGATGGCGTGTATGCCTTCTTCGGAGCGGTCGGCACGCTCCTGGCCCTCGATCGCGACGGCGCCGAGCGGTGGCGGCGGGACCTCGGGCCGCAGCCGATCCAGAACCAGTTCGGCACGGGCTCGTCGCCGACCTTGCACGGCGGGCGGCTCTTCGTCCAGCGATACAACGAAGACCAGGGCCGGCTGCTCTGCCTCGACGCGGCGACGGGCCGCGATCTCTGGACGGCCGCAGGCCCGAAGGGCACGTCGTGGAGCACGCCCTTCGTCTGGACGAACGCCGGCGTCGAGGAGGTTGTGACGGCCGGACAGGGGATGATCGTGGCCCACGCTGTGGCCGACGGTCAGGAGCGGTGGCGGTTCGGCGGCATCGATACGTCCTTCGCCTGCTCGCCGGTGGCCGATGCCGACCACGTGTATTTCGGGACGTCGAGCCCCGGCAGCAAGGCGCCGGCGGCGGCGATCAAGCGGGGCGGCAGCGGCGACCTCACGCTGCCCAAGGGGGAGAAGGCGAGCGACCGCGTGCCCTGGTCGCGGACGAAGTCGGGCGCGGGGATGCCGTCGCCCGTCGTGGTGGGCGAGCATCTCTACTTCTTCGACAAGATCGCCGTCTGCCTCGACAAACGCACGGGGGCCGAGCTGTATCGCAAGCGGCTGCCGAGCGGCACGTCGGCGATCGGCTCGCCGCTCGTGATCGGCGACCGGATCTATCTCGTGAACGAGAAAGGCAAGACCGTCGTCGTGAAGGCCGGGCCGGTGTTCGAGCTGCTGGCCGAGTCGTCGCTCGGTGACACCGACGAGATCTTCTGGGCCACGCCGGCCGTCGCGGGCGACTCGCTCTACATCCGGTCATCCGACGCCCTCTACTGCATCCGGGAGCCGCGGCCATGAAGATCATCGTCCTCGACGGTTACACCGGCAATCCAGGCGATATCTCGTGGGCGCCGATCGAGGCGGTCGGGGCGCTCACGGTGTATGACCGCTCAAGCCCCGACGAGATCGTGACGCGTGCGGCCGGCGCGGATGTCGTGCTCACCAACAAGGCCGTCGTGGGCCGGGAGGCGATCGAGGCGCTGCCCGATCTCAAATACCTCGGCGTGCTGGCCACGGGCTACAACTGCGTGGATACGGCTGCGGCGCGAGCGCGGGGCATCCCGGTGTGCAACGTGCCGGAATACGGCACGCCGAACGTCGTGCAGGCCACATTTGCCCTGCTGCTCGAACTGACGAATCACGTTGGGCATCACGCCGAGACCGTGCGGGCGGGCCGCTGGTCGGCCTGCCCCGACTTTTGCTACTGGGACGGCGACCTCGTCGAGCTCTCCGGCCTCACGCTCGGGATCGTGGGCTACGGCCGGATCGGCCGGAGCGTGGCCGCCGTGGGGCGGGCCTTCGGGATGAAGATCCTCGCGCACCGTCGCTCGGCAGGCAGCGACCCGGAGTGTGTCGATCTGGAGACGCTGCTCCGCCAGAGCGACGTCGTGAGCCTGCACTGCCCGCTCACGCCCGACACGAAGGAGCTGATCGACGCGCGGCGGATCGGTCTGATGAAGCCGACGGCGTTTCTCGTGAACACGGCCCGCGGAGCGCTCGTGAACGAGGCGGACCTGGCGGCGGCGCTCAATGCCGGCCGGCTGGCCGGGGCGGCACTCGACGTGCTCACCGTGGAGCCGCCGCCGGCGTCGAACCCGCTGCTCACCGCGCAGAACTGCCTCATCACGCCGCACGTGGCCTGGGCCACGCCGAACGCGCGGCGGCGGCTGATCGAGATCACGGCGGGGAATCTACGGGCGTTCGCGGCGGGGACGCCGCGGAACGTGGTGAATTGAGGGAGCGACCGCGGGTGGCCTGCACGGCGACGGTGCCGGCGATCGGAACTTCCTGCTGCCCGGCCACGATCGTGGCGGAGAGGGTGAAGGGCACGGCGTCGCCGTCATCGGCCAGTTGCCCCTGGGCGAGCAGATGATCGAGATAGGGCTTCACCGCGCCGCGGAGCGTCTTGTCGGTGGCGGGCCGCGACGTGTCGCCGACGAAGTTCCGCAGGTCGCCGCCGGCGATCACGTAGCGGGAGTTCCGCGCGTCGAAGAACGGGTCGTCGAACGAGAAGACGGCGGCCGTCGCACCGCTGGCCGCGTCGCGCAGGAGCAGTCGCAGCGAGGCCTTCGCCGGCGGGATGTACGAGGCCGGCACGCGGATCGTGAGGGCGGCGCACGAGGCGGAGAAGAACTCGTCCACCTTGGCCGAATCCACCTTCGTGCCGGTCGTCTTCGTCGTCGTAAACGTGAGCGCGAGCGAGCATTCCGGATCGAAGGCCAGGCTGCATGACGCGTCGCCGGCCGCGCGGCGGCTGACCGGCACGAGCAGCGAGCCGCTCACGCCGTAGGGTGTGGCGAGATGCACGTCGACGAACTCGCGGCGGCTGCAGTTCACCGCGCAGGTGGGCGTCTCGCAGCAGGGGCCGGCGACGACGACGGGCGACTCGACCAGGCCTGCGGCGGTCGAGGCGGCCGGCGGCCCGGCCTGGATCGCCGGAGGCGGGAGCGGGTCGGCGGCGGTCGCCAGCCGGATGCCGCGCTGCGAGTTGCCCAACTGCGGGAAACCCAGCCGGGCCGACGGGTGGCCGGCCTCCGGCGCATCGTGGCAGGCGGGCGCGAGCGTCTGCCCGCCGGGCGGAATCTCGACGCGGAGGATGTCGCGGCCCAGCGGCCAGAACCGTGCTGGCCGGCCGCCGGCGATCACACTCGTGTCGTGCACCGAGAAGCCTTTGCCGATCAGGAACAGCGTGGTCGTGCCGGCCGGATCGATGCCGGGAGCGCCGTACCAGCCGATCAGCTCCGGCGCGAGGTCGGTGATCCCCGTCTGAAAGAGCTCGAAGCCGCCGGCCGTGTTTTCGTAGGGCACGCGGGCGACGAGCGTTTGGAGCGGCAGCCGCTCGGCGATCTGATCGACCGTGCGGGCCATCAGCGCGGCGTCGGACTCGCGATACAGATGGGCGCACTGCGTGCAGGCGGCCTGCTGCTGCCGCACGGCCTGCACGGCCCGCGAGAGCTGCATCGCCTGCCGCATGGTCGGGTCGGTGACGCCTGGGTGCGTGAGCCGAAACCAGGCGGAATGGGAGTCGAACCTGATGCAGGGCACGAACGAGGGCATGACGATGATCGCCGTGCATTCCCGCTGTCCCGACTCGAGCCGCCGCTGGGCGAGGTCGGCGTCGCTCGCGGGGCCGCAAATCGTTTCGGCGACGGCGGCCAGGCCGGACCGCGTCGGCGGCGACTGCACCCGCGGATAGAACCGCCAGCCGAACGTGTCGTTGCCGTGCGAGAATCCGACGGCCGTCTGGTTGAGGGCCACCGTCGCCATGTCGAGTTCGGTTCGCCGTGTGTAGCGGGCCAGTGCCTGGGCATTGAGCCGGCCGCTGGCCGCGGCGACGGCCATCGCGATCTGGGCCTCGCGGCGGCGGGAGAACGCGTCGTCCACATTCTGCTCCTCGCGGACCGGGTCGAGGGCGAACACGCGAATCGGCCAGCGGGTGCGGACGTAGTCGTTGAAGGCCTGTCGCGCCTCGGGCGCCGGATCGGGCCCGTAGAACGGCCCGGCGCAGGAGCCGACAGGAGCGGGCCGACCGAGCGCCGTGGCCGACTCGCGGATATCGGCGATCAGCCGCTCGTCGAGCAGAGCCGACTCCACCAGGATGCCCCAGGCGAGCACCGCCGTGGTGGTGCGGCAGTGCGGCCGGAGGGCCTGGCCGGCCTCGCAGCAGATGCCGGTCGGGTCGTCGGCCGCGGCGACTGGCCCGGGCAGCAGCTCGATCTCGTGACCGGCGGCGCCCGGACCGATCGCGGAGAAAAACCGGCAGCGGAGGGCCGCCAGCTCGGCGGCCCGGCGACCGCGGACCAGGCCCGCGAGGTTCCAGGCCGGCATTTCAGCCCAGAGGTCGCGGCGGGAGTCGAGGGCGAGGAAGTCGTATGCCGACTCGAGCTCCTCCGCGAGATGGTTCCGCACGAGGAGATAGTCGATGCACGGCTGGTTCGCCGGATGATTGGCGAGCGCGGCATGCGTGTCGCAGATCAGGATCGCGATCTGCTCGATGCCGCTCACATCGGCGAGCTGCGAGAACGGGATCGGGAGCCGGGCCCGCCGCGTCTTGACGCCAGGAGCCGACTTCGGCGCGATCGCGGGGAGCGTCGCGGAGAGGGCCCGCATCGCGGCCATCACGCCCTGCCGGCGGGAGGCGGCTGGCGCGGGCGACACATCACTCGCCGGTGCGGTCCCCGCGGTGATTCCGTCCGCATCGGTGATGGTGGCCGCCCAGGCGCGGCACTCGGCGTCGTTGACGCACCAGGTGAGGGCGGGGGCGATGATGTCGACCAGGTCGTTGAGCACGAGGCTGCGGAACGTCGTCGGCAGCAGGTCGTCGCCGAGAATCGGCTCGGCCGTGAACGTGATCTCCGCCCCGTGGCCCTTCTGCGTGTGCCCGCCGGGCGTGATCGACACCGGCATCCGCACCAGGTTGAGCGAGTAGCCCGGCGAATCGGCGGAGTCGTCACCCTCGTTCACTCGCCGCAGTTGGTTGAGATGGGTGAGGTAGCGGGAGAGCTGGTCGAGATGGATCGTCGGCTCGAGCGCCACCGGCTCGGTGTCGAACTGATAGCCGACCGGAGACTGTGGAAACGCCATCGGCGCCGTCCGCGCGATCACGACGGGATCGGCGCGGCCGCCGGTTTCGTTGCCGGAGGGAACGAGCTCCTGAACGGTGGTGAACACGTTGCTCGTGCTCGTCACGTCGGGCACGGCCACCTGCTGGGCCGTGCGGCGGTTGCCCGAGGCCGACTGGAGCGCGAGTGCGAGGCCCAGATACGACTGGTCGCTGCGGCGGAGGGCGGCGCTCGTCCGCTCGCTGAACATCCCGAGTTGCCGCCGCATCTGCTCCTCGTAGTCGTAGCGATGCTGCGTGAGGCGATTCTGCCCCCAGACGTCGGGCTCCTTGGCCACGATCGAGCCGTGGGTGTTGACGTGGTGGAGCAGCCAGTCGACCTCGCGGGCCATGCCGTCGACGGGCGTCTCGCAGCCGGTCGGAGGGGCCTGGCGGTGCAACGCCTTGAAGGGCTGGGTGATCGTCTGCCAGAGACGGCCGTGGTCGCCCGCCGATGCGGGGAGGACCGGGCATGAGACGGCGACGGCCGCGATCACGACGAGCCGGGACGGGGTGGCGGCCAAGCAGGTATCCTTCGCACGAGGTACTCTCAATAGAGGGGTCGTGCCCCCGGAGAAGGATCGGCCCGGCCAACCGGCAGATTGACGGGAACCGGCCCGACCGCGCCCCCCTCGCCAGTTTTCCCACCTTCGCGCAGGAGCGAGTCATGCAGTGCATCGTGCCCCCGTACATCGTCGAGCACATGGCCCGTTCGGAGGATCCGCAGATCCGCGAGCGGGCGATGGTGTCGCTGGCCCATGCCGCTGCCGTGCGGGCCGTGCGGGCGTTCGCCCAGAAGCTGCCCGCGATGATGGCGGCGGCTTCACCGGCCGGGCGGAAGTATCGGCTCGTGTACGACGCGCGGAAGAAGGACCGGCTGCCGGGGAAGCTCGTGCGCAGCGAAGGGGAAGCCAGGTCGAGCGACCCGGCCGTGAACGAGGCCTACGACCACTCCGGCGACACGTTCGACTTCTTTCACGCGCTGTTCGGCCGCAATTCGCTCGACGATGCCGGCATGGCCCTGATCTCGAGCGTGCACGTGGGCGAGGTGGACGGCGGCGGGAAGTTCCAGCCGATGAACAACGCCTTCTGGGATGGCGGGCAGATGGCCTACGGCGACGGTGACGGGGAGGTGTTTCAGCGGTTCACACGGTCGCTCGATGTGGTGGCCCACGAGCTCACGCACGGCGTGCAGTCGTTCACGAGCAACCTCGCCTACTACGGCCAGTCGGGCGCGCTCAACGAGCACTTCGCCGACGTGTTCGGCGTGCTCGTGCGGCAGTGGCGACAGGGCGTGTCGGCCGAGCAGGCGAGCTGGCTCGTGGGGGCCGACGTGCTCGTGCCGGCCACCACCCGCCGTGGGATTCGCGACATGGAGCATCCCGGCACCGCCTTCACGGACGATCCGGCCCTCGGCAGCGACCCGCAGCCCGACCACATGAAGCATGTCTATACGGGGCCGGGCGACTCCGGCGGCGTGCACATCAACTCGGGGATTCCGAACCGGGCGTTCGTGCTCGTGGCCCAGGCGGTCGGCGGCCCGGCCTGGGAGACGCCCGGACGAATCTGGTACGACGCGATGCTGCAACTCTCCCGGACGAGCGACTTCGACGACCTCGCGAAGGTCACGGCCCAGATCGCCGGCGACCGGTTCGGCGCGGGGGCGAAGAAGGCCGTGCGGGGAGCCTGGCGGAAAGTCGGGTTGTAGGGCCGCGGCCCGCGAAGCGTTCGGCGGGGCCCGTGGCCCCCACCCTTGTGGCGATGGCCGGAAGGCCGACAATCGCAGATGTGTTGCGGCCGACTCCCGGTCGTCTTCTCCCGAGGAACCCACGTGGCATCATCGATCGCGCACCGCCGCAGCCGCATCTACGACATCCACTGGGAATACCTGGTCCCGATCGCGAGCGTGCACCTGCTCGCCTGTCTGTCGCTCCTGCCCTGGTGCTTCAGTTGGTCGGGCGTCGCGCTCGCCCTGCTGTTCACCAACGTGTTCGGCACGCTGGGCATCAACCTCTGCTACCACCGGCTGCTCGCCCACCGCAGCCTCGTCGTGCCGCGGTGGCTGGAGCGCACGCTCGCGACGATCGCCGTCTGCTCGCTCGAAGACACGCCGGCCCGCTGGGTGGCCACGCACCGTCTCCACCACGTGCATTCCGACGAGGATCCCGATCCCCATACGCCGCGACACGGGATCGGCTGGTCGCACGTCGGCTGGCTCTTTCGGCCGGCTCACGACCGGCGGTCGCTCGCCTTCTTCGACAAGTATGCCCGCGACATCCTGGCCGACCGCTACTACCTGTTTCTGGAGAAGCACCCCACGTCGGTGCTGTGGATCTACGTGATCCACGCGGCCATGATCGCGGCGGCGGGAGGCCTCGTGGGCCGGCTCACCGGGGGCGACCGGCAGCACGCCCTGCAGCTGGCAGCCAGTTGGCTGGTATGGGGCGTGTTCGTTCGGACGGTGCTCGTGTGGCACATCACGTGGAGCGTGAACTCGCTGACGCATCTCTTCGGCTACCGGACCTACTCCACCGGCGAAGACAGCCGGAACAACTGGCTCGTGGGACTGGTGGCGATGGGCGAGGGCTGGCACAACAACCATCACCACGACCCGGCGAGCGCCAGCGTGCAGCACCGCTGGTGGGAGATCGACCCGACCTATTATTTGATCCTGCTGCTGGAGCGGACCGGACTCGCCACGAACGTGATCCGTCCGCGGCACCTCCGGCGTGCCGCCCGCACGTAGGCCGGGCGGTCCGTCACTCCGGGACGGGCTTCGGGATGCCGGCGGCGTCGAGGACGACGGCCCGTGTCCGGAGATCGACGGGCCGACCCTTCGTGAACGAGAGCTTCGCCACCCAGCCTGTCCACGTCGGCGGATCGACCGGGTAGTAGTCGAACACGAAGTTGCCCAGGCTGTAGAGGATCGGCGCACCGCGGTGGGTATCGACCGTCTGCGTCACGTGGGCATGCGCGCCGATCACCGCCGCGGCCCCCGCGTCGATCATCGCGCGGGCCAGCGGCGGCTGCCAGGCCGCCGGCTGGGGCGTGTTCTCCGGGCCCCAGTGGACGAACGGCACCACGAAATCGGCCCGCGCGCGGGCCGCCTCGATGTCGGCGAGCAGTTGGGCCTCCCGCAGCGGGTTCACTCCAGGGGTATCGGCGGTCGCCGCGTAGTCTTCGGCCCTGAATGCGTTGCAGCCGATCACCGCGACGCGGACGCCGTTGCGCTCGAGGAACAACGGCGCGCGGGCCTCCGCGGCCGTGAGGCCGCCGCCGAACTGCGGGATGCCGGCGCGGGTGAGCACGGCCAGGGTCTCCGCCAGCCCGTCGCGGCCGTAGTCGAGCGCATGGTTGTTGGCGGTGCCGATGGCGGTGAAGTAGGGCTTCAGGAACCGCTCGGCGCGCGGTGCCGCGCGGAACGTGTATGCCTTGGTCGCCTGCTCACCGCCGCGACCGAGGACGCATTCGAGGTTGCCGATCGCGCAGTCGCCGTCGAGGAGCAGATCCGCGCAGGCCGCGAAGGGGTCGCGGCCGGACGCGATCGCGTGTCCCGGCCCATTGTCGAGCATGACATCGCCCACGAACACGATCGTCATCGTGCCGGCGGGTGAAACGCAGCGGGCCGGCATCGCCTCGGCCGCGACGCGAAAGCCGAGGTTCACGCAGCGGCTGTCGGGCTTGTTCCAGTTGCGAAAGCTCGCGCGGGCCCAGAGTGGATACGAGTTCCAGCCGCCACCACGACGGACGCGGCGGGTGCCCGCGGCGGGGCCGGTGGGATCGGCCGCGGGCCCGGTCGCGTAGAAGTCGTCGCCGTACCAGTCGGCGACCCACTCCCAGACGTTGCCGTGCATGTCGTGGAGGCCGAACGCGTTGGCCGCGTAGGAGCCGACGGCCACCGGGAAGGGGAGCGACGCACCGCTGGCGATCGGCACGTCTTGGACGTGCAGCCGCACGTCGCGGCCGGCCGGATCGAGGAGTCGCGAGTGCCGGACGGCCGCGACGGGATCGTCGCCGCCGGCGTAGCGGCCGGTCGCGCCGGCCCGGCATGCGTACTCCCATTCGGCCTCGGTCGGAAGTCGATAGCGACGGCGTTCCCGCAGCGTGAGCCATTCGCAGAAGGCGACGGCGTCGTTCCACGAGACGTTGACCACCGGATGCCCGGGCGACTGCTCGAAGCCCGGATCCCGCCAGGAGAACCGAGGAACGCGGCCGATGCAGCGGCCGAGCCCGGGGTCGTAGCCCCAGCCGCCCGTGCCGTCGCTTTCCGCCTCCGTGCGGTGGTCGGTGGCGGCCACGAACTCCCTGAACTCGCCGACCGTGACCTCGTGAACGCCGAGCAGGAACGGGCGGGAGAGCGTCACCCGACGTCGGGGCAGTTCGTCGGCGAAGTCGGCGGGCGTTCGGCCGTACTCCGGGAAGGCGGCCACGAGTTCGTCGCCGTCCTCGCCGCTGCCCATGAGGAACTCCCCGGCGGGAATCTCGACGAGCCGCATCCCGAGCGAATTGACGACGGTCCGGGGCGGCTGGGGGCGCTCGTCGGCCGCAGCCGCGCAGCGGCCGCAGGCGAGGACCAGCAGAAGCCATGACCGATGCAGGAGCCGTGACAGGCGCATCAAATCGTCTCCCGTGCCGCGGGACTTCGGGCATAAGATAGCCGGGCATCGGAAGGCGTCGAGGCCGTGACCGCGCATGGCTCGCAGGGCGTCGGGTATCATCTCGGGCATGGACGTCGAGCGCGTGAAATATGTGATTTGGGCCGCCGACATGGATCGGGCCGTCCGGTTCTATCGCGACTGCTTCGGGGGGCGGCTGCTCAAACAGAATCCCGTCATCGCCGAAGTCGAGATCCTCGGCTCCGTGATCGGGATCCATTCGGGGGGTGAGGGAAAGCGGACGTGGACGGGCCTGAGCTTCCAGGTGCCCGACGTGATCGCCGGCGGCCGGGAGGTCGTGGCCGCCGGTGGACGGCTCGCGCGGGAGCCCGAACCCGAGAACGGCGAGCCACCGCACCTCGCGATGTGCATCGATCCCGAGGGAAACGAGTTCATGCTCACGCGGAAGCGCGGGGCATGAAGCGGCCGCGGCATCAAGCCAAGACCGAGGAGATGTTTCACGGCGTGCGGGCCTGCGAGGCCCTCTTCGCCCGGCGGTCGCAGGACATCGTGCGGGTGTATGTCGCCGAAGGCCGTCGGCGACAGTTCGGAAAACTCACGGCCTGGTGCGCCGAGCACCGCAAAGGGTTCCAGATCGTCGCCGACGAGAACCTGCAGCGGCTGACCGGCTCACTGCACCACGAGGGCGTGGCGATCCTGGCCAAGCAGCTCCGCCGATGGAGCCTCGCCGACCTGCTCCAGGGAATCGAGGCAGGCAGAGTGACCGGCCCGCTCGTCTATCTCGACGGCGTGCAGAATCCCCACAACCTCGGGTCGATCCTCCGCACCGCGGCCCACTTCGGGGCCGGCGCGATCGTGGGCCGGGCGGGTGAGCTGCCGCCACTCTCGGCCGCGGCCGTGCGGGTGGCCGAAGGCGCGGCCGAGTTCACGCCCGTGTGTGACCTGGCAGACCCCGTCGCCGACCTCCGGCGGCTGTCACAGGCTGGCTACGCGGTCGTCGTGACGTCGAGCCACCGGGGCGAGCCGATCTTCTCGGCGTCACTTCCGGGAAACGCCGTGCTCGTGCTCGGCAGCGAAGGGGAGGGCGTGTCGCGGGCGATCAAGACGATCGCGGATCTCCGCGTCCAGATTCCGGGCACGGGGGGGGTGGAGAGCCTCAATGTGTCGGTGGCGTGCGGCGTGGTGCTCGGAGAGGTGTGGCGGCGGAGCAGGCTCGTCACCTCGCGTGGGCCTCTCACGCCGTGACGGGCAGGCCGTCGCGGGTCGTCCCGCCCGCCGCTTACACGCCGCCAGGCGGAAGCCGGGGAACGCGTGTGGTGTGACGCCGTTTTGAAGACCGATCCCGTCGCTCCCGCTCAGGGCTGGTATCGCACCGCCTCGTGCGCCGCCGCTGGGGCCACGGAGCTGGGGCGACGGAGCCCCGTTTCAGCGGTGGTGCGTGAGCCGTCCACGAGGGCGATGAGCCGCTCGGCCAATTCGCTGGACGAACGGGCCTGGGCGCCCAGCTCGTTCGTCGCCACCGCCGTCTCGACCGCGGCCGACGCGTTCGACGTCGTCACATCGCCGATCTCGGTCATCGCCCGGGCGATCGCCGACATGCCGTCGGCCTGCTCGACCGCCGCCGCCACGAGGTCGGCGAGTCGGGCGTCGAGGTCGCGGTTGTGGCCGAGGATCCGGCCGAACCGCTCCGCCACCGCCGCTCCGACGGTCTCGGCCTCGCGGCTGGCCGCCTGCGATCGCTCGATGAGGCCGCCGCTCTCGTTCGTCGCCGCGGCGCATCGCTTCGAGAGGCTGCGGACTTCGTCGGCCACCACGGCGAAGCCGGCCCCGTGCGTGCCGGCCCGGGCCGCCTCGACCGCGGCATTGAGCGCGAGCAGGTTCGTCTGGAACGCGATCTCGTCGATCGTCTTGATGATCTGGGCCACCTGATCGGCCGCCGTCCGCGACGCGGTGAGCGACTGGCGCATCCGCTCCATGTCGGCGGTACCCGTTTCAGCCTCGGTGCGGGCCGACGCCGCGAGCGCGGCGGCCGACTGGGCCTGCGACCGGCTGCCAGCGGCGACGGTGAGGAGCCGATTCGTCAGCTCGCCGGTGCGATCGACGGCAGTGGCCTGCTGCTGGGCGCCCGTGGAGAGCGATTCCCCTTCGGCGGCCAGTTGGTGAACCGCCGTGGCGGTGGTGTGGGCATAGGCATGCACGGCCGTCGAGACCGCGCGGAGATCGCCGGCGAGACGGTGGGCCGTCCACCAGAGGACGCTCGCGAGCACGGCGAGCAGGCCGGCGCCGGCCGCCATCATGTGGAATGTTTGGGTGTTGGCGGTGCGCATCACCGCCGCCTGAGGCACGGCCAGTACGAGCCGCCACGGGCGGTCGATGCCTCGCACGTTCACCGGCACCGATACGAACGTGGCTCGCGCACCGAGCACGCGCGAGTGGCCTTGATCCACGGTGGGCCCATCGGTCTTCACGTCCCGCATGAGCCGGGCCAAACCCGGGTCGGCCGTCGCGAGTTTCGTGCCGAGCGTCGCATGGTCGGGATGCGCGACCACGACGCCCTCGGCGGAGAGCAGGATCGCGTAGCCGCCGTCGTAGGGACGAATGCCGTCCACGAGATCGGTGAGCGTCTGCAGATCGAAGTCGAGGCCGGTGATGCCGACGACCTGGTCATCGACCACCATCGGGCAGACGAGTGACGTGATCAGTACCGTCTTGCCGGCGACCGGATAGAGGTAGGGCTCGATCCAGGCGTCCCGGCGGGTCTGCTTCGGGATCAGGACGTAGTCACCAGGCCCGGGCGTGTCGTAGTCGACGAGCGGCTCCACGATCAGCTTCCCCGAGCCGCGATTCCAGTAGGGCAGGAATCGGCCCGTGGCGTCGTGGCCGACCGTTCCGGCGAATTGGGCGTCGCGGCCGTCGAAGGCGTTTGGCTCCCAGCAGGTGTAGAGGGCCAACACCTCGTCTTCGACGGCGAGTGTCTCGCGGATCATCGCGTTCACCTCGTCGCGGTCGAGTGGCACACCCCGGCGCTTGAGGCCGACGAAATGGGCGGCCATCGTGCGGGGGATCTGGAACGATCGCTCGATGAAGGCCGAGACCTCACCGGCATACATTTGACCGACCTCACCGGCCTGGGTCTCCGCCGCCCGAACGGCCTGCCGCCGCGAGTTCAGCAGAATCCAGCCGAAGACGACTGCGTAGAGCAGGAGGGTGGCGAGCAGAACGGGAACCAGGAGGCGGAATGTGAGGCTGTACATCGGGCGCACGCGAAAGGCGGTTGTGGGGGCTACCACAACTGTACTTCGGGCCGCGGACACGCGTGACGCCGTAGAATACCCATGAAAACCGCGACCGCGCCGGGCACGCCACCGGGAGGCACACCATGCACGCGAATCACTCGCTCGTCGATGCCGCCGTGGCCCTCGCGGCCGAGCTTCAGCGGGAGGCCGTGAAGCTGCAATCCGCGGCCGAGCGGCGGCAGCAGGCCGAGCTCGACCGGATGCTCAGGAACCCGGCCGACAAGGCGACGCTCGTCGAGCTCACCGATCAGGCGTTTCGGTCGCATGCTGCCGCACGTACCGCCGAGCAGTTCACCCACATCCTCGACGTGCAGGGGATCCCGCGGTTCTTCAGCCCGCTCGACCAGGCGCTCCTGCTCGGCTTCCAGACGTTCGGCGACTGGCTCCCGTCGGTGACGGTGCCGCTCGTGAAGGAGCATCTGCGGCACGAAACAGCAAACGTCGTCCTGCCCGCCGAGCCCGAACTGCTCCACGAGCACCTCGCCGCCCGCCGCCGGCAAGGGTTGCGGATGAACGTCAACTTCCTCGGCGAGGCGCTGCTCGGTGAGGACGAGGCGCGGCGGCGGCTGGAGAAGTATCTGGCCGCGCTCCAGTCGCCGGACGTCGAGGTGTTGTCGGTGAAGATCTCGACGCTCGACTCGCAGATCATGCCGATCGCCCGCGAGCACACGCTCGGCCGGCTCTGCGATCGCCTGGAACCGCTCTGCCGTGCCGCCGCGCGGGGGAACAAGTTCGTGTACCTCGACATGGAGGAGTATCGCGATCTCGCGCTGACGGCCGAGGCCTTCATGCGGACGCTCGCGCGGCCGGGGCTCGGGCGGGTGCAGGCCGGGATCGCGCTCCAGGCCTACATCCCGGACTCGTTCCGCTGGCAGCGGCGGATCACCGCGTGGGCGCGGGAGCGGGTGGCGAGCGGCGGATCGCCCGTGACGATCCGGATCGTGAAGGGGGCCAACATGGAGATGGAGCGGATCGATGCCGCCCTCCACGATTGGCCGCAGGCCCCGTTTCGCACGAAGTCCGAGACCGATGCCAACTACAAGCGGATGGTCGGGTTCGCCCTCGAGCCCGACCATCTCGCGGCCGTGCACGTGGGCGTCGCGTCGCACAACCTCTTCGACGTGGCCTATGGCCTCGTGCTCGCGGCCGACCGCGGGGCGGGGGATCGCGTGCAGTTCGAGATGCTCGAAGGCATGGCCAATCATCAGCGGCGGGCCCTCCTCGGCCATACGAAGCGGCTGCTGCTCTACGCTCCCGCCTGCCGCAAGGAGGAGTTTTTGAACGCGATCGGCTACCTCATCCGCCGTCTCGACGAGAACACCGGCCCCGAGAATTTCCTGGGGCACGCCTTCCGGCTCACCGTGGGCAGCGACGACTGGAAGCTCCTGGAACGGGGCTTCCGGGAGTCGTTCACGACGGTCGTGTCGGAGGGGCCCCAGCGGACGCAGGATCGCCGCACGGAGACGTTCCCCGGGCCGCTACCTGAGCGGCCGTGGCGGGAGTTGGAGAACGAGCCGGACACCGACTGGGCGCTCGAGCAGAACGGCGCCTGGGCAGCCGAGATCGCGGCCGGCGCCCCGGACGAGTTCGCCGCCATCGTCGTGCCCGTCGTCGTGGCCGGCCGCGAGGTGTCCGGGCTGGAGACGCGTGTCTGCCGCGATCCGTCGCGGCCGCACGCCGTGCTCTGCCGCCATGCCGTGGCGACCGATCGCGAGGTGGACGAGGCCGTGGCCTGTGCCGCGGCCGATCCCGACGGCTGGCGGTCGCTCGCGGTCGATGCCCGCAACGGCGTGCTCGGGCGGGTGGCGCAGGAGTTGCGACGATCCCGCGGTCGGCTGCTCCGCGTGGCGCGGCTCGACGGCGGCAAGCTGCTCACGGAGGCCGATCCCGAGGTGTCGGAGGCGATCGATTTCGTCGAGTTCTATCGGGCGGGCGCCCGGGAGTTTCACGAGCTGCCGGGCGTCGAGGCGAAGGGCTGTGGCGTCGTCGTCGTCGTGCCGCCCTGGAATTTTCCGATCGCGATTCCCTGCGGGGGCATCGCGGCCGCGCTCGCCGCGGGCAACACCGTGATCATCAAGCCCGCATCCGACGCGGTGCTCACGGCGTGGGAGTTGTGCCAGTGCTTCTGGCGGGCCGGCGTGTCGCGGCAGGTGCTCCAGTTCGTGCCCTGCCCCGGGGCCGGGCCCGGGGCGCGGCTCGTGGCGCATGCGGACGTGTCGGCCGTCATTCTCACCGGCGGTACCGACACGGCCCTGGCGATGCTGGCCGCGAAACCGGGCATGCGGCTCTCCGCCGAGACGGGGGGCAAGAACGCCACGATCGTCACGGCGATGAGCGACCGCGAACTGGCGATCAAGCACGTGGTGCATTCGGCATTCAGCCACGGTGGGCAGAAGTGCTCGGCCACGTCGCTGTTGCTGCTCGAAGCCGAGGTCTACGACGACCCGGCGTTCAAGCGGATGCTCTGCGACGCCGTCGAAAGTCTGCACGTCGGCCCGGCCCACGAGCTGCACGCGCGGGTGGGGCCGCTCATCAGGCCACCGGCCGGCCCGCTCGAAAAGGCGCTCGAGACGCTGGAGCCGGGGGAGACATGGGCCGTGCTGCCGCGGCGGGTCGCCGAGAATCCGAACCTCTGGTCGCCGGGCGTGAAATATGGCGTGACGCCCGGCAGCGTCACGCACCTGACCGAGTTCTTCGGGCCGTTGCTCGGCGTGATGCGGTTCGAGAAGCTGGCCGAGGCGATCGACATCGTCAACGCCACCGGCTACGGGCTCACGAGTGCGATCCACAGTCTCGACGATCGCGAGATCGACCAGTGGAAGCGGGACATCCGGGCGGGCAACCTGTATGTGAACAGGGGCACGACCGGCGCAATCGTCCTCCGGCAGCCGTTCGGCGGCATGGGGAAATCGGCGGTCGGGCCGGGGCTCAAGGCGGGCGGGCCGAACTACGTGGCGGCGTTGATGGACTTTCGCGATGCCGGCGGACCTCGTGCTGCCGCGGCGGATGCGATCGACGACGCGCGGCTCGCGGCGCTCGCCGCGCACGTGCCCACCGACGCCGAGGGACTGCGACTGCGGACCGCGATCGCGAGCTATGACGCCGTATGGACCGCCGAGTTCTCTCGAGAGCACGACCACTTCCGGCTCTTGGGGCAGGACAACATCCGCCGGTATCTGCCGTACGCCGTGGTCTGCGTGCGGGTCATGCCGCAGGACTCTCGGTTCGACGTCGTCGCCCGGGTGGCCGCCGGACTGGTGACGAACGCGCGGGTCCGCGCGTCGTTCGCGCCGGGCTGCCTTGGGGAGTGGCGGGGCGTGCTCGATGCGTGGACCCATGCCCGGGCCGCCGGCATCGAACTGGTGGAAGAGACCGACGCGGCGGTCGCCGCGCTGGTGTCCCGGTCAGACGTGCGCGTCCGCTACGGCGGCCGGGATCGGGTGCCCGCGGCGGTGCGGCGGGCTGCGGCGGCAGCCGGCCAGTGGATCGCCGACGTGCCGGTCGTGGCCGCGGGCCGGGTCGAGCTGCTCTGGTATCTGCGTGAGCAGAGCATCTCCTTCGACTACCACCGCTACGGCAATCTCGGCCGCCGCGCGGGTGAGCTGCGGCGACCTCTTGTGGAGTGAGTTCGGGGTTGCCCATGCCCCGTCGCCGGACGCTCGCTTCGCACATCCTGTCCTTCGCTCGCTCGGATGCCGCCTTCGCTTCGCCATCCTGGCTGCGCTCGGCGGCATACGCCGGCTCCCGGGGCATGGGCAACCCCTCACGGCGTATTGGTGCGCGACCGTGGACGCGTGGGCGCGGCGGCGGATAATGCCGTGATGCAGGCTGTCTCCGCTGGTGAATCTCGCCGTCACGATCCCCATGCCGCCAGCCTGTGGCGGCCGACGCTCTGCGCCCTCGGGATCGTGTTCGGCGACATCGGCACCAGCCCGCTCTACACGCTCAAGGAATGCCTGCTCGTGGCGGGCCACGATCGGCCGGTCGAGCAGGCCGACCTGTTCGGCATCCTGTCGCTCATGTTCTGGGCGCTCGTGATGGTCGTGACGGTGAAATATGTCGCGTTCGTGATGCGAGCCGATCACGACGGGGAGGGGGGCATCCTCGCACTCTTGGCCCTCGTGCCCGAACGCTACCGCACCGGGCCGCGGGGCATCGGCGGGGTTTCGGGGATGACGCTCCTCGCCGTGATCGGCGCGGCCCTGCTCTACGGCGACGGCGTGATCACGCCGGCCATCTCCGTGCTCAGCGCCGTCGAGGGGCTCGCGGTGGCGAGCCCGGCCCTCGAGGCGGGCGTGGTGCCGATCACGTGCCTGATCCTGATCGGGCTGTTTGCGATCCAAAAACAGGGCACGGGCCGCGTGGGCGGACTCTTTGGGCCGATCATGCTCGTCTGGTTTCTCACGCTCGCCGGCCTCGGGCTGTGGCAGATTCTGCAGCGGCCCGACGTGCTGTGGGCCGTCCTGCCGAGCCATGGCGTCGAGTTCTTTCAGCGGCACGGGCTGCACGGTCTGCTGATCCTTGGCTCGGTGGTGCTCGTCGTCACCGGCGGCGAGGCGCTGTATGCCGACATGGGGCACTTTGGCCTCGTGCCGATCCGGCGGGCCTGGCTCGGGCTCGTGCTGCCCGCGCTCGTGATCGCCTACCTGGGGCAGGGGGCGCTCGTGCTACGGGATCCGGCAGCGGCTGCGAACCCGTTTTACTCACTCGTGCCGGCCGGCCCAGCCACCTACGCCCTCGTCGTGCTCGCGAGTCTCGCCACGATCATCGCCTCGCAGGCGTTGATCTCCGGTGCATTCTCGCTCACGCGGCAGGCGATGCTGCTTGGCTTCCTGCCGCGGGTGACGATCCGCCACACGGCGTCGGAGAGCGAGGGGCAGATCTATATCCCGGAGGTGAACGTGCTGCTCGGAGTGGGCTGCATCGCACTCGTGCTCACGTTTCGCGAGTCGGTGAAGCTGGCCGCTGCCTACGGGCTGGCCGTCTCCGGCACGATGGTGGTGACCACGATCCTCTATTGCCTCGTGATCCGCCATACCTGGGGCTGGGGGCGGCTGCCGTCGCTCGCCGTGCTGCTGCTCTTCCTGTCGTTCGACATCCCGTTCCTGATCGCCAATCTCTTCAAGTTTTTCGACGGCGGGTACATCCCGATGCTGATCGGCGCAGGGCTGATCGCGGCGATGCTGATCTGGAGCCGCGGCCGCACCGCCGTGATCCAACGGTATTCCTCGCAGTTCGGCCCGTTCGAGACGGAGTGGCCCCGGCTCGCGCCGCGGGTGGCGGCTCGCGTGCCCGGCACGGGCGTGTTTCTGGCCGCGAGTCGCGACCATCTGCCGCCGGTGCTCGTCCATCAGATCGACCGCACCGGCACGCTGCACGAGACGGTGGTGCTGCTCACGGTGGCGGGCGAGCCGGTGCCGGAGGTTCCCGACGGGGAGCGGGCGACGGTCGAGCGGCTCGGCGACGGCTTTGTGCGGATCATGCTGCGGTTCGGCTACATGGAGCAGCCGCTGCTCCTGCCCTGCCTGCGGCAGGTCGTGGCGGCGGAGCGGCTCCCGATCGACCTCGACAAGGTCACGTTCTTCATCGGCCACGCCACGGTCGTGGCCGACCACGCGGGCCAACTGGCCTTCATTCCGGAGGCGATCTTCGCCTACCTCAAGCGGAACGCCGTCCGCGAGGAGCAGCGATATGGCCTGCCGGCCGGGCAGGTGATGGAGATCGGCGAGCAGATCTCGATCTGATCGTCGCGCGGCATGGACGCCCGCCATCGGCCGGCGCAAGGCTCTACCGGCGCACGGTTATACTCGAGCGTGAGGTTCGTCCCCGGAGCCGGCCGCGATGGCGTCGATTCATTCCCTTCCTTCGCTCGCCGATGTCGATCGTCGAACGATCGACGAGATCGCGGGAGCGCTGACGGCCGGCTGGCCGGTCGAGTCGATCATCCTGTACGGCTCGAAGGCGCGGGGCGATGACACGCCCGAGTCGGACATCGATCTCCTGGTGTTGACCAGCCGCCCGCTCACTGCCGAGGAGATCGGCCAAATGCGAGCGGTCGCGCGGCAGATAGGGCTTCGGCTGGGCACGTGGCCGGAGCTGTACATCCGCACGAGCGACGAGTGGTGGCGCGGCGTCTATCAGGCCGCCCCGATCCGCAAGGAGATCGATGCGGAGGGGATCGACGTGGTGCGAGTACCGACGCGAGGGGGAGATGACCGAACAGGAGTCGCGTGAGCGGATCGTCGAGCAGCAGATGCGTCTGGCCCGCGAGTGCCTCGACGACGGCGACGAGGCGGCGGGCCGAGGCAGCGCCCGTCTGGCATGGAACCGGGCCTATTACGCCTGCTTCCATGCGGCGACGGCGGTGTTCGTCGCCCGTGATCGCAGGTTCAAGAAACATCGTGGCCTCATCAAAGCAGTTCACGAAGAGCTTGTTCCCCAAGGTTTTCTCGCGCCCGAGCAGGCCGTGGCCTTCGAGGGCCTGTACGCCCAGCGGCTCGATGCCGACTACGGCGACTTTGTCGATATTCCGCGGGAGCAGGTGGTGAATACGCTCGAGACCGCCCGACGCTTCGTCGTGGCGATGCAGGCCGCACTCGAGCGGAAATGACTCATGGGCCCGCCACGGGTTGACGGCTGAGACTGCGAGTCAAGAATTGGGCGTCTCCCGTCCGCCCAACTCCTGGAACCCCCCTGCATGGCTCGCACTCGCATTGGTCTATGGCTCAT
>Ga0214917_10000198_pt1 | contig 76444 bp, 60 predicted proteins | sample LL_1208_BB_MetaG_FD_177983 | JGI IMG/M metagenome (GOLD analysis project Ga0214917, IMG submission 177983) | Freshwater microbial communities from Lake Lanier, Atlanta, Georgia, United States - LL_1208_BB | ecosystem: Environmental > Aquatic > Freshwater > Lake | place: USA: Georgia | collected... | reverse complement strand
CCCGCGCGGCGAAGGATTTCGCGACCGCCGACCTGATTCGGGACCGGCTCGGGGGCGCGGGCGTCACCCTCGAGGACGGCCCGGCGGGCACCCGTTGGTCGCGCACCTGACGCCGCACGTCATCCGTGCTGCATCATCGCGCGACGTCGCCGGCGGCCGGCCGATGCGCTCAACGCGTCGTCGTGCCGAGCGGGACGACGGCGACGTCCGCGTTCGTCCCGGGGGCGAGGGTCGACTCGGCGGCCATCTGCCGGATCTCCTCCGTGATCTTCATCGAGCAGTATTTCGGCCCGCACATGCTGCAGAAGTGTGCGCTCTTGAAGGTGTCCTGGGGGAGCGTCTCGTCGTGGTACCGCCGCGCCGTCTCCGGGTCGAGGGACAGGCGGAACTGCTCGTTCCAGTCGAAGGCAAAGCGGGCCCGGGAGAGGGCATCGTCGCGATCGCGGGCACCGCGTCGATGTCTGGCGAGGTCCGCCGCGTGCGCGGCGATCTTGTAGGCGATCACGCCCTGCCTCACGTCGTCCGCGTCGGGCAGGCCGAGGTGCTCCTTCGGCGTCACGTAGCACAGCATCGCGGCGCCGCTCCAGCCGGCGAGGGCCGCACCGATGGCGCTCGTGATGTGGTCGTACCCGGGGGCGATGTCGGTGACGAGAGGCCCGAGCACGTAGAACGGCGCCTCGTCGCACTCCTCCATCTGCCGCTTCACGTTCATGTCGATCTGGTCCATCGGCACGTGGCCCGGCCCCTCGACCATGACCTGGCAGCCCTTGGCCCATGCCCGGCGGGTGAGTTCGCCGAGCACGTGCAGTTCCGCGAACTGCGCCTCGTCGCTCGCATCGGCGATGCTGCCGGGACGGAGGCCGTCGCCGAGGCTCCAGGTGACGTCGTACTCCCGGAAGATGTCGCAGAGATCCTCGAAATGCTCGTAGAGCGGGTTCTGCTTTCGATGGGCCATCATCCACTTGGCGATCAGGGATCCGCCGCGGCTCACGATGCCCGTGATCCGCCCCATCGTGAGCGCCAGGTGCTCCTGGAGCAGGCCGGCGTGCACCGTCATGTAGTCGACCCCCTGCCGGGCCTGCTTCTCGCACATGTCGAGGAAATGCCGGGGACGCATCTCCTCGATGTCGCCGCCGAGTTCCTCGAGCATCTGGTAGATCGGCACGGTCCCGATCGGCACCGGGGATGCGTCGATGATCGCCTGACGGATGCCGTCGATGTCCCTGCCGGTCGAGAGGTCCATCACGGTGTCAGCCCCGTGATGGACGGCCATGTGCAGCTTCTCCAGCTCCGTGGCCACGTCGCTCGTCACCGCGGAGTTGCCGATGTTCGCATTGATTTTCGTGAGCGCGGCGATGCCGATGCCCATCGGCTCGAGTTGCTTCGCGAGGTGCACGCGGTTCGCGGGTATGACCATGCGGCCGCGCCCCACCTCCGCGCGGACCGTCTCCTCGGACAGGTTCTCGCGACGGGCGACGAAGGCCATCTGCGGCGTGATCTCGTGCCGCCGCGCGGCTTCGAGCTGGGTCATGGGTGTGTCTCCGGGTCCGACGCCGCCCTCCGCGGCCGTTTCGTCACGGTACCAGATCGGGAACGGTCGGGCGACGGAGCCGCCGCTCAGAGCGTCTTGAGATACTCGAGCACCGCGGACTTCTCGGCCGCGTCGAGCACATCGACGAACTCGTGCCCTCCGGCGCTCTTGCCCGCCCGGCGCGTGTCGAACCAGGTGCGTCGCGTGGCCGGCACGAGCCGCTCCGCCGGCATCTCCTCGGCCGACTCCACGAGGAGTCCGATCCGCTCGTCGTCGTAGCCGGTCGGCGTCCGACGCCAGACGAGGGGACGCTCCGAGGGATGCAGGAGGTGCCAGAGCGTCGGCACCGATCCGTTGTGCAGATAGGGAGCCGTGGCCCAGACGCCGTCGAGCGGAGGCGCCACGTATCCGGCCGGCTCGCAGCGTTCGTCGAGCCGGGCTCCCGCGCCGTCCCCGAACCAGCTCGCGTTGAGGTCGCGACGCTCCCCGGCGGTGAGCGCGTCGAGCCGCGCCCGGTCGGTCCCGATCACCTCGATCGGCACGACCCGCTCGGGATAGGAGCGCCCCGCACCGTAGGTGCCGTGGCACTCCGCGCAGTGCCTCGCGAAGACCTCGTGGCCGCGTGCCGCGAGGGCCTCGTCGAGCGGTCCGCTCCAGGCCGGCGGATCGAGCCCCTCGATCCACGCCTCGATGTGCCGAAAGTCATCCTCCCATTCGCGGAACCGCTCGGGCCCGTTCTCCTTGACGAGCAGAAACTGCATGAGCATCCGGTGCCCCTTGGCGGCGAATCCGTCCGCGTAGAGCGTGCGGCGGGTGCGGTAGAGCCACCACGCCGGTGCGTCCATGTCGTGATGAGGCAGATCGAGCCGCGGCGGGCGGGCCACGATGTTGAGCTGCGGGTCGCGGTGCCGCATGAGCGCCATCCCGAAGATCACGGCGTTGGTCGTGCCGACGGTCGTGCCGAGCGGCAGGAAGAGCGACCCCATGTCCATGTGCCCGAACGCCTTGCGTTGCCGGGCCTTGACCAGCCGCACCTCCTCGGTCAGCGTCTCGAGCGCATAGGAGGAGTTGGGGACTCCCGGGATGGCGACGCCCCTCACCTGCCCCTGGTGACAGGCGAGGCAGCTCATGGTCCAGTTGCCCGCGGCATCGACGGCGTACTGGAGCGACCGCGACGGATCGTCCGGATGCGGCACGAGCCCATACCGCTCCATCGCCAGCCGTCGCCTGCCTGCGACGTCGAGTCGTTCCGCGCGCGAGCGCAGCGGCTCCTCCCACGTCGTCCAGAGCGAGTCGAACACCTCCTGGTCGAAGTCGGCCGGCAGGTAGGCTCGCGTGAGCAGGAGGTCGAGGCCATCGGCGGCGGAAACGACGGCGGCCGCGTCCCGCGCCTCCGCCGCCGAGCCGGCTCGCCAGGCACCCGACGTCGCGACCCACGTGACGAGCGCCATGACACCGATCCGTCGGCACGCGACCCGACGCGTCCGGCGACGCGAACGCTGTTCGTCTCCGCGGGCGTTCATGGCATACTTCTTCATCGGGCGCAGTATAGGCGTCGGCCGCCATCGGTCCGTCGCCCCCGCCCTCCCCTCCCCTCCCTCTCCCGCCCATGCCCTTGGCCGCCAATCCCATCCTGCTCCCCGAACTGCGGGCGATGCTCGCCGAGGGGGATACCGCCGGCCTGCGCGAGGTCGCCGAGGAGCTCCACCCGGCGACGGTCGCGGAGTTCACCGAGGGTCTCGAGCCGACCGAGCTGTGGCGCATGCTCGACGCCGTTCCCGTGGAGCGGCAGGCGGAGATCTTCCCCTACTATCCGATGGCCACGCAGGTCGAGCTCGTCAAGTCGGGTGACCGGGCGCACCTCGGCGGTCTGCTCGAGTGGATGGCGGCGGACAATCGCGACGACCTGCTCCGCGAACTCGACTCCGATCTGGTCGAGGATCTGCTTCCGCTCGTCGCCAAGGCGGAGCGGCACGACATCCGGATGCTCCTCTCCTGTCCGGAGGATTCCGCCGGGTCGCTCATGACCACCGAGTACGCGTCGCTGCCTGCCGATATCACGGCGGGAGAGGCGATCTCGCGGCTCCGCTCGCAGGCTCCCGACAGCGAGTCGATCTACTCCGTCTACGTGCTCGACGGCGAACGGCAGCTCGTCGGATCCGTGTCGCTCCGGGACCTGATCCTCGCCAAGCCGACGTCCCTGATCTCCGACCTCATGGAGCGGGACGTGATCAGCGTCCGCGTCGACGATCCGGCGGAGGAGGCCGTCGACAAGCTCGCGCGGTTCGACTTCCTCGCCGTGCCGGTCGTGGACGATCGGAACCGGCTCGTGGGGATCGTCACCCACGACGACGTGCTCGATCAGGTGCGGCAGGAGGCGACCGACGACGCGCAGCGGATCGCGGCCATCTCGCCCCTCGGCGAGAGTTACCTCGAGGCCGGCATCGTCTCGATGGCGTGGAAGCGGGGGGTGTGGCTCGCGATCCTCTTCGCCACCGCGGCCCTGACGGCCATGGTGCTCTCCACGTCGCCCATCCGGCATGCGTGGCTCGTCGCCTTCATTCCGCTCGTCATCGCCAGCGGCGGCAACTCCGGCAACCAGTCGGCCACCCTCGTCATCACCGCCCTGTCGACCGGCGACGCCAGGCTGTCCGACTGCGGACGCATCCTGCGTCGCGAGGTGGCGATGGGACTCGTTCTCGGCACGCTCCTCGCGATCCCCGGCTACCTGCTCGCGCTCGTGTACGCGCCGACGCCGCTGCAGGCGCTCGTGATCCCCGTGACGATCCTGGCCGTCGTGGTGCTCGGCTCGCTCGCCGGATCGGTGCTGCCGCTCGTCTTCCGCTCGCTCGGCCTCGACCCGGCCCTCATGAGCAATCCCTTCGTCTCGGCGATCGTCGACATCGTCGGGATCGTGATCTACACCGGTGTGTCGCTCGCCCTGCTCGGGTGAGACCTCAGCCGATCTCGCGTCCCACCGCCGCGGCCACGCGCCGGCAGACCTCCATCATGCGGCGGAAGCCCGCGACGTCGAGCGTCTGGGCCCCGTCGCTGGCCGCCTTCGCGGGATCGGGATGCACCTCGACGATCAGGCCGTCGGCGCCAGCCGCCACGCTGGCGGCCGCCATCGGCTCCACGAGGGCGGCGTGTCCCGTGCCGTGGCTGGGATCGACGACGACCGGCAGGTGCGTGCGGGCCTGCAGCCAGGGCACGGTCGCCAGCGGCAGCGTGAAGCGTGTGTGGGCCTCGAAGGTGCGGATGCCCCGCTCGCAGAGCATCACGGCGTGGTTGCCGCCGTCGAGGATGTACTCGGCGGCGAGCAGGAGTTCCTCCACGGTGGCGGCCGGTCCGCGCTTGAGCAGCACCGGGAGCCGGGTTCGTCCCACCGCCTCGAGCAGTCGGTAGTTCTGCATGTTGCGCGCGCCGACCTGGAGCACGTCCGCGTACCGGCCCACGAGCGCGACATCCTCCGGGGCGACCACCTCGGTGACGACGGCGAGGCCGGTGGCCTCCCGCGCCTCGGCCAGGAGTTCCAGCCCCCGCTCCTTGAGGCCCTGGAAGCTGTACGGGCTCGTGCGCGGCTTGAACGCCCCTCCCCGCAGCCCCGTGGCACCGGCGTCGCGGACGGCCCGCGCCGTCTCGACGATCTGGTCGCGACTTTCCACCGAGCACGGTCCGGCGATCACGCCGACCCGTCCGCCGCCGACGACGAGCGACCGGGCCTGCACGACCGTCGGCTCGGCCCGGACCTCGCGGCTGGCCACCTTGTAGGGCGCGAGGATCGGCAGCACCGACGCGACACCGGGCAGCGTCTCGAGTCCGCTCGAGGCCGCCCCGCGCTCGTCGCCCACGACGGCGACGACGGTGCGCTCGGTGCCGACGATCACGTGGGGCCGGAGTCCGAGCCGCTCGACGTGCCGCACCACGTGATCGAGCGCGGCCGTCGAGGCACCTGCTTCCATGACGATGATCATCGCTTCTCCTCGGGCGCCTTCGTCGGTTCGAAACCGGGCGGCAGCGTGTCGCCGCGCTTCGCGACGGCGGCACGGGTCGTGATCTCGATCTTTTCCGCGCCGTCCTGGCGTCGCACCACGTAGACCAGCTTGCCCTCGGCATTCGACTTCCCGAGGATCACCCGCAGGATCGCGTCGGCGGTCGAGTCGCGCTCGGAGAGACCGAAGCTCTGGTTCTTGGTGATGCCCTCGAGCTGGAGGTCGCCGCCGTTGATCTCGATCGGCACGCCGATCTCGTCGGCGATCATCTGCACCGACTTCTCGAGCGTGTCGCGGGCGAACACGAGCGTCATCGGCCGTTTCAGCTTCGCGAGTGCGTCCTGCGGGGCCGCGGCCGCCGGCGTGGCACCCGACGTCGCAGCGACCGCCGCCGCCCCCGCTCCGGGTGCCTGGGCGAGCACGAGCTCTCCGGCCAGCGCGAGGTTGTGGCCGGCGTGCCGCGGAAGGTAGGCGTTGAGCACCGCGACCTGACCCTCCGCGCCCGACCGCAGGTTGGCGACGACCGCCCGAAGCATCCCCGGCAGGCGCATGACCAGACGCCGCCCGTGCGGGTGCGGGGCGAGAGCGGCGATCCACTCCTCGACCGAGTCGGGGAGGGCGTCGATGCGTTCCCGCAGCACGGGGGCGAGCGCGCCGGCCGCTTTGTCGAGCGTGCTGACGGCATCCAGTTCGGCATAGAAGTCGCTGCCGAAATGAGCCGACAGGGCGGCGGCTCGGACGTCCTCGCCGAAGAACGACTCGAGCGGCTCGGCGAGTCGCGCGAGAGGACCGCTGAGGATTCCCCTGCCCTCGGTGAAGAGATAGTGGGTGGCGACCGCGAGCGTCAGGTGACGGCCTCCGTCGAGGGTGGGGACGAGCGTCTCGAGGTCGCCCGGCAGCGGCGGCGGCGACGTGCCCCCGCGGACGATGTCCTCCATGAAATCGGTCGGCGCGACGACGAGCACGCGGCCCACGTCCGCCTTCGGCGTCCAGAACGCCAGGCGCGGCCCATGGTGGATCGTTTCGCCCGACACCTGCGTCTCGCGTTCCGCGCCCCACTGCCGGCTGCGGAAATCGTCCCGATCGGGAATGGTGCGGCCACCGTCGAGCCGGACGACGCACGCGCCCACGACCGTGCCATCCGCAGCGGCCTGCCAGCCCGCCTGCACCGACTCGATGCCATCGAGGCCGCACCCGGTGACGGAAGCGAGCCACGAGGCGGCCGACTCCACGAGCGGGCCGAGGGCCTTGAAGAAGAGCAGGCCCTCCTCGTCGGCCATGATCTCCGCCGGCCTCGCGCCCAGAAGCAACTGGCTGCCACCCGGCAGATACGTCAACGGGAGCGCGGAGCCGTGCGTCGGTGCGGCCCACGGCAACGAATCGTCTGCGACCACGACGGGCGCGATCGCCGCGGGCGACGCGTTCGCGCGCGGCGCGGGCCCGGCGCCCGCGGGGTCCGGCGCCGCGGAGTCTCCCGGCGCGGAGGGCGGCGTGGCGGTCGACGCCACGAGGGCCGGGTCGGGTGGCGACGGGGCGGTCGCTCCGCCGTCGTCCTGAGGAGCCTCGGTCGATGCGCTCGAGTCGGACCCACCCCGCAGGCCGCCGCCGGTGCCGCCCTTCTTGAAGAGACCGAACGGATCGAGCCAGGCTCCGGCCGCGACGAGCATGGCGAGGGCCGCCGCCCCGGCGACGGCGCCGCGGGGGAAGGTGCGCCGGGGCGACGCGCGCCGCGCCGCGGGCCGGGTGGAGGCGTCGGTCGTCACGGCCAGCTGGGGATGGGAGTGATCCACGCCCATCAGGGGCGTGCCCGCGTCGAGCCCGAAGCAGGCGGCGATCGCCTCGGCGGCCTCCGCCGCGGTGCGGTAGCGGGCCTCCGGGTCCCGTGTCGTCAGGTACGACACCAGCGTTCCCACCTCCTCCGGCACGACGGGCGGACCGAGCGGTGGCACTCCCGAGATGGCGGCCTGCCGGAGCGTGGCGCGCGGCTCGCCGCGCCAGCCGGGCACCTGTCCGGTCAGGAGCGCGTGGAGCACGCAGCCGATGGCGTACACGTCCGATCGCGCGTCGCAGGCGGCGTCGGGACGGGTCAGTTCCGGAGCCACGAAGGACGCCTGGGTGCCGAGGCGCTCGAGGTCCTCGTCGCTCTCGAGCGGGATTCGGGGCGGATCGAGATGCGGATCGCCGACGAGCGGGTACTGCAGCACACGCGCGGCGTCGGGATCGGCCGGCCCGTCGCCGCTGGGCAGTCGCACCGCGTCGAGCGACAGGCCCCCATGCACCTCGCCGGCCGCGTGCAGCGACGCGATGCTCCGCGCGATCCGCAGGCCGAGCGCACCGGCGACCCGCGGCGACATCGCGCCGGATCGGGCGAGCACCCTGCCGAGCGACTCGCCCGCGACCTGCTCGCAGACGATGAATCGGGTCGTGTCGGCCTGCTCGATCGACCACGTGCGGGAGAGGACCGGATCGGTCGCGGCGATGGCCGCGGAGGCGCGGCGGGCGATTCCGGGCCAGATGGCGGGGTCGTCGCAGCGTCGTGACCCGAGCAGCACGATGCTGAAGACGCGGCCGGAAGGCTCATGCCGAGCCGTGAAGAGGGGCACGTTGCCAGGATGTTCGTGGCGATCGAGCAGCCGGTACTCACCGACGAACCAGGGGCCGCGCGACCCGGCCAGGAGCCGCTTCGCCTGCCACCGCGTGAGCAGCCCGCGGCCGACGAGCCAGCTGGCGACCGCGGCCGCATCGGCTCCCTGCGCGTCGCTCCGCTGCGCGTGCTCGCGTTGGATCGAGGAGCGGACGGCCGGCCCGACGAGGCGGCTCTGTCCGAGTGCGTTCCAGAATTCGACGACCGTCGGCTGCGGCATCCTCGTGATGACTCGGCTTCGGGGTGGCGGGCGGACGACACGGCACCGGCCGCGCCCTCGCATCCGCGGGAAGAATCGTAGCGTCTGATGCGGTCCACCGTACCGCCTCGGCGCGTGGAGGACGAGGGCGCTGGACGGGGTGCGGCCCCGTTCGCGCCCGGAGGGCCGTCGCGTTCACGGCGCGCGTCGGCGTGTGGACCGCGGTAGGTGGGCGAGACCGCGGCGGGTGACGCGTTGGCGGCCTCGTGCAGGCGGACGGTTTGCTATGCTCCCGACCCCGCGTCGATCGGTGCGCGCCCGGGCCCGTCGGATCCGGCGACAGCCGCCGAGCATGCGTGTGCGTCGCCGATGCCGAACCGGCAGGAGCTGTCATGCGAGCGAGTGAGGCCATCCGCATCTACTTCGATCGGGCCGCCGATCACCTCGACCTGTCCGCCCCCATGCGAAGGCTCCTGCTCACGGCGAAGCGGGAGGTGCAGGTGCACATCCCCATCGAGAGGGACTCGGGAGAGCTGACGACCTTCATCGGATACCGGGTGCAGCACAACGACGCCCGCGGGCCGCTCAAGGGCGGGCTCCGCTACCATCCGCAGGTCGACCTCGACGAGGTCCGCGCGCTTGCCTCGCTGATGACGTGGAAGACCGCCGTCGTCGACATTCCCTACGGCGGGGCGAAGGGGGGCATCGCGGTCGCGCCCGCCGAGCTTTCCACCCACGAACTGGAGCGGCTGACGCGGCGCTTCGTCGACGCGATCCACGACCTGTTCGGCCCGGACGTCGACATTCCCGCGCCCGACATGGGCACGTCGGGCGACGTGATGGCGTGGATCATGAACCAGTACGGCAAGTACCACGGTTTTTCGCCCGCCTGCGTCACCGGAAAGCCGGTCGAGTATCACGGCCTCCCCGGTCGCGAGGAGGCGACGGGGCGCGGCGTGGGCATCCTGACGCTGAAGCTGCTCGGCCGCCTCGGCCGGCCGCTGCCTGGCACGCGGGTGGCCATCCAGGGGTTCGGCAACGTCGGGACGCACGCGGCCAAGTTCCTCGCCGACGCCGAGTGCCGCATCGTCGCGGTGTCCGATGCGGGAGGAGGCTTCCATCGCGCGGAGGGGCTCGACGTGCTCGAGCTCCTGCGGCACGCGCGGGCCCATGGGGGGCTCCTCGCCGGATTCACCGGGGGTGATCCGGTGTCGAACGCCGAGCTGCTCGCCGCCGAGTGCGACGTGCTCATCCCGGCGGCCCTGGGGGGCGTGCTCACGGCGGCCAACGCCGCCTCCGTCCGCGCTCCGATCATCGTGGAGGCGGCGAACGCTCCGATCGATCCCGACGCCGACGCCATCTTCGATGCCCGCGGCACGCTGGTGTTGCCCGACATCCTCGCCAACGCCGGGGGCGTGACCGCCAGCTGGTTCGAGTGGGTGCAAAACCGCCAGCACTACCAGTGGGGCATCAACCGCGTGCGCCAGGAACTCGGCCGCATCCTCGCCGAGTCGTTCGAGCAGGTCTGGCAGCTCGCCACGGCACGGCAGGTGAGTCTGCGCACGGCCGCCTACATGCAGGGCGTCAGCCGGGTGGCGAAGGCGACCGTGCTGGGTGGGCTGGCCTGAGCGCTGCCGGTGTCGGCACGGTGCGGCCACGGGCCGGCATTCAGTGCGAGGCTGCCCGGTACCACTGGCCGCGGAGCCAGTCGGCGACGATGCCGATCTCGGACGCCGTCAGGGCCGGGCTCTCCCCCTCGTCGGACACGCCGAAGCGCGGCATGCGATCGTTCGAGTCGCCGTAGAACCGCGCGTGCGTCGGATCGGTGATGATCCCCACGATCCATTCGCGGCCTCCCCACCCGGCGAGGTCGGGGGCCGATCCGAGGTCGGTGCCGTTGTCGCCGAAGGCGTGGCAGGCGCCGCACCGCTCCCCGCTGGAGACGAGGTCGCGTCCCCGGGCGACGACCTCCCGGCCAACGTCCGGTTCGGGCAGGCCGGCCTCCGCCGCCAGCGCGGCGACGACGGCGGCGATGTCCTCCTGCGACCAGGTGTCGGCATCGGCGAGATCGCCCGTCACGAACGACACCATGTCCCCCTCCTTGTGTGCCGTGTTGCCGAAGTAGGCCGGGCCACCGACCTGATCGGCATCGAGCAGGCCGCGCATCCACGCCGCCGAGCCGAAGCCGAAGAGGTTGGCGGCTGAGGAGTGCGCGAACGCCGTCGCCGCCGCCGGATCGGTCGGATCGACGTGTGCGTGGCAGCTCGCGCAGTGCTGCGCGAAGAGCCGCGGCCCCTGGCTCGCCGGATCGGTCCGCACGAGCTCGAGCATGCCGGCGGGGGGAATGCGCTCGGGCCTTCCCGCGAGCTCGACCGCACGGGCCGCGTCCACCTTCGCCTGGCGGGCCGCCGCGAGGAACGCCCGCGAATGGCGGACCTTGCGCAGCCGCTTGATCTGCCGTTCCGCCTCCGCCTGCTTCGCCGGGTCGCCGCCCACCGCGGCGGCCAGCCTCGTCGCGTCCCCCTCCGTCTCCGCGTCGAGCCGTTCGGCCTCGGCGAGCGATGCCGGATCGACCCAGAGGGCGTAGTAGTCCTCGTTGAGCGCGAGCCCGGTCAGGAGCGCGGCTCCCGCCACGATCCCGAGCGTGAAGGCGACGTTGAAGCGATGCCCGAGCCGCCAGTGTCCGAGGATCGGCATCAGGAACATGACGGTCATCACGAGACCGGGCACGACGATCGCGCCGAGGAACTCACCGCTGGCACCCCAGCCCTCGAACACCTTGAGAAACTGGAAGAGGAAGAGGAAATACCACTCGGGACGGGCCGCCGCGTAGGGGAGCGAGGGGTCGGCCGGGGCGCCGAGTTCGGCCCCCAGTTCGCCGGGCACCACCGTGCCACCCGCGAGCATCGTCCGCACCGCGGGCACGAGGATGATGCCGAGCACGACCGCCATGACGGCGAGCATCGCGACGGCATCCTTGAGCACCTGATCGGGCCAGAACATCGCGTCGGGCCGCGTGAGCGGCTGCTTCGCGTGGAGGCCGTGCTTGCGGAAGAGCGCGAGGTGCACGACGAGCATCACCACGAGCCCGGCCGGGAGAAACCCGGCGTGCAGCGCGAAGAAGCGGGTCAGCGTGTGATGACCGTAGTCCGGGCCGCCCACCACGAGCTGCTGGAGCGCGGGACCCGCCAGTGGCACGAGGCCCGCGAGATTCGTCGCCACGCGCGTGGCCCAGTAGCCCTTCTGGTCCCACGGCAGCAGATATCCCGTCAACGCCATGCCGAGGACGAGCATCATCAGCACGAGGCCGAGCCAGAAATTCACCTCGCGCGGCGCCCGGTAGGCGCCGTCGATGACGACCTGCAGGAGATGGAGGGCCAGCAGGACGACCATCGCCTGTGCCATGAAGTGATGAATGCCCCGAAGGAGCCAGCCGCCGGCCATCTCGTGCTGGATGTAGTAGACGCTCTCCCAGGCGGTCTGGGCGCTCGCCGAGTAGCTCGCCCAGAGCACGAGCCCCGTGATCGCCTGCACGAGGAAGGCGAACACGAGCGTGCTGCCCCAGACGTAGCGCCACCGGGCGCCGCCCGGCACGCGCTCGTAGAGCGCCTCGTGAAGGATCGCGCGATAGCCGGTGCGATCGTCGAAGAAGTCGGCGAGACGACCGAGGAGGCCTCCGCCGCCGGGGCGTTGTGCGGTGCTCATGGTGCGTGTCGGGCGTGCGTGTCGGGGGTGGGGGACGCAGCGTGCGGTCGCGTTCAGGGACGGGCCACCTTTTCGGCGATGCCCGTGAAGAAGTTCTGCCACTTCACCTCGACGGCGCCGCCGTGGCCGATGCGGCACTCCAGTTCGTCCATCGGTCGGGGGCTCGGGCTCGGGGCGACGATGCCGCCGTCGAGCGTGAACGAGCTGTTGTGGCACGGGCAGCGGAAGCAGTGCTCCGCAGGCTCCATCTCCACGAAGCAGCCCGCGTGCGGGCAGGTCGCCGAGAGGGCCTGCACGACGTCGCTCCCCTTCTCCCGTCGCAGGTACACCGCCCCCACCGGCTCGGCGGGAAAGCCGGTCCAGGCGTCGACGCGGTCGGTCACGATCGGGAACTGCCGTGGCACGCCGTCGTCCGGGATCGCCATGATCTGCGCCACCCGCAGGAACGACGCCGCGGCACTCGTGCGGCGCAGCGGATCGAGCAGCACCCACACGCCGGCCCCCGCCGGCGCGAGCGTCGCCAGGCCGCCCGCCGCGAGCGCCATGACCTTGGACAGAAAGCCTCGGCGGGCCCCCTGTTCGTCCACCGCGGGATCGTGCCCCTGCATGCCCGTGCCTCCCTGTTTCAGACGGCCACGGCGGCCGCGGCCTGCCAGGCCTCGTCGACCGCCTCGTCCACCCGGAGCTTCGCCGCGTCGAACGGCCCGTCGAGGATCGCGCCCGCGGCCGCACGATGCCCGCCCCCTCCGAACGATCCCGCCAGGGCCGAGCAGTCGACCGCCCCGCGGCTGCGAAAGCTCACCTTCACGCGGCCGTCCGGCTGCTCGATGAGGATGGCGGCGAGCTCGGTTCCCTTGACCGCGAGCGTGAGATTGATGAGGTCCTCCGTGTCGCTCGGCTGGGCGCCGATCTCCCGGACGTCCCGCTGCCGGACCGTCGATGTGATCACCCTGCCCTCGCGGGTCGTGGTTGCACCGGCGAGCGTCCGTCCCACGAGGTGGAGCCGCGCGAGCGTGTCCTGCTCGAAGAGCTCCCGGTAGACGGTCGACGGACTCGCCCCGGCATCGACCAGCCGCGCGGCCACGCGGAACGACTCGCCGGAAACCGAGGGGAAGCGGAATCCACCCGTGTCGGTCGAGAGTCCGGCGTAGAGGGGCGTCGCGATCCGCTCCGTGAGGGGCACCCGCAGCCTCAGGGCGATCTCATAGACGATCCGGGCCGTGGCCTCCGCCGACGTGTCCTTGAACCAGCGGTCGGAGAGGTCGTCCTCGCTCACATGATGGTCGATGACGACCACGCGGTCCCGCATCGAACGGGCCACGTCGCCCATCGCCCCGAGCTGGGCCCAGGCGCTCGTGTCGAGCACGACGAGGAGATCGCGGTCCGCGAGGTCGGCCGGCCGCACCCGCTCGGCGAGCGACTCGATGCGTCCCTCCGGGTCGATCCACCGCAGGTTCGCCGGCGTCGCCTGCGCGTTGACGATGCGCACGTCGCATCCGATCGCCTCCAGCACGCCGGCGAGTCCGAGCTCGCTCCCCAGCGCGTCGCAGTCGGGGCGGACGTGGCTCGTGAGCACGGCCCGCTCCGAACGGCGCAGCAGATCGAGGAGGCTGGACCAGTCGAGTCGCATCGGATCACCGGGCGGGAGGGACGGTGGATCGGGGGACGGGATCGGAGCCCGTCGCGTCGTCGCCGGCCCGGCGCACGGCATCGGCCGCCGCCGAGACGTCGATCGCCAACTGCGCCTTCAGTTCCTCGACCGAGGCGAACCGTCGAGTGTCGCGCAGCCGCGCCAGGAAGTCAACGTGGAGCGTGCGTCCGTAGAGGTCGCCCGTGAAGCCGATGAGATGGGCCTCGACCGAGAGCGTCGTCTCGTCGAAGGTGGCGTTGGGCCCGACGTGGACCGCAGCCGCATGATCGACGTCGGGTGGAGCGAGGCCGGTGGCTGCGGTCGCCCGCGCCGCATAGATACCCGGCGCGGGCAGGAGCGTGACCACGTCCGCGAGGTTCGCCGTCGGAAAACCGAGGGTCGCGCCGCGCCGCGCGCCCGTCACCACGCGGCCGCTCACGCGATACGGCGCGGTGAGCAGACGGCTCGCCGCCGCCACGTCACCGGCAGCGATCAACCGGCGCAGCCGTGAGCTCGAGACGGGTGCGGCGCCGACCTCGAGGGGGGCGAGCACCTCGATCCCCACGCCGTCGGGCAGGCAGTACCCGCGCAGCGCCGCGATGTCTCCGCTCCGCCCGACGCCGAACCGGAAATCGGGACCTTCGACGAGCGCCGCGGCCCGCAGCCGATCACGCAGGACGAGGTCGTAGAAGCGTCGCGGAGCGAGCGCGAGCAGCTGCGGCGTCGCGGGCTGGACCACGACCGCGTCGAGACCGAGCGCGAGGAGCAGATCGACACGGCGTGGAATCGTGGTGAGTGGCACCGGTGCGGCCTCGGGACGCACGAGCGACGCGGGGTGCGGGTCGAAGGTGAGCGCGACGGCGGGTACGGCGTGCGTCGCCGCCACCTCGCGGAGTCGCGCGACGAGCGCGGCATGGCCGAGATGCACGCCGTCGAAGTTCCCCACGGACACGGCGCACGAGCCCGCCGGCTCGTGCCCGGGCCTGGCGTGCACGACGAGCGGCGGGATCCCGGAGGCTTCGTCGGACGGTGGTCTCGAACCGGACAACGTGGGCGAGCCGAGGTGGGGGGCGGCGCTGGGCTGCGGTCGGGTCGCACGGCGACGACCCGCGTCACGCGCCGGGTGATGAGGAGAGCACCCGGGGACTCCCGGAGTCTACCGCGCGTGGGCGAACGGTATCATGTCCGCTCCATTCCCCCGAGGAAGCTGCATGGGCGACGGCGGCGACGAAAAGCAGACCTACCTGTCGGCCGACATGGCCTGTCGTTTGGCGGCGATCGACATCGGGTCGAACAGCGTGCGGCTGCTCGTGGCCGAGGTGCTGCGCGGCGGCGCCTACCGCATCCTCGACGAGGAACGGGAGCCCACGCGCCTCGGTCGCAGCGTGGGGGCCGAGGCGGTGCTCGACGACGCGTCGATCGAGGCGACGGTGGCCGCACTGCGTTCGTTCCGGCAGATCGCGGCGGGCTACCAGGTGTCGGCGCTGCGGACGATCGCCACCTGTGCCGTGCGCGAGGCCCGCAACGGTCCGGAGTTCTGCCGCCGCGTGCGCGAGGAGATCGGACTCGACGTCGAGGTGATCTCCGGGGAGCGCGAGGCGAGGCTCGCCTTCACGAGCGTCCAGCACGCCTTCGACCTCACGGGGAAGAACGTCGTCGTCGCCGACATCGGCGGCGGCAGCACCGAGATCGTCTTCGCCACGGGCAACCTCATCGAGGCGATCTACTCCACGCCCCTCGGTGCCGTGCGGCTCACCGAGCGGTTCGGGCTCGGCGAGGCGGCGGAACCGGTGGACGCGGAGCGCGGACGGGCCCGGCTCGAGGGGGAGGTGGCCGAGGTCCTCAAGAAGCGCACCGCCCGTCCGCTCTTCGCGCCCCACTTCCTCGTCGGCTGCGGCGGCACCTTCACGACGCTCGCCGACCTGATGATGGCGGCGAAGCGGCAGGGCGAGCTGCCGGTGGCCGGCTACCGCGTCTCGCAGGCGGAGGTGCGGCACCTGCTCGACCGGCTCGTCAAGATGCCGGTGCGCGAGCGCCGCACGCTGCCCGGGATGATGCCCGACCGCGCCGACATCATCGTCGCCGGCCTGACGATCGTCGCCGCGCTCATGAAGCGCTACCGCGTCAACACGCTCATGGTGCACACCCGCGGCGTGCGGGACGGCCTGCTCCGGGAGATGATCGACGACTCCCTCGGGCCGCGCGACGAGGATGAGCACCGCCAACGCGAGCTCGCCATCGAGCGGCTCGCCGCGGCCTGCTCCGGCGAACTGGAGCACGGCCGCGCGGTCGCCGCGCTCGCGGGTCGCATCTTCGAGCAGCTCGTCGAGCCGTTCGGGCTGCCGCCGGGGGACCGGCTGCTCCTCGAGTGCGCCGCACGGCTGCAGGATGTCGGCTACGTCATCAACTACGACCAGCACCACAAGCACAGCTACCACCTCATCCGCAACAGTCGCCTGCCCGGCATCCGCGCGCACGACCTCGAGCTCGTCGCCAACGTCGCCCGCTACCACCGGGGCGCCGATCCGAAGCGGAAGCATGCCAACCTCGCGAGGCTGTCGTCCCAGGAGCAGCAACGGGTGCTGCGCATGGCCGCGATCCTGCGGCTGGCCGGCGGCCTCGACCGGAGCCGCACGCAGCAGGTGCGCGACGCGGTGGTCCGCGTGCGGGAGGATGGCGTGCAGGTCGAGGCCGTGTCGGACGAGAATCCCCAGGTGGATCTGTGGGGCGCGAAGCGGCGGGTCGCCCTCTTCGAGAAGGTCTTCGGGGTGTCGATCGACGTGACCTGGGCCGGGGCGGAGGGGCCCGCGCCCTCGGGCGGTGCGAGCGAGCGGGCCGACCAGCCGGAACGCCGGCGACGGAAGCGGTGATGGGGGCTGTCCGAGCCCGCACGACCGGCCCGACCCGCGCACCATGCCCGTCCGTCGGCGGCATCGACGACCGCGTCCCCGGCTGCCGATACCCTCGGAGCGGGCGGCGACGACAGGACACGTCGGGCCCACGACTCGGGGACCGACCATGACGGGCATTCGATCGATCGCTCCACCCGTCGCCATGCTGGCAGCCGGCGGGATCGCCCTCGTGGCCCTCGTGCTGGCCGGCGGCGAGGCCCGCGGCGAAAGCTGGCGGCGGTTCAGCGGGCCGCGATCCGCCGCCTCGCTCGGCACGCCTCGCGACCAGGCACCCTACGCCCCCGGTGCCTCGCCCTACGTGACCGGAGCCCATCAGCGCCCCAAGTACTTCGTGCCCCCGACGAATCCCCGCACGCCGACCTGGAAGATGTACGGCACGCCGCCGGGGGTCGTCCCGGGGGACTGGCCCCGCTACGCTCCACTCGGATTCGGCGGGTACCGCTTCCCGGCCGTCGGCGCCCAGGCGTACCGCTAATCGCCGGCCGCCGGCCGCGGTGCCCGCGAACCGACCGGCTCCCGCGGGTCGACCGTCCCGCGGCACTCGATGCAGGACCTGGTGGAGGTCACGGACGCGGGGCTCTACTGCCGCCAGGGTGACTTCTTCGTCGACCCCTGGCGGCCGGTGCCACGCGCGATCATCACGCACGCACACGCCGACCATGCACGGCGCGGGTGTGGTCGGTACCTCTGCGCCGCGCCGGGCAAACTCGTGCTGCGCAGCCGCATGGGTGGCCAGGCACCGATCGACGCGGTGCGGCACGGTGAATCGATCCTGATCAACGACGTGCGCGTGTCGCTCCACCCCGCCGGACACGTGCTGGGGTCGGCCCAGGTGCGGCTCGAGCATGGCGGCACCACCTGGGTCGTCACCGGGGACTACAAGCTCGAGCGCGACCCGACGTGCGCGCCCTTCGAGCCCGTCCGCTGCGACGTGCTCGTCACGGAGTCGACGTTCGGGCTCCCCGTCTACCGCTGGCCCTCGTCGGAGGTGATCGCCGCGGACCTCGACCGATGGTGGCGCGGCAATCGTGACGCGGGTCGGACCAGCGTCGTGCTCGCCTATGCGCTCGGGAAGGCGCAGCGGCTCGCCGCCCTGGTCGATCCGTCGATCGGACCGATCGTCGCGCACGGTGCGGTGATGACGATGGTGGAGGCGTACCGCGCGAGCGGCGTGAGGCTCCCGCCGATCGACCGCGTGCCGCCGCGCGCCCGACGCGTCGGTGGCGGCAGGGCGCTCGTGATCGCGCCCCCCAGCGTGCTCGGAGGATCGTGGCTGCGGCTCTTCGGCGAGACGAGCGTCGCGATGGCCTCCGGCTGGATGACGCTCCGCGGCGTGCGCCGGCGGCGCGGATTCGCGCAGGGCTTCGTGGTGTCCGACCACGCCGACTTCCCCGGGCTGCTCGCGGCGATCGAGGCCAGCGGCGCCCGTCGGGTGCTGGTGACCCACGGGTTCGCCGACCCGCTCGCCCGCCTGCTGCGGGAACGCGGGCTCGATGCCGCGCCGCTCGTCACGCGGTTCACGGGCGAGGCTTCGCCCGACGCGGTCGGCGTCGAGGAGGACGACGACCCGGAGGCGTCCGCGAGCGGCACGGCACCGTCGCCCGGCGCGGACGCCGCCGCGGCCGGGATCCCGGGGACGGCCGCCGAATGAGACCGTTCACCGACCTGTTCTGGCGGCTCGACGGCACGACGCGAACGAGCGAGAAGCTCGAGGCGCTCGTGGCGTATTTTCGGGGAGCGCCCCCCGACGATGCCGCCTGCGCGATCGACGTGCTGTCCGGTGGACGGCAGATCCGCGCGGTCCCGACGAGCCTGCTGCGGCAGTGGGCGGCCGAGGTCACGGGTCTTCCACCCTGGCTCGTCGAGGAGAGCTACGCCCACGTCGGCGACCTCGCCGAGACGCTCGCGCTCATCCTGCCGGATCCGGCGGCCCCCGCCGACGAAGCGGCGGGGGCGAACGAGGCGGACGTGGGACTCGCGCGGCTCATGCGGACGACGATCCACAGCCTGCGGCACGAGACCGAGGCGCGGAAGCGCGAGGTCGTGCTGGCGACCTGGCGACGGCTCGCGTCGCGCGAGCGGATCGTGTGGCACAAGCTGCTCACCGGCGGCTGCCGTGTCGGCGTGTCGCGCACGCTCGTCGCGCGGGCGCTCGCGGAGGTGGCGGGGGTCGAGCCCGCGGTGATGGCGCATCGGCTCATGGGGGGTGACGTCGTCGATGGCGAGGCCTATCGCCGGCTGCTCGCGCCCCAGCGGCACGACGCGGACGACCGCCGGCCCTATCCCTTCTTCCTCGCCTCGGCGCTCGACGGCGCCGAGGGGCACGACGTCGCCTCGCTCGGGGGCGTCGCCGACTGGCAGGCCGAGTGGAAGTGGGACGGCATGCGGGCGCAGCTGGTGCGACGTGGCAGCGACGTCGCGGTTTGGAGCCGCGGCGAGGAGCTCGTCAACGAGGCCTTCCCCGACATCGTCGCGGCGGGTGCGACGCTGCCTGCCGGCACCGTGCTCGACGGCGAGCTGCTGGCCGTCGCCGGGGGCCGCCTGCTCGGCTTCTCGATGCTCTCGCGGCGGAGCGGCCGGCGCACGGTGACGCGGCGGCTGCTCGAGGACATTCCCTGCGTCTTCGTCGCCTACGACCTGCTCGAGGAGCGGGGGGAGGACCTCCGCGGGCGGCCCCTGCACGAGCGTCGCCTGCGGCTCGAGGCGCTGGTGCCCACGCCGTTCGCGGCGGGCACCGCCGCCCATGGCGCGGGGCCGCCGCAGGTGCCGTCGGCCATCTTCCTCTCGCCCGTCGTATCGGCTGCCTCGTGGACCGATCTCGGGCTCCTGCGCGCGGAGGCCCGTCGTCGCGGGGTCGAGGGGCTCATGCTCAAGCGACGCGCGAGTCCCTACGGTGTCGGACGCACGCGCGGCGACTGGTGGAAATGGAAGATCGAACCGCTGGAGATCGATGCGGTGCTGCTCTACGCGCAGGCGGGTCACGGCCGTCGCGCCGGGCTGCACAGCGACTACACGCTCGGCCTGTGGCACGAGGGCCGGCTCGTCACGGTGGCAAAGGCCTACTCCGGCCTCGCCGACACGGAGATCGTCGAGGTCGACCGGATCGTGCGGGCGACGACGCTCGAGAAGCACGGCCCGGTGCGCATCTGCGAACCCACGCTCGTCTTCCAGCTCGCCTTCGAGGCCGTGAGCACGTCGACGAGGCACAAGTCCGGCGTGGCGGTGCGCTTTCCGCGGATCGTGCGGTGGCGGCGCGACAAGCAGCCGAGCGAGGCGGGCACGCTCGACGACCTGCGTCGCATGATCCCCGGCGGCGTCCCCCGCTGAGCGCAGGCCAGGTCTGTGGCGTACACCCCCGGACGCTGGCAGGGTTTGCCGTCTGGCGCACACCTCCCGACGTGCGCATGGTTTCCCGTGTGGCGCGCCTCCAGGCGCGCGCACGGCTTCCCCTTGTGGCGCACGCCTCCAGGCGTGCGCACGGCTTCCCCGTGTGGCGCACGCCTCCAGGCGTGCGAATGGACGCGGTGGTCCGCACCCGCCTCACCGGCGCGGGACGGGCTCCGCACGCGGACATGCCGAGCCGGCATCGTGTAGAAGAACGCGTGCCGAGGCGCGCCGTTCGCGATTCGGCGCCCGTTCGCTCGAGTGCGCGATGCCCCCACGAATCGACGGCACACCACCGCGGCGACGGACCGCGTCGGCGCGGCACGCGGCCTCCGCGATGGCGGCAGTGGAGCGCTTCGCCGATTGGTTTTCGCGTCGGGGCTGGTCGCCGTTCCCATTCCAGCTGGAGACGTGGCGGGCGGTCGAGGCGGGCACGAGCGGCGTGCTGCACGCACCGACGGGCACGGGAAAGACGCTCGCCGCATGGCTCGGGGCGCTCGCCCGCGCGGAGGCGGGCGCGGCAGTCGGAGGCGACGCGTGCGCGACGTCCTCACGCGTCGGCCCGCGGGTCCTGTGGGTGACGCCGCTGCGGGCTCTGGCCGGTGACACCGTGCGGGCGCTCGAGGAACCGCTGCGGACGCTGCGGCCGGCCTTCACCGGCTGGGACGTGGGGCTGCGCACGGGTGACACGTCGGCCGCCGCGCGGCGGCGACTCCGCGAGCGCTGGCCGACCGCGCTCGTCACGACGCCGGAGTCGCTCTCGATCCTGCTCTCGCTCGACGACGCCCACGAGGTCTTCGCCGCGCTCGACACGGTCGTCGTCGATGAGTGGCACGAGCTGCTTTCCACCAAGCGCGGCGTGCAGACCGAGCTCGCGCTCGCGCGACTGCGGGCATTCCGGCCGGGGCTCGTGACGTGGGGCCTCTCGGCCACGCTCGCGAACCTGGCCGAGGCGGTCTCCGCCCTCGTCGGCCCGGGGCGCACCGCCGCCGCCCGCCTCATCTCGGCGGACGTGCCGCGGCCGCTCCGGATCGAGACCCTCATCCCCGCACCGATCGAGCGTTTTCCCTGGGCGGGCCACATGGGGATGCGGCTCCTGCCCCAGGTGCTCGCCGTGCTCGAGCGGGCAGGCACCACGCTCGTCTTCACCAATACGCGGTCCCAGGCCGAACGGTGGTACGACGCGATCCGCTCGGCGCGGCCCGACTGGAAGGACGCGATCGCGCTCCATCACGGCTCGGTCGACCACGCGCTGCGGGCGGATGCCGAGCAGGGACTGCGGCGCGGCAGCCTCCGCTGCGTGGTCGCCACGTCCAGCCTCGACCTCGGCGTCGATTTCGGGCCGGTCGAGCAGGTCGTGCAGGTCGGCAGCCCGAAGGGCATCGCGAGGCTCCTGCAGCGCGCCGGTCGGAGCGGTCATGCGCCGGGTGCGACGGGGCGGCTCGTCTGCGTGCCCACGCACGCGCTGGAGCTGGTGGAATGTGCGGCCGCCACCGAGGCGGCGAGCCGGCGTGTCGCCGAGGCCCGCCGCCCGCTGACCGGCGCCCTCGACTGTCTCGCGCAGCACGTGGTGACCGTCGCGTGCAGCGGCGGTTTCCGCGAGGAGGAGCTGCTCGCCGAGGTGCGGTCCACCCATGCCTTCGCCGACCTCGACCCCGCGGCCTGGCGCTGGGCGCTCGATTTCGCGGCGCGAGGCGGTCCCGCGCTCGCGGCCTATCCCGACTATGCCCGGATCAAGGAGCGGTTCGGCCGCTGGTACGTGGCGAGTCCCGGCATCGCGCGACGGCATCGCATGAGCATCGGCACGATCAGCGGCGATGCCACGGTCGACGTGAAGTGGCTCCGCGGCGGGCGGCTGGGCACGGTCGAGGAGTCCTTCGTCTCGCGGCTCCACACCGGCGACCGCTTCCTCTTCGCGGGTCGGCCGCTCGTGCTCTTCCGCTTCGATGGCACCACGGCCTGGGTGAGGCGCGCCCGCGGCACGCAGGGGCTGCAGGTGCCGCGTTGGAACGGCGGCCGCATGCCGCTCTCCACGCTGCTCTCATCGGCGGTGCTCGACCTCGTCCGCCGTGCCGGGCAGGCCGACCCCGCGAGCCCCCTGCCCCGCGAGGTGCGCGCGGTCCTGCCCCTGCTCGAGATCCAGGCACGCTGGAGCCGGCTGCCCGACCACGACACCCTGCTCGTGGAACGCTGGTCGGGCCGCGACGGGGAGCACGCCTTCGTCTTCCCGTTCGCCGGCCGGCTCGTGCACGAGGGGCTCGCGACGCTCGTCGCGTGGCGGATCGCGAGCCGCCGGGCCAGCACGCTGTCGATGGCCGCGACCGATTGGGGCTTCGAGATCGCGGGCCGTGCCGTCCCCGCCGCCGACGAGGCGGCCTGGCGGCGCCTCCTCTCCCCCGTGCGGCTGCTGGACGACCTGCTCGAGTGCCTCAACGGCACCGAGATGGCCAGACGGCATTTCCGCGAGATCGCGCGGGTCGCCGGCCTCGTGTCGGGTGCCGGCCGGACGAACCGGCAGACGCAGGCCTCGGCGGGGCTCATCTTCGACGTGCTCGTGGAGCACGACCGCGACAACATGCTGCTCGCCCAGGCGCGTCGCGAGGTGCTCGAGCAGCAGTTCGAATTCCAGAGGCTGCGCGACACGCTCGACCGGCTCACGACGAGCGCGATCCACGTCGTCGAGACGCCGCGGCTCTCGCCGCTGGCCTTCCCGATCTGGGCGGAGTTCATCCAGTCGCGGCTCACGTCGCAGGGGTGGCTCGAGCGGATCACCGAGATGGCCGCCGAGCTCGAGCGCACGGCGGCCGGTCACGCCGCGCCGGAGGCCGCCGCCGTGGACGCCTGCCGGGAGCCACGCCCGTGACACCGACGATCGGCACGGCCGACGCGACGGCGTCCGACATCGTGCTCCTGTCCGGCCGGGCGGCGTGGATTCCCTCCAGCCGCACGCTCCTCGTGGCGGACCTGCACCTCGGCAAGGCCGCGACCTTCCGGAGGGCCGGCATCCCGGTGCCCGAGGGCACGTCGGCACGCGACCTGGCCCGGCTCGCGGCGCTCGTCCGCGACACCGGTGCGGACCGGCTGCTCATCCTCGGCGACCTGTTCCACGCGCGGGGCGGCTGCACCGAACGCGTGCTCTCCGAGTTCACGGCGACGCGGCGGTCGTTCCCGCGCACCCGCGTGGTGCTCGTGCCGGGCAACCACGACCGCGCCGTCGGGCGGCTGCCGCGCGACGTCGGCCTCGACGCCTGCGAGCCGACGGTCCACGAACCCCCGTTTCACTTCGTCCACGAGCCGGACACGCCGCCACCCGCGGACCGGGGGCCCTGCTTCACCGTCGCGGGTCACCTCCATCCCACCGTCTCGATCCGGGCCCCCAGCGGCGACCGGCTGACCGAACGGTGCTTCGTGGCGGAGGAGGCACGGCTCGTGATGCCCGCCTTCGGCTCGTTCACGGGCGGCGAGCGGGTCACGCCGCGCGAGGGCCTGCGGCTCTGGATCGCGCGGGACGACGGTGTCGTGGACGTGACGCGGGCCGCGCTGCTCGCGACACGCGGCCGGCGCTGACCGACGCACGGCCGCCCGGACCCCCGTGCGGACGGGCGTCAGCCCGCGCGGGCGGCCTCGCGGATCGCGACGTGGAGTCGGTCGATCACGTCCCGTGCCGTGAGCGACCATTCGCCGAACGCCTGTGCCGCGACGTCCCCCGCGCGACCGTGCAGCCACGCGCCGAGCCGCGCCGCGGCGAACGGTGCGAGGCCCTGCGCGACGAGCGCGGCGACGACGCCCGTCAGAACGTCTCCGGTGCCCGCGGTCGCGAGTCCGGGATTGCCGGTCTCGTTGCGTGACTCGCCGCTGCCATCCACGACGAGCGAGCCGGCGCCCTTGAGCACCACCACGACGGCGGCCTCGTGCGCCAGGTGCCGGGCCGCCTGCTCGAGCCAGTCGCGCTCGGCCCGCTGCTCCCCCGCGTGCCCCGCGAGCCTGGCCATCTCGCCCGCATGGGGCGTGACGATCCGCGGCCCGGCATGCAGCGGCCATGCCGTCCGCGGCAGGCGGGCGAGCGCCCAGAGGGCGTCGGCATCGACGACGACGGGACACGCCGCGTCGCGCCAGACCGCTGCCACGATCCCGACCACGTCGGGTGAGCGGCCGATTCCCGGACCGATCGCCACGACCGCGGCCCGCTGCACGCGGGCCGCGATGGACGCGCCGGCCCCGGCGGAGAAGCCGCCGTCGGCATCGGTCGGCAGACCGGCGGTCATGACGCACGGATCGAACGAGGCGGCGATCGATGCGACCGACGCGGGCACGAGCAGCTCGACGAGTCCCGCCCCGGAGCGGAGCGCCGCCATCGCCGTCAGTGCCGGCGCGCCCGCCATGCCGGGGGCGCCCCCCACCACCACCACGCGACCATGATCGTGCTTGCTCGCATCACGGCGCCGTGCGGGCGGCACGGGCAGGTCGGCAGGCAACGTGGTCATCGACCCTCCCGCGCGATCGCCTCGGAGCACCGGCGGACGCGCCGGCGCACTCCGCACGAGGTGGGGGGCATGATAGCGGGCATCGCGAAAACCCCGGCGCCGCGTGCCTGCCGAACGCGCTCATCCGCGAGGTGCCGCCCCGGCATTGCCTTGACTGCGGCGACGCGTGGCGGCTACCTTCCCGCCACGAGGCCGGCAGCCGGCCGATGAGGAGGTCCCTTCGATCCATGTGTGCCGCCCAGCAATCCGGCGATGTCTTCGATCCGAAGAAGGTGCGTCGGCTGATCGAGTTGATGCAGGAGCATGACCTCTCCGAACTCGATCTCGAGCAGGGGGACTCGCGCGTGCGGATTCGCCGCGGAGGCCAGGTCGTGACCGTCGCGCAGCCCGCCGCCGCGGCACCGCGAGCCGCGGCGCCCGAGGCCGCGCCGGCCGCCGCGAAGGCGGATGCCGATGCCGGCATGGTCATCATCAAGAGCCCGATGGTCGGCACGTTCTACCGGGCGTCGGGCCCCGACGCGTCCCCGTTCATCAAGGTCGGCGACCGGATCGGTCCCGACAAGACGGTCTGCATCATCGAGGCGATGAAGGTCTTCAACGAGATTCCCGCCGGCGTGTCCGGGCAGGTGGTCGCCATCCTCGTCGAGAACGGCGCGCCGATCGAGTTCGGTCAGCCGCTCGTCAAGGTCGACCCGGCGGGCTGACCCGCACCGATCGAGGCGGATCGGCAGGTCGCACCAGCCACCGGGCGAACGCATGTTCAAACGAATCCTGATCGCGAACCGTGGGGAGATCGCCCTGCGCGTCATCCGGGCCTGCCGCGAGCTCGGGATCGAGACGGTCGCGATCTTCAGCGAGGCCGACCGCGACGCGCCCTATCTCGAGCTGGCCGACGAGGCGATCTGCGTGGGGTCGGCCCGGGCCGCCGACAGCTACCTGCGGATCGACCGTGTCATCAGCGCCGCGGAGATCGGCAACGTCCAGGCGATCCACCCGGGCTACGGCTTCCTTTCGGAGAACGCGCACTTCGCCGAGGTCTGCCGCTCGTGCGACATCGTCTTCATCGGGCCGACGCCCGAGGCGATGCAGCGGCTCGGCGACAAGAACTCCGCGCGGACGCTCGCGCGCGAGGCGGGCGTGCCGACCGTGCCCGGCAGCGACGGGCTCGTGTCGAGCGAGCAGGACGCGGTGCGGATCGCCCGCGAGATCGGCTTTCCGGTGCTGCTCAAGGCGACGGCGGGCGGCGGCGGCAAAGGGATGCGGGTGGCCGCGAACGACCTGTCGCTCGCAAGCGCCTGGCAGCAGGCCTCGGCGGAGGCCCAGGCCGCCTTCGGCAACCCCGGCATCTACATCGAGCGCTACGTCGAACGGCCGCGGCACGTCGAGATCCAGATCCTCGGCGACCAGCACGGCAACGTGGTGCACCTCTGGGAACGCGACTGCTCCACCCAGCGCCGCCACCAGAAGCTCATCGAGGAGAGCCCCTCCCCCCGCCTGCCGCAGGCGACCCGTGAGGCCATGGCCGCCGCCGCCGTGCGGCTGGCGAAGGTCGCCGGCTACCACTCCGCGGGCACGGTCGAGTTCATCGTCGATCAGAGCGACAACTTCTACTTCATCGAGGTCAACGCCCGCATCCAGGTCGAGCATCCCGTGAGCGAGATGGTCACGGGCATCGATCTCGTCAAGTCGCAGATTCGCGTGGCAGCCGGCGAGCAGCTCGATCTGCGGCAGGAGGCGATCGTGCCCCGCGGCCATGCGATCGAGTGCCGGATCAATGCCGAGGATCCGGCAGCGAACTTCCGCCCGAACCCGGGCCGCATCGAACGGATCATCGCCCCGGGCGGCTTCGGCGTCCGCTGGGATTCGCACGCCACGGCCGGCTACGTGGTGCCGCCGCACTACGACTCGCTCGTCGGCAAGCTGATCGTCCACCAGCCCACCCGGCGGCAGGCCATCGACACGATGATCCGGGCGCTCAAGGAACTGCGGGTCACCGGCATCCGGACGACGGTCCCGCTGCATCTCGAGGTGCTCGCCAACACGGCCTTCCACGAGGCGCAGGTCGACACGACGTTCGTCGAGCGGATGCTCGCCGGCTGAGCCCGGGCCGAGGATGCGACGACGTGACCGCCCCCCCTTCCCCACCCACGGTGCAGTGCCACGCATGACCGAATCGCTCTCGCGGCCCCCGAAGGCCGCACACCATTTCCGCCGGGTTGCGATCCTCTTCGCGGGCGGGCCCGCGCCCGCCGCGAATGCCGTCATCTCGACCGCCGCCACGTCGTTCATGCGGGAAGGGACCGAGGTGATCGGGATGAAGCACGGCTACTCGTCGCTCGCCGATTACTCGCCGGCACGGCCGCTCGTCGAGGGGCGGGACTACGTGCGCATCGCCCCCGAGTTCCTCAAGCGCACCCGCAGCAGCCAGGGGATCATGCTGGGCACGGCCCGGACCAATCCGGGACGCAACGTCTCGTCCCCCGCCCACCTCGACGACGCGGAGCGGGTGCGGCCGCTGGCGAACGTCGACGAGGGGCTGCGCTCCCTCGGCGTCGAGGCGCTCATCTCGATCGGGGGTGACGACACGCTCAAGACCGCCAACAAGTTCAAGCTCTTCCAGGATCGGCTGCCGGCGGGAACCCGCCGGATTCCGGTGGTGCATCTGCCGAAGACGATCGACAACGACTACATGGGGATCGACTTCACCTTCGGCTACTTCACCGCCGTGGACACGCTGGGCGGCGAGATCCGCAACCTGCTCTACGACGCCGAGGCGAGCCGCGGGTACTTCGTCTGCGAGACGATGGGCCGCAGCGCCGGGTGGCTCTCCTACGGCGCCGCCATCGCGGGCGAGGCGAGCCTCGTGATCAGCGTGGAGGACATCCACGGCCGCTACCGCGGCGAGGAGACCGTGACCGCCGCCGACGGGACGACCCGCATCAAGCCCGTGATGAACATCGACGCGGTGGTCGGCCGCATCGTGAAGACCATGCGGGTGCGCGAGGAGCAGGAGGGGAAGCAGTACGGCGTGATCGTGCTGGCCGAAGGCCTGGCCGAGTACCTCCCCGCGAAGAGCCTCGAGGGCATCCCGCGCGACGACCACGGGCACATCTCGATCTCCCACGTGCAGCTCGGGCGGATGTTCGCCCGCCTCGTGGCCGAGGAGTTCAAGCGGCAGACGAACCGCTCGCGGAAGGTGGTCGGGCTGCAGCTCGGGTACGAGTCACGCTGCGCGAAGCCCCACGCGTTCGACGTCATGCTCGGCAGCCAGCTCGGAGTCGGTGCCTACCGCGCGCTCGCCGAACGCGGGCTCGACGGCGTGATGGTGAGCGTGTCGGGCCAGCTCGACCTCAACTACGTCCCCTTCGAGGAGCTCGTCGATCCGCACACGCTCGTCACGGTGGTGCGATACGTTGAACGCGGCAGCGACTTCCACGCGCTCGCGCGGTTCCTCGAGACCTACGTGAATGAGTGACGCGGGCGTGTCTCACGCCGGCTGCACGCGGGGATCGCCCGCCGTGACGACGACGCTCGCCCGCGGAAAGGTGCGGCCGCCGGGCCGCAGCACGTCGTCGACGACCATGAAATCGGACCGCCACGCCGCGGGCGTCACCTCGCACCGGATGTAGCCGCGCTCGCCGTTGTGGAAGCGCACGCCGGGGTTGTCCGCGAGGATCTGGTCGAGTCCCGCGGGTCGCTCCGGACCGTTGCCGCCGCTCGAGAGCGAGGTGGCCACGAATTCGGTCGCCACCGGCGGCTCGTCGGCCCGCCGGTCGTCCACGCGGAGTTCGTTCGCCCAGGCCGAGTGGATGTCGCCGGTGAGCACGACCGGATTGGCGATGCGCCGCTCGCGCAGAAAGCGGAGCAGTTCCGCCCGCTCGGTCGCGTAGCCAGGCCACTGGTCCATCGAGTATCCGAGCGGGCCCTCCCCCGTGCGGAAACCCACCAGCCCCATCATCACCTGCTGCGCGAGCACGTTCCACGTCGCCCGCGACGTGAGCAGTTCGCCGCAGAGCCACGACTTCTGCGCGCGGCCGAGCATGCTGCGTGCCGGATCGACGGCGGCGTCGTTGAGGGGCGACCGGCGGTCGCCGTTGGGCTGGTCGTCGCGATACTGCCGCGTGTCGAGCACGAGGAAGTCGGCGAGATCGCCGAACTGCGTGCGGCGATAGAGCCGCATGTCGGCTCCCCGCGGCCGGCTCGCCGACCGCAGCGGCATCACCTCGTAGTAGGCCTGGTAGGCGTTCGCCCGACGTTCGAGGAAGGCGGTGGCATCGACCCCGGTCTCCTCGGACACGTCGTCGGCATAGTTGTTGTCGAATTCATGGTCGTCCCAGGTGACGAGCCACGGGCAGGCGGCGTGCATGCCGTGCAGGAGCGGGTCGGCGCGATACTGTGCGTAGCGCACGCGGTACCCGCCGAGTGTGGTGATTTCGGGCCCGGCGTGGGTGCGCACCGTGCCGTTGCGGCCGGCCTCGTACTCGTAGATGTAGTCGCCGAGATGGCAGACGAGATCGAGCTCGTCCTGCGCCATCCGGGCGTACGCCGTGAAGAGGCCCTGCTCGTAGTTCTGGCAGGAGGTGACCGCGAACCGGAGTCGCTCCGGCAGCACGCCCGGTTCGGGACATGTGCGGGTGCGGCCGACGGGGCTCGTCGCGTCGCCGGCGTGGAACCGATACCAGTACCAGCGATCGGGGGCGAGTCCGGGAACCTCGACGTGGACCGAATGGCCGAGGGGGGGCGTCGCCGGCGCGATGCCCGAGGCGACGACGCGGCGAAACGCCTCGTCCGTCGCCATCTCCCAGCGCACGTTCACCGGTTCGGGTGGCATGCCTCCGTCCGGCTCGAGCGGACGGGGCGCCAGCCGGGTCCAGAGCACCACGCTCGAGGCATCGGGGTCGCCGGACGCCACCCCGAGCGTGAAGGGATCCTGGGGAAACGCGGGCGCGTCCACCGCGAACGAGGCGCGCGCGAGGAGCGGGATCGACTCGAGCGCCGCCGCGTGTGCGAGCCATTGGCGGCGCGACACACGGCGCCACGGCGTACCCGCCCGCCTTCCGAGTGCATCCCGTCCCATGGCCGGCCTCCCTCGCCTCCGAGCGTCCCGCGCTGAAACGCCGGCAGTCTACGCCACCCGGGTGGCCGTCGACACGCCCCCCGGGCCCCGGGAGCGGTGGCATCGCTCAGGCCAGCCAGCCCTTCGTGCTGGGAATGCCGGGCTGCCGGGGATCGATCTCGGCCGCGTCGCGGAGCGAACGGGCGAGCGACTTGAACACGGCCTCGGCGATGTGATGGGCGTTGCGACCGTGGTGCAGGAGCGCGTGGATGTTCGCCCCGGCGGTCGCGGCGAATCCCTCCCAGAACACCTCCACGAGCTGCGTATCGAACGCGCCGATCGCCGGCACCGGGTACGACACCGACAGGACGCACGCCGCGCGGCCGCCGAGGTCGACCGCGGCCGTGACGAGCGCCTCGTCCATCGGCAGGATGCAGTGGCCGTAGCGACGGATGCCGCGGCGCTCGCCGAGCGTGGTCGCGAAGGCGGTGCCGAGCGAGCGACCGACATCCTCGACCGTGTGGTGGCCGTCGACCTGCAGGTCGCCGGTGCACGAGATCTCGAGATCGAAGAGACCATGCCCGGCGAGAAGCACGAGCATGTGGTCGAAGAATCCGAGGCCGGTGGCGACCTGGGCCCGTCCCGTACCGTCGAGGTCGAGCGCGACCCGCACGTCCGTTTCCCGGGTCGTGCGGCTGATGGTGGCGGTGCGTGGCATGGGTGGGTGCGGGAGCGGGTCGGACGGTGGGGGATCGGAAATCGGAAGCGTACGGGCTGCAGGTGGTGTCGGCAGGATCGGGGGAGGCCGACGGCACGGACTCGTGGGACGAGGCCCTCGGGGCATCAGGCTCCGATGTCGCGGAGGGCCGACAGCAGGGCGTCGATCTCCTCGTCCGTGCCGACGGTGATGCGGATGCCGTCTCCCCAGCCTGGAAAGGCCATGTAGCGGATGAGGATGCGGCGCGCCTTGAGCGACTCGTACACCTCGCGGTGCCGGCCGTCGGGCCGCGTGCACCAGACGAAGTTGGCCTGGCTCTCCACGGGCCGGTAGCCGAGCGAGCGGAGGCCGGACGTGAGCCGGGCCCGTGTGGCGAGGATCCGGCTGCGAGTCGTCGTGAGCCAGTCGACATCGTCGATCGCCGCCGTCGCGGCGGCGATCGCAAGCGTGTCGCAGTTGTACGAATCCTTCACCTTGCGGAGCTCCTCGACGATGGTGGGCGACGCCACGGCGTAGCCGAACCGGAGGCCCGCGAGCGCGTACGACTTGCTGAACGACCGCGTGACGATCACCCGCTCGTGACGGCGCACGAGATCGAGGCAGTCGGTGTCGGCGAAGTCGCCGTACGCCTCGTCCACGACGAGCGCGCAGGGCAGCCGGTCGGCGAGTTCCGCGATCCGCGCCGGTGGCACCAGCGTGCCCGACGGGCTGTTCGGGTTGGCCACGACGGCGAGCCGGAGGCCGTCGCGCGGCGCGGCGAACGAGTCGTCGAGCGCCCAGTCTCGGGTGAAAGGCACCTCCTCGCAGGCCGCACCCTGGATGCCCGCCAGCGTGCGGTACAGCACGTAGCTGGGCGTCGGCACCCGCATGCACTCACCGGCGCCGACGAACGTGCGCACGAGGATCGTCAGCAGGTCGTCGGAGCCGTTTCCGCACACGATCCAGTCGGGGTCGAGTCCGAGGCGGTCCGCCACCCGCCGACGAAACGCGGTCGCCAGCGGGTCCGGGTAGCGGGCGAGCGTGCGGCCCGCGGCAGCGGCGGCGACGGCGATCGCGACGGCGGGCGACGGCGGGTAGGGATTCTCGTTCGTGTTGAGCTTGATCCACACGCCTTCCTGAGGCTGCTCGCCGGGCGTGTAGCCGGCCAGCGAGGCGATCTCGGGGCGGACGAGGCGTCGATCGGTCGGGGCGCACGGGGTGCTCATCGCCCCGAAGTCTACCTCACCCGGCGACCTCGGCCCGGACGATGCAACCGCTACGATCGCTCCGACCGACGGTCCCGCGCCTCGACGCTCTGTCGATGCGCGGTGAGCCCCTCGGTATCCGCGAGGAGTCGGATGTCGTCGGCGAGTTCCGCCAGGTCGGCGGAAGCCAGGCGGATCACGCTGCCGCCGCGGAGGAAGTGGTTGGCCGTGAGCCCGGCGGCGAAGCGGGCGGTGCCGCCCGTCGGCAGCACGTGCGAGGGGCCGGCGGCGTAATCACCCGCGGCGACCGGGCTGTGCGGTCCGAGAAACACGGCGCCGGCGTGCCGGATCGAGGCGAGCGTCGCCTCCGGGTCGCGCGTGTCGATCGAGAGGTGTTCGGTCGCGAGCTCGTCCGCGAGGCGGGATGATTCCGCGTCGCTCCGCGTCACCACGATGGCGCCGAAGCGGCGGAGGCTGTCACGGATGAGGTCGGCACGCTCGAGGTGTTCGAGGCGGCGGGCGAGCGCCGCGCGGACCGCGTCGGCCAGCGACGCGCTCGCCGTGAGGAGGATCGCCGACCCGGGGGAATGCTCGGCCTGGGCGAGCATGTCGGCGGCGATCGCGTCGGGGCTGCCCGTCTCGTCGGCGACCACCACGATCTCGCTCGGGCCGGCGATCGAGTCGATGGCCACGGTGCCGAAGACATGCTGCTTCGCGAGCGCGACGAAGAGGTTGCCCGGGCCCACGATCATGTCGACACGGGGCAGTCCCTCGACCCCGTAGGCGAGCGCCGCGACGGCCTGGGCTCCTCCCGCGCGGACGACCCCGGTCACGCCGAGTTCGTGGCACGTCGCGAGCACGTGGTCGTTCTCCGATCCGAAACGCGTGGGGGGCGCGACGACCACGATCTCCCGCACGCCCGCGACCCGCGCGGGCACGACCGTCATGAGCAGCGTCGACGGGTAGGCCGCCGCGCCGCCCGGGACGCAGACCCCGACGCGATCGAGCGGCAGGTACCGCTGACGGAGGGATCCGCCGCCGTCGAGCCGCACCTCCACATCGGTGGACAAAAGGGCCCTCTGAAACCGCTCCACCCGGGTCCGCACGCGCCGCACCGCCGCGAGGAACGCCGGTTCGACCCTGCCGTGGGCGAGGCGGAGTTCGTCCGTCGTGACGAACAGGCGCTCGGCCGGCAGATCGACCCCGTCGATGCGTCGGGTGTAGTCGAGGAGCGCGGCGGCGCCGCCCTCGTGGACGTCTCGGCAGATGCGCTCGACGACCTGACGGGGGCTGAGCGGTTCCCCGAAGACGTCGATCGTCCGCTGCCGGCCCGCCGGGCTCACCATGTCACCCTGCGAGACCAGCGTGGATCGCAGGGCGGCGAGGCGGTCCGCTCCGTCGGCCACCGCCAGGTCGATCCGCGGACAGGGATCGGCCACGGGCGGGGGCTGACTCATGCGAAGTTCCCGGCTGCATGCCGGCGCTGGTGGGGCAGGTCGAAGCCGGGCGTCACCGGGCGGTGACGGCGAGGCCGCCCAAGCCTTCGATCCAACGATCCGACCACTGACGGGCGAGCCGTTCGAGGGATCCGGCCTCCCCCGCCTCACGATCGCCCGCGATCATCCGGATGATCGCGTCGCCCCGTGCCGCGACCGCCGTCGGACCGGTCGCGGGACCGTCGTCCCCGAACACCGTATCCGCGTCGCCGGTTCCGGATGGCACCGCGATCCGCGCTCCGAGTCTGGCATCGAGGGCCACGGCCCTGGCGATCGCCCCATCGCTCGCCGCGCGGTCGCCGAGCGCGGCGTGGATGATCGCCTGTCGGATGAAGGTGTCGGGCGAATCACGCTCGACCGACTCGGCCCGCCGATACGACGCGAGGGCCGCGCGGAGTTTCGTCGGATCGCCATCGGCCTCCCGCACCTGTCGGTCGCCCGCGGCCACGAGGCTCGCGGCCCGTCGTCGCCCCGCCTCCGTGCTCGATCGTGGCGTTCGCTGCGGCGGCACCACGGACGCGGCCGCGACCTGGCGCGTCCCACCGATCCGGCCCGCCTGTCGTGACGCGATGGCTCCGACCCGTGGGGTGGATGTGGCTCCGAAAAACGGAAAGATCGCCGCCGGGCCGAACTGCGGTCCCACCCCGGGCGGCAGGAGCGTCGCATACGGTGAACAGACGACCCCGAATGGCGTGATCGCACACCCGGGGAGCCAGTTGGCCGGTCCACCGCCGTACCACCATGGTCCGACCCAGGGGACGACGCCTCCCGAGAAGAACGACCCGCCGGAACCGGCGATGAACACCGACTGCGAGCCGAAGAAGCGCGAACGACCGTACCAGCCGCCGATGCCGCAGCCGGGCCAGCCGAACGACCATCCACCCCATGGCCGACAGGGACTGCACCACTGCGGCCCACATGGGGCGACGACCGGGCCACAGGAAGGCACGACCGGCTGGCCGCACCAGCCGCCGCCCCACGCGCCGCGGCTGATCTGGGTGCCGTAGCCGGCGCCGAACCCCGCATTGCCGAACGAGCCACCGATCGTGATCGTCTGGATCGCAGGGGCAACGCACTGCGGCCCCGGCGGACCGTGCTGTGCGAAGGTGAACTCGGCACCGCATGCGACGATGCCGAACGCGACGATGAGGAGCGAGGCCCGCGAGCGGAACCCGCAGGCCCTGGTGATCACGCGCCCGGCCCGTCCGGGGAACGACCTCCGCTCCGTTTCCCGCACCATCCACCCGGCCATCGCATCGACGAGCCCAAGGGCGAGAGCAGTGCTCACGATCATCCTTCCGTGACGGAGATTCACAAACGACGGCGTCCGCACGCGTGCATGTCGCGCATCCGCCGAGCGGGCCACCGCGATGACAGGAAAGCCACCGCCTTCCCCAACGCCTCTGGCTGCGCGTGACCGGATTGTAGGTGATCGGAGGGTTTGGCGACCAGTCGCCCGACAGTTCCCACATTCGCGCCGCGCATGCTAGCATTCGCAGTGTGAAAACCCTCACGCGACACTCCCGCAGGCGCTCGATCTCGATCGAGCCCGTTCCCGAGGATGGGATCTGTTTCGGCGAACGGCTGGGCCTCGAGCGGGAGGCGGCCCTCGCCCTCGCGTCGCTCAGGACGCCGGCCCGGATCCAGAACTTCATCAACGAGATCCCCTGGACATCGCCGGACGACGGGGTGCTCGCCCGCCCCGTGGCCACGGTGCTGGATCAGCGGCTCGCCAAGTGCATCGACGGCGCCCTCGTGGCCGCCTGCGCGCTCTGGATCTCGGGTGAGCGACCACTTCTCATGGATCTCGGGGCGGTCGGCGATGTCGACCACGTCGTCGCGCTCTTCCGCCGCCGCGGCCTCTGGGGGGCGATTTCCAAGAGCAACAGCCCGTGCCTCCGATTTCGCGACCCGATCTACCGCTCGATGCGGGAGCTCGCCCTCTCGTTTTTCCCCCAGTTCCTGAAGGGCCGTCGCAAGACCCTGCGCACCTATTCGGTTCCCCTCGACCTCCGGCGCTACGCCCCCTCGCTCTGGGTGGCCCGCCGGGATGATTGCCCCGAGATTGTGGACGCCCTGACGAGCGTGCGGCACTTCGCGCTGGTGCCCCGGGAGGCGTCGGAGGCGCTGCGGCCGGCGGACGGGATCGAGGTCGAGGGAAGCCGTCTCAAGGAATACCCGTGAGTCCGAGCCCGGCGGCGGGGCTCGAGGGGCCCACGGGCCGATCCCCGGTCACATCGTGGCCTGCCCGAGGACCCGCCTGAGGGCGGTCATCGCGACCTCGCCGAACTGCCGGGGCGGGACGCGCCAGAGCGTCGGATTGTGCACCTCGACCGCCACGGCTCCGGTGTAGCCGATCGCAGCGAGCCGTGCGACGAGCTCGTCGGCCGGTGACGCCCCTTCACCGGGCAGGATGCGATCGCCATCGGTGGCCATCTCCCTCGGCACGTCGGCGATGTCGGAGAGCTGCACGTGCGCGAGGATGTCGGCCGTCAGCAGCCACAGGTCGAGGGGCTTGCTCGGCCCGACGGTGTAGTGAAACCAGTCGAGGCAGATGCCGAGCGACGGGAGTCCGACATCCTCCACGAGCGCGACCGCCGATTGCAGGTTGTTGGGGAAGCTCGCGCGGGAATCGAACTCGAGCGCCACCCGGACGTTCGCGTCGGCGGCCCGCCGCGCCGCCTCGACGAGGCTCGCGGAGAGCCGGCCGAGATCCTGCGGGCCGAGCGGCCCGTGGGCGTCCCCCGCGACCACGAGCACGGGAATACCAAGGTCGCGGCAGAGGATCAGTCGTTCCTCGAAATGCCGCCAGTGCTCCCGCCGCGCGTCCCCCTGACTCGTCAGCAGCCCGCCCTGAAAACTCGCCGCGGCGGCGGTGATGCCGTGGTCCGCGAAGAGCGCGCGAAGTGCCGCCACGTCGTACCCCTCGAGAAAGCCCTCGGCGTGGCCGAGCCAGAGGTCGATCGCGTCACAGTGACCGGCGGCGTAGTCCTCGACGATCGCGGCGAGCGACGCGGGGAGCGAGCAGACGGTGGCGAGGGCGGGACGCATGGATGGAATCCTGGGCGCGAGACCGACCGGCGCGAGGGACGCCGCTCCCGGGAGAAGGCGGCCCCTCGACACCGGTCGCCGAGGTCTTCATGGCGAGGCGAGCCGGTCGCGCAGGAGCGTGACGACCTCGTCGACGGGCACCCGCTCCTGGGCGAGCGTGTCTCGATCACGGAGCGTGACGGTGCGGTCGGCCAGCGTCTCTCCGTCGATCGTGAGGCACCAGGGCGTCCCCGCCTCGTCCTGCCGGGCATAGCGGCGGCCGACCGATCCCTTCTCGTCGTACTGACAGGCCATGTGCCGCTTCAGCCTCCGGTAGAGGTCGATCGCCATCTCCGGCATGCCGTCCTTCTTCACGAGCGGCAGGATCGCCGCCTTCACGGGGGCGAGCCGTGGATGGAGCTTCATCACCGTGCGGCTGCGCGGCTTGCCGTCCTCGTCGGGCACCTCGTCCTCGTGATAGGCGTCGCAGAGGAAGGCGAGCGTGCCACGGTCCGCGCCCGCCGACGGCTCGATGACGTGGGGCACGAACCGTTCGCGCGTGATGTCGTCGAAGTAGGAGAGATCCTTGCCGCTCCCCTTGTGCCGCGGTTTCCCGTCCGCGCCCGTTTCCAGCACGAGTTCGCCGTCCTTGCGGACGAGCTTCCCCTCCATGTGGCTCCGGAGGTCGAAGTCGCCGCGGTGGGCGATGCCCTCGAGCTCGCCGAACTCGCCGGGCGCGAGGAAAGGAAACGCGTATTCGATGTCGGCCGTGCCCACGGAGTAGTGTGAGAGTTCGTCGGCGTGGTGCTCGCGGAGCTGGAGTTTGCCTTCCGTGAGCCCGAGGTCGAGGTACCACCTCCAGCGCCGGTCGCGCCAGTAGCGATACCAGGCGGCCGAGTCGGCCGGCCGGCAGAAGAACTCGATCTCCATCTGCTCGAACTCGCGCGAGCGGAACGTGAAGTTGCGGGGCGTGATCTCGTTGCGAAAGCTCTTGCCCACCTGGGCGATCCCGAACGGCACGCGGACCCGGGACGTGTCGAGCACGTTCTTGAAGTTGACGAAGATGCCCTGCGCGGTCTCGGGCCGGAGAAACGCCCGGTCATCCGCATCGCCGGCGAGCGCACCGATGCGGGTCTCGAACATGAGGTTGAACTCGCGAGGCTCGGTCAGCGTGCCGGGCGCCGCCGCATCGGGGCCGAGCACGTCGGCCGCCGCCACCCCGGCCGTGATCGCGGCCGGCAGCGGCTCGAGGTCGCCCGTCCACTCGATCTCATCCACCTGCCTGGCCCGCAGGCCGAAGAATTTCTGGGCCCGGGCCACCGTGTCCGGGCCCGCCTCGTCGCCCGACGCCTCGGTGGTCACGAACACGCGCTTCCCGCGGTGGGCGGCCCACCGGCCCTGCAGGTGGTCGTAGCGGTAGCGCCGCTTCGACTCGCGGCAGTCGATCATCCAGTCATGGAAGAGGTCGAAGTGGCCGGAACACTTCCACACCTGCGGATGCATGACGATGGTGCAGTCGAGGCCTGTCATCTCGTAGGCCGTCGGCGCTCCCGGCAGCGTGGCCAGTTCGTCGTGGCCGCCCACCATGTCGTGCCACCACGCATCCTTCACGTTGCGCTTGAGCGCCACGCCGAGCGGGCCGTAGTCCCAGAAGCCGTTCAGGCCCCCGTAGATCTCGCTCGACTGGAAGATGAAGCCGCGCCGCTTCGCGAGCGACACGATGCGGTCCATGCGCGACTGATCGTTCGGATGTGTCATGATCGGGGGGGCCGTTCCATGCGTGGAGGCGGGAGTGTACCAGCGTCGCTCCGCCCGTCCCAACCATGGTCGGTCGGGCGTGGCCACGATGCGGGCGGCGCCGGCGACGAGGCCCGTGCCGCCGCCTGCCGCTGCGGATCAGCCGGGCGTCTCCAGGCAGAGCCAGCCGCGCGCCCGATCGAGTCGCGGCACGACACGGACCGCGTCGAGCCGCGCACAACGGGGCAGGTCGTCGGCCATGCCGAGGGCGATGAGATTGGCACCGCCCGGCGCGTCCGCGAACGCCCGCGCGAGGCCGGCGTCGGGATTCAGCGGGTGGGCCGCGACGAGTCGCCGGAATCGATCCCGTGCCTCACGGGCCGGGCCGTCGAGCGGCTCATCGGCCCCGGCCGCGTCGGCCGCCGCGGCGTCGAGGATCGCGCCGGCGGCGAGGACGTCCTCATCGGTCACCGTGCCGTCGGTGCCGGCGCAGACCAGATGCACGTCGTGCGCCCGGTGCATCGCGGCCAGGCGTCGCGCGGCGGCTGCGACCGCCGAGCGATTGACGATCGCGCCCACGAGCCGTTCGAGCGCGGCGTCGCACGCTGCGAGCGCCGCGGTGCCATTGGTGGTGGTGATCACGACGATGCGTCCCGCCACCCGCTCGGCCGTGTATTCGGCCGGTGAGTTGCCGAGGTCGAAGCCGTCGATGCGGACGCCACCCCGCTCCCCCCCCAGCACGGCGGCCGCACCGGCCGCCGCGGCGCGGCGGCGGGCCGCGGCGACGTCCGCCTCGGAAATCACCGCACGAGCCCCCGACGCGAGGGCGGTGATCATCGTCGTCGACGCCCGCAGCACGTCGATGACCACCGCGATCCCTCCCGCGGTTTCCCCGGGCGGCATACGATGGAAGAGTTCGTGGCAGTGCCAACGCATGCGGGAGGCCCGATCACGGTACGCATGCACGACGCCCAGCGTGGCCCCGACGGCCCCACCATGCCCCTCACGATAGAGCAGTCCGCCGAGGGTCACCATGCCCCGCACGCGGCCGTGGACAAGAGCGGCAGCCGCGTCCGGGGCATGTTCGCGGAGATCGCGCCACGGTACGACCTCGTCAATCGACTCCTGTCGGGCGGGATCGACGTGCTCTGGAGGCGCACGACCGTCCGCCGCGCGCCCCCGCCGCCTGCCGGTGGCGCCATGCTCGACCTGTGCACCGGCACCGGTGATCTCGCGTTGGCGTACGCGCGGGCGGCCGGTCCCGGCGTGCGGATCGTGGCCGGCGACTTCTGCCGGCCGATGCTCGACCGCGGCGAGCAGAAGTCGCATCGCGCCGGGCTCGCGATCGAGTGGGTCGAGGCCGACGCGATGGACCTCCCCTTCCCCTCCGCGTCGTTCGACCTCGTCACGGTCGCCTTCGGGCTCCGCAACATCGCCGACACGGCGCGGGGGCTCGCGGAGATGGCGCGGGTGTGCCGGCCGGGCGGCACGCTCGCGATCCTCGAGTTTTCGCTCCCCGCCAGCCGCGTCGTGCGCGGGCTGTACCTCTGGTATTTTCGCCGCGTCCTGCCCGTCGTGGGGAATGCCGTGGCGCGGAATGCATCCGATGCGTACACCTACCTCAACCAGAGCGTCGAGGCGTTTCCAACGGGCGAGGCCCTCGCCGCCCTGATCCGCGCGGCGGGTTTCGACCGCATCGAGTCGATTCCGCTCACGCTCGGGATCGCCACGCTCTCCATCTGCCGACGGGAAGGCTGACGCGTGCCCCTCGACCCTTCGCTGCCGATCGTGCTCGGCTTCACCGGTGCGTCGGGCGCCCCCTACGGCGTGCGGCTCCTCGAGGTGCTCCTGGCGGCGGGGCGGGAGGTGCACCTTTCGATCAGTCCCTCCGGACAGGCCGTGCTCGAGACGGAGATGGGCCGGCGGGTCGATCTCGACCGCTTCGATCCCCGCGTCATGCTCGGTGCCCCGCCGCCGCCCGCAGGACGCCTCCACTACCATCACCACCGGAACCTGATGGCGCCGATCGCGAGCGGGTCGTTCCTCACCGCGGCGATGGTGATCTGTCCGTGCAGCGGCAGTACGCTCGCCGCGGTGACGCATGCGATGGGGGAGAACCTCGTCCATCGCGCGGCCGAGGTCCACCTCAAGGAACGGCGGACGCTCGTCGTGGTGCCTCGCGAGACGCCGCTGTCGCTGCCACAGCTTCGCAACATGCAGGCCATCCACGAGGCGGGCGCCGTCGTCCTCCCCGCGTCGCCCGGCTTCTACGCCCGCGCGGAGTCGGTGGCCGATCTGATCGACTTCGTCGTCGCCCGGATCTGCGACCAGCTGGGCGTCGCGAACGCGCTGGTTCCCCGCTGGGGTGCCTCCTCGTGATGGCCGCCACGCTGCGCACCTACCTCGCCCTGGTGCGCTTCAGCCACACCGTCTTCGCGCTGCCGTTCGCGGTCATGGCCGCCCTCGTCGCGGTGGCCTGGGGAGGCGACGGAGGCATGGTGGCGGCGCGGCCGTCCACCTGGCTCCGGCCGGCCGCCGGCATCATCGTCTGCATGGTGGCCGCGAGGACCGCGGCGATGGCGTTCAACCGGCTCGTCGATCGTGCGATCGACGCCGCCAATCCGCGCACCGCGTCTCGGCACCTGCCGCGGGGTGACGTCACGACGGCGCAGGTGCTCGGCCTCGTCGTGGGTTCGTCCTCGGTCTTCGTGGCCGGCACGCTGCTCTTCCTGCCCAACTGGCTGCCCCTGGCCCTGTCGCTGCCGGTCCTCGCCTGGCTGCTCGGCTACAGCTACGCGAAGCGGTTCACCTCGCTGGCCCACCTCTGGCTCGGGGCCGCCCTCGGGCTGGCCCCGGTCGCGGCCTGGATCGCCCTGCGGGGCGCGACGGTCGTGCGGGATCCGGCCGACCTCCTCCCGGCGGCCGTGCTGGGGCTGGCGGTCACCACCTGGGTGGCGGGATTCGACATCATCTACGCCTGCCAGGACGCCGTCTTCGACGCCGCGCATGGGCTGCACAGCGTTCCCGCCCGCATCGGGGTTCCCCGGGCGCTCGCCCGGGCGCGGTGGCTCCATGTGGCCACGCTGATCCTGCTCGCGACCCTGCCGCTCGTCGTGCCCGCGCTCGGTACGATCTTCTGGGTGGCCTGGGGTGTCATCGCCGCCCTGCTGATCTGGGAGCACTCCCTCGTGCGCGCGGACGATCTGTCGCGGGTGAACGAGGCCTTCTTCACGGCCAATGCCGTGATCGGCCTCGTGCTCCTGGCGGCGATCGCGGCCGATCTCTGGGCCTGAGGGCGCCGCGCCGGCCCGTGGCGTGGTTGCGCGTCACGGCGGAGCGGACCTCCCCTGCGGCTCGGCGAAGCCTCCCGCCCCGCCGAGTGCCGCGGTCGTGCCGAGCCGCCGGAGGGTCCACACGGCGAAGAGCAGGGATGCCCCCGCGAACGACCACGGCAGCCAGCCGACCACGACGCGGAAGGCGTCGGTCGCGCCGGCACGGGATCCGGCCGCGCCTCCGTCACCCGCGGTCGCGTGTTCGACCGCGGCCACCGCGGCGGCGAACCCCAGGCTCATGAGACCGTAGGCCACGTTCACCGCGAGGCCGCGAAAGGAGAGCACGGTCGCGCGTCGGTCGGACGACACGAGCTGGTTGAGGTAGTGGCTCTGCAGGAACACCACCATGCGGAGCGCCGTCGAGAGCACCATCACGAACACGATGCCCCACCACGGCGCGAACGCGGCGACGCCGCAGAGTCCCGCGAACGTCGCCACGGCGAGGATCGCGGCGTTCCGGCGCGGCGAGGATCGCAGCGCGAGTCGCCGCAGCGGGGTCGCCGTGAGCAGGCCCACGGCGGCCGAACCGGCCGCGATGAACCCGAACAGCCGCTCCGGGATGGCGATCTGTCGATAGATCTCGCTCGACACCACGAGCACCTGACGGATCGGCTGGTCGACGAGGACGCCGGCGACGATCACGACGAGGATGAGCGGGTGCGCGACCACCCAGCGGGCCGTGACCGCCATCTGGCGGAACGGCGCGAGGAGGCCGCCGCACCCGTCGGCGCGGCTCGTGGCACGGGGCGGCTCGCGCATGGCCAACGCGATGCCCACGGCGACCATGCTCGAGCCGAGCGTCAGCCACACCGGCAGCCGGAACGTGTCCGCGGCGGTGAGCGATCCCGCGAGGCCGAGGGCCCGACCGACCGCGTCGAGCGTCCGGGGATCTTAGAGCAGGCTTCCGGTGATCATCGCCACGACCGTCGCGACGGCGCTCCACTGGAGGAGGCGCTCGAGGACGCGGGGCCACTGGGCCGAGAGGCCGCGGGCCTCGAGCGAATCGAAGGCGAGCGCCTCGTCGGCGCCGGAGATGAACGCCTCGGCCGTGCCGCTGAGCACGCGGTTGACGAGGAGGGCCGGCATCACCCACGGGGACGGCACGGGCACCACGCACAGCACGAGCATCTCGCACACCATGAGGACCGCCCCCGCCACCAGCAGCCCCTTGCGCCCCACGAGGTCGGCGAGCGCCCCGGAGGGCACCTCGAGCACCACGATCGCCGCGGCCCAGACCGCGTTGAGCATGCCGAACTCCTCGACGCTGACGCCGAAGTCGAGGAACATCACCATGAAGACGGGGTAGTAAAACCTCGCATGGAAGAGGACGCGGAACGCGACGAACAGGCCGGCATTCGGGTCGGCGGCGAACGGCGAGGGGGATGGCTCCATGCGCTCATGGCCCGTGGATCACGTCATCCGTCGCTGGGAGCGGCGGTCGAGAACCGGGAAAAACCCTGGCTTTTTCGAGGCTCTCCATCGTGGGAAAAGGCCATGGAAGCCTCGGAAGCCATGCAAGGCTCGTTTCGCAGCCGACTGGCGGCCGGATGGCCGGCGGGCCGGGGACGTGGGCCACCGCACGATCGCGTGGTTGCAATCCGAGGCCGGCTGCGGTTCTCCTCATGATCCTACCCGATCTCCTTCCCCGTGGGTCCACCCATGATTCGTGCCGTGCGTCCGCCGCTCGACGCCGTCCGTGAAAAGATCGAGGCCGGCGTGCGGCTCGACGCAGCCGAGGCCGAGTCGTTGTGGGACGAGCGGATCGACGTGCACGAGCTTGGCGAGCTCGCGAACCTGGTGCGGGAGCGGAAGAACGGCAACCTGGCCTTCTACAACATCAACACCCACCTGAACCCCACGAACGTGTGCGTCTACCGGTGCACGTTCTGCGCCTTCCGCGCCGACCTGCGTGACGCCCGCGGGTATGTGATGAGCGACGAGCAGATCCTCGCCCGCGGCCGGGAGGCGGTGGATGCGGGATCGACGGAGCTGCACATCGTCGGCGGGCTGCACCACCAGAAGGATTACGACTGGTACCTCCGCGTGATCCGGCTTCTCCACGACGCCCACCCATCGCTCCACCTGAAGGCGTGGACGCCGGTCGAGATCAACTGGTTCTGCCACCTCACGAAGCGAGGCATCCGCGACATCCTCGTGGAGATGCGGGATGCCGGCCTGGGTAGCCTGCCGGGAGGCGGCGCGGAGATCTTCCACCCCGAGGTGCGCGACAAGATCTGCGAGCACAAGGCGGACACGAACGAGTGGTTCGCGATCCACCGCACGGCGCATGAGCTCGGCCTGCGCAGCAACGCGACGATGCTGTACGGGCACATCGAGAACGCCTACCACCGCACCGATCACCTGCTGCGACTGCGGCAGCTGCAGGACGAGACGGGAGGGTTTCAGACCTTCATCCCGCTCGCGTTCCACCCGGAGAACACCCGGCTGTCGCACCTCTCCAAGCCGTCGTCGGTGATGAGCCTGAGGACGATGGCCATCAGCCGGCTCGTGCTCGACAACTTCGATCACCTGAAGGCCTACTGGATCATGCTCGGCATCGGGACCGCCCAGGCCGCGCTCGCGTACGGGGCGGACGACCTCGACGGCACGGTGCGCCACGAACTCATCTATCACGACGCCGGCGCGACGACGCCCGAGATCCTCTCGGTCGAGGAGATCACGCGGCTCATCCGCGAGGCCGGCCGTGAGCCGGTCGAGCGGGACACGCTCTACCATCGCATCGAGCGGGATGGCACGACCTGGCGGACGGGAGCCTCGCTGGCCGGGGGACGCTGAGCCCTCCCGGCACGCGGCACGCTTCGCCGCGAGCGGGCCGCCCCGGTTCCGCGGCCCAGTCGGGGCGGACGCGTCGCGTCGCGTCGCCGGAGGCATGGGGATCGTCCCGTTTGGCCCAGGGTGAGGTAGAGTGCCGCTCATGGCACTCCTCCGCGCACGCGTCATGCCGTCGTCCCTGATGCGCCCTGCCGCAGCGCTCCTGGCCGCGTGCGGCCTCGCATGGTGGGGCCTCGGTCCGGGCCGGGCGGTGGCGGACGAGCCGACGCTGGATGCCGAGTTGGCCGTCACCGCCGCGGTGTCTCCGACCGACGCGTACTTCGAGCATGCCCGCAGGCGCGACGGTCAGGTGTCCGCCGCCGCGCTGGGCCGGCGCCTGCTGCGCGTCCATGCGGAGGACGCCGACGTGCTCGACACCCTCGCGTGGGGCATCCTCACGGACGACACGCTTCGCCATCGGGACCTGCCGCTCGCGCTGGCTGCCTCACGCGCGGCCCTCGCCGCCGCGGGAGGCGAGGATCTCGACGTGCTCGAAACCCACGCGCGGGCCCTCTTCGAGAGCGGGCGCCGTGATGAAGCGGTCGCGGTTCAGCGCCGGGCGGTCGAGCGGTGCGACGATCCCTCGACGCGGCTGGCGTTCGAGGAGGTGCTGCGGGCGTACGCCGATCCGCCACCGGAGCCCGGCACCGCCGACGAGGAACGCATCCGCGCGATCGAGCAGGCGGCGCTGGCGCTCGTCGATGCCGGCAGGGCGGTGTCGGTGGCCGATCTGCTCGATCGCGCGTCGAGCGAGCCGTGCGCGGTGGAGATCTCCCGACCGGCCGAGGAGCCGTGCCCGGCCGAGTCGCTCTACGAGCGGGCGCGGCCGAGCGTCGTGGTGATGGCCGCCCTCGAGCCCGACCTCGACACCGGCGAACTCGAGGTGTCGCTCGCCACGGGATTCGTGGTGCACGCGTCGGGGGTGGTCGTCACCAACTTCCACGTGATCGACGTGCCCGAGTCGCCGGTCCTCGTGGCCATGACCGCCGATGGCGTGGTCCATGCGGTGACGAGCGTCCTCGCCGTGAGTCCCCGCGCCGACATCGCCGTGTGCCGGCTCGACGGCCGGCACGACCTCCCCGCCCTGGCCTTCAACACGGCCGCTCGTCCCGGCCTGCACCTGAACGCCCTGAGCCATCCCGACGCCGCCTTCTGGTCGCTCACCGACGGCATCCTGTCGCGGTTCTTCGTGCTGCGCGAGGACGGGCTCGCGCGCAGGATGTTCACCACGACGGCTGATTTCGCCGTCGGTTCGAGCGGGGGTCCTCTGCTCGACGAGCGGGGCAACGTCGTCGGCATGGTGTCGAGCACGCTCGCGATCTATGCGGCCGACGGGCGCGCGCGCCGCGGCGGGCGCGCGGCCGTCCGCGGGCCGGCCCGCGCCGTGCCGCGGACGGCCGCGCGGATTCCCGCAGCGGTGCATCCGGACATCGATCAGCCCGCGGGTGACTTCCAGATGGGGCTCAACATGTGCGTGCCGGCGGACGACATCGTCACGCTCCTGGGCGCGAAGCCCTGAGGCCGCTCCGGCCCGCACGTGTCAGCCGACGCGGCCGAGGCCGAGGGTCGGCCCCCAGCGATCGATGATCACGCGCCGCAGCCGCTCGAGCGCGGGGTCGGCGAGCCCTGGATCCCGGTCGAACATGTCGATCGCGTCGCGGCGGGCTTCCGCGACCACGTCCATGTCGTGCACGAGGTCGGCGAGGTAGAGCGGAGGGGCTCCACTCTGGCGGGTGCCCACGAGGTCGCCCGGTCCCCGCAGGGCGAAGTCGCGCTCGGCGAGCTCGAACCCGTCCGTCGTGGCCACGAAGGCGTCGATCCGGGGATGGGGCTCGTCGACTCCGCCGGTCACGGCGCCGCAGATGCCCTGCAGGCCGCCGCGGGCGACGCGGCCGCGCAGTTGGTGCAGCTGCGCGAGCCCGAAGCGCTCCGCGTCGAGGATCGTCATGATCGTCGCCTCGGGCACGTCGATCCCGACCTCGATCACGCTCGTCGACACGAGCACGTCGAGACGGCCCGCCCTGAAGTCGTCCATCACCGCCGCCTTCGCCCTCGCGGGCAGGCGGCCGTGGAGCAGCCCGAGCCGGAAGGCCTCGAGCGGGCCGTTGGCGAGCGCCTCGTACGCGGAGGCGATGCTGGCGACCGCACCGCGCGTGTCCTCCACCGCCGGCACGACGACGTAGCCGCGCCGGCCGGCCGCGAGCTTGCGGCGGACGAATCCCCACCAGCGGTCGACCTCCGCGGGGCCCACGCGGTACGTCGCCACCGGCTGCCGACCGGGCGGGCCCTCGTCGAGCACCGAGACGTCGAGGTCGCCGTACACGGCGTGGGCGATGGTGCGTGGGATCGGCGTCGCCGTCATCACGAGCGTGTGCGGATCGGCCTGGCCGTGCTGGAGAATCGCCCGCTGGAGCACGCCGAACCGGTGCTGCTCGTCGATGACCACGAGCGCGAGCCGCCGGAACCGCGCCGATCCCCGGACGAGCGCCTGCGTGCCGACCACGATGTCGGCGTCCCCCGACGCGATCCGCGCGAGCGTGCGCTCGCGCCGGGACGCCGCCTGCCCGCCGACCAGCAGGGCGACCCGGACTCCGCTGCCCGCGAGCAGCCGTTCCAGCGTCGCGGCATGCTGCCTGGCCAGCAGTTCCGTCGGCGCCATGAGGGCGGCCTGGTGGCGTTCGGGCCTCTCGCCGGGACGCGCGGCCGCGTCCCCCGTCGGGGTCTGCACGGTCGTGCCGACCGCCGCCAGCATCGCGTAGACGGCGACGGCGGTCTTCCCACTCCCCACATCCCCCTGCACGAGCCGGTTCATCGGCTCCACGCGCGCGAGGTCGGCGGCGATCTCGCGGCAGACGCGATCCTGGGCCGGCGTGAAGGGGAAGGGAAAGCGGGCGCGAATCCGGCCGTCGAGGCGATGATCGATCACGAGCGGCGTGGCCGCCCGCTCCTCGCGCTGACGATGACGGTGCATCCGCAGCGCGAGCTGCAGCATGAGCAGCTCCTGGTAGACGAATCGACGGCGGGCCGCCACGATGGAGGCCGCCGTCGCCGGACGGTGCATCTGGCGAAGGGCCTCGCCGATCGGCAGGAGCGACTTCTCGCGCAGCACCGCCTCCGGCAGCGCCTCGGGCCACGCATCCGCGGCGTGTCGTACCGCGGCCTCGACGGCGAGCCGCACGTGCGACTGAAGCACGCCCTCCGCCAGCGGATACACCGGCAGCCAGTCGCACCCGTCGGCGACCTCGTCCGCTCCCAGCCAGCGCACCTCGGGGTGCGCGAACTCCCAGCCTCCGCCGACCTCGCGGGGCTGGCCGGCGATCACGATCCTCGTGCCGACCATGAAGCGTCGCGCGAGAAAAGGCATGCCGAACCAGACGGCACGCACGCGGCCGCCCGCGGTGCACCCGATCGTGACCACCACCAGCGCGCGGCCCACGGCCGTCGTGCGGGAGGCGACGTCGAGCACCTCGCCGGCGAGGCTCGCGTGCTCTCCCGGCCGGAGCGAATCGACCGTGTGTGCGCCGGAAAAGTCGCGGTAGTCACGCGGAAAGTGGAGGAGCGCGTCGCGGGCCGTCACGAGCCCGAGCCGGGCGAGCCGTTCGGCCCGCGCCGTGCCGACGCCCGGCAGCCGCTCGAGGGGCGTCGCCAGGGGGGCCGTGTCGCGGCCTTCGATGACGCCGGGCGTCCGGGCGGGCGGATCCATGACCGCAGTGTAGCGACGGCGCACCCGTGGCATGCGGAACCCGGGCTCCATCGGGGCGAGGGAGGCGGCGTGCCCGCGTGTCAGACGGCCCCGCGGCGCTGCAGGTCGCGGTAGGCCTCCACGGCGAGCTGGTCGCACCGTTCGTTCTCCGGGTGGCCGCTGTGACCGGCGACGTGCGTGAAGCGCACGTCGTGCGCGGTCGCCAGCCGGTCGAGCTCGCGCCACAGATCCTCGTTCTTGACCGGCACGAGCCGGCCCTTCTCGCGACGACGCCAGCCCTGCTGCTTCCACTTGGGCAGCCACTCGGACAGCCCCGTGCCGACGTACACGCTGTCGGTGACGAGCTCCACCGCCGTCGGCCGCTTGAGCTGGCGGAGGCCCTCGACGACCGCCGTCAGCTCCATGCGGTTGTTGGTGGTCTGCGGTTCGGCGCCCGAGTCGCTCGATTCCCGACCCGATTCCGGATGTCGGAGGATGTAGGCCCACCCGCCGGGGCCGGGGTTGCCACTGCACGCGCCGTCGGTGAAGAGCACCACTTCCGCCGCGTCTCGAACTCGTGCCATGGCGATGCATCCCCTCCCGTGCGTTGCCCAGCGTCCGCTCAGGCGACATCCCGCGACGATCCCTGCGCCACGGCGGGACGATCCCGCCGCCCACCATCGTCCCCCGCCGGGCTCAGCCGCACCGGCAGCCGCACGGTGAAGCGGCTGCCGCGACCGAGCTGGCTCTCCACGGTCACGTCGCCGCCCAACAGACGGCAGAGCTCGCGCACGATCGAGAGTCCGAGCCCCGTACCCGAAAACTCCCGGGTCATGGCGTCGTCGCGCCCCACGAAGGACCGTCCCTGGCGGAATTTTTCGAAGATGGCCTGACGGTCCTCGTCGGCGATTCCCACGCCGGTGTCGGCCACGGCCACCGCGAATTCCTCCCCGCGTGGACCGCTGCCCCCGGGCGCCGCGGAGACGTCGATGCGTCCTCCCTCCGGCGTGAATTTCACGGCGTTCGACAGCAGGTTCGCCACGATCTGCTGGACCTTGGCCTGATCCTGCTCGACCCGGTCCACGTCGTGGTCGATCGTCAGCGACACCTCGATCCGCTTGCGTTCCGCCAGCGGTCGCACCATGTCGCACTGCGCGGCAAGCACCGACTCGAGGCGGAATGCGACGGGCCGCACCTCCATCTTCCCCGCCTCGATCTTCGCGAGATCGAGGATGTCGTTGATCATCTCGAGGAGCATCCGCCCCGAGGTGCGGATGTTTTCGACGTACCGACGCTGCTTGTCGTCGAGTGCCTGGATCGCCCCCAGCACGTCGGAGAATCCGATGATGCTGTTGAGCGGTGTCCGCAGTTCGTGGCTCATGGTCGCCAGGAAGTCGCCCTTGAGCCGATTCATCTCGTAGAGGTTCAGGTTCGCCCGCGCGAGCTCGTCGACCTTCTCGTCGAGCGCGCCGTTCGCCTTGCGCAGCTCCTCCTGCGATTCGATGAGCCCCCGGAGCATGCGGTTGAAGGCGACGCCGAGTTCCTCGAACTCGTCGGCCGTATGGATGTCGGCCCGCGCGTCGACGTTGCCGTGACGCACCTCCTCGCTCACCTCCCGGAGGTGGGTCAGCGGCTTGACGATCACGTAGCGCACGATCGCGTAGGCGGCGAGCATCGCGAGGAACACCGTGATGATGGCGGTCGCGAGCAGGATCGCACGGTTCCAGTTGATGGCCTGTCGGGTGGCGCGATCGGGCATGATCACCTTGACCACCGCCATCAGTTCGCCGTCGCCGAACGCGCGTCCGTCGGGATGGCCCGCCGTGTCGCCACCACCGTGGCAGACGAGGCAGCGCGTCTGCGCGCGCACCGGCTGGTAGTAGTGGTATTCCGCGCCGTCGGTGGTGCGAAACTCGCGGTACTCGGCCGCGCCGGCCGGTGGTCCGGTCGCCGACACCTCGGCGGCGGACGGCGCATGGGACGTGAAGTAATCGAGCACCGCCTCGTCGAGCCGCTTGTAGCTCGCCCGCTCCTCGGGTGTCGCGTGGGGCCGCAGCAGTCGCCACTCGTACCGCTCGTTCTGCAGGAGCCGCCCGAGGCCGCCGCTCCCGGCGGAGCTGGTGCGGTCTTCCTGCCCATCCCCACGGACGCGGCCCGCGAGATGGTGCTGGAGGAGGATCGCGTCGACGACGTGGCGTCCTGTGCTCCGTGTCGTCGCGTAGACGAGCTGCTCCGTCCGACTGCCGTACCACCAGAAACTTCCGGCGATGAGCGCGAAGAGGCAGATGCCGAAGAGGAAGCGGCACTTCCGCTCGAGGCTGGTCTCGCCGAGGATGTCGGTGAACGAGCGGTAGGGCATGCGGGCGGACACCGGGACGACGAGCGGCGGCCGGCCGGTGGGACGGCGGCCCTCCGCGAGAGCGTACCGACTTTGGTCACGGACCGTGTCGTCACAGCATCTCGACCGGATCCACGTCGACGATCCAGGCGATCCCGTCGGGCGCCGCGAGGCCGTCGGTGGCCCGCCGCACGAGGTCGCGGAGTCGTCGATCCGCCGGGCCATGCACCTGCACGTGGAAGCGATGGCGGTCCCGCAGCCTGGCGATCGGCGCCGGCGCGGGGCCGAGCACGCGGCTTCCGGGCACGTGCTCCGCCTCGGTCCGCAGCCGGTCGGCGAGGTGGCCCGTCCAGGCCGCGGTGGCGGCCTCGCTCGCGCCCCGCACCACGATCCGCACGATGCCACCGTAGGGCGGGTACGCGAGGGCCTCGCGCACGGGAAGTTCCGTGCGCACGAACGCCTCGTAGTCGTGGGCCGCGGCCGCCCGCAGGGCGGGATGATCGGGGGAGCTGGTCTGCACGACGACGCGTCCCCCGAGCGGGCCGCGGCCGCTGCGCCCCGCCACCTGCGTCACGAGCTGGCACGTCCGCTCCGCGGCGCGGAAGTCGGGCAGGTGGAGCGCGGCATCGGCGTTGACGACGCCCGCGAGCATGACCTGTGGAAAGTCGAGTCCCTTCGCGATCATCTGCGTGCCGACGAGGATGTCGATCCGTTGCTCGCGAAACGCCTCGAGCGTGCGCTCGTGGCTGCCGCGTGCGCGGGTCGTGTCGGCATCCATGCGGGCCACTGCGGCATCGGGGAACGCCGCCCGCACCTGGTCCTCGAGGCGTTGGGTTCCGGTGCCGAGGGGGGCCAGCCCTGGTCCGTGGCACTCCGGACAGGTCGCGGGCAGCCGCGTGACCAGTCCGCACCCGTGGCAGATGCCGCGGCCCCGCGGCTGATGGAGCGTCAGGGCGATGTCGCACTGCGGACAGCGGACGGTGTGGCCGCACGCCGGGCATTGCACGAGCGTGGCGAAGCCGCGCCGGTTGAGCAGGAGCATCACCTGACCGCCGCCGTCGAGTGCCCACCGAATGCCGGCGGCGAGCCGGGGGCTGATCGCGCCGCGGGACCGCGCGCCCCGGTCCCGCAGATCGACCGTGATGACGGCGGGGAGGTGCGTGCCGCCGACGCGGCCGGGCAGCCGGCACATGGTCCACTCGCCGCGCAGGCAGCGCGCGAACGTCTCGAGCGCGGGTGTCGCGGAGCCGAGCACGAGCGGCACGCCCTCCGCGCGGGCCCGCCACTCCGCGACGTCCCGGGCGTGGTAGCGCGGGGCGGTGGCCTGCTTGAACGACGTCTCGTGTTCCTCGTCGATCACCACGAGCCCGAGTCGGGGCGTCGGTGCGAAGATCGCGCTGCGGGCACCGACCACCACCGGCACGAGGCCGGAGGCGATCTCCCGCCACTGGGCGTGGCGTTCCGCACCCGTGAGGTGGCTGTGCAGCACCGCGACCGCGCCGAACCGTGACTGGAATCGGGAGCAGGTCTGCGGCGTGAGGCTGATCTCGGGGACGAGCACGATCGCCTGCCGTCCCGCGGCCACGGTCTCCTCGACGGCCCGCAGGTACACCTCGGTCTTGCCGCTGCCGGTGACGCCGAAGAGCACGATCGTCTCGTGCCGTCCCTCGAACAGCGGGCGACGAATCGCCTCGAGCGCGGCCTCCTGCGACGTCTCGAGCCGCACGGGTTGGGTGGCGGGCCGGGCCGCCGTCCGCGGCCGGGGGGCGGGGCTCGCCTCGACGAGCAGGCCGGTCCGCACGAGCCGTGCGACGACCGCACGACTGGCGCCCGCGAGACGGGCGAGGTCAGCGGCCGTCCTCGGCTCGGTCGCGGCGGCGAGCACACGCGCCTGCGAAGGTGTCGGCTGCCGCGCCGCGCTCGTGCCGGTGCCGGCGACGAGCAGGGGATCGCGCCGCGTGCGCCTCCGATTCCTCACGCCGGCGGGCAGGACGGCCTCGAGCACGACTCCGCGGCGCGTCATCCAGCGTTCCGCCATCCACTCGGTCAGTTCGAGCATCCGAGGGGAGAGGAGCGGGCGGTCGTCCTCGACCGAGAGGACGGACTTGAGCGGCTGCTGGGGCAGTTCACCGCAGCGGATCGCGACGCAGTACGCCAGCCGCTGGCGATCGCCCCGTCCGAGCGGAACCCGAACCCTGCGTCCCGGCTCGACGGCGGCCGCCAGCTCCTCCGGCACCAGGTAGTCGAGGGGCCTGTCGACGCCCGTCGGCAGGACGACCGTGGCGATCATCCCCTGCCGCGTGTCATGTTCCTCCCAGGCGGGACGGCTCGCGAAGAGTTCCCGCTGGACCGTATGCTCGCGTTCCATGACGTCGAATTAGAGCAGGTCAGGGTCGGGACTCGGGGCACCGATGCGGATCGGCGTTTTTGGCGGCACGTTCGACCCGGTGCACGTGGGGCACCTCATCGTGGCGGAGTGCTGTCGCGAGCAGGCGCGACTCGACCGGGTGCTCTTCGTTCCGGCGTCCGTCTCGCCGCACAAGCTTGGCAGCCCCCCCGCGGCGGCGGGCCATCGCCTCGAGATGCTGCGACTGGCGACGGGCGGCCACGATGCGTTCGCGGTCTCGACGCTCGAAGTCGACCGTGGGGGCGTCAGCTTCACCGCCGACACGCTCGCGTCGCTGCACGCGGCGTACCCGGACGACCGCCTGTTTCTCGTTCTCGGCCCGGACGGCCTCGCCGGTCTGGATCGATGGCACGAGCCGCGGCAGGTGCTCGCGACCGCCGAGATTCTCGCCGTCGAGCGCACGGGGCTCGACGACATCGCGGCCATGGTCTCGGCCCCTCCGCTAACGGCGCTGCTCGCGGCGACCGCGGCGGCCGTCGTCGCCAATCGCGTACGGGTGCCCGCCATCGGCATCCGCGCGAGCGATCTCCGCGCCGCCGTCGCCGCGGGGGGAAGCATCCGCTACCGCACGCCCCGCGCCGTCGAGCGGTACATCGAATCGCATGGGCTCTACCGCGGGCAGTGACGCGGGCGGCTCTCATGTCCCCCACCGTTGGCCCGTCGTCTCACGGGCGGCGGAGCGCGCGCAGGCGTTGCTCGAGGAGCCGGCTCTTCGGTTCGCCGTCGAGCCGCGGATCATCGGCGATCGCACGCAGCAGCAGGTCGAGTCGTTCCGCCACGGGCTGCTCGAGGTTCAGCAATACCTGTGGCACGCCCCCCACCTCGCAGCGGCCGCCGAGCAGTTCACCGAGCGGCTCCTCGCGGACCTCATACCCGAGGTCACGAGCAAGCTGGATCACCTCCGCCAGCAGGCCGAGCGTGTCCGACACGGTCGACGACTCCTTCCCTGACGCAGGTGGCCGGGATCGCGCGCGTCCCGCGGGCCCGCTGCACACCGCACGACCTTCAGCGCGGCCACCCGGTGGGCAGGCCGCGTTCCCGCCGCCGCTCTTCCATCGCGCGGCGATGCTCGGTGAACCGCGCCCGCTGCTCGGGGGACGTGCTGTCGATGATGCCCTTCATCCAGCGATTGCGCGCCTCGTCGCCGCCGGGAGGACCGCCCGGGCCACCGGGTCCACCTGCCGGTGGTGGTCCACCCTGCCCCCCCGGGCCCCCGCCGGGCGGCGGTCCACCGCCGGGCGGCCCACCACCGAATCCTCCCATCGCCCCGCCGCCGGCCTGCATCGCCTTGCGGAACATTTCCTCCTGGTCGATCTGTCGGTCGAGCACCGCCCGGCGTTCCGTGGGCGGCGCCTTGAAGTAGTCGTCGATGCGCTGCCGGAACGCGGTACGAAACATCCCGCCCCGCGCCTCCATCACCTGCGGACGCAGGTGTTCGGGCAGGGCCTCGACCTTCTCGCGCACGCGGCCCATCGCCGCAAACGCCTCCGTCGCCTCCTCGACCGTCCGCGGCCCGCCGTTGGCTGCGAACTTCTGCTGGGCCTCCGCCTGAAGCGCGAGCACCTCCTTGACCCGGGGATCGGTCGAGAACCGCACCCAGCCGAGGAGCCACGCCACGAGAAAGCACACGAGCGCGAGGCCCGCGAGCACCCAGAGCCACACGAACGACGATCGGCCCGTCCCCGCCGAGGAAGCCGCTTTCCCGCCACCGCGTACCGGATAGGTCGCCGAACTCATGACCACGCCTCGCTTACAGGTTGTCGACGTGACCGTCGAGATAGAGGAAATTTCGCGCCCCTGCCGGGGGCGTCCAGCTGTCATCGACGCTGTTCGTGTCTTCCAGATCGGGCGCCAAGAGCGCCGCGAAGCCCGAGGTATGGAACGGGCCGAATTCGTAGATCACCCAGAGCTTGGACGATGCCAGCGGCGAACCGCTACGCCGGCCGGTGAGCGCCTCCTCCCGCGTGCGTCCCACCGGTCCCGTCGCATCCTCGCGGATGAGCCGTCGGGCCGGATACTCGAAGCTCGTACCCTCGTAGGGCACGTTCGCGTACTCCTGCGGCCGCGCGCCGGCCGGCAGCGCCTGCCACTTCGCCCTGACCTCGTCCGCTTTCGCCCCCGTGCGCTCGAAGTAGATCGTGTCGGATGGGCAGCGGAACGCGGCGCGGGTGTCCTCCAGGAAGGAGCCGAGCACCGAGGCGATGCTCGGCCGCACGGGACGCGTGGGCGTGTAGAAGTCGAGCTCCTGGCTCGGCAGCACCGCGGCGACCGGGAAGCGACCGCGCGTCATCCGGTCGAGGTACATGTTCATCGCGATGCCCACCTGCTTGAGATTCGACTTGCACGTGGTGCGGCGGGCGGCCTCGCGGGCCGACTGCACCGCGGGCAGCAGCATGCCGATGAGGAGGGAAATGATCGCGATCACCACCAGGAGTTCGATGAGCGTCATGCCCGTCCGCATGGGCGGCGACGGTCGCGTGGTGGCGGGCGGTGAGAGGGACGGGGCAGGATGCATGGTGGTGACCGACGGGGGTGAGGGTATGGGCTCGGCGACGGCACCCCGCACGGTCCGCCCCTTCGGCAGCGACCATCGCGCCCGTCGGCGTCCGATCCGTGGAAATTGAACGGTCGAGGGAGCCAATCGGCTCGACCGGCGGAGTCTACAGGGCCGCCGTGACGGACGACGATAGCACCCGCTGGGGTGCAAGTGTCGGCGGCACAGGCACTTGAGGGCGCGGCCTGCGGCATCCCGGCCGGACGAGAAGGGAACGATGTCGGACGTGAGCGATCCAGCACCGCGCGGAAACGGCCCTGCCGTCGAGGGGGGCTCGGCGACGCCGTCCGCGCCGGCCCGGGCGCGGCCGCACGGGTCGGCGGAGACCGCCGAAGCCAGGGAAGCGCGGCACGCGGCCGAGATCGCGGGACTCCGCCGGGAACTCCTCGAGGCCCGCAAGCTCGCGAGTCTCGGCGAACTCATCGGCACGACCACGCACGAGTTCAACAATGCCCTCACCACGATCCTGAATTACGCCCGACTCGGCCTGCGGCATCGGGACGATGCGACGCGGGACAAGGCGCTCGAGCGCATCCTCTCCGCGGGGACGCGGGCGGCGAAGGTGACCGCCAGCGTCCTCTCGATGTCGCGCAACCGCTCGGGCCGATTCGAGCCCACGGACCTCGTGCTGCTCGTCGAGGACGTGCTCGTGCTGCTCGAGCGGGAGATGATGAAGTACCGCGTGCAGGTCGAACGCGAGTTCGCCCCGGTGCCGCGCGTTTCCGCGAACCCGGGACAGCTCCAGCAGGTGCTGCTCAACCTGCTCGTCAACGCGCGGCAGGCGATGCCCGAAGGGGGCAGGCTCATCCTCCGCCTCGCCCACGACCCGGTCACGGGGTTCGTCGACGTGACCGTCCGCGACACCGGCTGCGGCATGCCCCCCGACGTGATGCGTCGCATCTTCGAGCCGCGATTCACGACGAAGACGGGACCTGACGCCACGGGCAAGGGAGGCACGGGCCTGGGCCTCACGGCCTGTCGCGAGATCGTGGAGGCGCACCGCGGACGCATCCGCGTGGAGAGCGCACCGGGCCGGGGCACGGCGATCACCGTCCGCCTGCCCGCGCACCACGCCGAGGCAGCCCGCAGGGGTGCCTGACTCGCCTCCCTTGGCGGGACGGCACGAGCCCACCCAGCACCCCTTCGATACGGCTCCCGACGGATTCTGGCGGGCGACGGATTCTGGCGGGCCCGCGTCCGGCATGCCGCGGGCGTGGCGGTCGTCAACGACCGGATCAGCACGAGCGGCGCGTCGACATGCCGGCAATCGCCGCGACGGCGGCTCACGCGCTCTTCGTGCGCGTCTCCCGCAAGGGCACGACGGGCTCGAGACCCTCCACGTGCCGATCGTCGATCAGGTAGGTGCTGCCCTGGTGGTCGGGCAGGTCGAACATGATGTCGAGCATCACGTCCTCCATGATGCTCCGCAGGCCGCGGGCGCCGGTGTCCTTCTTCATCGCCTTGCGGGCGATCGCCCCGAGCGCCGCATCGGTGAACTCGAGCTGGCAGGTCTCCAGCCCGAACATCTTCTGATACTGCTTCACGAGCGCGTTCTTCGGCTCCTTGAGCACCTTCACGAGCGCCGACTCGTCGAGGGGCTGGAGCGACGACAGGACCGGCAGGCGACCCACCAGTTCCGGGATGAGCCCGAACTCGAGGATGTCGTCCGAATCGACCTGGGGCAGGAGTTCGGCGAGGCTCGCCTCGCCCCGATGCCCGGTCGGCTGGCCGAATCCGATCATGCGCTTGCCGAGCCGCTTCGCGATGATCTTGTCGATGCCGACGAACGTGCCGCCGCAGATGAAGAGGATGTTCGACGTGTCGATCTGGATGTACTGCTGCTCGGGGTGCTTGCGGCCGCCCTGGGGAGGCACGTTGGCGACCGTGCCCTCGAGCATCTTGAGGAGCGCCTGCTGCACGCCCTCGCCCGAGACGTCGCGGGTGATCGAGACGTTCTGGCTGGTCTTGCCGATCTTGTCGATCTCGTCGATGTAGAGCACGCCCCGCTGCGCGGCCTCGATGTCGAAATCGGCCGCATTGAGCAGCTTGAGGAGCAGGTTCTCGACGTCCTCGCCGACGTAGCCGGCCTCCGTGAGCGTCGTGGCGTCGCCGATCGCGAAGGGGACATCGAGGATCCGGGCGAGCGTGCGGGCCAGCAGCGTCTTGCCGGAGCCCGTCGGCCCGAGGAGCAGGATGTTCGACTTGTCGACCTCGACGTCGCTCGTCTCGCTGCCGAGGTTGAGCCGCTTGTAGTGCGTGTGCACGGCGACGGCGAGCACCCGCTTGGCGTGCTGCTGCCCGATCACGTACTGGTCGAGGTGCTGGACGATCTCACGGGGAGACGGGATGGCCGTGAAGAGCTGCTTGCTCGTGCCGCGCCGACGCTTCTCCTGCTCGAGGATCGACTGGCAGAGGTCGATGCACTCGCCGCAGATGTACACGTCGCCCGGGCCCTCCACGAGCGGGCCGACGTCGCGGTAGCTCTTGCGGCAGAACGAACAGAAGGCGTTCTTCTTGGTCGTCCCGCCGGCACCGCGGCGTCCCAGACCCCCCGTATCCTTCCCGGATGGCATGTGGTCACTTCCTCTCGAGTTCCGGCCCTGCGGAATCCCCCGCCGACCGCTGCCGGTCGGTGGTGTCGGGCGTGCCGATCCGCACGCGCGGTTCGACGAGTGTTTTTATCTTTCGGTATTCCTCTTCGCTCAGCACACCCGTATCGCGGAGATTTCTGTAGTCGACGAGCGTCTTTTCCCAACCGCCACGATCCTCACCCGGCTCCAGCCAGCGGGCGCGGATCATGACGATCACGACGACGCCGACACCGACGAGAAGGCCCAGCAGCAGGACGCTGGTCAGGATCGCGGGCACTGGGTCGTCCACCTCCACGGACGCGGGCACGACCCTCCGCGGGCCGGACCGTCCCTCGCGGACTCCGCATTATGGCGATGCCCTCGGCGGAGGGTCCAGACGGGGTTCACGCGACGGATCCGGCTTGCCCCGCCTGCCCGTCCGTCCCGATGTGATGCGCGCGACGAGCGGTTCGCGAAGAACCGGCGAAATTCCTCCATCCTGCCGACCGGCCATGCCGATCGTGACGGCATGAACGATTCCCGCGATCGCCGCGTCGCCTGTCGCGCCGAAGGTTCGGGCCGCCGCCGTGCCCTGGTCGATCGGGTCGCCGCGGCCTGCATCGGCGCGGCGTTCGGCCTCTGCGCGACGACGACCTGCGCGGAAGGGTCGCTCGAGGCGGCGAATCTGCCACCTCTGGTGCGGAGCAGGCAGCTCCACTTCACGATTCCCTTCCAGGCGCCCGCACCCCGGGAGCGGGATGGAGATGCCGTCCCGCACCGCATTCTCCTCCAGGTCTCGCGCGATCTCGGCGGCACCTGGGAAACGGCCGGTGAGGCCGCGCCGCAGGCCGGTGCGGTGGCGTACCGCGCGCCGGGCGACGGCGAGTACTGGTTTCGGCTGCGCGCCGTCGACCGGCAGGGCCGGGCTCGGGGCGGTCCCGGACCCGACATGCGGGTTCTCGTGGACGTCGCCGGGCCGCGGCTGACCGCGCGGGTCTGGAAGGGCGCCGATGGCGAGATCGTCTGCCGCTATGCGGCCGCTGACGACTCGATCGATCTCAAATCGCTCGTCTTCGAGTACCGGGCTTCGGGTGACCCGGGATGGAAGACCGTCGCGGCCGAGGGCATTCTCGCGCGACAGACCCCGGCACACATGGTGGGCGAGGAGATCTGGTGGGCCGGTGAGAAGGTGGATGCGCTGAGCGTGCGGATCGCCGTGGCGGACGAGGCCGGCAACAAGACCGTCCGACAGTTCTCGCTCGAGCCGACGGATCCACAGATCGAACAGGCTGCGATGGCCTCCGAAATCGGGGTGCCACCGCTCCCCGGCGCTCCGCCGTCCGACGCCATCGCCCCCGCGATCGGCCAGACCCTGCGGGTACCGCCGCCGCCGGCGTCCACTCCGAGCGGGGCGGGAACGACGGGCCCCTGGCCTGCCGAGCAGGCCGCGGCCTGGGCCGGTGGACAGCCCGCGCGGCGGGGCACTGACGCGGACACGACGGATCGCGACGCGCCCCGCAGCGTGCTCGTCGCCAGCGCACGGGAGAGCCGCGGAGCCGGTCCGACCGCCTCCACGACGGGGGCGCCGACCGACGCCGCCACCGCGTCGGACGGCGAGCGGCCGCTCGAGTATCGCGGCCGTCCGCTCCTCCTGAGCCGATCGCGGCGGTTCGCCTGGGATTACGAGCTGCCGCGGCTGCCCGCCGACGAGCGCGCGGTCAGCCCCGTCCTGTGGAGCACGTCCGATGGAGGCGCGACCTGGGCGCGGGTGCCGACCACCGAGATCGGCCCCGGCTCGCTCGAGGTCACGCTGCCCGGTCCGGGCCTGTATGGCTTCCGTCTCGATCTGGTCGCCGATGCGAGCGGGGCGCCGCCGCGGCAGGGCGACGGTCCTGAGACCTGGGTCGGCATCGACGAGGAAGCGCCGCAGGTCGAACTCATCGGGACGGAGCGGATCGAAGGCGACGAGCAGGGAATCGTCATCCGCTACGGCTCCCACGACGCGCTCCTCGCGCCGCGCTCGACGCGCCTGCTGTTCTCGCCGCATGCCGAGGGGCCGTGGGCGACGATCGTGGCCGAGGCAGAGAACCAGGGTGCCTTCACCTGGCGGCCGGAACGCGGCGTGCCGCCGCGCGTCTACCTGCGGGTGGAGGTGGCCGACGCCGCGGGCAACGTCGGGTCGGCGACGAGCGAGGAGGCGGTGACCGTGGCCCAGTCTCGGTTCACGGGCCGGCTCGGCGATCTCAAGCCTCTCCCCGCGGCCACCGCGCCCTGAACCGTTCGCGGAGGCGGGGGCCGCGCCGTCCCGTCGGCCGAGCGCGTGGACCGGCCGGTGGCCCGCATCCACGATCACCCGATCCGGCGTACAACAGGCTGCATGGCCCGCCCCGCGACTGCCGTCACGACCACCGCCCTGCCCCTCGGAGATCCCGTGCGCGGCAAGGTGCGCGACTGCTATCGGCATCCCGGGAGTCGGTGGGGCGATGCGCTCGTCATCGTCAGCACGGACCGGATCAGCGCCTTCGACTGGGTGCTGCCGTCCCCCATCCCGGACAAGGGCCGTGTGCTGACGGCGATCTCAGCGTGCTGGTTCGACCTCCTCGCCTCCGGACCCGACCCGATCGCGCACCATCTCCTCACGACCGACGTCGACGCGATGGATCTGCCGGCCGGCATCGATCGCGGGCCGCTGCGCGGTCGGACGATGCTCGTGCGCCGGGCGGAGGTCATCCCCTTCGAGTGTGTCGTGCGGGGCTGGCTCGCGGGCTCCGGCCTCGCCGAGTACCGGCGCGACGGGACGATCTGCGGCATCCCGCTGCCCGGCGGCCTCGCGCCCGGCGACCCCCTCCCGGAGCCGATCTTCACGCCCGCCACGAAGGCCGCCAGCGGGCACGATGAGAACGTCTCGTTCGGGACCATGGTCGCCGCGATCGGTGCCCCGCTCGCTGAGAAGCTGCGGACGCGCAGCCTCGACGTGTACCGTCGCGCCGCGGCGCACGCGCTGGCTCGTGGCATCGTGATCGCCGACACGAAGTTCGAATGGGGCCACGGCGGCGGTGGCGAGCTGCTGCTGGTGGACGAGGTGCTCACGCCGGACAGTTCCCGATTCTGGCCGGCGGCGGCCGCCGGCCAGGGCCGCGTGCCCGAGTCGTTCGACAAACAGTCCGTCCGCGATTGGCTCGAGGGGACGGGCTGGGACAAGGCGAGCCCGCCACCGCCCCTGCCGGACGACGTCGTCACCCGCACCCGCGACACGTATCTGCAGATCTGTCGGACGCTCACGGGCGGGCCACCCGAAGGAGTCGCCTGAGCCGCCGGATTCGGCCAGAGACCACCCGGTTCAGCCGGCAGATGCCCTAGGGACTCCCCGGCGCGCGAACTAGAATCCGATCGACTGCCGAAGGGCGCGTCGTCCCTCGGCCTCCGGTCATTCCCCGCGTGCGTCACCCCGCCATGCTGCGCTACTGGACGGCCGGCGAGTCCCACGGCCCGGCCCTCGTCGCGCTGGTCGACGGCTTTCCGGCCGGCGTGACGGTCGATGTGGCCGTCATCGACGCGGAGTTGCGACGGAGGCAGGGAGGGCACGGCCGGGGCGGGCGCCAACGGATCGAAACCGACGCGGTCACGATCCTCTCCGGCCTGTGGCACGGCGTCACGCTCGGCAGTCCCCTGGCGCTCGAGGTGATCAACCGCGATGCCAAGCTCGAGCGGCTCGAGGAGGTGGAGCGTCCGCGGCCCGGCCACGCCGATCTGGCCGGTGCGGTGAAGCATCTCGGCGGCGTGCGCGCGGTGCTCGAGCGGGCCAGTGCCCGGGAGACCGCCGCACGGGTGGCGGCCGGAGCGCTCGCGCGACAGCTCCTCGCGATCTTCGGAATCGAGGTGGTGGGCTGGGTGACGGAGCTCGGGGGCATCGTGCTCGGCGACCGCGCGGGGACGCCGGCGGAGCGGCGCGGCGTGCGGGATGCGAGCGCCGTCTACTCGCTCCATCCGGAACGCGATGCCGAGGTGACGGACCTCATCGACCGTGTCGGCAAGGAGGGGGACACGCTCGGCGGGATCGTCGAGGTGCAGGTCGAGGGCCTGCCGATCGGTCTCGGCACCCATGCCCAGTGGGACCGCAAGCTCGACGGCCGCCTCGCGCAGGCGGTGATGGCCGTCCAGGCGATCAAGGGCGTGGAGATCGGACTGGGCTTCGAGGCGGCACGGCGCCGGGGCTCGCAGGTGCACGATCCGATCGGCTTCGATGCGGGCACCCGCGACGGGCCGCGGCTCGGGTTCACGCGTCCGACGAACCATGCAGGCGGCCTCGAGGCCGGGATGACCAACGGGCAGCCGCTCGTCGTGCGGGCCGCGATGAAGCCGATCAGCACGCTCCGCAAGCCGCTCGCATCGGTGAATCTGCGCACGAAGGAGCCGGAGGAGGCGGCGTACGAGCGCAGCGACGTCTGCGCCGTCAGTGCCGCGAGCGTGATCGTCGAGAATGTCGTCGCCTTCGAGGTCGCGGCCGCGCTGGTCGACAAGTTCGGCGGCGACAGCGTGACGGAGATGCGGTCGCGGTGGTCCACCTACCACGACCTCGCCAGGAGCCTCTGAGCCGACCGCGAACCGCGGTCCTCGGGCGCCCGCGGGCCCGCCAGCGATCGCCCGAGGGAACACGGATGTTCATCCCCCGCTCCATGGCCCGGCTGCGGCTCGCCCGCGTCGTGTTTCTCGCCCTGGCGATCGTTCCGACCGCGGTGATCGGCGGGTGGGCGGCCTATCTCCGGTCGGGCTGGCACCGGCATGGCGTGCGGATCGCATGGCAGCGGGCGCTCGGTCTCCCGGTCGACATCGGCACGGTGGAGCACCCGCGGCCCGGGGTGCAGCGTCTCGGCGACTGCTCGATCGCTGGCGCGGACGGCCGTGCCCGGCTGACGCTGCCGGGGGCCGAGCTGGAGACGACGGCCACGGAGCTGCGGCTCCGCGTGCCGCGGCTGCGGTGCGACGACGAGGCCGCGGGCCTGCTCGCCATGCTCGCGGCCGACTGGCTCGCGCGTGGCGAACGCTTCGACCGCAACTGCGTCATCGAGATCGACGACTTCGACTGGGCCGAAGAAAGCGGGTTGGACCGCGCGGCGTCCGGCGTGTCGGCAGGGGAGCTGCGCGTGGAGTGCGTCGCGACGACGGAGGCCCGCGCGGTGCGTGTGGTTCGTCGACCGCCCGAGCGCGCGGACGCCTCAGCCGCCGTCAGCGAGCTGCGCGTCGTGCGGATCGTGACGCGTGACGACGTCGAGCCGGCCGGAGCCACGCCGGTGGATGCCCGGGGCGTCCGCGCGGCGGACGTGCGGGTGACGGTGTCGGGCACGGCCGCCGAGCCGATCCCGTTCGACGTCGTGGCAGGCCTCGCGCGGGACACGTCGCTCTGCGAGTGGTCGCTCGGGACCTCGGCGCGGGTTGCGGGCCGCATCGATCTGGCGTGGGACGAGCGCGGTTGGGACGGAGTCATGACGGGTCGCGTCGAAGGGATCGACCTCGCCGCATGCGCCGCGGCGGCGGGGCTCCGCGCCGCCGGCGACGCCACGGTCGATGTCCGATCGATCCGGTGGTCCTCAGGGCGCCTCGCCGAGTGCGAACTCGCATGCGAGACAGGACCGGGGGAAATCGCGCAGGCATTCCTCGAGGGGCTCGTCGGCGCGCTCGGCTGTCGCCGGGGTGTGGCGCCTCGGGACGCCGCTCCGCCCGTCCTGCAGCCGTTCGCCGCGGCGGGTGCGGTCGTGCGGATCAACGAAGGCGGTCTCGAGGTGCTCGCGGCCCCGCGGTTCGGCGGCGCGCTGGTGATCGCCGCCACCGACGCGATTCTCTGGCCTCCACCTGCCCCGGTCCCGGTGGAGCGCCTCGCGTGGCTGCTCGCCCCGCCCGATGCTCCGCACGTTCCTGCAGGCGGGCCCGCGGCGTGGCTCATGTCGATCATGCCCCACGGTGGGGTGGATCGCGGCGCCCGTCCGGCCCAGGCGCGGCCTCCGAGGCAGTTTTGACCTGTTTTTGACGATCAATCGACCGCACACTGACCTGGCGACGATGGCAGAACGGACGGCGGGCGTCACAGTAAGGTGCCTCGATGTGCCGGAGCCGACGGGCCCCGCGCCGCGACGCCCGACATCTGGCTCCATCCCCGCCCCGTTCCCGCCCCGTTCCGAAAGGACATTCGATGTCACCCCCACCCGGAATCCTCGACCCTGCAGCGGCCGCCAGCGAGGACGTCGCTCCGGGGCTCGCGGGTGACGGTGCGTTCGGACGGTCGGCCGTCTGCGAGCCGGCCGACACGCGCGATGCGAGCGACGACGCGGCGGGCATTCCGCTCGAGCCGCGGCGGGAGGGCGTCGGCGGCCGGTCGGAGTCGCTCGACTGGGCAACGGTGTTCTGGATCGGGGGCGTCCACCTCGCCGCACTCGCCGCCCCGTTCTTCTTCTCGTGGTCGGGGCTGGCGCTGTGTCTGGCGCTCTACTGGTTCACCGGTTCGCTCGGTGTCTGCCTCGGCTATCACCGGCTCCTCACGCACGGCAGCCTCGTGACGTTCGCGCCGGCGCGGTTCGTCTTCGCGCTGATCGGCGGCCTGTCCGGCGAGGGGTCGGCGCTCATCTGGGTCGCGAATCATCGCAAGCACCACGCCTTCAGCGATCAGGAGGGGGATCCGCACTCGCCGCGGGACGGTGGCCTCTGGGCCCACATGCTCTGGATGTTTCCGGGGCACACGCGCGAGGAGATGGATGCCCACACGCGACGCTGGGCTCCCGATCTGGCCCGCGACGGTTCGATCCAGTTTCTGCACCGCACCTTTCTGCTGTGGCACGCGCTCGTCGGCGCCGCCCTCGTGGCGGGAGGCTGGTGGGTGGGTGGCCCGCGTCTTGCCGCCTCGTGGCTCCTGTGGGGATTCGCCGTGCGGATGGTGATCGTGTTCCACGTGACGTGGCTCGTGAACTCAGCCACCCACATGTGGGGCTACCGCAATTACGAGACGACCGACGACTCCACGAACCTGTGGTGGGTCGGGCTCCTCGCCTTCGGCGAAGGGTGGCACAACAACCATCATGCGTTCCAGCGCATGGCGCGGCACGGGCACCGTTGGTGGGAGGTCGACACGACCTACTGGTTCATCCTCCTGCTCGAGCGACTCGGGCTCGCGTGGGACGTGGTCCACACGCCCCACGGTGTCGGACGGGGCCGGGCACCTCGACGACGCTGAGCCGAGCCGCGCACGTGCTCGCTGGCGCGGGCCTCGCTGCCGTGGCCTGTGACGCACCCCTGCGGCGTCACGGTTGCAATCCGCCGCGTGGCGGATACACTGCGTGCGACGAAACGACGATCCCACGAACAACGCCGCCCCTGCAGTGGGCGGAACGCCGTCGATGACGCTGACGAAAGAACGGAAGCAGGAACTGATCGGTGCGCATCGGCGGGGGGTCTCCGACACCGGGTCTGCCGAGATCCAAATCGCGCTTTTGACCGGGCGAATCTCGCATCTGACGGGTCACTTCAAGAAGCACTCGAAGGACTTCGCCAGCCGGCGAGGTCTCTTGAAGATGGTGAGCCGTCGACGCCGACTTCTCGACTATCTCAAGCGCGTCGCGCCGCAGCGGTATCTCGACATCATCAGGCGTCTGGAGATTCGCAAGTAGCCCCGGGATGCGGTGCGGCGGCCGCGGGGTCGCCATCGCGTTCACGGCGGGCGGCGTTGCCTCGCGTGGCCTCCCTGCGGTGCCCGGGCGATCCGGGCCGTGTCGAGGGCCGCTCGGGATCGAAGTCGGCCGGGGCGTCGTCGCCCCGGCGCCGAACCGAGAAGCGTGCGTGGCAGAGTACGACGCCCGCTGCACGATGCCTTCCGGGGATCCCGTTGGGGCCCCGCTGGGGAGAGAAAGGGACACCATCATGAAACAACGAGTTGAGCGGCAGATTGGCGACCAGGTGCTGGCGATCGAGACCGGCGTGCTGGCCAAGCAGGCCGCGGGCAGTGTCATCGTCACCTACGGGGAGACGGTCGTGCTCGTGGCGTGTGCCACGGGAGCTCCGCGGGCCGGGATCGACTTCTTTCCGCTGACCTGCGACTACCGTGAACGGGTCGCGGCCGCCGGGAAGTTTCCCGGAGGATTCCTCAAGCGGGAGGGGAGGCCGACGCTCAAGGAGACCCTGACGAGCCGGCTCATGGACCGGCCGATCCGGCCGCTCTTTCCGGAGGGCTTCTACGACGAGGTGCAGGTGCAGGCGAACGTCCTGGCCAGCGATCGTCAGAACGACCCCGACGTCCTCGCCATGAACGGCGCGTCGGCGGCCCTCACGATCTCGCAGCTTCCCTTCGACGGACCGCTCGGCAGCGTGCGGCTCGCCCAGGTGGATGGGCGGTTCGTTCCGTTCCCCACGATCGACCAGCTCGAGGAGAGCGACCTCGACCTCGTGGTCTCAGGGAGTCGCACCGCCATCCTGATGATCGAGGGGTTCGCCCGCGAGATGCCGGAGGATCGGATGCTCCAGGCGCTCGAGGAGTCGCATCGCATCATCCGCCTCCTGTGCGACATGCAGGACGAGCTCCAGCGGAAGGCCGGCAAGCCGAAGAAGGAGTATGTCCTCGCCGACTACACGCACCTCCGGGAGCGTCTGGTTGCCGGCTACTACGCCGAGCTCAAGGCGGCGATGGCCACGACCGGGAAGCAGGAGCGCTGGCAGCACGTCAAGGCGCTCAAGGAGCGGGCGCTGGCCGACGTCGCGCCTCGCGAGCCAGCCGCCACGGCGCGGCCGGGTGACGCCGGCGGCGTGAGCGAGGGGGACTTCAAGCACGTCTGGCATGCGCTCGAGGAGCGGGCGGTGCGGGAGCTGATCGTCGAGGGCACCCGGCCCGATGGCCGCACGCACACGGCCCTGCGGCCGATCCACTGCGAGGTCGACCTCCTGCCGCGGGTGCACGGCTCGGCGCTCTTCCAGCGGGGGGAGACCCAGTCGCTCGTCACGATCACGCTCGGCACCGGCAAGGACGAGCAGCGCGTGGACGGGCTCATCGACGAATACTCGAAGAAGTTCATGCTCGACTACTACTTCCCGTCCTACTCGGTCGGCGAGGTGCGTCCGATCCGCGGGCCGGGACGGCGTGAGCTCGGCCACGGCGCGCTCGCGGAGCGGAGCGTGAAGCCGGTGCTCCCGGATCCCGACGTGTTTCCCTACACGATCCGCGTCATCTCCGACATCCTCGAATCGAACGGTTCGAGCTCGATGGCGAGCGTGTGCGGGGCGACGCTGGGCCTGATGGCGGCGGGCGTGCCGATCTCGCATCCGGTGGCCGGCATCTCGGTGGGGCTGGTCAAGCAGTCCGAGGACCGGTGGGTGCTGCTCACCGACATCATCGGCGACGAGGACCACTACGGTGACATGGACTTCAAGATCGCCGGGTCGCAGAACGGCATCACCGGCATTCAGCTGGACCTCAAGATCAACGGCATTTCGCGGGCGATCATCGAGGGCACGCTGCAGCAGTCCCGGGTCGCCCGGCTCGAGATCCTCAAGACCATGCTCGGTGCCATCCGCCGGCCGCGGCCGGAGATCTCGCCGTGGGCGCCGCGGCTGCTCCGGACGAAGATCAACCCCGAGAAGATCGGCCTCCTCATCGGCCCCGGCGGCAAGACCATCCGCGCGATCCAGGAATCCACCGGCGCGAGCATCGAGGTGGAGGACGACGGCACGGTCACGGTCGCGAGCCACGATGCCGAGGGGGCGATGGCCGCGATGGCGAAGATCGAGGCCCTCACGGCGTCGATCCAGATCGGCCGCATCTACGAGGGCCGCGTGACGAGCGTGAAGGACTTCGGCGCGTTCGTGGAACTGGTGCCGGGCAAGGACGGTCTCTGCCACATCAGCGAGCTGTCGGACGAGTACGTCTCGAGCGTCGGCGACGTCTGCCGCGTCGGCGACGTCATGCGGGTGAAGGTGATCGCGGTCGACGACCAGGACCGCGTGAAGCTCAGTCGCAAGGCGGCGATGCGCGAGATGGCGGAGAGCACCGGCGGCGAGGGGTCCTGAGCCGGCGCGGCCCGGGCCGCGCGGGGGATCGGCGATGTCGGCGATGTCGGCGGTGGACGAGGCGGATCGCTCACGGGCGGAGACCTACGCCGAGTTCGCGGCGCTCGTGGGCGGTCTTGCCCACGAGATCCGCAATCCGCTCTCCACCATCCGGCTCAACATGGAGCTGCTCGCCGAGGATTTCGAGGCCGACGACCCCGCATCGCCCACGCGGCATCGGGATCGCCGTGCGAGGGCCAAGATCGACCTCGTCCGGCAGGAGTGCGACCGGCTCCAGAAGCTGCTCGGGGATTTTCTCGATTTCGCGCGGCAGGAGACGCTCACGCTCGAGCCGGGCAGCCTCAACGGCGAACTCGAGCAGCTGCTCGATTTCTTCGCACCGCACGCCCGGGATGCCGGCGTGGACGTCATTCGCTACCTCGACCCCGCTCTTCCGAAGGTCCGGCTCGATCGCGAGACCTTCCGCTCGGCGGTGCTCAACCTCGTGCTCAACGCCGTGCAGGCGATGGAGGCGGGCGGCCAGCTCGTGGTGCGGACGCGTCCGGCGGGCCTGGGCGTCGTGCTCGAGCTCATCGACACGGGGCCGGGCATGGACGCCGAGACGCTCGGGAAGGTGTTCCGCGCCTTCTACACGACGAAGCAGGGCGGCTCCGGCCTGGGGCTGCCGACGGCCCGCAAGATCGTCGAGGCGCACGGCGGCACGATCGACATCGAGACCGCCCCGGGCCGGGGCACCAAGGTGACGATCTGGCTGCCGGCTCCGCCGCGACTGCCGCCTCTGGAACCGTCGTGAGGCGGCGGGACGCGTCTCCCGGCGACCCGGTCCGGCCGGCAACTGGACGCGACGCGGCGCCCGCCCGTACGATCGATCGCATGGTGGCAGGCATCGTTTCCAGGGACGCGGCGGAGAGACACGAGGCGACCGGGAACATCGGTGGCGTCGTGTCGGCAACCACGATCCGGGTGCTCGTCATCGACAACGACATCGTCCACGCGCGGACCATGGGCGAGGGCCTCGCCCGCCTCGGCCACGAGGTCGTCGTCGTCGGCAGTGGCGGTGAGGGTGCGCGACGCCTCGAGGCGGAGACCTTCGACGTCGTCGTCACCGACCTCATGATGACCGACATCGGAGGGCTCGAGATCCTCGCCCGGGCGAAGCGGGCGAGTGCCGAGACCGAGGTGATCGTCGTCACGGGCCACGGCACGATCCCGTCGGCCGTGTCGGCCATGCAGCAGGGCGCCTTCACCTACCTGCAGAAGCCGCTCGACCTCGCCCATCTGCGGACCGCGGTGGAGCGGGCGGCCGCGGGCGTGCTCCTGCGGCGGCAGAACCTCGACCTCAACCGGCGGCTGGACGAGAAGTTCGGATTCGAGGGCGTGGTGGGGTCGAGCCCGCAGATGCTCGGGCTCATCGAACGCCTCAAGCGGATCGCGCCCACCGACGCGACGGTGCTGATCCAGGGGGAGACCGGCACCGGCAAGGAGCTCGTCGCCCAGGCGATCCATCAGAACAGCCCGCGGAAGAGCAAGCCCTTCGTGGCGCTCAATTGCGCCGCCCTCAGCGAGAACATCCTCGAGAGCGAGCTCTTCGGCCACGTGAAGGGCGCGTTCACCGACGCGTCGAGCGACCGGGTGGGCAAGTTCGAGTACGCCAACGGCGGCACGCTCTTTCTCGACGAGGTCGGCGACATGCCGCTGGCCACGCAGATCAAGCTCCTGCGCGTGCTCGAGTCGGGCGAGATCACGAGGGTCGGGTCGAACGCGCCGGTGCGGGTCAACGTGCGCATCCTGTCCGCGACGAATCGCAACCTCGAGGAGGCGATCGGCGCGGGGGTCTTCCGCAGCGATCTCTACCACCGGCTCAAGGTGATCACGATCGCCATTCCCACGCTCCGCGACCGCTCCGCCGACATCCCCCTGCTCATCGAGCACTTCGTCCGCCAGTTCGCGAAACGGCATGGCAAGACGATCCGCGGAGTGTCGCTGGGGGCACGGATGAAGCTCGGTTCCTACCCGTGGCCGGGCAACGTGCGGCAGCTGCGCAACGTCATCGAGAGCATGGTCGTGGTGGACTGCGACGAGACGCTCGATGTCGACGATCTCCCGCTCGAGCTGGATCCGGACGTGGGCTCCGCGGCGGCGCCCAAGCCTGCCGAATCGGGGAGCCTCGCGGGGCTCGTGGGCCGCCCGCTCGAAGAGATCGAGCGGATCTTCATCACCGAGACGCTCACGCTCACCGGCGGCAACCGCGAGCAGGCCGCCGAGCTCCTCGGCATCGGAGAGCGGACCCTCTACCGCAAGATCAAGGAGTACCGGCTCTCCTGAGGGCCGGTGGACGCGAGGGGCATGGGACGCATCCACCGGCTTCCGGTCTCCGTCGTCAACCGGATCGCCGCCGGCGAGGTGGTCGAGCGTCCGGCGAGCGTCGTCAAGGAGCTGCTCGAGAACGCGCTCGACGCCTCACCGTCGCGGATCGACGTGGCCCTCGAGCAGGGCGGCGTCGCGCTCGTGCGGGTGGTGGACGACGGTCTGGGGATCGAGCCCGACGACCTGCCGCTCGCGGTGACGGCGCACGCGACGAGCAAGCTGCGCGTCGCCGAGGATCTCGAGCGCATCGACACGCTGGGGTTTCGCGGCGAAGCCCTCGCGAGCATCGGAGAGGTGGCCCGGCTCGTGGTGCGTTCCCGACCGCGTGATGCGGCGGGCACGACGCCGGCGGGCGCCTCGATCACCGTCAATGGCGGACGCATTGGTGACGTGGCGCCGGACGCCGGCGCCCCGGGCACGACGGTGGAGGTCCACCAGCTGTTCGGAAACGTGCCCGCCCGCAGGGCGTTCCTGCGCACGCCCCAGACCGAATGGTCGCACGCGTCCGAGGCGTTCGTCCGCACGGCGCTGGCGCATCCCGCCGTCGCATTCACGCTGTCCCACAACGGCCGGCGCGTGCACGACCTGCCGGCCACGACGTCGTGGCGCCGGCGGATCAGCGACTGCTTCGGGAACGACCTCGGCGACCGGCTCCTCGACGTCGAGGCCGACGACGGCGAGATCGGTCTCGGCGGGCTCATGGGCCATCCCCAGGACGACGTGGCGGCCGGACGGCTGCAGCACCTCTTCGTGGCCGGCAGGCCGTTCCGCGATCGGGCGCTCCTGCACGCCGTGCAGGAGGGATACCGTGGGCTTCTGCTCGGCGGCCGGCATCCGGTGATCTTCCTCCGCTTCGACATGCCTCCGGAGATGGTCGATGTGAACGTGCATCCGGCCAAGATGGAGGTGCGGTTCCGCGATCCCCAGCGGCTCTACCGCCTCGTCCTGGCGGCGCTGCGGGAGCGGCTGCTGAAGACCGATCTCGGCACCCGGCTCACCCCGCCGGCGAGCGTCGATGCCGGTGCGGCACGTGGGCCGACGGCGACGGAGGGAATGGGTGCGTCTGCGGGAGCGGCACGTCTCGCGGAGCCCGCCTCGACACCCGGCCTCTGGGCGGCCGCCGAAACGGGGTTCGCCGTCGCCCGAGCGGGTGTCGCCGATCCGGAGTGGGAGTGCGTGCCGGGCACGCCGACGGGCGCAGGCGGAGCGCGCCGCGCGGTGCAGATGCACGACCGGTACATCGTCGTCGAGAGCGGAGACGGCATCGAGGTGATCGACCAGCATGCCCTGCACGAGCGGGTGCTCTACGAGCGCCTGAAGAGAGACGTCGGCTCCGGAGGCCTCGAGGTGCAGCGCCTCCTCGTGCCGGAGCGCGTCGAGCTCGATCCCGCCGGCCTGGAACTCGTCGATGCCCATCTCGACGTGCTGCGTCGGGCCGGCATGGAGATCGCTCCGTTCGGCGGCGTGACGGTCATCGTGACCGCGAAGCCCGCGCTCGTCGGCCGGACCCCGGCCCGGGAGATCGTCCGCGAGATCCTCGACCGGCTCGCGGCGAACGCCTCGGGCGGAGGGGATCCGGGCCTGCTCGTCGACGAGGTGCTGCACGGACTCGCCTGCCGTGCGGCGATCAAGGCGGGTGATCCCCTGTCGCAGGCGGAGGTCGACGCGCTCGTGCGGGATCGCGACGATGTGCCGGACGCACATCACTGCCCGCACGGTCGGCCGACGTCACTGACGCTGTCGCGGCGGGACCTCGATCGGCAGTTTCGCAGAACCTGAACCGGAGGCGGGTCTCGGGCCCCGCATCGCATGATTTGCGTGAGCATCGGCCGGGGTCGTCACCGTCACGTCATCGCCGAGCATCGGCACCTCGCCGACCATGGCGTGCGGCTGGTGGAGCTGCGGGTCGACTGCATCCAGGGCGACGTGCAGGTGCGGCGGCTGCTCAGGGAACGCCCCTGCCCCGTGATCGTCACCTGTCGCCGTCCGTCCGACGGTGGCCACTGGGATCGTGGCGAGGAGGCCCGCCAGCTGCTGCTGCGGACGGCGATCGCCGAGGGGGCCGATTACGTCGATCTGGAGGAGGACGTCGCCGGGGACATTCCCCGCTACGGCACGACCCGGCGGATCGTGAGCCATCACGACTTCACCCGCACGCCCGCCGACCTGCCGGCGCTGCACGCCCGGCTCGCCGCACTCGACGCCGACATCGTGAAGATCGCCACGATGGCGAATCAGCCCGACGACAACCTGCGGATGCTGGAGCTCGTGCGGGGCAGCCGCGTGCCCACCGTCGGCATCTGCATGGGGGACATCGGCACACCGACCCGCGTGCTCGCCGGCGCCGTCGGCTCCCCCTTCACGTTCGCCACCGCCGATGACGATCGGGTGCTGGCACCGGGCCAGATCGGCTGGCGTCGGCTGCGCGACGTGTACCGCTACGATTCGCTCACGCCGGCCACGCGAATCTTCGGGGTCGTCGCCGATCCCGTCGCCCACAGCCTCAGCCCGGTGGTGCACAACGCGGCCCTCGCCGCTGCCGGGATCGACGCGGTCTACCTCCCCTTCCGGGTGCCGGCGAACCACCTCGACGCGTTCCTCGCCCACGCGGCGCGATGGCCGCTGGCGGGACTCAGCGTGACGATTCCGCACAAGGAGGCCGTGCTCGCCCGGTGCACGTCGTGCGACGACCTCGTGCGGTCGATCGGTGCGGCCAACACGGTCGCATTCGCGGCCGCGGGGCTGGTGGCGTCGAACACCGATGCGACGGCGGCGGTGGAAAGCCTGCAGGCCGGGATGGTCGATGCGGATCATCCGGCGAAGAGCGGGCTGATCGGCCTGAAGTCGGCGCTCGTGCTCGGGGCCGGCGGCGCGGCTCGGGCGGTGGCGTTCGGCCTGCGTCGCGAGGGCGTGGAGGTCACGATCGCGGCGCGCACGCTCGAGCGCGGCCGGACGATGGCCGCGGAGGTCGGCTGTCGGGCGGTCGAATGGTCGGCACGGTACCGTCTGCCCTACGACTGTCTCGTGAACACGACCCCCGTCGGCATGCACCCCAATGTCGACGAGACGCCCTTCGACCGGGAGCACCTGCGTCCCTACATGGTGGTGTTCGACACCGTCTACAATCCGGAAAGCACGCTCCTGATCAAGCAGGCCAGGAGCATCGGCTGCCGCACGATCACCGGGGTCGATATGTTCGTCAGGCAGGCGGCCCATCAGTTCCGCATCTGGCACGGTGCCGACGCGCCGGCGCACGTCATGCGCGACGCGCTCAAGCGGGCGACGGCATCGGCGAAGGAACCGGTCTGAGGCGAGCCCATGCCGGTCATCACGCTCGTCGGCTACCGTGGCACGGGAAAAACGACCGTCGCCGCGGCCCTGGCGGCTCGGCTCGGCTGCGAGTGGGTCGACGCGGATGTGGTGCTCGAGGAGCGGGTCGGCACGTCGATCGCCGCCCTCGTGCGGGAGCGGGGCGAGACGACGTTCCGTGACGAGGAATCGTCCATCCTCGCGGACCTGCTGGCCTCGTGTGCCGGCGTCCTCGCCACCGGCGGCGGCGTGGTGCTGCGTCCAGTCAATCGCCAGCGCCTCCGTGCGCACGGCCGGCCGATCGTCTGGCTCACGGCGTCGTGCGCGGTGATCCGGCGCCGGCTCGCCGCCGACCCGCACACCGCCTCCCGGAGGCCCGCGCTCGCCGGGGCCGATCCGCTCGACGAGATCGACTCGACCGTGGCACACCGCGCGCCGTTCTACCGCGAGGTGGCCGACGCGATGATCGACACGGGCGCGCTGGAGCCGGCGGACGTGACCGGCCGCATCGTCGAATGGCTCGCAGCGGGGGCCGCGCCGGGGCGGCTGTGGGAGGATGCATGCTGATCGCCCCTCCGCCCGACGCGCTGACGGTCGGCCTCGAGTGGATCGGCGTGCTCGTCGGCGCGGCCGCGATCGCCCGCGTGGTGACGCTCGTGGTCCGGCCTCTCGTCGACGGTGACGCGGGGCGCCCCCGCAACGACCGGCTCATCGAGGCGGGCTTCGTCGCCTGCGCGATGGTCGCGTGGTGGTGGGAGATGCACGCGGTCGGGCGGCTCTCCCTGCCGGGCGCAGGGGGCATGGTCGTCGCTCGTCATGACATCGCGGTCCGGCATGCCGCCCATCTCGTGCTCGCGGGGCTGCTGGTGGCGGCCGCGTGGGTGGATCTGCGGTACCGTGTGATCCCCGACGTGATCACGATGCCCGGGGCGCTCCTGGGGCTGCTCTGGACGGCGGCCGACCCGACGATCCTGATGCCCGTGCCGCACGAGGTGGCCCGCTCGTTCGCCGCGCCGCGGATCGAGTGGGACCAGCTCGGTGCGTTCGGCGGGCTGCGCACGGAGTCGATCCCGGCGTGGCTCGGAGCGTGTCCGACACCCGGCGGGGTGGCGATCGCGCTCGTGGCGTTCGTGGCCTGGTGGTGGACGTGCACGGCCCCGCTGACCGATCCTGACGATCGGCTCGCGTCCCCGTGGCGGCGCAGGCTCGACCCGCGCCGGCTCGTGCTCGTGGCCGGTGCCCTCGGCATCATGCTCGCGTGGTGGCGCGGTGGCATTCCCTGGCACGCGCAGCTCGCGTCCCTGGCGGGCATCGTCGTCGCCGCCGGACTGGTGTGGCTCATTCGCCTCGGTGCCTCGTGGGCACTGGCGCAGGAGGCGATGGGGTTCGGCGACGTCACGCTCATGGCGATGGCGGGGGCGTGGATCGGCTGGCAGCCGTGCGTGCTCGCGCTCTTCGTCGGGGTGTTCATCGGTCTCGTGCACGGTCTCGGGCAGGTCGTCATGCGACGCGGCAACGAACTGCCGTTCGGGCCGAGCCTGTGCATCGGGCTGGGGGTCGTCGTGCTCGGCTGGAATCCGCTCTGGCGCGTGACGGGGCCGGTCTTCGAACGACCAGGCGAACTGGCGGTGGTCGGGGGCGCGGTCATCGTGCTCACGGCCCTGACGCTGGCGGTCTGGCGCCGCGTGCGGGGAAACGCGGCTCCGGGCGCGTGACTCCTCGAGGCCTGGGGCGTCGTGAGCGGTCTTGCCCGGGGCGCCCCGCTCCCCATACCATCCCGCCCCCCGTCCACGGGTCCAGGACCGCTCTCCGATGCCCGCGCCCCGTCGTCGCCGTCGCGCCTCTCACGCGGCCCTCGCGCGCATGTGCCTCGGCGGACTGGCCGCGTGCGTGGTGGCGACGACAGGCTGCGCCGGCAGTCCGCGCGTGACGCGCCCCGGTACCGCGGCGACCCCCGCCTCGCTCGAGCCACCACCCGGCGTCGCGGCTCCGGCCCACACCCTCCCGCTCGCGCCGCCGGTCGCCGCCATGCCCTCGCCGGCCGTCGCACCCGATGGTCTCTCGGCGGCCCTGACGCGCAGTCGGCAGGAGTCGCAGCTCATGCAGGACGAGATCGTGGCGCTGCGGGAGCAGCTCGCGAGCACGTCGTCCCAGCTCGCGACCGTGCGGGCCGCGGGCATGCCGGTGACCGCCGCCCCCATGGCGGCAGGCGCGGTGCCTCCCGCCACCATGCAATCGGCGCTGTCTGGACTGGCACTGCCGGGCGTGGATACGCGGTTCGACGGCTCGGTGGTCCGCATCGAGCTCCCGGCCGACGCGCTCTTCGACGGAGGCACCGCCAACCTCGTGCCGGGAGGCGTGGCACTGCTCACGCAGGTGGCGGGCGAGGTGGGCCGGGTCTATCCCGGTCACTTCATCGGCATCGAGTCGCATGTCGATACCGAGCCGCTCACGAACGCCTCATGGGCCTCGCCCCATCAGCTCACGGCGGCACGGGCCGCCGCCGTGTTCGACTTCCTCACGACGCGGACACCGCTGCGCGAGTCGCAGCTCTTCCTCGTGGCCCATGGCTCGAATCATCCCGTCGTGTCGAATGCCACGCCGGCCGGGCGGGCCAAGAACCGCAGGGTCGAACTCGTGATCTACCCCGAGCGGGCCCCGGGCGACTGACCCACCGACGCGCCGTCGGTCTGCGTTCGCCCGTGGTCGGACCTGCCGTACACTGGGGCGATGGTCACGATCGTCGACTACGGCAGTGGCAACCTGCGCAGCGTGCAGAAGGCCTTCGAACGGCTCGGCACGGCGGCGATCATCACGTCCGACCCCGAGCGGGTCGCAGCCGCCGCGGCGGTGGTGCTGCCGGGCGTGGGTGCCTTCGGTGACGCGATGCAGGCGCTTCGTGCGCGCGATCTCGTCGCGCCTCTCGTCGACCACCTGCGTGCGGATCGTCCCTTTCTCGGCATCTGCATGGGCCTGCAGCTGCTCTTCGAGACCGGCTGGGAGGGGGGACGTCACGAGGGCCTCGGCGTCCTCGCGGGGGACGTCGCCCGGTTCGACATCCCGGCGGGTCTCAAGGTTCCGCACATGGGATGGAACACCGTCTCCTGGCGAACCACGACGGGGCCTGCCGTCGCCGGGGAGCCGGAGCCGCACTTCTACTTCGTGCATGCCTACCATGCGCGGCCCCGCGACCCGGCGGTCGTCGCGGCCGAGACCGACTACGGCGGACCGTTCTGCGCCGTCGTCGAGCGCGGCAGGTTGTGGGCGACGCAGTTCCATCCGGAGAAGAGCCAGCGGGCCGGGCTGCGGC
>Ga0214917_10000197_pt1 | contig 76549 bp, 69 predicted proteins | sample LL_1208_BB_MetaG_FD_177983 | JGI IMG/M metagenome (GOLD analysis project Ga0214917, IMG submission 177983) | Freshwater microbial communities from Lake Lanier, Atlanta, Georgia, United States - LL_1208_BB | ecosystem: Environmental > Aquatic > Freshwater > Lake | place: USA: Georgia | collected... | reverse complement strand
CGGTGCAGATGCGGAGGAGGGGCTGGCCGTCGTCGGGCAGTTCGACACCGATCAGATCGCTCTCGATGAGCGCGAGGCCCGCCCGTTCCAGAATCTCGCGACCCTGCTCCGGGTGACTCAGCAGGAACCGGACGAAGGCGCACTCCCCCGAGTCGCTGATCGAGAGGGCGACGATCCTCACCCGCGAGCCGTCGAAGCGGCGGACGAGTTCCAGGAGCTGGCCGACGCGATTCTCGAGAAAGACGGTGAATTGCCGGAGCGTCGGCCAGCCGCGCCCGCGGGCGGTCGCGAACCCGATGCCCGCCTCGTCACCACCGCCGGCCAGGCTCACGCGCGCGTTCTCCACACGGATCGTTGAGAGAGTCCATGAGGCAGGATAGAGTGCCGCCGTCAGCGTGGTCAACGCGACGGCACTTCCGCCCCCCTCGGTGATCGGCCATGCCCGACGCCCACGAGATCGAGATCCGCGTCCGGTACCAGGAGACCGACGGGCAGCGCCGCGTGCACCACGCCAACTTCCTGACCTACTTCGAGATGGGCAGGACCGAGATGCTCCGTGCGCACGGCCATTCCTACCGGGCCTTCGAGGATGCGGGCCTCTTCATGGTGGTCTCGGAGGCGACGGTGCGGTACCTGGCCCCGGCGGAGTACGACGATCTGCTCCGCCTGAGAACGCGTGTGGAGAAGATCGGGGCCGCTCACATCCGTCATGCCTACGAGGTGATTCGGGGCACCTCCATCCTCGTGACGGGCACCACCACGGTGGTCTGCGTGGATCGCGAGGGACGCGTGCGGCGGCTGCCCGACTGGATGCTGGGATGAGGGCGGCCGGACCGGCCGCCCTTCAGCGGATCGCCTCGAAGACGAACCGCTGTTCGCCGCACTGGAACTGCGATGGCTCGCCCAGCCGCACCGGGTCTCCGATCCGCACCCAGACGCCGTTGACGCCCGCGTTGCGGATCTTCCAGCCCCGCGCGGAGCGCACAAGCTCGGCGTGAATCGGGCTCACGAAACGGTCGTCCAGCTGGATCGTGCAGCCGTGGCCCGTGCGGCCGATCGTCGTGGCGGGCGCGTGGCACTCGTGCCGCCTGCCGCCGTCGGGGGGCAGGCCGGCGGCGACGTCTCGGGGAGACCGTTCGACGAGCCATGCCTCGGTGAGGTCCACCTCCCGCAGCACGAGCCGCGTCGATCCGATGACCACTTCCCCCCCGTCGCGCAGCCGCGCCTGCGTCACGCGGACGAAGGTCCCGCCACCGCTGCCGAGGTCGACCAGCTGCCACTGTCCGTCGGGCATCCGCTCGATCGCGGCGTGACGTGGCGACATGAGCAGGTCGTGGGGCACGACGACGTCCCCTTCGTGGCGACCGATCACCAGCCGATCGCCCCGCATGCGCACCGTCTCACCCGTTTCGCGACCGTCGTCGATGACGTGCAGAAGGGCCATGGGGGCGCGGAGCACGGGACGCGTGAGCGGCGTGGCGTCGATGCCGACCCGGCCGGCGAGGTCGACGGGACGCGGCACAGGGACCGCGCCTTCCGCCGGCGCCGTCGCTGCCGGGGGTGTGGCAGGCCCCGGCGCGGGGGTGGGCCCGGCCGCGACCGCATGCTGCTCCGGCCCTGACCGCAGCACGTCAGCCCAGGCATCGAACGTCTCGAGCAGCGCATGCGCCCGCCGCTCGCCGTCAGTCACGGAGTGGGGTGCGGTGTCTCCCATCGTCGCTCCCCTCGGGCCGCTCCAGACCGCCGCTCCGAACGCCTCCTCAGACATCCTACGCGCGCCGCGGGTGTCGCGCAAGACTGCCGCGAACAATCGCGATGGTTGCCCGCGAGCCAGACTCCCGCTCCGGCTGCCGGTCGCTAACGCGTCGCTCCCGTCGGCGCGGAGCCCGCGTCAGGCTCCCATCCCCGCAGCCGGACGTGGAGCTGGGCGATCCGGCCCATGAAGTGGCCCATCGCAAAGGGGCCGGCCGCTTGCAGCATGTGGGTGCGGGCGGCCTCGGCGTCACCGCGGGCCTCGGCATGGAGGCCGAGGTAGAGATGGGCGTAGCAGCGCTGGTTGCGTCGTGCCGATTCAGGACCCGCATCGGCGGCCGCAAGCACGGCGTCCGCGTCGCCCGTTCCCGCGTAGAGCGCGAGGATCTCGCGCATCGGCACCCGGGGATCGTCACCGACCGGCAGCAGGGCCGCGCGGGCGGCCGCCGCATCGGCGCCGCGGGCGACGCACGCGAAGTGCCACGTGACGTTCTCCACGTCGGCGGGATTCACGGTGCGGTGCACCTCGAACTGCCGGCGCCCGTCGGCAAAGCGGCCCGCGTAGTAGAGGGCGATCCCCCGCTGCCAGAACTGCGGCTCGTCCTCGGGACGCGCCGCGACCACCTCGTCGAAGAGCCGCGACGCCTCCTCGGGCCTGCCCGCGAAGAGCGCGGCGACCGCGTCACGAAACACACGCTCGGGGCCCGCGCTGCCGTCCGCTCCCGACACGGACGATCCCGTCCCGGCCATCATCGACATGATGGACATGATCAAGATCAACATGATCGATCTGGTCAGGTTCACGAGCCCCACCACGATGCGACGCATGGTCCACGCCTCCCTCAGTCCGGATGGAGAGTTTACCGCGCCGTCCGTTCCCAGAGCCGGTCTGGCACGCCCCCGACGTCACTGCCGAGCCCGGGGCGGTCGAGCCGCAGTGGCGTGACGCGTGGAAATCATGACAATGGCGACGTGCTTGCGGCGTGGACTCACGATGCACGATCGGCCCGCGGGGGGGTCGGCCGCGGCGACTCACCAGGGAAGCATGCCATGGGCGTTCTGCGTCTGCTTCTGCGTGTGGCGGTGATTCTCCTGTTCGCCGGAGCCTGGCCGGTGCAGGGAACGCGCGCGGCCGAGACGGCCCCGCTCGAGCAGGCGCTCGCGCCGCTGTGGGAGTGTGTTTCGGGCCATCGCGAGGCGTTCGCCGTCGAGGCGCGTGTCCGTCTCGGTGACCCGGATCAGCCGGATGAGGACGTCCCCGCGATCCATGTGCGGATCGAGCGGTTCGACGCCACCGCCTTCGATCTCGTCCTCGAACATCCGGACTACGCGGCCACCCTGCGGCGTCGTGCCGACGCCACCGCCCTCGCGCTTCCACGGCACGGGGTCGTGCACGTCGGCACGGGTGCCGTGGACCCGTCCGACCAGCTCGCGCCCCTGGGCATCGCCGCGCGGCTGGTCTCGAACGACTCGATCATCTCCGTCGCGGTGCCGCTCCTCGCGCAGTCCGGGGTGGGACCGCTCGTCAGCCTCGCGCAAACCGCGTTCGATGTCCGACGCCGCGAGGACGGCAGCTGGCGGTGCGGCGACGTGGCGCTGCGACGCGCCGACGACCAGGGCGCGATCGACGTCTCGGGCAGCCGTTTCTCGGCGACGATCCGCCCGGTGCCGGTCACGAAGCCCGCCGGAGCCGACGCGTGGCCGGGGCTCGAGCGACACGATCTCCCGCGGGACGAGCTCGAGCGGACGCTCGCGCGGGGCGTGCGCCGCAGCCTCGAAGTCCTCGCGCCCGCGGCGTCGCTCGTCACGCCGGATGAGGTCGATCGGACCGTCGATCACGGCACGGTGCGCTGGGTCGGCGGCCACCGCGTCGTCACGCTCTTCGGCACGCCGGAGGAGATCGGGCGGGCCCACGGGCAGCTGCTGCGGGAGGAGGCGTGGCGCTGCCTTGATTCGGTGATGCACGTCGTGGGCACGGTGGAGACGATCCGCGATGGACGCTGGTTTCGCCGGCGCCTCGAGGAGGCGTTGGATCGACTGGCGCCGCACATTCCCGAACGGCATCAGCGCGAGACGGCGGCGCTCGCCGACGCGATCGGCTGCGATCGCAGGCTCATGGCGACGGTCAACGTGTTTCCCGAACTGTTCCACTGCTCGGGATTCGCCGTCCTCGGGTCGGCCACCGTCGACGGCACGCTCTACCACGGGCGGGTGCTCGACTACATGACCCAGATCGGCCTCCAGGATGCGGCCGCGACGTTCGTCGTGGCGCCGCGCGACACGATCGCGTTCATGAATGTCGGCTACGCCGGTTTCACCGGCAGCGTCAGCGGCATGAACGAGCAGGGCATTTCGCTCGGGGAGATGGGGGGCCGCGGCGAGGGCCACTGGGACGGCGTGCCCATGGCGACGCTCATGCGTCGCGCGCTCGAGGAATGCGGGTCGCTCGGCGAGGTGATGGACCTGTGGCGCACGAGCCCGCGCACCTGCGAGTACTACTACGTCTTCGCCGACGGCAAGGCCCGCAGCGCCGTCGGCGTGGCCGCCACGCCGGACAAGGTGGAGTTCGTGCATCCGGGTGAGGCGCATCCGTTGCTCGGCCCCGGCATTCCGGATGCCGTCGTGCTGTCGGCGGGCGACCGGCTGGAGTGCCTGCGCGGACGCGTCCTCGAGCGGCACGGCCGGATCGACGAGGAGGCCGCGCTGCACCTGATGGATCGGCCGGTGGCGATGGTGTCGAACCTCCACAACGTGCTCTTCGTGCCGGAGAAGCTCCGCGTCCACGTCGCCCATGCCTCCCATGCGCGGCCCGCGGCGGAGGAGCCGGCGGTCGTGTTCGATCTTGCCGCTCTGCTCGCGGCCGTGCCCGGGCGCGCGGCCGACGCGGTGGCGATCCCGTCGCCGGGTGCCACGTTCGCGGCAGCCGATTCCCTCGATCCGCAGGCCGACGCGACGGCCGACGGGCGCGCGTGCCTGGACGGTCTCCTGTGGGAGCCACACCCGTTCGAGGTGGTCATCGAGCAGGCCGCGCCCGATCGTGGCGACGCCGCGGTGCGGTTCCCATCGCCACGACCGGGGGGCGTGGCCGCCAACGACACCGTCGCGATGGAGTGGTACGCGGCACGGGATGCGGAGGGGGGCGTCGTGCCCGGACCGGCGTGCGTCGTCGTGCACGAGTCGGGCAGCGGCATGCCGTTCGGCCGCATGATCGCGCGGGGCCTTTCCGCCCGTGGCGTGCACGCCTGCATGATCCATCTGCCGTACTACGGCCTGCGCCGGCCCCCGGGGACGAAGCCCGGCCCGGACTCGCTGGTGCGGGCCGTGCCCCAGGCGGTGGCCGATGTGCGGCGTGCCCGCGATGCGGTGGCCGTGCTGCCCGGCGTCGATGCGGCCCGCGTCGGGGTGCAGGGCACGAGCCTGGGCGGATTCGTCACGGCGACCGCGGCCACGCTCGACCGCGGCTTCGCCCGCGTCTTCATCGTGCTCGCGGGCGGGGACATCGCCGGGGTGCTCGCGACGGGCCGCCGCGACGCCGAGGCGCTCCGCATGCGGCTGGCCGAGGCGGGCATGGGTGCGGAGCAGGTGCGTTCGGCCTTCCATGCCGTGGAGCCTCTGCGGCTGGCCCATCGGCTCGACCCCGACCGCACGTGGCTCTACTCAGCGCGCTACGACGACGTCGTGCCGCCGAGGCATGCGGCCCTCCTCGCGGAGGCGGCCGGACTTTCCGAGGACCACCACGTGCAGCTCCACGCCGACCACTACACCGGGGTCGTCTATCTGCCGCTCGTGCTCGCCCAGATCCGGGGCCACATGACGGCGGACGCGGCGGGCGACTGACGGTGTGCGCCGCTCAGCCGCCGCGCACCTTCATCGGCAGCGAGAAGACCTTGTCGCGGGCGGTGAAGCGTTTGCCCTCGAAGCGCTCGGCGATCACCCGGACCGCCCGGGATGCCGGATCGATCGCCACCACGCGACGCGACTCGCCCATCTGACACGCGTAGAGGATGCCATCGGGACCGAAGAACAGGCCGTTGGTGCTCCCGGAGTCGTCGAGCCAGGTTTCGACCCCACCGGAACCGGTGCCGAGCCGCCAGACGTGGATCTTTTTCCGGGGAATGTCGCTGAAGAACACGTCGCCGCGCGCGTCGGAGGCCGGACCCTCGGTGAACGTGAACCCACCGGCCACTTCACGGACGGTGGGCGGCCCGTCGATCAGGTCGTCGAGGCCCGCCGCGCCGGCACCGCTCACGAACCCGCACAGGGCGACGAGGGGAGCCGCGAGGAGTCGTCGGAGCCACGCCTGGCAGCGAGGGGCATGGATGCACGGAGCGACGGCGGTGGACATGGGTGGGTTCCGGGGTTGGTGACGATGGAGGAAAAGTGAAGGGGGACGCAGGCCCGCGTCGATTCCGCGTCCGCCCGGCGTGGGGTACGATCGTAGCCGGGCGAGCGTTCGTTTTCGCACCGTGTCGCAGCCTCCCACCGCCTCGTGCCCGATGCGTCCACGATCCTTCACCATCGTGCCGGCACGCGGCGGGTGGGCCGGCCTGCTCGGGATGTGCCTCGCCACTTGCTTCGCAGTCGGTTCGCCGGCCGTCGGGAGGGCGGCGCCGGTCTCCACCGCCGACCGGGAGATCATTCTCGACCGACCGGTCGCCCTCTGGCGTTTCGAGGAGGCGGCGGGGTCAAAACAGGTGGTCGCCGACTCGGTGCCACCCGACACGGCTGCGGATACGGACGAGCCGACGGTCGTCCCCCGTCGGACCGACGTCATCGGCACCGCAATGCTGGGAGAACCGGGCCCGCGTCCGCCGCGGTATTCGACCGCCGATGCCGCGAACGGGGCGGCCCTCCTCGGCGACGGCAGGGGGTTTTTTCGACTCGCGGACACCCCCGACCTGCGTTTCGGCGCCGGTGACTCGATCACGCTCGAGGCGTGGGTGCACCCGTTCGCGGTCAGCGACGGGCAGCAGGCCGTGATCGTGGGAAAGGGTCGGACAGGCCGGCCCGAGGTGACGACGGACAATCAGAATTGGGCCCTGCGACTGACCGGTGTCCGCGGTGCCGCCGCCGTGAGTTTTCTGTTTCGCACCGCGGCCGACCCGGCGCCGGAGGCCGCCCCGACGACGTCGGACGGCACCGAGGCTCGTCCGGCCGGGGCGTTTCACCGCTGGACGAGCACCGACGTGTTCGAGCCCGACTCCGGCTGGCATCACGTCGCGGTGACCTACACGTTCGGCAGCGCTGATTCGATCCGTGGCTTCATCGACGGCCGGCCGGTGGCGGGAGCCTGGGACCTCGGCGGCGCCACCTCGAGGCCACCGGTCATGGACGAGGACGAGGTCTGGATCGGATCGTCGCTGGGGGGCGCGGCGGCCAGCACCTTTCCCGGACTCCTCGACAGCGTCGCCGTGCATCGTCGCGTCCTGTCTCCCGAGCGGATCGCCGCGCGGTGGCATGTCGACGACCGGATCTCCGCGGTGCCGGACGTGGCGCTCGCGCCCGTGCCCGAGGACGCCGTGCTCTTCGAGGTGATCGAAGGGGTCCCCGACGGCACGGGCTGGTCGTACGCGCCGCGTGAGCCCACCGAACGATTCAGCCGTGAGTTTTTCGCCATGACGGCCCTGCCCATGCGGTTCGACGGTGCCGGCGTGCGAGCCGACCGCACGAATCCATTCGTGGTGCGGGTGCGGAGCCTCGTGCACCTTCCCGAGGGACGGCAGCGCATCACCGTGCGGACCCGCGGGGCGGCCCGCATCTTTCTCGACGACGAGAAGGTGGCGGAACTGAAGGCTCCGGGACAGCGGACCGACGGCCACGAAAAGATGTTCCAGCCCGACCGCACGGGCCCGACCGGCATGCGGATCGTGCAGCCGGGCGATCAGCAGGCCGTCGTCGATGTCGATGGTGACGGTGGGCGCCACACGCTCCACGTGGAGGTGCGCGTCGGTGGCCGGGGCCGGCGCCCGGAAACCGGCGAGTTCTCGGCGAGCATCGGACCGCCGGATGGGGTGCCGACGGTCGTGCAGGCCATGGGACAGGGCTCGACGGGTGACCGCATGCCGCTCAGTGACGAGGGCTGGGGACGGCTCGTCGCCCGGCTCGACGCGGAGCGCGAGGCCGTCGACACGGCCGCACGGCGCGCGGCAGCCGCCGGCCAGGACGAATACTGGCGCCGCAGGCATGCCGCCGCCAGGGAGTTCGTGCTCGCCTCGCCGGGTCCGATCGTTCCCGAGGTGCCGGGGTCCCATGCGGCATGCGCGGCCGCCGTCCACAACGAGGTCGATCGGTTCGTCAACGCCCGGCTCATCGAGCAGGGGGTCGCGCCGGCCGCGCTCATCGACGATGCCGCCTTCGCTCGTCGGCTCTCGCTCGACGTCCGGGGAATCGTGCCGGAGGCCGCCGAGGTCGAGGCGTTCATCGCGGATCGACGGCCCGACCGCCGTGCTCGGCTGGTCGATACCTGGCTCGCCGATCCACGGTGGGCCGATCACTGGGTGGGGTATTGGCAGGACGTGCTCGCGGAGAATCCCAACCTCGTCAATCCCACGCTCAACAACACCGGCCCGTTCCGCTTCTGGATTCACGACTCGTTCGCGGATCGCAAGCCGATCGACCGGATGGTGACCGAACTCGTGATGATGGAGGGGAGCACCCACTTCGGCGGCCCGGCTGGCTTCGCGCTGGCCACCGAGAACGACGCCCCGTTCGCGGCGAAGGCGCACGTCCTCGCCCGGGCGTTCCTCGGCATGGAGATGAACTGCGCCCGCTGCCACGACGCCCCGAATCATCCGTTCCTCCAGCAGGATCTCTTCGGTCTCGCCGCCATGCTCAAGCGCGGCCCGCAGCGGGTGCCGGCCACGAGCAGCGTGCCCGGCGACCCGGCACGCCTCGCGAGTCTCGCGATCTCGATCACGCTGCAGCCCGGCACCGACGTCGCGCCGGCGTGGCCGTTCGACGATCTCGTGGGGCGGGAGGCGGTGCGGGGCGAGATCCGGCAGCCGGACGACACCCGGGAGGAGCTCGCGGCGCTGATCACGTCCCCGGCGAACCGACGGTTCGCGCGGGTGGTCGTCAATCGGCTCTGGGAGCGGCTCATGGGCCGTGGGCTGGTGGCCAACGCCGACGACTGGAGCGGGGGGGACTCGAACGACGCCGCCCTGCTCGACTGGCTCGCCCGCGACCTCGTGCTGCACGACCATGCGCTCGAGCACGTCGCGCGTGTGATCCTGATGTCGCACACGTACGGTCGTTCGTCCGCCGCGCCGCCAGAGGCGTTCGCCGGGCGGCTCCCGCGACGGATGTCGGCCGAGCAGATCGTCGATTCCCTGGCCGTCGCCAGCGGCAAGCCGTTCGATACCGAGCCGATGAACATCGACATCGACACGAGCCGTCAGACCGACAAATCGCTCAATCTCGGCCAGCCGACGCGGGCGTGGCAGTTCACCGCCCTCGGCAACGAACGGGATCGCCCGAGTCTCTCGCTGCCGTTCGCCCAGCACTACGTGACCCTGATGGAGGCGTTCGGCTGGCGGGGTGAGCGACAGGCTCCCGTGACGCACCGGGATGCGGAACCGACGGCCCTGCAGCCCGCGGTGCTCGCCAACGGGGTCGTCGTGAAGCGGGCGGCGCAGTTGTCCGACGGCAGTGCGTTCACGCATCTGGCGCTGCGGGACCTCCCGCTCGACGGCTTCATCGACGGGGTCTTCCGCAGGATCCTCTCCCGCGGGCCGACCGACGCGGAGCGGGGCCTCGCCCGCGGCCTGCTCGAGGCGGGCTACGACCGTCGCCGGAGCGCCGTCGATCGCGCCCCTGTCGTGCCCCCCGAGGAGCGGCCGCTCGGCGTGACGTGGTCGAATCACCTTTCCGAGGAGGCCAACCTCGCGAAGCAGCGGCTCGCGGAGATCGCCGCGCGGGGCGATCCGCCGACTCGAGCGCTCGATCCGGCGTGGCGCGAGCGCGCGGAGGACTTCGTCTGGACCCTGTTCAACATGCCCGAGTTCGTGTTCGTGCCGTGACGCCCGGGAACGTCACGGGCCGGTTCGGTGGATGGTGGACGAACGTGATGGGCAGCCCGCAGACCGGAATGTGAGACCGAGGAGCATCACAGGATGTCGTCACCCCAGTCGTTCGGCCCGCTCACCCGCCGTGGCTTCCTGGCGGGCACCACGTCGGCGGCCCTCGCCTCCCGCGCGCTCGCGACGAGCGTCGCCCCGCGGGGCAGGGCGGAGCACTGCATCTTCATCTGGCTCGGGGGCGGCGCCTGCCAGATCGACACCTGGGACCCGAAGGCGAAGGGGGACGCGAAGGCGAAGAAGCCCGGCAGCTACTACGACGCGATTCCCACGGCGATCGCGGATGTGCGCGTCTGCGAACACCTGGCGCGGTGCGCCCCGCTCCTCGACCGCTTCGTCGTCCTGCGGACGATCCATCACGAGGTCATCGACGAGCATGCGCGCGCCACCAACCAGGTGCACACCGGCCGGCCGACCGCCGGCACGATCGTGTACCCGTCGATCGGCTCGGCCGTGCTCGCGACGAAGGGCCCCCAGAACGACCGGGTGCCCGGATACATGCTCATCGGATTTCCCAACGTGACACGGGGGCCCGGATTTCTCGGGGCGCGGGCGGGCTACGTCTATCTCACCGATACCCGCGTCGGTCCCGCTGGGTTCGCCCGGCAGCCCGAGATCACCGACGACCGACAGCGCCGGCGGGAGGCGCTCCTCGACGCCATGCGCCGCGGATACCGCGGCGACGCGGGCATGCCGGAGGTGGTGGCCGAATACGACACGGCCGCACGGCAGGCCTTCGCGATGGCGGGACCGGAGTTCATGAGGCTCTTCGACCTCGACGCCGAGGCGGCGACGCTCCGCGACGGCTACGGTGGCGAGTTCGGCCAGCGGCTGCTCCTCGCGAGGCGTCTCGTCGAGGGGGGCGTGCGGTTCATCGAGGTGTCGCACAACCTCGGCTTCGTCAACGGCACCGGCTGGGACACGCACAACGAGGGCCAGCTCAAGCAGCACCTGCTCATCGACGAGCTCGACAAGGGACTGGCGGCGCTCGTCCGGGATCTCGAGGCCCGGGGGCTGCTCGACCGCACGCTCATCGCCCTCGGCACCGAATTCGGCCGTCCGGCAGGATTCGACGGTGGCGGCGGGCGGGGCCACCACTCGAAGTGCTTCTCACTCGTGCTCGCCGGCGGGGGGCTGCGGACGGGGCAGGCCATCGGCACGACCGACGACCTCGGCATGGCGGTCGTCTCGGACCCGGTCTCCATCCCCGACTACCACGCGACGATTCACGCGGCGCTCGGCACCGATCCCGCCCTCGAGCTTCACGCCGGCGATCGCCCCGTGCCGCTCACGGATGGAGGCGTGCCGATCGCGCGGCTGTTCGCGTAGGCCTCGCCCGAGCGGCGGAGCCTCCGCGGGGCACGCATCCTGCACCCGCCGTGTCGCGTGTCAGTCGCGCCGGTGGATGCAGATGAGGCACATGTCGTCACTCTGCACCTGCCCGGAGGTGTGCCGTTCGACGTCGGCGAGGATGCGCCGGCCGATGTCCTCGGCGGCCGATCCGGTCGCATCGGCGAGCACCTCGGTGATCCTCGCGATGCCGTAGAGGCGGCCGTCCACGTCCATCGCCTCGCTGATGCCGTCGGTGTAGAGCACGAGCGTGTCGCCGCGCTCGATCGCGAACTCGCACGCCTCGTACTGATGTCCAGGCACGACGCCGAGCGGCAGTCCGCCGGTCTCCTCGCCGAGGAGCCTCACCTCGCCGGTCGCGCGCCGCAGGGCCAGCGGCAGGTGACCCGCGTTGACCAGCGTGGCCCGCTGCCGGCCCGGGTCGATCACGCAGACCATCGTCGTCGCGAAGCGCTCGTCCCAGCCCTGCCGGCAGAAGCCGTCGTTGATCCGGGTGACGGCGGCCGCGACGTCCGCCTCGGTCGCCAGCGCGAGCGCGACCTTGCTCGACAGCGTGGCCATGACGAGGGCCGCCGACACGCCTTTGCCGGAGACGTCGGAGAGCACCACGACGACGCGTCCGTCCGGAAGATCGACGTAGTCGTAGTAGTCGCCGCCGACCTGCTGGGCCGGCGAGTAGAAATCGAAGACGTCGTAGCCCTCCATCGCGGGCGGCTGCTTGGGCAGGAGGCCCTGCTGCACCTGGCGGGCGAGGTCAAGGTCGCGCTTCAGGGTCTCCCGCTTGACGTGGTCCTCGTGCGCGACCGCCTGTTCGAAGGCGCGGGCGGCGAGCCCCGCCAGCGACGCGAGCACGTCGAGATCGTTCGGCAGAAAGCCGCTCTTGAGCTCGCGCGAGTCGACCTGGAGCACGCCGAGCACGTCGCCGTCGGCGTGGCCGATCGGGGCGCACATCACCGAGCGGATCTGGCAGTTGAGGATGCTCTCGTTCATGTTCAGACGGGAGTCGCCGACGGCGTCGTTCGAGAGGATCGCCTGCCGCTCGCGCACGACCTTGTCGATGAGCGACCGACTCAGCATGAGCGGCCCCGGCTCGGGCTCGGATCGCAGCTTGCGGCCCCGCAGCACCGGCTTGCCCGTCTCCCGGTCGATGAGCAGCACGAAGGCCCGCTCGGCGCCGGGAAAGATCGCGAACAATCCCTCGAGGAGCCGCGGCGGCACGTCGTCCGGGTCGAGCGCCGCACCGATCGCCTGGCTGAGTTCGCGGACCGCGCGGAGTTTGGCCGCCGCGTTGGGGTCGGAGGACGGCGACGACTGGATGCCGGTGAGGGCAACCTGGGAAACGACGTAGGGGCCCTGATCCTGGTCGAGGTCGACGAACATCGTCGCCTCGAAGTCGTTCGCTCCTCCCGCCGGCTCGATGAAGACCAGCAGCCGCCCACCGACCGACAGTTCGTCGCCGACGGCGAGGCGGTGCCGGCCGGAGAGCGGGCGGCCGTTCACGAGCGTGCCGTTCCGCGACCCCAGATCCTCGACCGACGCGACCGGGCCCGTCGGAGAGTCCTCGAGGAGCACCGCGGCGTGCTGCCGACTCACCGCCGACTCCGAGATCATGACGTCACACGACGGGTGACGACCGATGATCGTGCGCTCCTTCACGAGCGGGAATTGCTCTCCGGCACCGGGGCCGCCCTTCAACTGGAGAAAATACTCGGCCACGTCAGCCGCCGCCCGTCAGGAGGTTCGACCCGCGCCCGCACCCGGCCGGAGCATTCCGCACCGGCCGGCGGATCGAGCGGGCGTTAGTGTAGCGGCGCGGAGAAACCCTCCGTCCCCTTTTTTCACGTGGCCCATGGGAGAATCGCGGGGTTTTCCGGGGGCGTGCGGAGTCGTATCGTGCGGCGGCCGACCGATGCGTAGGCTGCACGGGCGGGAACGGCACGGGGCCGTTCTCCCGCCGCCGTGCGCGGCGGCGACACGACTCCCGCAGGATGCCCCCGCTCATGGCCTCGGTCGCTTCGCTTCCGCTGCTCGACGCCCCGTATCACCTGACCGACGACCAGTGCCGACGGTTCCGCGAGGACGGCTTCATCCGGCTGCCCGGCGTCTTCGACGACGAGACGCTCGCCCACTTCGAGCGCGAGATCACGGCGCTCACGCTCGCGCACGACCCGAACCGGGGTGTTCCCCTGGCGGACCGCGACACCTACGGCAAGGCGTTCATCCAGGTGGGCAACCTGTGGAGCCGCGGCGCCGAGGCCCGGCGGCTGACGTTCTCGCGCCGGCTGGCACGGATCGCGACCCGCCTTCTGGGCACGCGCGGCGTGCGGCTCTGGCACGACCAGGCGCTCTACAAGGAGCCGTCGGGCGGATTCACGCCCTGGCATGCGGATCAGCAGTACTGGCCGATGGCGAGCGGACTCTGCGTGACGGCCTGGATTCCCCTCCATGCCGTCCCGCTCGAGCAGGGGCCGCTGTCATTCGGCCGCGGCAGCCATCTGAAGCGGATCGGCCGTGACCTCGAGATTTCCGACGAGTCGGAGCGGATCATCCGCGAGGCGATCGCGAGCGAGGGCATCGTGGAGGTGACCGAGCCCTTCGCGGCCGGCGACGTGTCGTTCCATCTCGGCTGGACGCTCCATCGGGCGGGGCCCAACGTCACCACCGAGCCGCGCAAGGTGCACACCGTGATCTTCATGGACGTCGACATGCGACTCGCGTCCCCCCGCAATCGCAACCAGGACAACGACTGGCACACCTGGACCCCTTCGACGCAGGTCGGTGAGGTCATGGATGACCCGCTCAACCCGGTGCTCCACGAGGAGGGTGCCCCGGCCGATCCCACGCCCGCCACGGCCTGAGTCGGCAGCCCATCCCTTCCCTCCCGAGCCGCTCCCCGCCCGCGCGCACACATGCGATTCACGTCGAGCATCGGCCTGTCGCTCTCCGGGGGAGGGTTCCGGGCCACGCTCCACCACCTCGGACTCATCCGGTACCTGCGCGACGCGGGCGTGCTCGCGCACGTCAAGGACATCGCCGCCGTCTCGGGCGGCAGCATTCTCGCGGCACACCTCGTCCTCAATTGGGACCGCTACTCGGGTGACGAAGCGGCCTTCGCGGAGGCGGCGGGCGAGATCATCCGGTTCGTGCAGTTCGACGTGCGCAATCGCATCGTGCGTCGGCTGCCGCTGCTCTTTCCCGCGCGTCTCGCCGCCCAGATCGTGGGAAGCGAGGCACGGTCGCTCTCCCCGAACGCGCTGCTCGAACGCTACTACCGGGAGTTCCTCTACGGCGATCGTCGTCTCTTCGAACTGCCCGCACGACCCGGTCTGCACATCCTCAGCACGAACGTCAGTGACGGCACGCTCGCCACGTTCAACCGACTCGGGCTGCACATCCTGCGGCGGGGGCACCAGGCCGACGACGACGATCCCTTCGAGCACGTGGCGGGGAGCATGACCACGATCGCCAAGGCGGTCGGGGCCTCGTCCGCGTTCCCGGGCTTCTTCCCGCCGATGCACGTGACGGCAGCCGATCTGGGCGTCGAGGACGGAACGTTTCCCGGTGAGTCGTTCACCGACGGCGGCGTCTACGACAACCTCGGCACACGGGTCTTTTCGTGGCTGCAGCAGGTGCGCGACGAGGAGTACGACCGCGTGCTGGTCAGCGATGCGGGGAAGCCGTTCCGCATCCTCAGCCGCGGGTCGCTCGGCTTCGTCGCCCAGTCGATCCGCGCGACCGACATCCTCTGGGATCGGGTCTGGCAGCTCGAGCGGGAGAACTTCGGCGACCAGAACGGCTTCTTCTTCGCCGCGATCACCCGGATCGTGGACCGGGCCGAGGACCCGCACGCGCTCCACCCCGTCGTGCAGGCGCAGGTCGCCTCGCTGCGCACCGACCTCGACCGCTTCAGCGACCTCGAGATCGCGGCGCTGGTCCGGCACGGATACGAGGTTGCCCGGGCCACGCACCGCGAGATCGCCGATCGCAGCGACACGCCGGTGCACGAGGGCCCGGCATGGGATCCGCTGCCGGGGCGCCATGCGCTCGAGGCGGCCGCCGCGGACGGCGTCGTCGCCCACGCCGGCACCGCCCGCACCGCCGCCACGGCGCCGGTCGCCAGCCTTGCAGCGACCCTCCACGGCGGCAGCCGGCGCCGTGTCTGGACCACGCTCTTCGACCCGCAGGACTGGCCGTCGTGGATCTACGCCGTGATCGGGCTGGTGCTCTTCGTCTGGTTGCCGATGCGCATCTGGAAGGTGCACAGCCGGGCGGTGCTGCTGACGAGCGTCATCGACTCGATCGCCGCCGGCGACCCCGACATCCGGCTCGTGCTCGACCTCGTCGAGGGCGACCCGTCGGCGGCGTGGCGGTCGGTCGAGATCACGAACGCCACGGAGGCCGCACCGCCGCAGGACTTCACGGGAATCGAGGTGCTGTCGTTCAGCCGCATCGTGGACCTCCGCCGGGCCGAGTCCCGGGGGGACGGACGGACGCGGCTGCGCGACCGTGTGGTGCTGCGCTTCGACGACACGGCCGAGTCCCGCCGGCACGTCGTCTTCCGCTCGTTGCTGCCGGCGGCCGACATCTCCTTCCGCTGTCCACCCGACCAGCCTCCCGTCGGGGTGCGGCGCGTGCCTGCGCAGGCGGGGCCGGCTCCGAGCGCGGCGTCGGAGCCGGGGACGGCGACCGAGCACCTCGAGTTTCACTGCGACCTCACCGGGGTGCCGGTCGGGGAGCCCGTGACGCTGGAAATGGCGGCGACGCTTCGCGCGGACATTCTCGAGCGGGGACGCATGACGATCGACCTGCTCGCCCCCGCCGACCTCATGACGGTCTGGCTCCTGTTTCCCGAGAACCGTCGGTACCAGAGCTACCGGCTCCTGCGGTATCCCGAGCACGCGGAGGACGAGGCCGTGCCCATGACGCCGCGCTACACGATCGACCATCCGGCGGGTGAACTGATCGGCTTCTCGGTCGTCGACCCGCGTCAGGGGATGGTGTACGAGAGCCGGTGGACGCTCCGCGGGGCACGGCGCTGAGGCGGCGGCGAGCGGGGGCGGAGCGTCCCGGCCCCGGTCCGTCGATCCGGGGCGTCGATCCGGGGCGTGGGTGCCCGGCTCGACGTGCCGTTATGATGCTCGGCACCTCCGGAGCCATCGACCATGACGACGTGTCCGCCTCGCGTCCCGGCCCTGTCTCGCGCGCTCGCGATCGCATGCGTCGTGTGCTGGTCGCTGCTGACCATGACGTCATCGGCCGCGGACCCCGGTCTCTACGAGATGCGGGTCTACGACGCTCCGGAGGGGAAGCTCGACGCACTGCATGCGCGTTTCCGCGAGCACACCATGAAGCTCTTCGCGAAGCACGGCATGACGAACGTCGGCTACTTCGTGCCCGCGGGGGACAATCCGGAACGGCGGCTCATCTATTTTCTCGGCTATCCGGACCGGGCCGCCCGCGACGCCTCGTGGCAGGCTTTTCTGGCCGATCCCGACTGGAAGTCCGCCCACGCCGCATCGGAGAGGGACGGGCCGCTCGTGAAGAAGATCGTCACGCGCTTCCTCGTGCCGACCGACTATTCCCCGACGCCGCAGGTCGCGGCCGTCGGGGATCGGGTCTTCGAGCTTCGCACCTACACGGCCACGGCCGGCAACCTGGCGGCGCTCGACGGCCGCTTTCGGGACCACACCCTGTCCCTCTTCACGAAGCACGGCATGACCAATCTCGTCTACTGGCATGCCGCGGCGGGAAGCCCGGACGCGGACCGGATGCTCATCTACCTCCTCGCCCACCCGAGCCGTGAGGCGGCCCGCGCGTCGTTCGACGCCTTTCGGCAGGATCCGGAGTGGGTGGGCGCGAGGAAAGCGTCGGAGGAGCGGGCCGGCGGCTCGCTCACGGAGGCGAAGGATGGCGTGCGTTCCGACTTTCTCGTGCCCACCGACTACTCGCCCTGGAAGTGATCCCGGCGCGCGGCACGCCCGGCGCGCGTTTCCCCTCGTCCTGGAGACCCTGCGATGGCAGCAACCACGCCCGTGGAGGGCGAGATTCTCGACCTCACGCGGCAGATTCTCTCCGCCGTCGCAGCGGGTGACTGGGCGGCCTACCGTCGGCTCGTGGTGGACGACCTGACCTGTTTCGAGCCCGAGGCCCGGGGGCAGCTCGTCGAGGGACTGCCGTTCCACGAGTTCTACTTCAAGCTGCCGGCCGATCCTGCCCGTTCACCGCGCCCCGTGACGACCACGATCGCCTCACCCGTCGTGAAGCTGCTTTCCGACACCGTGGCGCTCGTCGCGTACGTCCGCCTGACGCAGACGCTCGACGATGCCGGCCGCCCCGTCACCAAGCCGTGCGAGGAGACGCGGATCTGGCGGAAGACGGGGGGCCATTGGAAACATGTCCACTTTCACAGGAGCCTGCCGACGTGAGCCCGGTGTGCGAGGACGGGTGGCCGCGTGCCGCCCGATTCCCGTCGATTCGTCAGGCGGTCCGTTCAGGGAGTCAGTCGTGATGCGCGTGCTGCAGTCGGCGGGAGGTTTTCTCGGGGCATGGAGCGTCATGACGACGATCGTGACGGCCGGTGCCATCGGCCTGGGGATCGTGGCGCTACGGCCGTTCGTCGGCTCGGCGCAGGAACGCGTCGCTGAGCCCTCCGTGCCTTTCGCCCCGCCCGGCACGGCCTTCTCCTTCGAGGTCATCGAGAGTCATGATGCCGATTATCTCGGTGACACGCCCGCGCATCTCGGCAGGAACGGCGGCCTCACCGTGCGGCCGCACGTCGCGCTCGGCGACGCGGTCTATCGCACCGACAACGGGACCCATACCCGGGTGGGCAGGTTGACGCATGTCGTGTGGAGTCGCGTGACGGGCAGCCTCGAACTCGAGTTCGACCCCGAGCCGCTCGAGCGTGTCGCCGTCGGCGACGAGGTGTGGATCGATCTCAATCCGTCACGCGCTCCCTGACGGCAGGGAAAGGGGCCGTGTCCCGCACCGGGGAGGATTTCGGTGGCAGGAAGACCATGCGTGCACCGGCCCGGATGGCGCGCCGCCCTCGGTGCGAAGCCGCTCGCCCTCGTCGTGCTCGTGATCCTCGTCTGCCCGAGCATGCGGTCGATCGTGGAGGCCGCCGACGAGCCGCGCCCGAACGTGCTGTTCATCATGGCCGACGACCTGCGGCCGGAGATGGCGTCGTACGGCTCCATGGCACGAACACCGCATCTCAGTCGGCTGGCGGAGCGGTCCGTGCAGTTCGATCGCGCCTACTGCCAGCAGGCCGTCTGCAACCCGTCGCGGTCGTCACTGCTCACCGGCCTCCGGCCGGATACGCTCCGCGTCTGGAACAACAGCACCCATTTTCGCGAGCCGAACCCCGACGTGCCGACGCTGCCCGGATGGTTCAGGGGGCAGGGCTACACGACCCGCTGCGTCGGCAAGATCTTCCACAACTGGCACACGCAGGTGCGGGGTGACCGTGGCTCGTGGAGTGCCGACGAGTTTCTGCACTACGCCAACCATGGTGATGACCGGCCGCTCGTGTCGGGCGTGCTTCCGCCCAACGCCGCCGAGACGATCGACGGGTTCGGCTACGCCCAGGCAGGCATCTGCGAGTGCCGCGACGTGCCGGACGAAGCCTACTATGACGGTCGCGTCGCGGCCGAGGCGATCCGGGTGCTCGACGAGGTGAAGGACCGTCCGTTCTTCCTCGCGGTCGGCTTCTGGAAGCCCCATGCGCCGTTCAACGCGCCCCGTCGCTATTGGGATCTGTACGACCGCGGGGCGCTGCCACCGCCCGACGGTCGTCGTCCCGCGCGAGCGCCCGACATCGCGTTCCACGAGAGCACCGAGGTGCTCGGTCCGGCTCGGAACCAGCGGCAGCCTTCCCCGGCGCAGGTCGCCGAGATGCGCCACGGGTATTTCGCCAACGTGAGCTACCTCGATGCCCAGGTCGGACGCCTCCTCGACGCCCTCGGCCGCAGCGGCGTGGCCGAGCGGACGATCGTGGTCTTCCTCAGCGACCATGGCTATCACATCGGGGAGCACGCGCTCTGGGGCAAGACGACGAATTTCGAGCTCGACGCGCGGGTGCCCCTGCTCGTGCACGTGCCCGGGGTGTCGCGGAACGGCGCCCGCACGGCGGCCCTCGCGGAGCTCGTCGACCTCTTTCCCACGCTCGTGGACGCGTGCGGCCTCGATCGGCCACCGCACCTCGAGGGGGCGAGCCTCGTGCCGGTGCTTCGCGATCCGTCGAAGACCGTCAAGATGGCCGCGTTCACGCAGCATCCACGGCCGGCCTCCTACGATCGCACGCCCACGAAGCGGCCGGAGGCGATGGGCGTGAGCGTGCGGACCCCCGAGGCCCGTTACACGGAATGGCGGGACTGGACGACGGGCGCCGTCGTCGGGCGGGAGCTCTACAGCGACGCGGACGAGCCTGCGGAGACCGTGAACATCGTCGAGCAGGCCGAGGCACGGGCGCTCACGGAGGCGTGTGCGCGCGTGCTGCGCACGCAGTTTCCCGAGGAGGCGACACGACCATGATCGATCCGGCAGCGGCACGCACGTGGATGGACGCCGCCCTCGAGCAGGCGCGGAAGAGCTGGAACGAGGGGGGCATCCCGATCGGGTCCGTTCTCGTCGACGGCGCGGGGCGGATCGTGGCGGCGGGACACAACGAGCGGGTGCAGTCCGGCGACCCGATCGCACACGCGGAGATGTCGTGCATCCGCAAGGCGGGTCGCCGTCGCGACTGGCGGCATCTCGTGCTCGTGTCGACGCTGTCACCGTGCCCGATGTGCTCGGGCACGGCGATTCTCTACCGCATCCCCCGGGTCGTGATCGGAGAGCACCGCACCTTCATGGGGGCGGAGGAGTGGATGCGGAGCCAGGGCACCGAGCTGCTCGTGCTGGACGATCCCCGATGCGTGGAGCTCATGCAACGACTGCAGACCGAGAAGCCCGACCTGTGGGCGGAGGACATCGGCGCCTGACGGCGTGCGTCGTCCCAGGCGGCAGGGTGGCGGCTGCATGGCGGGGCTTCGTATGTCCAGCCGGCGCAGGCCGCCGGGGTCGATCGTGCGTCGGTGAAAAAGCCGAGCCCGCAGGGAGGATGTCTCTCCACCTGCGGGCTCGTTCATTTCGACCGTCACTCGATCCAAAGACACGGCAGGCAAGGCCATTCCGGGCCGCGCTGCCGTTCCCCGCTCAGCCCTCGAACCGCTTGAGGGCCTGCAGCGCCGCGATCGCCTTGTCGGTGCCGCCGATCGTGCCGGCCGCCTTCTTCGCCGCGAGCAGATCCTCGACCGAGACGATGCTCGTCTTCTTGGCGCCGCCCTTGGCGCCCGACTTTGCCGACGTTGCCTTGGCGGCGGCAAGACCGGCCTTGGCCTTGGAGGCACCCTTCCGCTTGCGCAGCGGCCGGAAGCCCATCTTCTTGAGGATGTTGCTGACCTGGGGCGGAGCGACGGTGATTCCCAGCTTCTTGAGCTCGACGACGATCACACTGGGCCGGGGCTTCTCACCCTTGGCCTTCATGCCGGTGGCGATCTTGCGGATCTCGGCGGACTTGTTGACGTCGGCGGGCTTCTTTGCGGTGGGCGCGGCCATGAACGTGTTATTTCCTGGGAAGTGAATGTGCGTGCTTCCAAAACAGCCCGCACGAAACCCTGCACTTTAGTTTACACAAGACGAAATGCAATGGCCGGAAGGAAATCGTTCCACCCGTCAGGCGGGGTAGCCACTGGGACGAGTGAATCGGAAATGCGCGTCCGCCCGTGGTTCTCGGCAGTCGGTCGGGACGGATCGCGACAGGGCGGTCGATCAGGCTCTCGAGTCGCGCGAGTTCATCGCACACCATGCGATCATGGTGCCCATGCATCGATCGGAGGCTCTGTCGAACCGCGTCGAGATGTTTGCCTGCTATTCTTCCGTCCCATGCCGTGGCGATGTCGTGGTGTGGCGGATTCCTCCGCGGCAGCGTCGATTCGTTCTCGGCCGTCGTTCACAGCGGTTTCGGCACGCGTCCATGTACGACCTCATCGGCGATATCCACGGCCATGCCGATGCCCTCGAGGGGTTGCTCCAGCAACTCGGATACGAGAAGCGGCACGGCATCTACCGCCACCCCGATCGTCAGGCCATCTTCCTCGGCGACTTCATCGACCGCGGCCCCGGGATCCTGGAGACGCTCGAGATCGTCCGGCCGATGATCGACGGCGGTGCGGCCCTCGCCGTGATGGGCAATCACGAGCTCAACGCGCTCGCCTACCACACACCCGATCAGTCGCACCCTGGTGAGCACCTCCGGCCCCACCATGCCAGGAACGTCCAGCAGCACGCCGAAACGTTGAGGCAGGTTCCGGCCGGTGAACTGGCGTCGTACCTCGAATGGTTTCGCACCCTGCCGCTCTGGCTCGAGCTCGAGGGCCTGCGGGCCGTCCATGCCTGCTGGGACGAGGCCCGCATGGCCGGGATCAGCGGGCCGATTTCAGACGAGTTTCTCCATGCGGCCTGCTCGCCCCGCGGTCGTCTGTTCGAGTCGGTCGAGGCGATTCTCAAGGGCAAAGAGGTTCGCCTGCCGCCCGGGGTCACGTTTCGCGACAAGGATGGCCACGAACGCCTGGCGACACGGATCAAGTGGTACGAGCCGCCCGCTGGCCACACGTACCGCACCTATGCCATGGCCAGCGAGCCGATCGACTCGGACCTTCCGTTGCCTGACGAGGTCACCCGAGCCGCCGTGCCGTATCCCGAGGACGCACGGCCGGTCTTCGTGGGGCACTACTGGCTCAGGGGCTCCCGCCCCACACTGCTCCGCGGGAACGTCGCCTGCCTGGACTGGAGCGTCGCCAAGGGTGGGTTTCTGTGCGCGTATCGATGGGATGGCGAGCGCGCACTGGATGCGGGGAAATTCGTGCGGACGGCGTGATCCCCGCGGACACCGCGCGAGTCTCCGGCCCCGCTGGCCCGGCATCGCGTCCGCAAGACGGGAGTCATGACGAACCCCTGATCCACGGGAAATGGGACTGCATCCACAAGACCCTTCCGATGAAAATCCTGGACCCTGATCAACGTGGTTGTTGACGGCGGTTGAAAACGGCGGCGCGGGGCGGTCGAAAATGGTGGCGCCGGGTGGTGTCGATCTCCCCTGGGTCCGTGGGGTGTCGCGGTTGGTTTGGTTCCCTCGTCAGTCCCTTGCGTGGCCTCCCCGGCGGCCGCACGACTTGTCCGGTTTGTCCGGTCGCCGCACCGTTTGCAGACAAAGCCTAGACCGTATCCGACTTTGGTGTAGCGACGGCTTCGGGGCGGCAAAAGTCTCGTCGCGTGGGCCGAGGCGGCCCAAAGCTCCTCGAGCGTTCGCCGACCCCTCGCCTCCGTCTCCAGGTTTGCCAAGTCGTCGCTACAGCTAAACCAGATGCGCTCTAGCCGAGCCGAGCGAGCACCGGCGAGAAGAGTTTCGCCAAGGTGCTCGGGTTCGGCAGCAGTTCGACGGATACGATCCCCGCGATACGCAGCCTGAGCGGCACATTGAAGTTCTTGAGTGCCTGCAGCAGCGGCAAGACCGGCCCCAGCGTCCGTCGCGCCGCCCAAGCGGTCTGAAACGCGGACAAACTCACGAGCAGCCCAGATTCGCCTGCCTCGATCACGACCGGGCGACCATCCAGCGTTCCCGTGAGTCGCCCGGCCAGAATCAGTTTGGGGACGTACCCGTGTCCCTCGTACGGATTTTCAAGGTCCCGTGCAGCACCCACTCTGCATGCTCGGCTGAGGGCCCGGTGCCGCTGGGAATCTTGATGTGCATGTTGTCGAACTCATACGTGATCTCCGCACGACGACCGGTGAGGTTGTCGTACAGGCCGATCAGCAGGTCCGGCCACGTGTTCGTCTGCTTGTCCGACATCGATGAGCCTCCACACAAAGAATTTCGCTCTGCCAGAGTATAGGCCCAGGGCACGGCCGTAGGAGGCGCGGGTCTCATTGTGAGGCTTCGACACGCGGGGCCACGGCCTTTCAGCCGCTCCCATCCCGATCGCTTTGGTCGCCACTGCAGGCCTGGACCGGTCGTTGCACGGGGCTGTGGGACACACCCCCGAGCGAGATTGGTCCTCTCGGAATTCAGGCCCCGCTCCTGGCCCTGGTCTGTTCCCGTGCCCGCACTCCGCCAGGCGGCCGGAGCCCACATTCTCAGCGACCTCGAGCAGTTGGAGGGTCGCTACCCCGCCCTCCAGCCCCGAAAGAGCGTTGCCTTTGCCACGATTTTGATCTACCCTCGCATCGTTGGTTCTGGACGACGCTAGATGCGCGGTGGCCTATCGGCTGCGACTGCTGCTTCTTTTCCTCGCCTTGACCCTCTGGCGGGCTGCCACTCTCTGGCCCTTTCGATTTGGCCCCGAAAGTACATTTGGGTCATTGGTAGGAGTGTTGTGTTCATGGGTAAGAAACTGTACGTCGGCAATCTGGCCTATAGCGTCACGAGTGAAGCGCTCGAGCAGATGTTTCTCGAGTTTGGCACCGTCACGAGTGCGCAAGTGATTCAGGATCGCGAGACGGGCCGCAGCAAGGGCTTCGGATTCGTCGAGATGCAGACGGACGATGCCGCGCAGCGGGCGATCGACGGCATGCACGACAAACAGATGGACGGTCGGTCCCTCACCGTAAACGAGGCCAAGCCACGTGAGGGCGGTGGTGGTGGTGGTGGTGGCGGGCGAGGTGGTTACGGCGGAGGCGGACGCCGCTATTGAGCCCGATCGCCTCGAAACGAAACATGCCGTCAGGGCCGGAGCGCGTCGTGAAGGCGCCCTCCGGCCCTCTTCTTTGCCACGACAGCGTGACCGATCCAGCCAACCGCATGGTGGATGACCCCGCCGCTGAATGCTTCTCCGCGAACAGGCTCCGCACCACGATTGCCGCCCGGAACGTCGTACCCGTGGCCGTGACTGCGGGCGACACGATCGAAGGGTTCCCAGGAGGCCTCCGGGTGGCGACTGTCAGCTGATCGGGATGGTGTGCATTCGCGGTCGGAAGCGGAGAGTCGCTTTCGTTTCCAAGAAATCCGTGACGCAGCCCCCGCCTTCGGACCGGCCGGGCCGCCTCATAGGGCAGGGAGCGGTGCCCAAGCCTCGCGACACCCTTGCCCGTCGCTTTTTCTTCGAGTCAGCGTTTCAGGGCCAGCACCAGCACCCCACCGCCGACCATGAGGATCCCGAGCCATTCACGCACGGATGGCCGCTCATGCAGGAACAGCACCGCGAACACCGCCACGAGGACGACGCTGAGTTTGTCGACCGGCGCAACCTTCGAGGCGTCACCGATCTTCAGCGCGCGGAAATAGCAGACCCACGACGCCCCGGTCGCGAGCCCGGAGAGCAGCAGAAAGAGCAGGGTTTTGCCGGGAAGGGTCAGTGGATTCGTCCATTTGCCCGTTGCCGCCACGAAGGCTGCCAAGACCACCGCGATGACGCCGGTGCGAACCAGCGTGGCCAGATCGGAGTCAATCCCTGAGAGGCCGATCTTGGCGAACACGGCGGTCAGGGCTGCGAACACGGCCGCCAGCAGAGCCCAGAAAAACCACGTTCCGTCCGCCTCCATGACTGCAGCCTCCGGCACTGGTTCTCGACGTGGGTGCTCCGCTCGCGAGTTCAGCGTATCGCGGCTCTCCACGGCGGCCGAGGATTGTGGCCGATGTGTGTGCAGTCAAAAGCCGCCACGGCCCGCAACGAATCGCATGAATCGCGACAACTCGGCCAAAAACGCCTGTTGGTGCGAAATGATGCGAAACGCTGCGAGCCGCGGAAAACCGCATTGATGGGCGAAGAGGGACTCGAACCCCCAACCCCCTCGGTGTAAACGAGGTGCTCTGACCAATTGAGCTATTCGCCCGCGGAACGGGAGTATAGCCCGAGGTCAGTGGGCCGCCGTCCGGGAGAAGATGTTGAGCACGACGACCCCTGCGATGATGAGCCCCATGCCGACGAAGGCCGCGACGTCGAGCTTCTGGCCGAGCAGGGCCCACCCGATCGCGGCGATCAGCGTGACCCCCGCCCCCGACCAGATCGCGTAGGCCACGCCGACAGGGATCGTGTCGAGCGTGCGCGACAGGAACCAGAACGAGAGGCCGTATGCCACGGCGACGCCGATCGTGGGAAGCGGCTTGGTCAGGCCCGCGCTGAGCTTGAGGCACGTCGTGCCGATGACCTCGGCGATGATCGCGACGGCAAGCTGAATCCAGGGCATGGGCGGTGCGATACCATGCGGACGACGCCGCGTGACCGTCGATCAGGGGGAGGGCGGAGCCGTCGCGGGCTTCGGGAGCACGACCGTGCGCACGCCCAGCTCCGCGAGCTGCTTCGTTTCGACCGGAGCCGGGGCCCCGGTCATGAGGTCGCTGGCCTTCTGCGTCTTGGGGAAGGCGATCACGTCTCGGATGCTGTCGAGACCGCCGAAGAGCATGACCCAGCGGTCGATGCCGAGCGCGATGCCCCCGTGGGGCGGTGCGCCGCTGGCGAGGGCGTCGAGCAGGAATCCGAATCGCTCGCGCGCGGTCTCCGGGGCGATGCCGAGCAGCGAGAAGACACGGCGCTGCACGGCGGGGTCGTGGATCCGGATCGTGCCGCCGCCCGCCTCCGATCCGTTGATGACGAGGTCGTACGCCACCGCGCGGCACGACGCGGGATCGGACTCGAGACGGCCGAGGTCGGCTGGACGCGGCGCCGTGAACGGATGGTGCATGGAGGCCCAGCCGCCCGTTTCGCCGTCGCGGGCGAACATCGGGAAGTCGACGACCCAGGAGACGTGCAGCGCCTTCTCGTCGTAGAGGTGCAGATCGCTGCCCAGTCGCCTCCGGAGCGTGTGCAGTGCCTTGCACGTGACCTCGAAGGAGTCGGCCACGACGAGCGCGAGGTCGCCGGGAACGCATCCGAGCCGATCCTTGAGGTCGGCGGCGATCGGGCCGAGGTTCTTGGCCACGGGTCCGGACCACGCGCCGTCCTCGTCGCACTTCAGCCAGACGAGCCCCTTGGCGCCCGCCTCGACCGCGAGCGCCGTGAGGTCGTCGAGCTGCTTGCGCGACATCGCCGCCGCGGCACCCGGCACGCGGATGCCACGCACCCGTCCCCCGCCATCGACCGCGGCACGGAACACGCGGAAATCACTGGCCGCCGCGAGCGGCGTCAGGTCGACGATCTCGAGGCCGAACCGCATGTCGGGGGCGTCGTGGCCGAACCGCTCCATGCACTCGTCCCACGTCAGCCGGGGCAGCGGCAGGGGCACGTCGACGCCGAGGATGTCGCGGGCGGTGCGTCGCACCAGGCCCTCGATCACGCCCATCACGTCGTCCGCCTCGACGAACGACATCTCCACGTCGAGCTGCGTGAACTCCGGTTGCCGGTCGGCCCGCAGGTCCTCGTCGCGGAAGCATTTCGCCACCTGCACGTACCGGTCGAAGCCGGCGATCATGAGGAGCTGCTTGTAGAGCTGGGGCGACTGCGGCAGCGCGAAGAATGAACCGTGCTCGAGCCGCGACGGCACGAGGAAGTCGCGGGCACCCTCGGGCGTGCTCTTGCCGAGCATCGGCGTCTCGACGTCGATGAAGCCGAGCTCGTCGAAGTGGTCGCGCATGATCTTGACGATCCGACTGCGCAGCAGCAGGTTGTCCTGCATCTGCGGCCGTCGCAGGTCGAGCCAGCGGTGCGTCAGCCGCACCTCCTCGCCCGGCAGGTCGGTGGCGTTGGGATGGAAGACGGGCGTCTCGGCCTGATTGAGCACCTCGAGCGTGTCGCAGACGACCTCGATCGCGCCGGTGTCGAGCTTCGCGTTGGTCGTGCCCTCCGGCCGCGCGCCCACCACGCCCCGCACCCGGATCACCCACTCCGGACGCACGGCGCGGGCCGCCGCCCGCGTCTCGGCGGCGGCGTCAGGGCCCACGACGACCTGGGTCCGGCCCCAGCGGTCGCGCAGGTCGAGAAAGAGGACGCCCTTGTGGTCGCGTACGCGATCGACCCAGCCACACAGCCAGACGGCGGCTCCCAGGTGTTCGGATCGCAGTTCGCCGCAGGTGTGGGTGCGCAGCACGGAATGCTCGTGGGAGGTCGGTCAGGTGTCGGACTGGAAGGCGGAGACGACGAGGGTGGCCACGGCCAGCAGCATGGAGATCACGAGTGTCGCGATCCCGCCCCAGAAGAGCATGCGCCCCGTGCCGCCATCGTCACCTTCCCAGGTGGCGAGCGCCGCGACCGCAAGCACGACGAAGAGCATCGCGAGGGCGAACGCGATCCACGCGAGGAGTTTCTGGATCATCGTCGACGGCTACCTCGCGACCGGCGCGGGCATCCTCGGGCCGCCGGCCTTCTCCACGCCCGCCGCCGACGCGCCGAACGCGAGTTCGAGCTGCACGCCCTCGTCCTCGGGAAACTCCCGAAACAGCATGCTCGGCTGGATGTCATGGTTGTGCTGGTACTTCTCGCTCGTGTATTCGGTGATCGCCCCGTGGATCTGGTGGAAGAAGATCTGGCAGATCGGCACACCCGGATAAATCTTGACGGGCTGCACGGCGAACATCTCGAGCGTCCAGTAGCCGCAGAATCCGACGTCGCCGAATCCGGCCGTCACGTGGACGAAGAGACCGAGCCGACCGATCGAGCTGCGTCCCTCGATCATCGGCACCAGGTTGTGGGTCTCCGTCCGCTCCACCGTGCGACCGAGGTAGAGCTGATTGGGCGCGAGGACGAGTCCTTCCGGCGGAATCGTGATCCGCTCCACGCGGTTGCTCTTCCGCATGTCCAGCACCACCTCCTCGTAGACGAGCAGCTCGTCGTGGAGCGAGAGGTTGTAGCTGTTGGGATTGAGCCGGCTCTCATCGAACGGGTCGATGACGATGTTGCGGCCGAGCTGGTGCTTGATCTCGTTGCCGGACAGGATCATGAGAGGCTCCGTTGCGGTGGCAGGAGACACGGTCCGGTCGGCGGCCGACGAGCCGGGATTGTACGCGGCGACGGGGCGGTCTGCCCATGGCCCCGGTGGCACGCCTAGCTTCGGAGCCCCTTCCGCGGGCAAAGCACGGCCAGGACGCACGTGTCGCAGCGTGGGGCCCGCGCGGAGCAGACGGTGCGACCGTGTTCGATGAGGCGGTGGCTGAACGCGATCCAGTGCCTGCGGGGCAGGAGGGCCACGAGATCACGCTCCGCGCGCACGGCGTCGGTGTGACGCGTGAGGCCGAGGCGGCGTGAGAGTCGTCCGACATGGGTGTCGACGACCATGCCGGAGGCCTCGCCGAACGCCGATCCCAGCACGACGTTCGCCGTCTTGCGACCCACCCCCGGGAGTCGCACGAGATCATCGAGCGTGCGGGGCACGTCCCCACCATGGCGTTCCACGAGACCCCGGCAGCACCCGAGGATGCTCTTCGCCTTCGCCCTGAAAAAGCCGGTGCTGCGGATCACCGACTCGAGCGCGCGGGGGGGGGCCGCGGCGAGTGCCGCCGCCGTGGGCCAACGGGAGAACAGGTCGCCCGTGACCTGATTCACCCGGCGGTCGGTGCACTGCGCCGAGAGGATCGTGGCGATGAGAAGCTGGAAGGGTGTCTCGAAATCGAGCGAGCAGGTCGCCCGCGGATAGGCCCGGGCCAGTCGGCGGGCGATCGCCTCCGCCCTGGCCCGTCGGGCGGTCAGCGTTTCCCGGGAGCCGGGCGTCACCTTCGCCGCCGCCGGCCGGCTGCTACGATTCATCATCGCTCGCTCCCTTGCTGTCGTCGCGACGCCATGCCGTCGCGGCGTGCCCGGGCTTGGGCGGGCGACGGGCGAGCACAGCCGCCGCAATGTCCGCCCCACGCGGTGTTCGTGTCCCAGTTCACGTTCCAGTCCGAGTCCCAGCCAGGGTTCAAGTCGGGGTTCCAGTTCGAGTCGCAGTTCGAGTCCGAGCCAGAGCCCTCGCCCGAGTCCAGGTCAGACGACAGGTTCGAATTCATGTCCGAGCCGCATACCGACGACGCAGCCCAATACGAGCCGCTGTACCTGGCCGGCATCGAGAAGTTCAACGAATGTGATTATTACGAGAGCCACGAGCTCTGGGAGGAGCTCTGGACCGAGTATCGGGGGCCCTCCCGCAAGTTCTACCAGGGTCTCATTCAGGCGGCGGTGGCGCTCTACCACTTCGGCAACGGCAACATTCGCGGGGCCCGCAAGCTCCATCGGAGCGTGCACGGCTACCTCGAGCCCTACGCCCCCCACCACCTCGGCCTCGACGTGACGGGCTTCCTCGGGGCGTTCGACACCTGTCTGGCCGAGGTCGCCGGAAGCACCGAGGCCTTTCCCGAGATCGCGCTCGATCCGGAGCTGCTGCCGGAAATCCATCTCGACCCGCCCCCCGCCTGACGCCGATTCGCGACGGAGCTCCATCGATGTCAGACGAGCCGCTGGCCTTCTCGCCCGACCAGTTCTCCGGCCTGGCCCGCATCTTTCCGCTGCCCAACCTCGTCATGTTTCCGCACGTCATGCAGGCCTTGCACATCTTCGAGCCGCGGTATCGCGCCCTCTTCGAGGAAGCCATCGACGACGATCGTCTCATCGCGCTCGGGGTGCTCGCCGCAGGCTGGGAGGACGACTATGCGGGCCGGCCGCCGCTGCGGCCCACGGCATGCCTGTGCCGCATCGCGACCCATCAGAAAACCGACCAGGGCACCTACAACGTGCTCGTGCTCGGCGTCCGGCGGCTGCGGCTGAAGCAGGAGCTGCCGCCGCACAAGCCGTTCCGCGTGGTCGAGGCCGACCTCGTCGACGATGTCGAGCCGGGAGCCTCCCCGCCGGGCGCGGCCGCCGCGTTGCAGCAGCGACTGCTCGCCGCGTTCAAGCAGGCGATGCCACGGATCCCGAACGCCTACGAGCAGCTCGACCAGTTGCTCGGCAGCCAGATCACGCTCGGCATGCTCGCCGACATCGTCGCCTACACGATCGATCTGGGACTGGAGACGAAGGTCCAGCTCCTCGCGGAGAGCGACGTGCTGCGTCGGGCGAGGCTCTTGCTCGAGGCCATCGCCGCACGGCCGCCGTCCCGGCCCCGGCGTCCATTTCCTCCCGACTTCAGCGCGAACTGACGCAGCGCGACCATCCCGCAGGGACCGCCATCATGACCCGCCACTCCGATCCTTCCACGCCCGCCCGGAGCCATTCCGCCCCGGCGCCCCGCTGCGTCGCCGAGGACGACCACGAGCCTCCCGCGGCGTCGAGCCGCTCGTCCGGCCCCGGCCGCACGGTCGACCACGCGCGGATCGAGCGGGCCGTCCGCGAGATTCTCGCCGCGGTCGGCGAGGATCCGGAGCGGGAAGGGCTCCTCGAGACGCCCGCGCGCGTGGCCCGCATGTATGCGGAGCTGTTCGGCGGACTGCGACAGGACGCCCGCGAGCACCTGCGCACCGCGTTCCACGAGAAGTACGACGAGATCGTGCTCGTTCGTGACATCTCGTTCGTGAGCATGTGCGAGCACCATCTGCTGCCGTTCATGGGCAGGGCCCACATCGGGTATCTGCCCGACGGCAGGGTGCTCGGGCTCTCGAAGCTCGCCCGCGTCGTCGAGGCGGTCTCCCACCGCCCGCAGGTGCAGGAACGAATGACCGAACAGATCGCGGATCTCCTCGAGCGTGACCTCGGTGCGAAGGGGGTGGCCGTCGTCGTCGAGGCCGTGCACACCTGCATGACGATTCGCGGCGTGCGGAAGCCCGACAGCGTCTGCGTCACCTCGGCGATGAAGGGCATCTTCCGGGCGAACGTGTCGAGCCGCGCCGAGGTGCTCTCGCTCATCTACGGGAATCGCGGGACGTGACGGGACGACCACGTCGGGACGTGGTGGCGGGCGGAGGGAGCGGGTCGGCCGGCCGTGAGGGTCGGGTGGCATGAGCCTGCTCGTGGACTTCCTGTGCCGCTTCGCCTGGGGTATCGCCGCGGGCCTGGTGCTCACCTCCCCCCGCGTCGTTCCCGGCGGGTTCTTTCGCGTCAACCTGCTGGTGGTCCTCGGCCTGGCGACGTTCGCCGCGCTGCTTGCCCGCAACGCGCTGCCGGCGGTATCGGCGCCGGCAGCGGCCGCGGCCGCGCTCGCGTGGTGCGGCAGCATCGCGTGGTTCGCCGAGCGACGCCGCGGCGGCGTGCTCCTCTGCGTCGCCTGCGCCGTCGTGCTCGCCGGCGCGACGGTGCTCGTGACACTGACCGCGCGGTCCGGTGGCGAGGTGGCGTTCGCGGGGGCGTCCGTGCGCGACGGGCTCCCGTCCGCCGGCATCGCGCTCCTCTCCGGCCTCGTGACCGGCCTCACGGTCCATGCGATGCTCCTGGGACACTGGTATCTCAACGCGCCGGGCATGCGGATCGACGCGCTCCGCCGCGCCATCGACGTGGCGCTGGTCGCGTGGGGCGCCCGGCTCATGACCGTCGCGGTCGCCGCGGTCGGTGAAGGGGTCGTGCGCGGGGGTGACGCGACCGCCGTGGCCCTCGTGTCGCTCCGCTGGCTCACCGGCCTCGTGTCCCTGCCGATCCTCCTCGTGATGAGCCGGCGAACGCTCGCGATTCCCAATACGCAGAGCGCCACGGGTATCCTGTACGTGGCCTGCCTGGCAGCGATCCTCGGGGAACTCACCGCCCAGTTGCTCGCGGTCGGGGCTTCCGGCGGCGCGTGAAGGCCCGCGCGCCGGCATCCGACCGCACGGTCGTGGCCGCGCGGCACGGCCCCGCGCACCCAATCGTTCCGACGGGCTCACATGCAGATCACCTACGCCTGCCCCGGCTGCGACGCGACCGTGATGCTCGAGGGCGTGGAGCAGCGTGCGGCGCTCGAGTGTCCCTCGTGCCATGCGGCCATCGCGATCCCTCCCGGCGCCCTGCAGCGCGGCGGCGCGGGTCGGGGGCTGCGGCTCACCCGCTGCCTCGTCTGCCCGAGCCACGAGCTCTTCGCCCGCAAGGACTTCCCGCAGCGGCTCGGGGTGGCGATCGTGGTCGCGGGGTTCGCCGCGAGCTGCGTCACGTGGGCGTGGCAGCTGCTCGTGCCCACGTTCGCGATCCTCTTCGCGACCGCGCTCGTCGACGTGCTGCTCTACCTCTTCATGCCGGAATGTCTCACCTGCTACCGGTGCCAGTCGCGGTATCGGGGTGACGGCATCACCGAGGCCCACGGCGGGTTCGACCTCGAGACGCACGAGAAGCATCGGCAGGGCAGGGCTCGTGCCGCCGAACTCACGCGCTCGGCAGCGACTGCCACCGCGGGCCCGCCCGTCGCGGCCGCTCGCGACGGTGCTCCGCCCCCTTCCTGACGGCACGACTGAGAGCGCATGGATCACGAGCGCACGAGGATCGCCGAGGACCTGCGGGGCGTCGTCGCCGGCGACGTCCTGTGCGACGACGCCAGCCGCGCGCTGTACGCCACCGACGGCAGCCTGTTCGAGGTGCTGCCGCTCGCGATCGTGCGGCCGCGCGGCGTCGAGGACGTGGCCGCCACCGTCGTCTGGGCCGCCGGCGAGGGCATCCCGGTGCACGCCCGCGGCGCCGGGTCGGGTCTGTGCGGCAGCGCGCTCGGCGACGGGGTCGTGATCGACCTGTCGCGATCGATGCGCCGCGTCGTGGAGATCGATGCCGAGAGGGGAACCGCGCGCGTGCAGGCCGGCGTCGTCGCGGCCCAGCTCGAGCGGCACCTGTCTCGGGTGGGCAGGACCTTCGGCCCCGATCCGGCCAACCTCGCCGTGACGACCATCGGCGGCATGATCGGCCGCAACGCGTCGGGCAGCCGGTTTCCCCGGCATGGCGCGGTGCGCGGACGGATCGTCGCGCTGCAGGCCGTGCTCGCGGACGGGACGATCGCCGACCTCGTGCCCACCGCGCCCGCCGCCGACGGGGCGGCTCTCGGGCCGGCATCCGGGATCAGTCCGCGTGCCTCGTCCGACGTGGCCGCACGTCCCGCGACCCTCGCCGCGGGAGTCGACGCGATCCTCCGCGCGGACCAGGCGATCATCAGCCGCCGCCAGCCGGCCACGCGCCGGGGCCATGGCGGCTACGGACTGCACGATCTCCGCGGCGCCGCAGACGGCACGATCGACCTGCCGCGGCTGCTCTGCGGCGCCGAGGGCACGCTCGGGATCGTCACCGAGGCCACGCTGCGGACCGTCCGTGCCGATCCGGCGACGGCGGTCGGCCTCCTGCTCTTCGACTCGCTCGAGAGGGCGGCGGAGATGGCGGTGCGCGTCACGGCGCTGGGCCCGAGTGCCTGCGACCTGTTCGATCGCAGGCACCTCGCCCTCGCGCGGAGTGCGCGGCCGGCGTTCGACCTGCTCATCCCGCCGATCGCCGAGGCCGGCCTGCTCGTCGAGTTCACCGGAGAGGACGCGCGGTCGTGCAATGCGCGACTCGACGACGCGATGGCCGCGGCCCGCAAGGCGCGGCGATCCTGCATCGACATCCGGCGGGCCGAGGACGTGCACGACGCCGCCTTCTTCTGGGAGCTCTCGCGCACGGTCGTCTCGACGCTCGCCGGTGTACGGGCCGCCGTGCGTCCCGTGCCCTTCCTCGAGGACATCGTCGTGCCGCCGGCGGCCGTGCCGGACTTCCTGCGTCGGCTCCAGGAAACGCTCCGTCGATCCCAGGCCACGGCGATGATCTTCGGCCATGCCGCCCACGGCGAGTTCCACGTGCGCCCCCACGCAGACCCCCGTGATCCCGGTGAGCGGCCGCGGCTCGAGGCGCTGGCCGACGCCGTCTACGCCGAGGTGCTCGCCTGTGACGGCTCGATCGGGGCGGAGCTCGGGCTCGGCCTGTCGCGCACACCCGCGTTCGGTCGGCTCTTTCCCGACCTCGCGGCGACGTTCTCGCGCGTGAAGCGGCTCTTCGACCCCGACGGGATCCTGGCGCCCGGGCGCGTCGTCGATACCGGCGCGGCGGCCACGGCCCCGTTTCGCGCCGCGCCGCAGGCCGTCCCGGAGGCGAGCGACGCAGCCGCGCCGGAGGCGGTCGCCCGGCCCACCTCCCTGCCGGTGCTGAACTGGGAGCCCGATCGCGTGGCCGCGGAGGTGGATGCCTGCAACGGCTGCGGCGCCTGCCGCGGCGTCGTGGCGCCGCAGCGCATGTGCCCCAGGTTTCGCGAGAATCCCGCGGAGGAGGCATCGCCCCGCGCCAAGGCGAACGTCGTCGCCGCGCTCCTCGCGGGTCGGCTCGATCCACGCACGGTCGGTGGTGAGATGCTGCAGGCGATCGCCGACACCTGCTTCAACTGCCACCAGTGCCGGACGGAGTGCTCCGCGCATGTGGACATCCCGGCGCTCGTCATGGAACTCAAGGCGGCGAACGTCGCCGTGAACGGCCTGTCGTTTCGCCGCTGGCTGCTCAGTCGGATCGACGCCCTCTCCGCATGGGGCGGCGCGGTACGTCCGCTGACGAACTGGGCCCTGGGGGACCCGCGGGCGCGGTGGATTCTCGAGAAGACCATCGGGATCGCCCGCGGCCGCAAGCTGCCGCTCGTCACGGGCAACCAGTTCCTGCGCTGGGCCGCCCGCCGCGGCCTCACGCGCCCCTCGCGGCGGAGCGGTCCGCGGGTGCTCTTCTTCCTCGACACCTACGCCCGGCGGCACGACCCGCTGCTGGGTCAGGCGTTCGTCGGGCTGTTGGAGCGGCACGGCATCGGCGTGCTCGTGGATCCGCGGCAGGTGGCGGCCGGCATGCCCCTCGTGAGCGAGGGCGACCTCGACGGCGCCCGCCGCCTCGCGCGCACGAACATGCGGGTGCTGGCGGAGGCGGTGCGGCTCGGTTACCGCATCGTCTGCACCGAGCCGGCGGCGGTGACCTGCATCCGGCACGATTACCCGCTCCTCGTGGAGGACGACGGCGAGCTCGACCGCGTGATCGCCGCCACGTGCGACGCGACGAGTTTCCTGCTCGAGCTCCATCGCGAGGGGCGCCTGCGGCTCGACTTTCGTCCCGTCCCCGCGCAGGTGCTCTATCACGCCCCCTGCCACTCCCGGTCGGGGCCGCTGCCGACGCCGGGTGAGCACCTGCTGCGGCTCGTCCCGGGGCTGAACGTCGAGACGGCCGCTGCCGGGTGCTCCGGAATGGCGGGAACGTTCGGGCTCGCGCGCGAACAGTATCGCACCAGCCTGCGGGTGGGCCTGGGGCTCGTCTCCGCGATGCGGGGTGGTGTCACGGCGGGCGCTACCGAGTGCAGTGCCTGCCGGATACAAATGGAGCAGGGCACGACGAAGCCGTCCGTGCACCCCGTCAAGCTGCTCGCGAGGGCGTACGGCATGCTGCCGGGACCGGCGCCCCACGGTCTCGACGATCTCCTCACGACGACGAGTGGCCGGCTCGTGACCACGTGACGACGGGCAGGGCCGCCGCGAAACCACGGCTCCGCCTGCCGTCACCGGGAAGATGTCATCCATGCAGCACCCCTTCCCTCGCGACGGATCGCTCCGGGTCCTGCTCTTCGCCGGGCTCGTCGAGCCGGCCGGTGGCCGGACGCTCGACCTCGCCTGGTCCGGCGGCACCGTCGCGGACCTGCGCCGGGCGCTTGCCGAGGCACGTCCCGGCCTCGAGCCGCTCCTCTCCCGCAGTGCGATCGCGGTGTCCGGTGCGCTCGCAGCCGAGGAGACGCCGGTGGCCGCCGGTGCCGACGTGGCGATTCTTCCGCCGGTCAGCGGAGGCTGAATCGATGGGCCCCGAGCCGGCGTTCGCATCCCGCCCCGCTGCCATGGCGTCACCGGGCGTCGCGCTCGTGCGTCGCCCGATCGACACCGCAGGCCTGCTCCGGGCGGTCTCAAGCCCGTCCGCCGGCGGCAACGTCCTCTTCGTGGGCACGACGCGCGGCGTCACCGACGGCGTGGGGACGCGGTCCCTCGACTACGAGGCGCACGAGCCGCTCGCGACCGCCGCGCTCGAGCGCCTCGCGCGGGAGGCGATCGCGAGGTTCGGGCTCGTCGCCTGTGCCGTCGAGCATCGGCTGGGCGTGGTCGCCGTCGGCGAGTCGAGCGTGGGGATCGCGACGAGTGCCGCGCATCGGGCCGATGCCTTCGCCGCCGCGGAATGGCTCATGGCACGGATCAAGCGGGAGGTGCCGATCTGGAAGTGCGAGGAGGGTCTCGACGGGTCGCGGCGCTGGGTGCATCCCGACATCCCCGCGGCGGTCGACGGGGTGCCGCCCGTGATCGCCGGGCCGCCCGGCACGCGCGGGGCGGCACGATGAGCGCGGATGTGGTCACCGGACGCCTGATCGACCGGTTCGGTCGCCTGCACACGGACCTGCGGATCAGCGTGACGGATCGCTGCAACCTGCGCTGCACCTACTGCATGCCGGAGGAGGTGGTCTTCCGGCCGCGCGAAGAACTGCTCACCTACGAGGAGATCGCGCGGGTCGCCGCCGTCGCCTCCCGGCTGGGGGTGCGGACGATCCGCGTCACGGGAGGCGAGCCGCTCGTGCGTCGCGACCTCGCCGTGCTCGTGCGGCAGCTCGGCGGGATTCCGGGCGTCGACGAGGTCGCGCTGACCACCAACGGCATCCTCCTCGCCGACCAGGCGCACGCCTTGCGGGAGGCGGGGTTGACCCGGCTGAACGTCAGCCTCGACAGCCTGCGCGAAGAGGCGTTCGAACGCATCACCCGGCGGGCCGGTGTCGCGCGGGTGCTCGCGGGGCTCGCCGCGGCGAAGCACGCCGGATTCCGCACGATCCGCATCAACGCGGTCTCCATCCGCGGGCTCACCGAGGGGGAGATCCTCCCGCTCGCGGCGTTCTGTCGCCGCGAGGGATTTCACCTGCGCTTCATCGAGTTCATGCCGCTCGATGCCGACGGGGCCTGGGCGCGCGAGCAGGTCCTGTCGGGTGCGGAGGTGCGGGCGATCCTCGAACGGTCGCTGGGCCCGCTCCGGCGGGTCGATCAGCCGCCGTCCATCGATGCGGGACAGCCGGCGGTCGACTATGCGTGGGCCGACGGCGGGGGCCGTGTCGGGTTCATCGACCCGGTGACGCAGCCCTTCTGCGGACGGTGCGACCGGCTGCGCCTCACCGCGGACGGGCAGCTCCGCAACTGCCTCTTTTCGACGGTCGAGTGGGACGCGCGTCGCGTGCTTCGGGAGGGAGGCGACGACCAGACCCTCGCGGCGCTGCTTCGCGACTGCGTCGCCGCGAAGCGCGCGGCCCATGGCATCGACACGCCGGCGTTCGACCGCCCCGCACGGGCGATGTACCAGATCGGAGGCTAGCCGTGCCCGATGCCCCGCAGGGGCGCCGCTATCTCGACAACGCGGCGACGACCTGGCCCAAACCGGACGACGTGATCACGGCGTGGCTGCACGCCGCGCGCGACATCGGCGCGACGGCGGGCCGTGCGTCCTATGCCGACGCGCTCGCGGCCGACACGATCCGTGACGACGCCCGCCGTGCGGCCGCGCGGATGCTCGGCGGCGTGGACCCGCGTCGCGTCGCGTTTCCGGCGGGGGGCACGCTCGCGCTCAACATCGCCCTGCACGGCCTGCTGCGGCCGGGGGATCACGTCATCGCCACCGCAGCGGATCACAACGCGGTGCTGCGGCCGCTGGACGCGCTGCGAACGGCCGGCGCGATCGAGCTCTCGATCGTGCCGTGCGATGCCCGCGGACACGTGGATCCGGCCGCGATCGCCGCCGTCTGGCGGCCGACGACGCGGCTGGTCACCTGCACGCATGCGTCGAACGTGACGGGAGCCGTGCAGGACACCGCGGCCATCGCCGGGATCGTGCACGATCGGGGCGGCCTCTTTCTGCTCGACGCCGCGCAGTCCCTCGGGCAGGTGCCGTGCACCGTGCCGGGATGGGGTGCCGACGCGGTGGCGGCGCCGTGCCACAAATGGCTGCTCGGGGTCGGTGGGACGGGCCTCCTCTGGGTGCGCGAGGGTCTGGAGGTGACCCCGCTGGTCCGTGGTGGCACGGGATCGTCGAGTGAATCGCTCCGCATGCCGGATGCCTTCACCGAGCGGATGGAGGCGGGCACGCCCGACGTGCCCGCGCTCAACGCATTCGTGGCGGCGATCACCTGGATCGAGGCGCGATCGGTCGCCGTCGTCGGCGACGGTTGTCGCATGCTCGCCACCGCGGCCGCCTCACGGCTCGCCGAGGTGCGCGGCGTACGGGTGCTTGCGAGTGGCGGAGCACCGATCGTCAGCATCACGGTCGAGGGCTACGAGCCGGCCGACGTCGCGGTCGTGCTCGAGCAGGCCGCGGGCGTGCAGGTGCGTTCAGGTCTGCACTGCGCGGCGCTCGTGCACGGGCATCTCGGCACGGCGGGATCGGGCACGGTGCGCGCGAGTTTCGGTCCGTTCAACACGCCCGCCGACGTGGACGCGCTCGTGACGACCGTGGAGCGCATCGCGGTCGCGTGACGCGGCGCCGGCGCCGCGTCCGCCGGAGATTGCGTCCCTCGATCGGGGTGAGTACGCTTGGCTGAAGGGATGGATTCCGGAGCGGGTGGGAACGTCGTCATCCGTTTCGGCTTCGGGCACATTTCGCTGGAACCACAGGCGAGGGGGCGTCATGGCCGTGCGCGCGATCCTTCATGGCCGGCAGCCGTCGACCGACGTCCCGGCACCATGGGCGGCGGACGCGTCGCCTGACGGGGCACGCCCGTACGGCGACCTGGCGAACGCGACACACGGGACGGGATGCCGCGGGCTCGTTCGGCGGGCGCGCGCGTTCACGCTCGTCGAGCTCCTCGTGGTGATCGCCATCATCGCCGTGCTCATCGGTCTCCTGCTGCCGGCCGTACAGTCGGCCCGCGAGGCGGCACGGCGCACCTCGTGCTCGGGCAACATGCGGCAGGTCGGGCTGGCATGCCTCCAGTTCCATGAATCCCGGGGCTTCCTGCCGCCGGCACGGCTCGCGGACCAGCACGTGTCGTGGGCGGTGTTGATCCTGCCGTTTCTGGAGCAGCAGGCGGGGTATGACCTGTGGGATCTGCCGGCCCAGTACTACGCGCAGGCTGCCGAGGCGCGGGCGGTCCAGGTGCCCTCCTTCTTCTGCCCGAGTCGGCGGGGGCCCGGCAGGCTGAGCACCCAGGGTGACGGGAGTGCGCCCGGGGCCCTGGGCGACTTCGCCGCGACGTGTGGCAACCTCGTGCGGTACACCGGCGCGAGCCCCGATTGGCAGGATTCGGTCAACGCCAACGGCGCCATCATCACGGCGCGGTCGTCGGTCGCGGGAGGGCGTGTCGCGTCGTACCGAGGGATCGTCAGCGTCGCGGCGATCACCGATGGCACGAACAGCACGACGATGCTCGGGGAGAAGTACGTCCGGCGCACGCAGCACGGCATCGGTGTGCCGGGTGAGGCCAACTCGTCGGGTGACGGCTCGATCTACAACGGGGACCACGAGTGGTGGTACAGCAGGGTCGCCGGCGCGGGCGTGCCCCTGTGCGACGGCCCCGATGACACGAGCCTGTATCACGCGACGCGATTCGGCAGTGAGCACCCGGGCATCTGTCAGTTCGTGTTCTGCGACGGCAGCGTGCGTTCGCTGGCGAACTCGACCGCGACGACGGTGCTCGCGGCGCTCACCCAGCGCAACGACGGACAGGTCATTCCGCCCCAGTGAGTCGCGGGCGATCGCACGGCACCCGGTCGGGCTCAGGTGCGTGCCCCGGGCGCCACTTCCTGCTCCTGCCTGTGGCGACCCGACGCGTCAGCCGTCGGCTCGGACGGTCCGCACTCACGGCTTCAGGTCGAAGGTGAATGCATTCGGCCCCGGGGCCGTCACCTCCGCCGTCAGTCCCGACTGCTGGTAGTCGGCATAGCGAATCGGCACGGGCAGGATCTCCGTCGCGTCGCCACTCGCGGCCGGCGGTGGAATGACGACGACGCGGTGCGTGCCCGCCACCGCGCCCGGGAGCGCGGCCCCTGCGAATCGGGTCTGCAGCGTGAATGCGCCGTCCGCATCGGTCAGGCCGTTGGCCGAGAGGCCCTTGGTGGGCTCGACGTCGGAGGAAAACTCGACCATGAATCCGGCTGCCGGCCGTCCCTGGAAGAGGATGCGTCCTGCAGTCGGATGGACGGCAGGTGGACGTGGACCGCATCCCCACATGGGAACGCACAGACAAGCGATGACGCAACGACAGGCGAGTCTTCGCCCCGTGGGTGTGGTCGTGAACCGCATGACGATGATTCCGGACGCCTCGTTCGCCGTTCGAACACTCGATGGTTGTACCACGCACGCGATGGCCACCGCACCGCGAGCTTCGACGCGACCCCGTGCCGAGCACGCTTCTCGCTCGTGACGTTCGCGCCCGTCCGGGTGCCGCGCCGCTATGCTGTGGCGGTCGAGGACGAATGCCTCCGAGGAGTCGATGCCGATGGCCGGAATCCCGAAGGATGCGTGGTACGGCGCCGGACTGCGTTTCCAGTGCACGCAGTGTGGCGATTGCTGTTCCGGGGCCGAGGGCTACGTCTGGGTGAACCAGGCCGAGATCGACGCGCTGGCGGCCGTGAAGGGGATGACGCCCGCCGCTTTCGAGGCGGCGTTCGTGAAGCGCGTCGGCGTGCGCCGTTCGCTCGTGGAGCGTCCGGGTGGCGACTGCGTGCTCCTCGACGAGACGACCCGTCGCTGCACGGCCTACGAGGCGCGTCCAAGACAGTGTCGCACGTGGCCGTTCTGGGACTCGAACCTGCGTTCGCCCGAGGCATGGGCCGAGGCGGCCGAGTCGTGCCCGGGGTGCAACATGGGTGACATTGTGCCGATCGAGCGAATCGTCGAGCAGGCGGCGCGAATCCGGATCTAGGTCGCCAGTGACGCACCGGCTCGGGGGGCGGCCAAAGTCTCGTCGCTCGTGTGGCGTACGCCTCCAGGCGTGCGAAAGGTCCCACTCGCGCGCATCCGGCTTTGCTGGCGCACCGGCTCAGGGGGCGGCAAAAGTCTCCTCGCTCCGGCCGCGGCGGCCGCTCGCTCGGGAAGCGTTCGCCGACCCCCTTCGCCTCGTCTTCTCGTGAGGCGGCGCACCGGCTCGGGGGCGGCAAAAGTCTCGTCGCTCGTGTGGCGTACGCCTCCAGGCGTGCGAAAGGTCCCACTCGCGCGCATCCGGCTTTGCTGGCGCACCGGCTCAGGGGGCGGCAAAAGTCTCCTCGCTCCGGCCGCGGCGGCCGCTCGCTCGGGAAGCGTTCGCCGACCCCCTTCGCCTCGTCTTCTCGTGAGGCGGCGCACCGGCTCGGGGGCGGCAAAAGTCTCGTCGCGTGGGCCGCGGCGGCCCAATGCTCCTCGAGCGTTCGCCGACCCCCTTCGCCTCGGCGACGAGAGCCGCGACCCGGAGGCGATTTCGCCCGTGAACGGGGGCGCCTTGAACGGCGGCGTCAGAGGATGCCGCCGTGGGTCCGCCACGGTGTCATGTGGGACGGCTGATCGAGGAACCAGATCCGCTCCCACTCGTCGGTGATCGCCCGCAGATCCTCGGACGTGTAGATCAACTCCTGCGCACGGCGGATGGGATCGCCGGAGTAGATCGGAATGAGGCATCCCGTGCTCGTCGCCAGGAGCGCGGCCGCACCCAAGAACCAGACGGCCTTCGTCATCGCTCGGTCCTCCTGACCCGACTGGCACCCGCCTCGGCATCCGTGCGCCCGGAGCGGGAACGATGCGGGAGATACCCGATCGGCCCGTTGCGTGCGAGAGCGGACGCTCCGTGGGTGGTGGTGGTCGATCTGCGACGGGCCTGCGGGTTCCGTCCCCGCCATTCCGTCGCAGCCTGTTCGTTCGATCGTATCCCTGCTTGTCCTGCCCGGCCCGTCCTGCCTAGGTTGACTCGTCGCCGGCCTCCGGCGGATCCGAGTCGGCGGCGGCGTCCGTGCCGTCCCAGACGACCTCCCTGACGCGGGCCTCCATTTCCTTGCCGGGCTTGAACGTGACGACGTGCTTGGCCCGCACCGGCACCTGCTCTCCCGTCCGGGGATTGCGGGCCATGCGGGCCTCGCGCTTCTTGATCTGGAAGACGCCGAAATTTCTCAATTCCACCCGCTTTTCCCGCACGAGCGCCTCGATCAAGGCGTCGAACGTCAGCTGAACGAACTCCCGGGTCCGCAGCTGCGGAAGGTCGAGCTTCTCCGCGATCGTCCTCACGATGTCCTTCTTGGTCACGGTTGCGACGCTCCGACCGCCATGGGTGGAGGACGTGCTGGACGGCACCCATCCACGCAGGCTGAAAAACGGCGCAAGGCTAGGGGGGGCAATCATGAGTGTCAACAAATCGCCTGGAGGGGTTCCGACGTGCCGGTCCGACCCTGTCAAACGGTATCGGCGGCCCATCCGGCAAACTTGACGGAATCGCGGCGATCGGCACGATCGTGACCGGGCCGGCTCGTTCCGGCACCCGTTGGGCCGCCAATCAGCCACTACACTGCGGGCATCGACGTCCCCGAGCCGCCGCCCCGATGCCCCATCCTGCGACGCCAGCCCCTCCCACGCCCGACCTCTCCGTGTCGTTGGGCCGGCTCCGCCTCCCGAATCCGCTGCTGGTCGCGTCGGGCACGTTCGGCTACGGCCGCGAGATGGCGGGCTTCGTCGACTGCGCCCGGCTCGGAGGCGTCCTGCCCAAGACGATCACGCTCCGGCCTCGCGCGGGCAACGCGCCATGGCGCACGATCGAGACCGCGGCGGGGCTGCTCAACTCCATCGGCCTCGACAACGACGGCATCGACGCCTTTCTCGTCGGCCAGCTGCCGTGGCTCGTCCGCTGCGGAGCCCCGGTGATCGTCAGCATCGCGGGCAGTTCGGCCGCCGACTTCGTCGCCCTCGCCGCGCGACTCGATGCGGTGCCCGGCATCGCCGCGATCGAGCTGAACATCTCGTGTCCGAACGTGAGCCACGGTGTCGATCTGGGCACCGATCCCGCGGCCTGTCGCGAGGTCGTCGCGGGCGTCCGCGGGGCGACCGGGCTGCCGATCCTCGCGAAGCTCACGCCGAATGTCACCGACATCGTCGCGATCGCGGGTGCGGCCCGCGACGGGGGGGCCGATGCGGTCACGCTCATCAACACCTGCCAGGGCATGGCCGTGGATTGGCGGCGGCGGCGCCCGCTGCTCGGCAACGTCGTCGGCGGCCTGAGCGGTCCCGCCATCAAGCCGATCGCGCTGCGGTGCGTCCACCAGGTGCGCACGGCCGTCGACATTCCGATCGTGGGCGTGGGCGGCATCATGACGATCGACGACTGCATGGAGTTCTTCGTCACCGGCGCGTCGGCCGTGCAGGTGGGCACCGCGAATTTTGCCGAACCCGTCGCCTCGATCCGCCTGCTCGACGCCCTGCCCGGCGCGCTCGCCGAGGCGGGCGTCACGCGGTTGGCCGACCTCGTCGGCACGCTCGGGCTGCCGACGCGGCCGCCGTGCGGGCCGTCGTCCGACCCGCCGGCGGCACTGGCCGTCGGCGGCGGGAGTCGCGCCGATGCCAGCTGACCGCGCCTCAGGGGCCGCCCCGGCGCCCGCCGCACCGAAGTCACGGGCGCTCTCGGGCATCCAGCCCACGGGACGCTTCCACTGGGGCAACTATTTCGGGGCGATCCGGCAGTACATCGAGCTCCAGCCCCCCGCGGACGGCGCGTCCCTCGGCGCGGCCGCGGAGGCCTACTACTTCATCGCCGACCTCCACGCGCTGACGACGGTGCGTGATCCTGCCCGACTGCGTGATCTCGTGCGCGCCGCGGCGATCGACCTGGTCGCCCTCGGCCTCGACCCCGAGCGCGCCGTGCTCTTCGTCCAGTCGGATGTCCCCGAGGTGTGCGAGCTCACCTGGCTCCTCATGACCGTCGCGCCGATGGGCCTGCTCGAGCGGTGCCACGCCTTCAAGGACAAGAAGGCCCGCGGCCTGCCGGCCGACGCGGGCCTCTTCACCTACCCCGTGCTCATGAGCGCCGACATCCTCGCGTACGACGCGACCGTCGTGCCTGTCGGCGAGGACCAGGTGCAGCACATCGAGGTCTGCCGCGACCTCGCCGGCGCGTTCAACCACCTCTACGGCCCCGTGTTCACGCTGCCGGTGCCGCGGCTCGTCGAGGGCGGGGCGAAGGTGCCGGGGACCGACGGACTGAAGATGAGCAAGAGCTACGACAACACGCTCGACGTCTTCGAGGATCCGGCGGCCCAGAAGAAGAAGATCATGCGGATCACGACCGACTCGAGGCCGATGGAGGCACCGAAGGATCCTGAGACCGACCACCTGTTCGCCCTCTACGCGCTCGTGGCTCCGGAGGAGGATCGCCTGCGCATGGCCGAGACCTACCGCCGGGGAGGCTTCGGCTACGGCGAGGTGAAGAAGGCGCTGGTCGCCGCGGCGGCGGAGCACTTCGCCGAGGCGCGGGCGCGGCGGGCGGCGCTCGAGGCGGATGCGGAGAGGATCGAGGCGATTCTTGCCGCCGGGGCCACCCGCGCGCGGGCGAGGGCACGGGACGTGCTCGATCGGGCACGCCGGGCCTGCGGCATCGACCGCTCTCCGCACAGGCCGCCGCCGGGACGCACGTCATGAGCGTGCTCGGCATCGGCACCGACATCACCGAGTGTCTCCGCATCGCGCAGATGATCGAGCGGCACGGGGAGCTCTTCGTGGGCCGTGTCTACACGCCGGCGGAGATCGACTATTGCCGTGCTCGACGCATGGCGACGCAGCACTTCGCGGGCCGCTGGGCGGCGAAGGAGGCCGTGCTCAAGGCCCTCGGCACCGGCTGGCGGCGCGGCATCAGCTGGCGCGACGTCGAGGTGAGGAACGGACCGGGGGGGAGGCCCCACGTGGTGATTCGGGGCGGGGCCCGGGACGTGGCCGAGCGGCTCGGCATCCGCTGCGTGCTCGTCAGCATCTCGCACTGCCGCAGCCACGCCACGGCCTATGCGGTGGCGCTCGACGAGATTCCGCCCACCGCCGCCGGCGACACTCCGTAGACGACGTGTCGCGCCGGCTCGGGGGCGGCAACTGAATTTTGTCCGCCGCTCCAACGGCGGATTGGCTCCTCGCCGCGGCCGGGGCGGCCGCACGCTCGTCGAGCGTTCGCCGACCCCCTTCGCCTTCCCCGTGCACCCTGCCGGCGCGTCGCTCCCGCCCGCGTGTTTCAGTCACTGTGGCGCACGCCTCCAGGCGTGCGTATGGACGTCGCGGCACTCACGCGACTCCGTCGCCGGTGATTGTGCCCGTCCCTGCTCGCTTGCCTCTGGAGTGCGTCCGTCGCGTGTGTCGCGCCGGCTCGGGGGCGGCAACTGAATTTTGTCCGCCGCTCCAACGGCGGATTGGCTCCTCGCCGCGGCCGGGGCGGCCGCACGCTCGTCGAGCGTTCGCCGACCCCCTTCGCCTTCCCCGTTCACCCTGCCGGCGCGTCGCTCCCGCAAACACGATCTGCTCGAGGCGTGAGCCCGACCGCCCGAGGACCGCCGCTGCGGGAAGGGAGAGGTCGCTCAGGGGAAGGGCTGAAGCTCTGCGACGCCACCCTCGATCGTGAGGCTCGCGACGGGTGTGCCCTCGGGCACGGGGGTCGCGCCGTCGCGACGGGTCAGCGCGAGCGTCCGCTGGCCGCCGAGGTGCTCCGCGAGCCGCCTTTCGAGAGCCTTCTGGTCCGGCTCAGGCAGCTTCGAGAACGTCTCCCGGCCACGGCACTTCGGGAAGGCGCTGCAGCCGAGCCACGGACCGCGCTTGCCGTCACGCAGGTTCAGGTGCGCCCCGCACTTCGTGCAGACGAGGTCGGTCACGAGCGGCGGAGGCGACGGGAACTTCACGGCTCCCTTGCGGTCGATGTTGAGAATGAAGGGAGGCGGTTCGTCGGGAGCGTCCTTCCCCTTCTGCTTGACGGGTCGCGGCCGGTCCTCGACGAGAAAGTCTCCGAAGCGGCCCGTGCGCTTCACCATCGGCACGCCGCCGGGCGAGAGGAGGTCGATCTGCTCCGGCAGGAGTGGCCGGCCGCTGCGGTCGACGGGCATCGCGAAGGAGCAGGCGGGCACCTCCTTGGGCTTCGCCGTCCGGCGACGGCTCCCCTTCGCGGGCGGCGGCGGTGCCACCGTGACCTTCTCGTTGTAGCCGCTGCAGGAGAGGAACCTTCCCTTCTTGCCGAGCCGGTATTCCAGCTGGCGGCCGCACTCGGGACAGGCGTAGGGGGCGGGGTCGGCCTTCGCCTTCTCGTGCTGCTCCTGGAGGGCCGTCTCGAGCTTCGGGGAGAGCTCGTCGTGAAACTCGTGGAGCATGTCGGTCCACGGCTTGGTGCCCTGGGCCACCTGGTCGAGCTCGCGCTCGATCTCGCGGGTGTAGCCGATCTCGATGAACTGGTCGCGGAAGCCGCGCTTGAGGAAGCCGGTCACCGCCTCGCCGAGCGCGGTTGCGTGGAAGCGGCGCTCGTGCTGCTCGACGTAGCCGCGGTTCTCGATGACATTGATGATGCTCGCGTACGTGGAGGGACGGCCGATCCCCTCCTCTTCGAGCTTCTTCACCAGGCTGGCCTCGGTGTAGCGGGGAGGGGGTGCCTGGAACTTCTGCCGCGGTTCGATGTCGAGCGGGGCGAGGCTGGCGCCCTTGTCGAAGCTCGGCAGCACCTGCTCGCCGTCGTCGCGAGGCACGCCGCTGATGCGGTAGAAGCCGTCGAACCGCAGCACGCGCCCGGTCGCCTTGAACACGGCCCCGGTGTCGCGGTCGCTGCGTCGCATGCGCACGGCGGTCGAATCCCACTGCGCGTCGGTGGTCTGGCAGGCGAGAAATCCCTGCCAGATGAGCCGGTAGAGCTTCAGCTGCTCGTCGGTGAGAGCCCCGGCGATCCGGTCCGGCTCGCGGAAGGCGTCGGTCGGCCGGATCGCCTCGTGCGCCTCCTGGGCACTTTCGTTGCTGCTCGTGTAGACCCGCGGCGCATCGGGCAGGTAGGCGTCACCGAGCCTTTCCTGGAGATACCGCCGCGCCATGCCGATCGCCTCGCCCGAGAGGTTCGTCGAGTCGGTCCGCATGTAGGTGATGAGGCCCACGCGCCCCTCCTCGGGGAGGTCGATGCCCTCGTAGAGCTGCTGGGCGATCCGCATGGTACGGTCGGTCGACATCCCCAGGCGGCTGCTCGCGGCCTGCTGCAGCGTGCTCGTGATGAAGGGCGGATAGGGCCGCGAGCGGGTGCGGGTGACGTCGATGCTCTCGACGGTGTAGCGGGCCGCGGGATCGGGTCGGCCGACGAGCCGCACGACCGTGCGGCCCCGGCCCCGGCCGTCCGGGTTGGTCGTGCGCTCGATCGCGATATCCAGCAGTCCGGCCGCCTCGGCCGCCGAGTGGGCGTCGCCCGCGAGGTCGACGGTGGACGTGTTTTCCGCCTCGATGCGCAGCGGCTTCCCGCCACACTCCACCATCTCGCAGAGCAGTGCCCGCCGGTCGGCGAGCCATGCCATCCGGTCCCGCACGAGCGGCGGTCGGCCGCGTTCGTCCCGGGCGTCCATGAACGTGCGCCAGGCCGAGTGCAGGGCGGCGGCGGCGGCGACGTCGAACGTCATGAGTGCCGAGACCTCCCACGACTCTGCCGGCAGGAAGGCGCGGATCTCCTCCTCGCGGTCCACGACGATCCGCGTCGCCACGCTCTGCACGCGGCCGGCACTCAGCCCTCCGGCGACCTTCTTCCAGAGGATTGGCGAGACCTGGTAGCCGACGATCCGGTCCACGATGCGCCGTGCCTGCTGCGCCTCGACCCGCGGCATGTTGATCGCCCGGGGGGTCTGGAAGGCCCGCTGCACCTCGGACTTCGTGATCGCGTCGAACGTCACGCGTTTGGCCCGGCCGGGATCGACGCCGAGCACCTGCGTCAGGTGCCAGGCGATGGCCTCCCCCTCGCGGTCGAGGTCGGTGGCGAACCAGACGTCGCTCGCTCCCTTGGCGAGCTTCCGCAGTTCGGTCACCGTCTTCACCTTGTCGCGGTCGATCTCGTAGGTCGGCGCGAAGTCATGCTCGAGATCGACGCCGGGCACGGGCTGCCGCGAGCCCTTCGGGGCACGGCTCGGCAGGTCGCGGATGTGGCCGATCGACGCCTTCACCACGAAGCCCTTGCCGAGGTACTTCTCGATGGTCTTCGCCTTGGCGGGACTCTCGACGATGACCAGTTCGTAGCCCCCGTTCGGGGCACGTGCCGGGGCGGAGCGTCGGGCGCCGGGCTCCCGGACAGGCGCCGCGACACGTCGTGCGCGCTTCGCGGCGGCTCGTTTGGCGGGCTTCTTCGCCATGGTCGGGGGCATCCGGGTGGGTCGGCACTGCTGCGGGCATGCCGAGCGTGGTGACGGGAACGGCAGGGGCGGGCGGGTGGATCGCGTCGACGTCGTGCCACGGGCCGACGAGGCTCGGGGATTGGCGCCACCCGGGTCACGGCCCACAATCTGCGGACCTTCTCGGGAAGGACAGCGTTACCCTCCCACTTCCCGGCTTGTCAAGCCTCGGCGATCGCTTCGTCGGGCCGTAACCCCAGGGCGGAGCCATGGCCGGTTCGTTCGACATCTTTCGGAAATACCAGCGTTCGCTGCTCGTTTTCGTGGCGATCCTGGCGATGCTCGCCTTTTTCGTGCTGCCCCCGTTCCTGCAGATGGGGACCGGGATGGCGGGCACCGACCCGGTCGTCGCGACCTGGAGCGGGGGCGAGCTCCGCGAGAGCGGGATCGCGCGCGCGACGGCGATGCGCTCCGTGCTCAATCAGTTCCTGCTCGACGCCGTGGCCGCGGCCGGCCGCGATCCGGGGCGCACGCGACTCCTGCCCGACGAGGAGGAGGACGTCGTCCGCACGATGCTGCTGGCGGAGGAGGCGCGGGCGAACGGACTCGTCGTGAGCAATACCGCGATCAACGAATTCCTCGCGCAGTGGACCAACGACATGGTGGGGCCCGCGCAGTTCGAGGAGATCATCGCACGCAGGCGGTCGGGGCCGTTTCCCGTGTCGCCGGGCGACGTGTTCGACGCCCTGCGCACCGTGCTGCTGGCGAACCGGATGGAGCGGCTGTTCCTCACCGGCTTCGCCGGCGATCCGCCCGGGCAGCGATGGGATTACTTCAGGCGGCTGGAGCAGGCGGCCAACGTGGAGGTCGTTCCGGTCGTGGTGGAGCGATTCGCAGACCAGGTGGCGGCGCCGAGCCGACCGGCGCTCGAGGCCTTCTTCGCCCGCCACCAGGACTCGCTTCCCGAGGCGCGCAGCCCCGATCCGGGGTTCAAGGAGCCCCATCGTGTGTCGTTCGAATACCTCGTAGCCAGCCGTGCCGCGCTCGAGCAGCAGTCGCTCGAGAAGGTCACCGACGAGCAGGTGAAGGAGTTCTACGAGGCCAACAAGGAGCGGCTCTACAAGGCGCGTCCGCCCGACGCACAAAATCCCGACGCGGAGAAGGCCGATCCGTCCGCCGACGCAAAGTCGCCCGAGACCGCAAAACCCGAATCGGCCCCGTCCGATCCCAAGCCTGAGGATCCCAAGCCTGAGGATGATCTCGATCCCGAGGCGTTCGAGGCCGTGGACGACGAGGACACGGGAGCCGCGGTCGATGCACCGTCCAGTACGGCCACAAACTCCGAGCCCCAGGCCGAGGATCAAGGTGATTCCAAACCCGCTGACGCACCAGCGGCGAAGCCAGAAGAGAAGCCGGGCACTACTCCGGACTCCAAGTCCGAGTCGAAGCCTGAAGCCCAGCCTGAAGACAAGCCTGCGGACAAGCCTGCGGACAAGCCTGCGGACAAGCCTGACGCGAAACCTGCGGACAAGCCGGAGCAGCCGGCGTTCGAACCGCTGGAGAAGGTGGCCGACGAGATTCGGCGGCGGCTCGCCGGTGAGGATGTGACGAAGCGCACTGAAGCGACGTTCGCCACGGTGACGGCTGAAGTTTCGCGCTATGCGGAGGATCGTGCACTCTGGCAGGCGAGGGTGATCCCGGGAGCGACGCCCCCTCCCGCGCCGAACGTCGATACGCTCGCGGAGAAATACGGACTCACGGGTGGTCGATCGCGGCGGGTCGACCGGACCGGTGCCATCGCATCCGGAGAGATCGCATCGAGCTTCGAACTCGTGCCCGACCCGGCGAGCCCGATGGGATTTCGGCAGGTGAACTGGGTCGACCAGATGTTCTTCCCCGGCATGCCGCTGCTGCGACCGGTCGGTTCTCGGGGCATCTCCGGCGACCGGTATCTCGCCTGGAAGACGGAGGACCAGCCCGCGTTCGTGCCATCCTTCGACGTCAAGCGCGAGGAGGTCGAACGGGCGTGGCGCATCGTCGAGGCCCGACCACGCGCGCGGAAGGCGGCCGAAGCCATCGTCGGGGCGGCAGGCAGTGGCACGCTCGCCGAGGCGGCCGCAGCAGCGCCCGAGCCGCGGTTCGAGGCGGTGTCCGTCGGGCCATTCACGTGGCTCGAGCGCGGCGGACAGCCGTTCGGTTCGCCTCCGACGCCCTCGCAACCGGAGGCCCTGTCGATGCCGGGCGACGAGTTCATGAAGGCGGTGTTTTCACTCGAGCCCGGCGGCACGGCGGTCGCATTCAACGAGCCGCGCACCGTGTGCTACGCCATCAGACTCGTCTCGTTCGAGCCGGACGAGTCGGTTCTGCGAGAGCGATTTCTCGACTCCCGCGCCGACCAGCGCCGTCTCGCGCCGATTGCCCAGCAGGAGGAGGTGCGTGCCGTCGATGCCTGGATCAAGGACATCGAGAAACGCTACGCCCTGACGTGGAAGCGCCCGCCGAGAGAGCGTTGACGCGGCCCGCATCGAGGACGAGGCGAAGGGGGGTCGGCGAACGCTTCCCGAGCGAACGGCCGCCGCGGCCGGAGCGAGGAGACTTTTGCCGCCCGCCGAGCCGGTGCTCCGCCTGGAGAGAAGACGAGGCGAAGGCGGGTCGGCGAACGCTTCCCGAGCGAGCGGCCGCCGCGGCCGGAGCGAGGAGACTTTTGCCGCCCGCCGAGCCGGTGCCTCACCGCCGAACGTCACCTATGCCTGGATCGTCGTGCGGGCTGTCGGAAGCGTTGACGCGGCCCGCATCGAGGACGAGGCGAAGGGGGGTCGGCGAACGCTTCCCGAGCGAACGGCCGCCGCGGCCGGAGCGAGGAGACTTTTGCCGCCCGCCGAGCCGGTGCCTCACCGCCGAACGCTGACGATTCAGGGCTTTCCCGTCACACGAGGTTTCAGAATGATCGTCGCGAGGGGCGGCACGACCAGTGACAGGGACTGGTCGCGGCCATGATGCGGCCTGGGCTCGCTCTGCAGGATCCCGGCGTTGCCGACGTTGCTGCCGCCGTAGATCGCCGCGTCGCTGTTGAAGACCTCGTCGTACGTGCCGGCGCGTGGCACGCCGACCCGGTAGCCGGTGCGCGGCACCGGCGTGAAGTTCGAGCAGATGATCAGGAAGTCCTCGGGGTCGCTCGCGCGACGGGCGAAGGCGAGGATGCTGTTCTGCCAGTCGTGGCAGTCGATCCACTCGAAGCCGCAGCCTTCGAAGTCGCGTTCATGGAGTGATCGCTCCCGCCGCAGCAGGGCGTTGAGATCGGCCACCGCCCGCGACAGGCCGCGATGACCGTCCCACTCGAGGAGGTGCCATTGGAGGCTGGAATCGAAATTCCACTCCTGCCACTGCCCGAACTCGCATCCCATGAAGAGCAGCTTCTTCCCAGGATGGCACCACATGGAGGCGTAGAGCAGCCTCAGGTTGGCGAATTTCTGCCAGGGGTCGCCGGGCATCTGGGCGAGGAGCGCCCCCTTGCCGTGCACGACCTCGTCGTGGGAGAGCGGCAGGACGAAGTTTTCATGGAACGCGTAGATGAGGCTGAAGGTGAGCTCGTCGTGGTGGTACTTGCGGTGGACCGGATCGTGCCGCATGTAGCGCAGCGTGTCGTTCATCCAGCCCATGTTCCACTTCAGGCTGAAGCCGAGGCCGCCCGTGTAGGTCGGGCGTGAGACACCCGGCCACGCCGTCGACTCCTCGGCGATCGTCAGCGTGCCGGGGAAGTGGTGATGCACCTGGATGTTGAACTGCTTGAGAAACTCGATCGCCTCGAGGTTTTCCCGGCCGCCGAAACAGTTGGGCAGCCACTCGCCGTCCTTCCGGCTGTAGTCGAGGTAGAGCATCGAGGCGACCGCATCGACCCGCAGTCCGTCCACGTGGTAGCGGTCGAGCCAGAAGAGGGCCGACGAGACGAGGTAGTTGGCGACCTCGTTGCGTCCGTAGTTGAAGATCAGCGTGCCCCAGTCGGGATGCTCGCCCTTGCGGGGGTCCTCGTGCTCGTAGAGCGCCGTGCCGTCGAAGCGTCGCAGGCCGTGACCGTCGCGGGGGAAGTGGGCGGGCACCCAGTCGATGAGCACCCCGACGCCCGCCCGGTGCAGGGCGTCGATGAGCGACATGAGGGCCTGGGGCGGTCCGAACCGGGAGGTGGCCGCGTAGAGGCCGATCGTCTGATAGCCCCAACTCGCGGAGAGCGGATGCTCGGTGGGGGGCAGGAACTCGACGTGCGTGAACCCCATCTCGACGACGTAGGGGACGAGCTCGCGCTCGAGGTCGGAATAGCCGAGCCACCGGTGCGGATCGTCGCCGGGGCGCCGCCAGCTGCCCAGATGCACCTCATACACCGATATCGGGGCGTCCAGACCGTGCCGGGCGGCACGACGCTCCATCCAGGCGCCGTCCTGCCAGTGGTATGCGGAGAGGTCGGTGACCACCGATGCGGTGCGGGGGGGCACCTCCGCGGCGAAGCCGCACGGATCGGAGCGGTCGCTGAACGTGCCGTGGTGGTGGATGCGAAACTTGTAGAGGGTTCCCGTGCCGATCCGGGGCACGAAACACCGCCAGAAGCCGGAGGATCCGGACCGCTCCATGCGGTGTCGGTCGCCATCCCAGCCATTGAAATCGCCGACGACGCTCACCCAGTCGGCGTTCGGCGCCCAGACGGCGAAGTGCACCCCCGGCTCCCCGTCCACCGTGTGCAGCTGCGCGCCGAGCTTCTCGTAGCTCTTCCAGTGCCGGCCTTCGCCGAGGAGGTGGAGGTCGAAGTCGGTGAGCATGGAGGCGTCGATGTGGAAGCGGCCCGGAGTCGCGGGTGCCCAATCGTGCCAGATGGGCACGAATCGTGCGACCCGCGACCCCGAAACCACTGCAACGACGCGTGGATGGATCCGGCACCCCGCCGGATCCACCCTCGGCCGGCACCGTCAGGCCACCAGCTTCATCTCCGGCACCTCGCCCGTGATGCCGATCACGAACTCCTCGAAGATCTTGGCATCGAGTGCCGAGGCGGTCTCCGCCTCCGGGTGGAACTGCACGCCGATCGCCGTCCACTCCTCGACGATGCTCTCGATCGCCTCGACGACGCCGTCGGGCGCCCGGGCGGTGACACGGAAGCTCGCCGCCACGTCGTCGATCGCCATGTGGTGCATGCTGTTGACGCGAATCTCGCCGTCCCCATACACCCGCTCCATCACGCTGCCGCGTTCGACGAGCAGCGCGTGGCGGTGGGCCAGATCGGTCGGATCCTTGTGGGGAATCGCCCGCGGCAGATCCTCGGGCAGGTGGAGGAAGAGCGTTCCCCCCTCGGTGATGTTCAGCAGCTGCATGCCACTGCCGATCGCGAGCACGGGCATGTGCCGGGCACAGACGTGCTTGGCGAGCAGGCGGTCGAAGTCCTCCCGCCGCGGGTCCATCGGCCGCACCGACGGGTGCGGCATGTAGCCGTCACGACGGGGATCGAGGTCGGATCCACCGACCATCACGACCCCGTCGAGCACGTCGAGAAGCCGGACGAGGTCGTCCTCGTCGGCCAGTGGGGGGAGGATCACGGGGATGCCACCCGACGCGGCGATGCCGTCGAAATAGCCGGCCGCGACGAACGACAGCGCGGCATGCTCCTTGCGACTGGGACGGAAGTCGGTGTTGATGCCGATGATGGGCTTCACAGCCATGAGACCGTCGGACACGCGCGGTGCCCCTCCACGTTTTCCGTGGCTCGGCGACGAGGTGGTCGTGCTGACCCCCGCGATGCCGCTGAGGACGACCGTCGGCGTGCGGGGCGATCGGGCCGCAGCCGGCGCGAGGGGAGGGCGTGATGGCGGCGGCGGTGTCCGCGTGTCGTCACGGCGTCATCCCTAACGCGTCGACTGCATCCCGAAGGCCTCTCACGGCGGCGGAGCCTCCCAGGCATCCGGGCCGGCCCCCATCCATGGGTGCCGGGCCAGGTCCGTCGTTCGAGCCGTCGTCGTCCTCCCACGCTCCCGGGGGACCGTGCGGATGACGACGGCGGCGAAGGTAGTGCGGGATGCAGGGGTCGCAACGATCACGACGATTTTGTGGTCGTGCGCCGGCGCGACCACAAGATGCGGTGCTAGCACGCCCGATGCTGTCAGATCGACCGCATCCAGATCGACCGCACGCACAGGGCGCGGTCTTCCGCCCGTCCACGTCACGCCCCGAGCCAGACGGCATGCGGGAATCCTCGCAGCCATGTCAGCTGCCGCTTCGCGAGGTGCCAGGTCCGCATGCGCGTGCGCCGCACGGCTTCCGCCCGATCGATCTCTCCCGCGAGCAGGGCGATCACCTCCGCGTAGCCGGCACCCTGCAGGGCGGTCGGTCCGATTCCTCCGGCGGCGAGCAGGCGTTCGGTCTCCTCGACGAGGCCGCCTGCGAACATGCGCTCGACACGCTGGTCGATCCGCGCGCGCAGCACCTGCCGCGGCAGATCGACGACCATCAGCCGCCGATCGAACCACGGCTGGGGCGCCGGTGCGAAGTGGCTCGAGAGCGGGCGGCCCGTGACGGCCGCGACCTCGAGCGCCCGCACGATGCGTCGCAGGTCGCCCTCGTGGATGCGAGCCGCCGCCGCCGGGTCGACCGCGGCGAGCCGCCGGTGCAAGGCCGGTGTCCCGTCTCGGGTCGCCTCCGCCTCCAGGCATGCGCGGATGCGGGCGTCGGCTCCCGGCAGCGGCGCCAGCCCGTCGCGGAGGGCCTTCAGATACAGGGGGGTGCCTCCGACGAAGAGGATCCTGCGGCCGCGTCCGCGGCACTCGTCCGCCGCCCGGGCCGCATCGGCCAGCCACCTCGCGACGCTGTACCGCTCCTGCGGCGAGACCATGTCGATGAGGTGGTGCCGCACCGCGGCCCGGTGCGACGCGCCCGGCTTCGCCGTGCCGACATCGAGCCCGCGGTAGATCGCCATCGAGTCGACGCTCACGATCTCCGCATCGAGCCGTCGGGCGAGGGCGACGCCGAGATCGGTCTTGCCCGAGGCCGTCGGCCCCGACAGGAACCAGCAGTCGGCGTCGAGCGAGGGGGCGATCGACGGGCTCCCCTGCGGTTCGATCACGTCTCCGGTGCCGCCCTGACGGCGTGCTACGATTGTCTCGCCGTCGCGGACCAGCCGGCTCCGCGGAGGGCCCGGGGGGACGGCCTCGGTGCGTGCGGAGGAGTGGTCGACGCGTGACGGGTCGTGATCCATCGACGATCGCAGACGGAGAAATCGGCGCCGTGCTGCTCGCGCTCGATCGCGTCATCGCGGCGAGGCGGGGCGAGTCGCCCGATCGATCCTACACGAGCCGCCTCCTCGCGGGCGGCGTCGAGAAGGCCGGCGGGAAGGTGGCCGAGGAGGCCGAGGAATTCATCCGCGCCGCCGCCGGCGAGGCGGACGAGCGGGTCGTGTCGGAGGCGGCCGACCTCCTCTACCACATGCTCGTCCTGATGGCCTGCCGCGGACTCTCGCTCCAGCCGGTGGTGGCGGAGCTGGCCCGGCGGTTCGGCACGTCGGGGCTCGTCGAGAAGGCATCCCGGCCGGCAGCCGTCCGGGTCGAGGGAGGTGACGCGTGACCGACGCAGGGCATGACGTGGCGAGAGGATCGGAGCGGCTCCTGCGGATCGGGGTGCCGAGCAAGGGCAGGCTCGCCGACCTCGCAGCGGCGCTCCTCTCCGATGCGGGGCTCACGTTTCGTCGCACGGAAAGGACGCTTTTCGCCCGCTGCCGCGACATGCCCGTCGAGGTGACGTTCCTGCGCACCGACGACATTCCGGTGCTCGTCGCAGAAAACGCGATCGACCTGGGGATCACGGGTGCCGATCTGGTCGCCGAGAGCGGTGCGGACGTCGTCGAGCGGCTGGAACTCGGCATCGGCTCCTGCCGTCTCGCGCTGTGCGTGGCCGACGACGCGCCGCTCGCGGATCCTGCCGCCCTGCACGGCAAGCGGGTGGCGACGAGCTTTCCCAGGATCACGCGACGCTGGCTGGGCGATCGCGGCGTCGACGTGCATCTCGTCGAGCTCTCCGGCAGCGTCGAGATCATGATCGCCCTCGGCGTGGCCGACGCAGTGGTCGATCTGGTGGAGACGGGCAGCACGCTCGCCGCGAACCGCCTGCGGGTGCTCGCCGACATCGGACGCTACGAGACGGTGCTCATCCAGAATCGCGACGTGGCCGACACCGAGCTCGTCGATCGGATCGTGCGCCGGCTGCAGGGCATCGTCATCGCGAGAAGCTGGTCGCTGCTCGAATACAACGTGCCCCGGTCGCGGCTCGCGGAGGCGGAGCAGGTCACGCCGGGTTTCGACTCGCCCACCGTCATGCAGCTCGAGGATCCGGCATGGTGCGCCGTGCGGGCCATGGTGCGCCGTGCGGAGGCCCACGCGATCATGGAGCGACTCGAGGCGATCGGCGCCTCCGCGGTGATCGAGACGACGATCACGAATTGCCGCCTTTGAGATCCGTTCCGGGGCGGTGACGGGCCCGCTGGGGGTGCCGGTCATGCCGGCAGGCTGCCTGCGGCGAGTCGGCCCCCGCGCAGAACGGCGACCACGGGGCTCGACGGATCGAGAGCCGCCGCGACGGGGTCCGCGGCACGCCCCGCCGGCCGGACGAAGACGACGTCGGCACGGCGACCGGCTGTCAGCGATCCGACGCGGTCGAATCCGATCGCTCGGGCGCCATGGACCGTGGCCATCGCGAGCGACTCCTCGGGCGAAACGAGGCCCGCATCGACGAGCGTGCTGCATTCGGCTCGCACCGAGAGGTCGGGATTGGACGCCCTGCTGTCGGTGCCGATCGCCATCCGTACGCCCGCGGCCCGGAGGTCGTGAAGCGGCGGCAGCCGTCCGCCCAGCGCGAGCGTCGTGCGCGGACAGATCACCAGCGCGAGCCGAGCGCGATGCCGCGCGAGGCGTGACCACGCGGCGCGATCGCCGTCGAGCCACGTGCCATGGATGACGAGCCCGCGGGGCCCGCGGGCGAGGAGCGAGATCCAGTCCGCGGCGGACAGCAGTCGCGGGGCCGCGGCCGGCCACGCCCCCAGTTGGTCGAGGAGATCGCGGAAGGGACCGGCTCCCGCGGCGATCAGTTCGGCCTCGGCACGGCTCTCGGCCACGTGCATCGCGATGGGCAGGCGACGCGCGGCCGAGAGTTCGGCCAGGCGAGCGCCGAGGGATCCCGACACGGAGTAGGGCGCGTGCGGCGACAACCCCACGGCGAGGCCCCGCTCCGCGAGGCGGTCGAGATCGCGATGCACCGCGGCGATCGCGGCGGCTGTCGGTGCGGCGAGCCCGAGCGACTCGCGGAACACGCGCACGCGGGGCCGCCCGGCCGCGAGCGCGTCGACCACGGCGGGGGCGAGTGTGGTGGCGATCTCCCCGACCGACGTGACACCCTCCGCGATCGACTCCGCGAGGCCGGCGGCGACGGCCCGGGCCACGCCCGCAGCCCCGTCCGCGCCCGTGGGCCGGGCCCGGCGAAGCGCCACGATCCGGCGAATCCACCCGGGCAGGCCACCGGTGGTGTCCAACGGCTGGCGGAGGTCGGAGAACTCGAGATGCGTGTGGGCATTGACGAGTCCGGGCAGGGCGACGGCATCGCCCAGATCGATGCAGGGCACGCGTGGTCGACCGCATCCCACCGCGATGATCCGACCGCGGGCGACCTCGATCCAGCCGTTGTGCACGGGCGGGCCACCCACCGTCAGCACGGCGGCACATCGCACGACGAGCGATCGCCCCGGACGCCTGCCGCCGGGCGGCGTCACGGTGTGGCGACCGGCAGCACGACGGAACGGCCCGCCGCTCGATCACGGTCCACTGCCGCCGGCCGCGGCGCGGGATCGTCGAGCAGTTCGTAGAACACGTTGCGCCGTCGGGGCACGAAACCGAGCTCCGCGATGGCCGACGTCATCTGGTCGAGCGTCAGGTGGTGCACGGTGCCGGCGGCGCTGACGACGTTCTCCTCGATCATCAGGCTCCCCATGTCGTTCGCTCCGAAGAGCAGGGCCAGCTGGCCGATGTCGCGGCCCTGGGTGACCCAGCTCGACTGGATGTTGGGGACGTTGTCGAGGTAGAGCCGTGCCACGGCCTGCGTCTTCAGGTACGCGAAGGGGCCGGCAGGCGTCACGTCCGCCATCTCCGTGTGTTCCGGCTGGAACGTCCAGCAGATGAAGGCGGTGAAGCCGCCGGTCTCATCCTGCAACCGCCGTACCCGCTCGAGGTGCTCCACGCGTTCCTCGAGTGTCTCGATGTGTCCGAACATCATCGTCGCGGTGCTGCGGCCGCCGAGCAGGTGCCATTGCCGGTGCACCTCGAGCCAATCGTCCGTCATCACCTTGCCGCGCGTCATCGCACCGCGAACACGGTCGACCAGGATCTCGCCGCCCCCGCCCGGGAGCGAGCCGAGTCCGGCCCGCGCGAGACGTTCGAGCACCTCCCGGAGCGGCCGCCGCGACACCTTGGTGAAGTGGTGGATTTCCGGCGGCGAGAAGCCGTGGATGTTCACCTCCGGAAAGTGCGACTTGATGTCCCGGAGCAGGTCCTCGTACCACTCGAGCGGCAGCGTGGGATGAAGCCCGCCCTGCATCAGAATCTGGTCGCCGCCGAGCGCCACCGTCTCCTCGATCTTCGCGAGGAGCACGTCGCGGTCGAGGACGTAGCCCTCGGCATGCTTCGGCGGCCGGTAGAAGGCGCAGAAGTCGCACACGGCCGTGCAGACGTTCGTGTAGTTGATGTTCCGGTCGATGTTGTACGTCCGATAGGTCTCGGGATGCAGCCGCCTCGTGACGGCATCGGCTGCGCGGCCGATCGACGCGAGGTCGTGCGATGCGAGCAGCTGCACGGCACCCTCGGGATCGAGCCGACCTCCGTCGAGCACGTGGTCGAGAATCGCCGCATTCACGTCGGACATGCTGGTTGCCGGTGGTTCAGACGGTGCGCCGATCGCTGGTCGTGCCGACGGATCGTGCCGCCACGGTCTCGCGGGACGGAACGAGGCCCAGACGCTCGGCGTGCGCCCGGAAGCGGGAGAGGCCCGACCGCTCACGCTCGCCGAGGTGGAAGTGCAGATTGTCCCGCAGGTAGGCCAGGCACTGAGGGACCGTCAGCCCGTGCCCGGCCGCCTCCGCCGCGGCGATCGCGGCGAGGTTGGCGACGCCCGTGTCCCGCGCCGCTTCGAGTGATGCCGCGAGTCCCGTCGCATCCACGCCCTCGCGGGCTGCCCAGACGGCGAAGACGAAGGGAAGCCCGGTCCACTTCAGCCATTCGTCGCCGAGGTCCCACACGACCTGAACCGACCCGCCGCCCACTGATCCCGGACCCGGCCCGAGCGCCCGATCCCCGATGAGCAGCACCGCATCGGCGCTGGTGTCGCGCAGATTCGCCCCGATCGGGAGCACCGACACGGCGGGATGAACGTGATGACGCTCCGCGAGCAGGATCCGCGACAGGGCGGCGCTCGTCCGCGACCCTTCATCGACCGCGAGAGTCGTGACGGCCGAGGGTGCGACCCGGAAGAACAGCTTGACGCTCATCACGGGCCCCAGGCACCCGATGCACGCATTCGAGACGATCGTGTGACCGGGGGATCGGAACAGTTCGACGGTCGGAATCAGAGCGACGTCGAGCGATCCGTCCGCGAGTCGATCCGCGAGTCGGCTCGGCAGGTCGTAGCACAGATCGAGATCGTGGTCGCTCAGCCCGTGAACGAGCGGCCGCGTGTTGAGGTACTGAACCGCGCCGACCCTGGGCCCGGACCTGCCTCGAGGCCGCAGCCCGGGCGATACGCCCGCGTCGGACGGGCGAAAAATCGGATGGCCGGCGATGCGTGGTCGAATCATCTCCGCATCTCTGGGCGGAACCACCCGCCGCGACCCCGATCCTCGAATCCGTCCGCCCGTGGGCGGCCGCGTCATGATCCTCAAGACGCTCCTCGGAGACAACCGCATTCCACGCCCGGCCCTAACCGTTCGTGGCCAAAGCCTTCCATGACCTTGGTCCACGTGGCCGACCGGTGGAAACGCCGAGGGTTTCCACGGTCGGCACTCCTCGCATCCTGCTCGGGCAGACTTGTTCCACGGTCTGCGAACGGCTGCGTCCGCCGCCTCGAGCGGCGCGGCGATGCCGGCCGCAATCCCCGTGGTTCGGGGGGCTAGGGCGCATCCCGTTTTGCTGAAGCGACGACTTGGCAGCCTGGAGAAGGGAGGCGAGGGGGTCGGCGAACGCTCGACGAGCGTGTGGCCGCTGCGGCCACAGCGAGGAGACTTTTGCCGCCCCCGAGACGTTGCTACACCAAAGTCGTATACGCTCTAGGGTTCCAGACGGCGAAACGCATGCAGACCCATCCGGAGTGGCACCAGTGTCGCCACGATTCCGAGGGCCACGATGACGACGTAACTGGCCACGAGGCCCTGCGGACCGCCCGCCCACGAGAGGAACCCCCGGGTCGCCAGTCGGGGCACGCCCAGGGCCGCCGTGAGCGACGAGATCTGCACGGGAATCGCGGCGACGAGCACCGTCGCCAGGATGAAGAGCGAGCTCACGACGAGGTTGAGCGTGCCGCCGAACCCGGACGAGATCTTCGCCGCCGAAGGCTCGTGCAGCTCGGGCATCCTCGCGCCGAAACCCACGGCGATTCCCGAGAGCCCCATGCACAGCATCAGGCAGCACACCTCATGCTGCGCGACGAGGTGCCACGGGAGCCCGAGCATCGCGTCACTCAGCAGCACCAGCCCGACGCAGGGCACGACACCCCCCACGAACGAGAAGAGGAACTTCGACCACACGATCTGGTCGCGTCCGACCGGCAGCAGGCCGAGAATCCAGAATCGGCGCCCCTCCAGGCTGATCATCGGGTAGACGAAGCGGGTCGTGAAGGTCGAGAGGATCAGGCCGACGACCGCGAGGTTGAGGTAGCCGATGACCGAGGCGTACGCGGTGTGGTAGTTGAACGACCGCAGGTTGAAGAAATAGAGCCCGAGGAGCCCGAAGAAGATCACGAACTGCGACCACTGCGAGAGGTCCCGGCGGAAGATGCGCAGGTCCTTGAGCAGCAGCAGCCGCAGCGGCCTCCCGGCCGATGAGCCCGATCCGGAGAGCATCCGATCGACCCAGCCGAGCGGGCGACGCCGACGCGTCGGCGCCTCGGCGATCACGTGGCTGTAGCCGGTCCGGTAGACGTGCTTCGCGATCCAGGCCGCCAGGAGCTGCAGGACCATCGCGTTGGAGATGAGCAGCGCGAGGAACGACAGCGCCTCGAGCAGCGAGCCGCCCGGGTCGTGGCCGGCGCGGGCCGCCTCCAGGAGACCGCTCGAGAGCCACCAACTCGGCAGCAGCTTGTGCTCGGTGATCGAGAGCCGTGAGAGCGTCTGCTGGAACCACGTCGTGGATGGCGCCTCGACGCGCCCCTGCCCCGCCATCCACCACCCGATCGCCACGAGCACCAGGCATCCCGCCACGAGGGCCAGGGCCGGCGCGTGGGCGCGCACCTTCGGCATCCAGAGCACGAGCACGAGGCAGAGAATGGCCCCGACGGTCGCCGGGATGACCGCGAACGACACCATGAACGGCAGGATGACGACGTAGTAGGGCCAGTTCGCCCCGCGCATCACGCCGTAGGCCACCAGCATGGGGCTGCCGAGCAGCACGAATCCCCAGCAGGAGAACCAGAGCGCCGTCTGGAAGGCGTGGGCGACGATGGCCTCGGCCCGCACCGGCAGCGTGAGGAGCAGGCGCGCCTCCGCGGAGCAGTACAGGCCGCTGAAGAGGAGGATGCCGGCCGAAAAGAGCAGCATCAGCATCAACGAGGAGAAGAACGCGTTGAAGAGCAGCGGGATCACCTCGGCATGGAGCGCGTCGAGGAAGTGGAAGGCCTCGAGAAAGAGGCCGAAGACGGCCCCCCAGAACATCGCACTGAGAAACACGACGAGCGAGAGCCGCAGCCGCGCGGTCGCCAGCATGGTCCGCAGCGTCGCCCAGGCGATCTGGGCTCGGAGGCGGAAGAACCGCCGTGCCTCGGCATCGACCGAGAGCGGCCGCACGGTGTCGGCCGTCGCGCCGTGGATCCTCGCGGTGCTCATCGGGCGTCCCGGGATTCGGCCCGCGTCGCCACGTCGTCGGTCGCCGGCTCCGTGATCCGCAGGTAGAGCTGCTCGAGGCTCGTGGTCTCGAGGGCCATCTGTTCCCGCAGCTCCGGCACGGCGCCGAGAAACCGGAGTCGTCCCCGCACCATGATTCCCAGGCGGTCCGCCATCTCCTCGGCCATGGCGAGGGTGTGGGTCGACATGAAGACGGTCATCCCCTCGCTCGTGCGGGCCCGCAACAGATCCTTCACGATCCGCACGCTCCGCGGGTCGAGGCCCACCATCGGTTCGTCGAGGACGAGCACGTCGGGGTCGTGCAGCAACGACGCGGCGAACACCAGCCGCTGTTTCATCCCGAGCGAGTAGCTCTCGGCGAGGTCGTCCGCGAAGTCCGCGAGCTCGAAGTTCTCGATCTCGCGCTCGATGCGCCCGGCGGCGAGGTGGCGCGGCATCCCGAACATGTCGGCGATGAACCAGAGGAACTCGAGCCCCGTGAGCTTGTCGTAGAGGCACGGCTCGTCGGGGACGTAGCCGACGTGGAGATGCGCCAGCCGGGGGTCGCGGGTCATGTCGTAGCCACAGACCCGCACCGCCCCCCGCGACGGCTGCAGCAGACCGACGAGCATCTTGATGGTCGTGGTCTTGCCGGCGCCGTTCGGGCCGAGGAGCGCGAAGAGTTCGCCGCGCGGGATCGACAGCGTGAGGTCGGAGACGGCCACCTTGCGGCCGTAGGAACGCGTGACGTGGTCGAACTCGATCATGGTGCCTCGGGCTGGCGGGGCTCGGGCGTCGGGGGGACGGGGGGCGGAACGGGCGCGAGCAGGCCTCCGTCCCGCAGCATCCATGCCGTCGCCTCCGCGGTGCGGCGGACGAACGCCAGCTTCGCACCGAGGATCGAGGCTTCCTGCTTGAGCACCCGTCCGTCCTTGTCGACCCAGAGGCGACACCGGGGCTCACCTCCCGAGGTCGAGGAGTCGCGGTAGGTGACGACATCGACCCGCATCAGCCGGTTGTCCCAGTAGAGAATGTCCTCGCCGCCGACCTCGGCCAGGAGGATCTCCAGCGGGGCGTGGGCCGCACGGAGCGGGTTGTAGATCGGCACGGTCCAGCGCCTCCCCTCGTAGAGCCCGGGCAGCATCGCCTGGGGCGTGAACTCGTCCCCCATCGTGATCTGGCCCGGCAGGTTGCGGCTCACGTCGTAGGTGAGCGTGCCCGCGCGCACCCGCATCTCGAGGGCCCCCTGCTGGAAGGAGCCGTCGAGTGTGATCGTCTCGAAGGCCGCCGGCACCGATACGACCGATGAAAACCGCCGCAGCTGGCCGTCCCGGTCGATCTCCATGCGGCCACGTGTCTCGATCTCGGTCGCCATCTCCCTGGGCACGCTCACGGGCATCAGCGCGGCCACCCAGCCCGGGATCAGCTCGCCGAACGGCATGCGGTCGAACCGCAGCAGCGAGGTGACGAGCAGGCCTCCATCACCGCCCCGCTCCAGTTCGGTCAACGCCCAGCCGACGGGGCGCTCGTTCCATTCCACCGTCCACGCGACCGGAACGAGGCTTTCGTTCGACGCGTAGAGGGCCTGGTATCCCGGCGGCGAACCCGGCCGCAGGGACGGAACGATCTTCGTGACCACGAGCCAGCCGCTCGTGATTCCCCAGAAGAGGATGATCAGCGGGGTGCACCAGGGTCTCAGGAGCATGGTCGCCCACCAGTGGACCCGTTGGAGGGAAGGCGATCGGAGGCGACCACGACCCGGCCCAACGCGATGCAATGTACCGCACATCACCCCCGTGAGGAATCGCGACCTTGACGCCGATTCCCGAGATTGCCTCGGCTGCCCGATCCGCCGCGCTCATCGAATTCTTGTTTGCCGCTCTGGCTGGCCGCGCGTAGACTCCGGACTCAGCGGCTGCAGGGCATCGGTCTTCGCATCACCGCCGTGAGGGGAGGGTCCCATGGTCAACAACGTGTTCTTCAGCCAGTCGTGTCCGGTGTGTGGACGCTCTCTGCGAATCGTCGTGACGCTCCTCGGTCATCGCGTGTACTGTCAGCACTGCGGCGGGGGCTTCATCGCCATGGATGATTCCCTGCGGTCGAAGAGTCCGCCCGGCGAGCGATCCCGGCGTCCGGCCGATGCGGTCGAGGCGCTGATCGAACGGGCCGACTGGACGCTCAGGCACGCGGGTGTGGAATCGCCCGACTGCGGCTACGAGACGACCGCCACGGATTGACCGTGCCGGGCCCGGTCCGGTCGCGTGTCTTCCCGAAGCGTCAGTCCGGGGCTTCCGTCGGCCATCCCGCAAGCCGGCCGAGAAACCGCCAGTACTCCGGGAAGGTCTTTCCCACGCAGCGCGGATTCTCGATCCGCACGCCCGGGATCACGAGGCCCGCCAGCGCCATGCTCATGGCCATGCGGTGGTCGTCGTACGTGGCGATCGTCGCGGCATGGAGCGGCCGCGGTTCGATCCGGAGTCCGTCCGCCGTCTCGGTCACCGCCGCTCCGAGCCGGCGCAGCTCGCGCACGAGGTCGCCGATGCGGTCGGTCTCCTTGTCCCGGATGTGCGCCACGTTGCGGATGACGGTCGGGCCGGAGGCGAACAGGGCGACGGCGGCGAGGGTCGGCACCGTGTCGCTGATGGCGTTCATGTCGATGTCGATGCCGCGGGCGGCGCGACCGGAGACGGTGATGCAGTCCTCGCCGGCGCCGCGTTCCCAGAGCACGTGACAGCCCATCCGCTCCAGGGCGTCGGCGAACGCGACGTCCCCCTGCAGGCTCGCGCGACCGAGGCCCTCGACCGTGACACGCCCTCCCGTGATCGCAGCGGCAGCGAGAAAGTAGCTGGCCGCCGACGCATCGGGTTCGATCGTGTAGCGTGTCGCGACGTACCCGCCCGACGGGATCTGCCAGGTGCCGCCGTCGTCGCCGCCGGTCGGGGGCGGACCGCACGTGGCACCGAACGCCTCCATCACGCGTGCGGTCATGGTGAGATAGGGCAGGGACACGACGCGGCCCGGCGCCAGCGTCAGCCGCAGTCCGAGCGGCGTGCACGGCGCGACGAGGGCCAGTCCGCTGGCGAACTGGCTGGAGGTTCCGCCGCGCACCGTCGTCGTGCCCCCTCGCAAGCCGGACGATGCGATCACGACCGGAGGACAGCCGCCGGGGCTCTCCGCCGTGGCATCCACGCCGAGTTCCTCGAGCGGCTCGACGAGATCGCCGATCGGACGCTGCCGCATCCGCGCCGTTCCATCGAGGCGATACCGCCCGTGCCCGAGGGCACACACGGCGGAGAGAAACCGCATGGTCGTGCCGCTGGCGGCGCAGTCGATCGTCGCCGCAGGAGCGGGAATCGAGCCTCCCGTTCCCACGACGCGGATCCGGCCGCTCCGCCAGTCCGCCTCCACCCCGATCCCGAGGCTCATGAGGCCGGCCACCATCACGCGGGTGTCTTCGCTGTCGAGCGCGCCCTTCAGTTCGCTCGCCCCACGGGCGAGTGCCGCGCAGACAAGGGCTCGGTTCGTCAGGCTCTTGGAGCCGGGCGGCCGCACCGTGCCCTCGATCGGACTGGTGCTCGCAGGGATGTCACGGGCGGCGGGCATGCGGAGGATCCGACGGTCTGCGATCGAGCAGGGTATCTTGCGGCAAATCCCCGGCGTTGACCATCCTCGTGGGGGCATCGCTCGGCCCACGCGGACCATCCGCCCCGACACCCTTCCGCTCCCGGCATCGAGATGACCGATCGACAGGCCGCCGAACGCATCGCGGATGCCGCCGAGCAATCCTACGACTTCGTGTGTCCTCCGCGCATCCTCTTCGGACCGGGGCGGGTGGCGGAAGCGGGCGCCGTCGCGGGCAGCCTCGGCCGGTCATGCTGGCTCGTCGCCGGCGGCCGCGCGGCGGTCGCCAGCGGCGGTCGCACCGCGGTCGAGGCCGCGATGGCCGACTCAGGGCTCGAGGTGCGTGTCGTCGCGGTGACCTCGGGCGAGCCGACGGTCGCGCAGGTGGCGGAAGCCTTCGCGGGGCTGCCCCGCGAAGGCAGGCAGGATGCGGTGATCGTCGCGGTGGGTGGCGGCTCGACGATCGACTTCGCCAAGGCGCTCGCCGCCGTCGCGGCGGACGCGGCGGACGACGAGCCTCCGGAACAGGCGGTCCTCGACCGGCTCGAGGGGGTGGGGCGCGGGCGTGCGCTCTCGCGCGCGCCCCTGCCGGTGGTGGCGATCCCGACGACGGCTGGAACCGGTGCCGAGGCCACCCGCAATGCCGTGCTGTCGTGCCCGACACGCCGCTTCAAGAAGAGCATGCGCAGTCCCCTCATGGTGCCACGGGCGGCCATCGTCGACCCGGCGCTCTCCACCACGTGCTCGCGCGGCACCACCGCGTCGTCCGGTCTCGATGCCGTGACGCAGCTCGTCGAATCGTTCATCTGCCGCGTGCATCGCCCGCTCCCCCGCGCGCTCGTCATGGAGGCGCTCCCACGGGCGCTGCGGGCCCTGCCACGCGTGCTCGCGGAGCCTTCGGATGCCGCGGCACGGGCCGATCTCGCCCACGCGGCGCTCGTGTCGGGGATGGCGCTCACGAATTCCGGCCTCGGCATGGCGCATGGCGTCGCCGCCGCGCTCGGCGTGGAGTGCGGGGTGGCCCACGGGGCGGCATGTGCGCTCATGCTTCCGGTGGCCCTGCGGGTGAACGAGCCCGCGGTGCGGGCCGATCTGGCCAGTCTCGAGCGACTGATCGATCCGGCAGCCGCTGCGCACGATGCGGCCGCGGCCACGTCGTTCATCGCCCGCATCGAGGGCCTGTGCGACGCGGCGGAGACACCACGGCGGCTGCGGGACGTGGGCCTCGCACGCGACCGACTGCCGTGGCTCGCCGAAAACTCCGGCGGCGCCAGCATGCGGGGGAATCCTGTCCCGCTCGATCCGGCGGCGCTGCTCCCGATCCTCGAGGCGGCCTACTGAGCGCCCGCGCGTCGCTCCAGAAAAACCGAATCCGCTCGAGCATCATTCGGTATCGAGGATGACCGGATCCTTGACGAGCGGCTCGAGCAGTCGTCCGTCGGCCTCTCCGCCCGCAGCCGCGCGACGCCACTCCCGGGAGGCGTCGGCCGGCGAGGGCCGGTCCTTCGCGAGGTGCGACGCCCCGAGGAAGAGGTGGTTCGCGGCGCGACCGTCACGGCCGAGCCATTGTTCCACGATCGCGCGGTCGATCTCGGGGGGAAGGTCTTCGAGACGCATGCGCTGCTGCTTGCCGCTGTCACGGTAGACGATGCGTTCCTCGTCGATCTCGATGATGATGATGATGCGGTCGTCGAGTTCGAATTCACTGTTCGCGGCGGCCCGGTACGCCTTCTCGCGCAGTTCCTTGAAGCCCTTCGCGTAGCCCGTGAATCGCTTCCAGCGGGCGAGACGATCGCGGATGGCCTCGTCGTCACCCGACTCGACCGAGTCGATCGCCTGGACCGAAGCGTCGAAGTCTCCGCTGCGGATCGCCGCGTAGGCGGCCCGGAGCGCCTTCTCGATCGCGGCCGGATCGGATGCCGCGGCGGATGGTGGTGAGGGCGTGGGCGCCGGCACGACGGGGGCGGCGACCTCCGCCGGCACCGGAGTCGGCTTTTGCCGCATCGGTGGCTCGGCCGTCGCGGCCTGCGTCGCCGCTGGACGTGGCGTCGCAGGCCGGTCCATCGCGTCGGGACGAGCCGTCGCTGTGGAAGACGGGGCCGAGTCGTCCTGTCCCAGGACCGCGCCGAGAGCCCCGGAGCCCTCCGCAGGTTCGCCCTCTCCAGCACCGGCCCCTTTGCCCCGCCGCTTCCCGGGCGCGGTCGGAGTCACAGCGGGTTGGGCCACGGCAACGTCCGTCGCTTGTGGCTGGGCGGCTTCCACCTCCCGCTTGGCTTGTTCCGCCAGTCGCTTCAACGCGTCCTGCTGCTGCTGCCAGAGAAAGTAGTAGCCGAGTCCGCCCGCGGCCGCGAGGAGCAGCATGAAGACGGCGAGCAGCCCGCCGATGTCGGAGGACCGCCGCACGGGCACCGGCCGCCGCGATCGCACGACGACGCCACCTCCACCGACGGGAGCCGCGCCGAACGGGTCGGCAGCGATCGGCTCTTCCGTCGGAAGTGGCACTTCCTCGGGTGGCATGGCCGCCCGCTGTCCGGGCGGTGGTGGTGCGGTGGGCTTCCAGCCGCCTGCAGGAGGTGGCGGAGCCTGCGGCCGCCAGGCCTCGTCCGGAGCGCTCGGGGCGGGCCGGGCTCCCGGAACGGGCGGTGGACCCGCGAATCGGGGTCGCTTTCCAGGATCGGTGTTCCCAGGTTGTGAACTCATGGCGCTCCCACGATCGATGGTTTCACCGTGTCCCGCGTCACCGCGTCAACGATCGATCGTAGCAAACGGCACGGTCGAGCGCCGCCAGATCGTGAGGTCCGCGAGCGAGTGCTGGTGCTTGCGGGCGGTTTCCCGGATCACGAACGGGATGTCCGCCCGGTGGAGCAACTCGAACGAGTCGCCAAGCAGCCGCGACAGGCCGTCGAACGAGGTGAGCGGCTCGCCCCCCTCGCGCCGTCCGCCGAGCCATTTCGCCCTCGGGGTGTAGTCCTCCAGCCACGTGTACGGGGAGGTGAGCACGAGCAGGCCGCCCGCGTTGATGCGGGGGGTGATGTCGCGGAGGAACAGCTCCGGGTCGTAGAGGCGGTCGATCAGGTTGCCCGCGAACACGAGGTCATACCCGGTGAATCGCGGCTTCAGGTTGCAGGCATCCCCCTGCATGAACTCCACCTTCGACCGGACGGATGCGAGCCCGAGACGTTCGAGGGACACCGCCCGCGGCCGGGTGAGGTCGCCCTCGGTCGGGATCTCGTAGTGCACCTCGCCGCCATCCTGCAGGCGCACCCCCGACTGGATGAAGCGGGCGGAGAAGTCGATGGCATCGACGTGATCGAACGACCGGGCGAGTTCGAAAGCCGATCGTCCCACCGAGCAGCCGAGGTCGAGGCAGCGACGCCGCCGGTCCGCCGGCACCCAGCGCGCGACCGCCTCCACGCAGGCTCGCGGGAAGTTCGGCACGCCGAGCGGCGGCGCGGTGTCCCCGACGGCGCCGTCGAAGTAGTGAAACTCGAGGTACTGGGTCACGAGCTGGTCGGTCTCGTAGAGACGCGCCCCGACGGTCGCGGCCTCCTTGCCCGGCTCCTCGATCACGGTGCGGAATCCGGCATGCTGGAAAAAGTGACGGCGGAACGCATACCGGGCGCTCGCGAGCGCCTCGTTGCCGGTGGAGATCCACGAGCCGCCCTTCATGAGGTTGTGTCGGCCGTCGAACGTCGGGACCGAGAAGTCGTCGTAGAGCGGATGGATCTCGAAGCCCTTCAGGGGCATGATCGGCGTCCGCGTCCACTGCCAGACGTTGCCGACGATGTCGCAGAGCGCGGCGGGATCGTCGGGGTCGTGCCCCTGGGGAAACATGGTCACCGGACAGCTCGACGCAAAATGCTCGAGATTCACGTTCCCCGGCGCGCGGCCGCCGCCGCCTCCCCAGGTCGGCTGATCACCCGGCACGAGTTCGCGCAGGGCCTGCCAGTGGGCTTCGGTGGGGAGGAGGACGTTCTCGCCGGTCGACGCCGCGAGCCACGAGCAGTAAGCCTGCGCCTCGAGGCAGTTGACCTCGACCGGCCAGTCGAGCGGCAACGGCGTCTCGTCGAGGAGGTTTCGTTGCCGGTAGCCGTCGGCGTCGCGTCGCCAGAATCGCGGGTGCGCGGCCCGCGTGTAGTGCAGCCAGCCGCGGCCCTCCTCCGTCCACCACGCCTCGTCCCGGTAGCCACCCGCCTCGATGAACGCGAGGAACTCGGCGTTCGAGACGAGACGCCGCCCGACGCGGAACGGAGGCAACGCGACCTCCTCGACGCCGTACTCGTTGTCCCAGCCGTAGGTGTGGTCGTCATCCCGCTTGCCCAGCCGCACCGACCGGGCCGGCATCGGGACCCACTCGTTGGCGGGCGGCTCGCCGCGAGCCGGGCACGGGCTCCAAAGCCGGCGTTCCTCGTCGGTGAGCTCGTCTGCCCGCCGCAGGTCCTCGAGCGGCATCATGCGCATGATGACGCTCGAGGTCTCCAGGTGGATCCGCTCGTGCTCGATGCCCATGAGGACCACCCAGGCCGCATCATTCCAGCCGATCGGCGTCTGCAACGGCATCGAGAGGATGAAGTCGTCCACGACCTCGCGCATCGCGGCCCGATAGTCGCGCACCCGCTGCACGCTCGGCCAGTCGTAGTGCGCGGCATTGAGGTCGTCCCACGACATCTCGTCCACGCCCACGGCCATCATCGCCTCGAGCGAGGCGTCGATCCGGTCGTGGATGAAGCGGCCCGCCTTGAGCTTGTTGATGAAGAACACCGCCGGGTGCGCGTAATAGAAGATGAGCGGGTGGCGGAGCGGTTCGTGCCGCGCGTAGTAGGCGTCGTCGTCGCGGATCAGCGCGAAGAGCCGTTCGTAGATCTCGCACGTCGCGTGGAACGCGCGGCGGATCTCGTGGCGCTTCGCGGCGATCGGATCGGCCACGTCGTCGGCCGCCGTGAGCAGCACGGTGCGGGTCGGGGCGAGCGGCCGTGACAGGTCGCCGAACGAGGGACCGGATCGGCGGGGCGGGCTGGGTGCGGGCGGGTTGGCAACCGGGTTCATGGCGTTCCTTTGCGGTGTACCGCGACTGTACCCGCGGATTCGCCGGTCGGCCTTCGCGTGTCGAAACGCGGAGCTGGCAGCGATCCTGGCTCGGTGACGACGCATCCCGCCGCGGTGCGGTCCGGCCGCGGCGGCGGGACCGCCCAAGGTTTACGAGGCCGCAAGTTTACCGCCGCTCCGAAGCCCTGCCAGCAAAGGCTCGGGGAGGGGCGACACCGCCGCGAGCAGCGCCCCCACGACCGTTCCGCGGTGGCAGTTGTCGCCCCCGCACAGCGCGTTGGCGACGACGCCCGCCGTGACGTCACCCGCATGACGCCACGCGAGGAAGAGCGCCGCCGGAAAGGCATCGGGGATGTAGCAGGCCGGGCTCAGCATCGCGCCGACGACGGCCCGCTCGGGGCAATGCCCACCCGCCATGTCGGCCGCACGCTCCCACGAGCGCACCTTCGCCGTCGAGATCCAGGGGGAGGCTTCGTCGAGCAGCGCGGCGCGAAGCTCGGCGACCGCGGCCTCCGATCCGGGGGGCCGCCCGTCGGCGTGATCCTCGCGCGTGAGTCTCACGAGGAGCCGCAGCAGCGCGTCGGCGGCGGCGAGCACCTCGTCATCCTTGTGGGTGAGCGACACGTGGAGCCGCACGATCCGCCGCAGGTCGTGGTGCCGGGGCCCGAGTGCCGCGACGAGCGCGGGCACGGCCGCGAGGCCGCCGATGTGCACGTCACGGACCCCGCAGTTGATGGGCTTGCGGCCCGCGCCGAGGTTCGTGAAGAAGTGACGGTGGTACTCCTCCACGTACGTGTCGCGATTCCAGTCCGGCGCGAGCATGCGCTCCACGTAGCGGTCGAGCCAGCGTTCCGGGTCGTAGTCGCGGTCCCGCTTCGCGAGCCCGAAGAGTTCAATGGCCAGCCGTGCGTTGAGCGTGTTGTCCCCCGGTTCGAGGAACTGGTGGTAGTGGACGTCGCGTCGACCCCAGTACCGCGCCTGGTCGCGCAGGATGTCGAACGCCGGGCTCGGGGCTGTCCACTGCGACCGCCACAGGATGCTGCCGGTGTGCGGATGCCGCGGGGCGAGGTAGGGGGATGCGTCGCGCCCGCGGGCCACCGGATCCGCCAACAGCGGATAGTCGCGGTCGAGCGCCCCCTGATCGTAGTACCAGTGGACGGGCATGGAGACGGCGTCGGCGATGAGCGCACCGGTGAAGGCCCGCAGCGCGTGGTCTTCGGCGACGAGGTCGGCAAGACGCGGGGGCGGGAGGGGCGGCAGCTGCACGTCGTCCTCGGCCGCCGGGTGCATGTCGGGCTGGTCGTTCATGGGGCGAGGCTCCGTTCGAGGAAGGCGCGGACGCGTGGCTCCGGCGGGTGGTCGAAGAAGGCGGCGGCCGGACCATGCGCGATGACGCGGCCATCGGCGACGAACGCGACCGCGTCGGCCACCTGTCGGGCGAACGCCATCTCGTGCGTCACCAGCACGAACTGCGTCCCCTCGCCCCGCAGTTCGCCGATCATGTCCAGCACCTCGCCCCGCATCTCCGGGTCGAGGGCGGACGTCGGCTCGTCGAGGAACAGCCGGTGGGGATGCACGACGAGCGCCCGCAGGATCGCGATGCGTTGCTTCTGGCCCCCGGACAGCTCGGCGGGTCGCTTGTGCGCATGGTCGGCGAGGTGGAATCGATCGAGCGGACCGCGCACCCGCGTCAGGGCCGCCGCCCGAGTGAGACCGTGCACGTGGATCAGCGGCAGGAGGAGGTTGTCGAGGGCCGAGAGGTGCGGGAACAGGTTGTAGGCCTGGAACACGGTGCCGACCGTCCGGCGGTACGCCCGCAGGCTGGCCTCGTCGCGGGGGAGCGGCACGCCGTCGAAGGTGACGTGGCCCGACGTGGGGACGTCGAGGCCGGCGAGGATGCGCAGGAGCGTCGATTTCCCACCCCCCGACGGGCCGACCAGCACGAGCGCGCCGACGTCACCCGTGACGAGGTCGAGATGGTCGAGCACGGTCGCGAGTCCGGCGTGCCGCCCGGCTGCCGCGGCCACGGGGAAGCGTTGCACGAGTCCGGCGACGACGAGGTTCATGCGGGGCGGGCGCGAGGATGCGAGGTCGGCGTCAAAGCGTAGTCACGGCCGCGGCGGGCTGGGAGGGACGAACGGTCGATCGCCGAGCCGCCGTACGAGCCTCTGGGAGCGCCCGGGCGGTCGCCCCTCCGGTCAGCCCGCATCGTAGCGCAGTCGCCGCTCCAGCCAGCGGGCGAGCGCCGACAGCGGGAGCGTGAGTGCGAGGTAGCCGATGGCGAGCGGCAGGTAGCTTTCGAGCGTGGAATACGTGAACGCGTTGACCTCCTGTGCGGCGAGCGTGAATTCGGAGATCGCGATCACCGACAGCAGCGACGAATCCTTGACGAGCGACACGAGCTGGCCCGCCACGGCGGGCAGCGCGATCCGGACCGCCTGCGGCAGCACGACGAGCCGCAACGACTGCCAGGGCGTGAGGCCGATGGCGCGGGCGCTGTCGAGCTGGGCCCGCGGGATCGCGTCGAGCCCGCCGCGGAAGATCTCCGCCATGTAGGCGCCGCTGAAGAGCGCGAGCACGGCGACACCCACGACGTAGCGGTTTTCGATCCCCACGGCGCTGGCGACGACGTAGAAGCCGATGAGCAGCTGCACGAGGAGCGGCGTGCCGCGGATGAGCTCCACGTACGTCCGACCGGTGGCCTCGAGGAGCGGTCGCCCCGACCGGAGGAGCGCCGCCGCGGCGGCGCCGACGGCGATGCTCACCGCGAGGGCCGCGATACTGAGGGCCACCGTGACCACCCAGCCCTGGAGGAACTTCTGCCGGTAGTCCCAGACGGCCGACCAGTTCCACGCGTAGCCCGCCCGCCAGAACGCCGCCGCGATGGCGGCGGCGAAGACGGCCGCGACGATCGTGTGGGCGAGCCAGCGTGGCATGCGGCAGAGCCTACCACGCCTCCCCCGAGCGTTCCCCCCGGTGACACACGCTCCTGTCGTGTGAAATCACTCGGCCGCACGTGCCTCCGGTGGCGCACGCCTCCAGGCGTGCGCATGGACGTCGTCGAACGACGAACGCCGCCGATCGGGGGATCGTGCTCACCGCCGGGCCGCCGCTCAAAAGTAGAACGGGATGTTCTCGCGTTTGAAGTACGCCTTCTCCTCCGGCAGAAACTCGTCCCCGAGGCGCTCGAAGCCGCCTCCGGCGCGGAACGTATCGAGGAACGCGTCCACGTCGCGCTTGAGATCGGCGTCTTCCGGTCGGAGTGCCACCGCCCAGGTCTCCTCGCGAAAGGGAACGAGGACGGCGCGGGTCGTGTCCGGGTGCCGCACATGCTGGCGGTAGACGGAGAGCGAGTCGTAGATGAACGCGTCCGCCTTCCCCTGCGTCACCTCGAGGACGGCGGCCGACTCCTTGTCGAGGACCAGCACGCGGGCCTGCTTGAGGGCGGTCGCGGCGTGCTGGTGACCGGTGGTCCCCTTCTTCACGGCCACCACCCGCCCGCGCTGGTCGAGGTCGGCGGCCGACCGCACCGTCGATGCCTTGGAGAGCAGCAGGGCGAGCCCCGTTTTCACGTATGGCGCGGAGAACGCGACCGAGCGGGACCGCTCCGGCGTGGCGGTCATCGACGAGATGATGCAGTCGATCTTGCGGGTCTTGAGCGCCGGAATGAGTCCGTCGAAGGCGATGTTCTCGATGACGACGTCACGACCGAGATGCTTGCCGAGTCCCTCGGCGAGGCGGACGCTCACGCCCGTCGGCCGTCCCGTCGGGTCGGTCATCTCGAAGGGAGGATACGACAGCTCCATCCCGACGCGGAGTGGTTCCGCCGGGGCGGCGTGCGTCGCCAGGGATACGAGGACGAACGCCGCGATGCACCCGCGCATGACAGACACTCCACGTCCCGATCTCATTCGGCGCAGCGTACAATCGGACAGCATGCGAAGCAGGCTCGCGTACGGGCGTCGTTCATGAATCGTAGCGTGCATCCCGCCGGCGTCGCGGCCGGCTGCCAATTCGCCAGCGACAACACCGCCGGCTCCTGTCCGGAGGCCTGGGATGCCGTGGCGCGCGCGAACGAGGGCTGCGTGCCGAGCTACGGTGACGACCCGTGGACCGGCCAGGCATGCGACGCGATCCGCCGGGTGTTCGAGTGCGACGCCGACGTCTTCTTCGTCTTCAACGGCACCGCGGCCAACTCGCTCGCGCTGGCCGCGGCGTGCCAGTCGTACCACGCGGTCGTCTGTCACGAGCTCGCGCACGTCGAGACCGACGAGTGCGGCGCTCCCGAGTTCTTCTCGAACGGCACGAAGGTGCTCACGGCCCCGGGGGAACATGCGAAGCTCACGCCCGCGGCGGTGGCCCACGTCGTGGAGCGGCGGCGGGACATCCACTATCCCAAGCCGCGGGTGCTGAGCATCACGCAGGCGACCGAGCTCTCGACGGTCTACACACCGGCGGAGGTCGTCGCGCTCGCCGAGGTCTGCGGGACGCACGGCCTCGTGTTGCACATGGACGGAGCCCGCTTTGCGAACGCCGTCGCCGCGCTCGACGTGCCGCCGCGGGCGATCACCTGGGAGGCAGGCGTCGACGTGCTCTGTCTCGGCGGCACGAAGAACGGCGCCGGTGTCGGGGAGGCCGTCGTCTTCTTCCGTCGCGCGCTCGCTGACGAGTTCGCATGGCGGTGCAAGCAGGCGGGCCAGCTCGCGTCGAAGATGCGATTCCTCACGGCGCCGTGGGTGGGGCTGCTCGACGGCGATGCATGGCTGCGTCACGCGCGGCATGCCAATGCCGCCGCCGCTCGACTCGAGCGGGGCCTGGCGGGGGTCGCCGGCGTGGAGATCCTCGGTCGGCGTCAGGCCAATGCCGTCTTCGCCAGGCTCTCACCGGGGCTCGCCGCGGGCCTTCGGGCGCGCGGATGGCGGTTCTACGACTTCATCGGGGCGGGCGGCTGCCGCTTCATGTGCTCGTGGGCCACGACCGACGCGGACATCGACGCCCTGCTCGGCGACGCCGCCGCCCTGGCCGCGGACGTCTGAGCGTCGCAGCCGATCCCCGTTCATGCGGCGGCACGCCGATCGCGCGACACCTCCGGTGCGGCGTCCGCGACGGGCACGAGCCGCGTGCCACGCCCGAGGAGGTAGGTGCGCCCGCGCCAGGTGACGGTGTTCGAGGTGAACGACGCGAACCACCCGACGAAGTAGAAGAGATCCTTGACCGGCAGGAGCGCCATGTGGGGCCAGGCGGGCGCCGACCCGCGGAGGAGCGTCGCCATCGAGGCCTCGAGCGCCACCTTCAGGATCACCAGCAGCGGCACCAGGGGGGCGAGGCCCGTGGCCAGGAGCGGCAGCGTCAGCGGCAGCGGATTGAAGATGAGTTCGAGCGGATAGGCCCACGGGCAGAGCCGCCGGCGCATGCCCGCGTGGCGCAGGTGCCGCTGGGCGGCGGACCGCCACGACCAATCCCGATGGA
>Ga0214917_10000196_pt1 | contig 76551 bp, 81 predicted proteins | sample LL_1208_BB_MetaG_FD_177983 | JGI IMG/M metagenome (GOLD analysis project Ga0214917, IMG submission 177983) | Freshwater microbial communities from Lake Lanier, Atlanta, Georgia, United States - LL_1208_BB | ecosystem: Environmental > Aquatic > Freshwater > Lake | place: USA: Georgia | collected... | reverse complement strand
CGGTGACAACATCGAAATGGCCGTTGAGTTGATCGTACCCGTCGCCATCGAAGATGGCTTGCGCTTCGCTATCCGCGAAGGCGGTCGCACCGTCGGCGCCGGTGTCGTTTCGAAGATTACCGACTAAAAGAATCGGCATACGCCACAGGATCCATGGTGCCGCGAGTATGGTGGGTCCTGTGGGCGTGACTTGGAGCAGTTATGGCAGTAGCAAAGCAAAAGGTGCGCATCCGTCTAAAGGCGTTTGATCACAAGATTTTGGATCAATCGGCCCGACAGATTGTGGAAGCAGCGGAGCGCACGGGTGCGTTGGTGGCCGGTCCGGTACCGTTGCCAACCCGCATCGAGAAGTACAGCGTGATCCGGTCGTCATTTATCGATAAAAACTCGCAAGAGCAATTCGAAGTACGCACGCACAAACGCTTAATCGACGTGTTGGACCCGAGCCAACAGACGATTAACGCCTTGATGAAGCTTGCGTTACCTGCCGGTGTCGATATCGAGATTAAGCTCTAAATTGTTGAAAGTAGCAGCCGCTACGATTTGCACGGTGCAAATCGCATTGCTGCGGAGGTGCGATTGTGATCGAAGGTTTGTTAGGTCGTAAGATCGGCATGACTCAGATTTTTGACGAGACAGGCGCGGTGATTCCGGTAACGGTAATCCAAGTCGGGCCATGTGTCGTGACGCAAATCCGAGTTCGTGAGCGCGATGGCTACGAAGCAGTCCAAATCGGTTTTGGCGAAATCAAGCCCAAAAGCTTGAACAAGCCACAACGTGGTCATTTGGCTGGTGCTGGTCAGTTGGTGCGTTATCTGCGTGAATTCTCGGCGGACAACCCGAGTACGCACAAAGTGGGCGAAGTACTGACAGTCGACATGTTTGAAGTCGGGCAAATTATTGATGTGACCGGCACCTCAAAGGGGCGGGGCTTCCAAGGTGTAGTAAAGCGGCACGGATTTAATGGTGGACCGCGCACCCACGGTCAAAGCGACCGTTTGCGTGCGCCAGGTTCGATTGGTGCCGGCACTGACCCGGGTCACGTGTTCAAGAACACGCGCATGGCGGGACGCATGGGTGGACGGCGTGTGACAGTAATGAATCTCTCGGTCGTCGAGGTGATCAGCGACCGCAACCTTTTACTCGTACGGGGATCAGTACCGGGTGCCAAAACAGGCCTGGTAATGGTACGCCGTGCAGTAAAGGTCAAGTAGGGGTGGAGTGATGGAAGCAAAACTCTATAGCCAAGCCGGTGCCGAAATTGGGGCGATTGCGCTTGATGAGTCCATTTTTGGAATCGAGCCAAATATCCCCGTGATGCACCAATCAATGGTGCGCCAGTTGGCAAATGCCCGACTCGGCTTGCAAAACACCCGCGGTCGTGGTGAGTTGTCCGGTAGCACGCGTAAATTGTTCCGTCAAAAGGGAACTGGTCGTGCCCGTGCAGGTTCGATTCGCGCCTCACACCGTAAGGGTGGTGGTGTGGCCCACGGGCCGCATCCCCGTTCGTATTATCAGTCTATGCCACGCAAGATGCGACGTTTGGCAGTGCGCTCTGCATTGTCGGCCAAGTTAGCTTCGTCAGGATTGATTTTTGTTGACAGCATGACCTTTAGCACGCCCCGTACCAAAGACATGGTGGCATGTTTGCAAGGCTTGCAAGCTACTGGCAAGACATTGATTGTATTGCCTGCTCGTGATGAAATGGTAACCAAGTCGGCCAACAATCTCCCCGGCGTCAAAACGCTCTCGGCGTATTACTTAAACGTAATTGATTTGTTGACGTACGACAAAGTGATTATCTCGCAGCCGGCCTTGGCAGTGATCGAAAGCTACTTGAGCAATCAGGTCGCGATGGCTGGGGAGGACGCGTGATGAATGCACATCAGATTATCATTCGGCCGTTGATTACCGAAAAGAACACTAATTTGATGCAGTTGAACAAATACTGCTTCGAAGTGCTCAAGGAAGCAACGAAGCCCCAAATTAGTGATGCGATTAGCGAAATTTTCAAGGTGACGGTACTTGACGTGGCGACCATGAACGTGCGCGGCAAGATGCGCCGGCGTGGGATTCGCTCGGGGTATACCAGCCGTTGGAAGAAAGCAATTGTGACCTTGGCGGCTGGCGACTCAATTGACGTGTTTGAGGGGATGTAGAGCGCGGCCGTCAAGTCGCGATGGAGTAAGCAATGGGCGTTCGACGCTATCAACCAACCTCGGCGGGCCGCAGAAACATGTCGGGCTCCACGTTCGAGGAAATAACCAAGAATAAGCCAGAAAAGTCGTTGCTGTCGCCGTTACGCAAAAGCGGCGGTCGCAACAACTACGGTCGCATTACCACCCGCCATCGTGGCGGTGGTGAGCGCCGAGCTTATCGTATGATCGATTTCAAGCGCAACAAAATCAGCGTGCCGTCTGTCGTGGCGTCAATCGAGTACGACCCAAATCGTTCTGCACGGATTGCACTGTTGCACTATGGCGATGGTGAAAAGCGCTATATTTTGGCGCCAATTGGCCTCAAGGTAGGCGACAAGGTGATGAGCGGAGCCGACGCTGAAGTGCGGGTCGGTAATGCCTTGCCACTCAAAATCATCCCCCTTGGTACCGAGGTGCACAACATCGAGTTGCAACAGGGCCGTGGTGGTGTGATGGCACGCAGCGCCGGTTCGTCAGCGCAGCTGATGGCCAAAGAAGGCGACTATGCCACCTTGCGTATGCCTTCGGGCGAAATGCGCATGGTGCATATCAACTGTATGGCAACCATTGGGCAGGTCGGCAATGCGGACCACCAGAATATTCGCTTGGGGAAGGCCGGTCGAAAGCGCTGGATGGGTCGCCGACCCGAGGTGCGTGGTTCAGCAATGAACCCGCGCGACCATCCACATGGTGGTGGTGAAGGGAAAGCCCCGCGTGGTATGCCGCCCAAGACCAAATGGGGTAAGCAAGCTCGTGGTGTCAAGACGCGACACAACCCCCGCACGGATCGATTTATCGTGCGGCGTCGTACGAAGTAGTAGCGAAACTGGCGTCTTGTAGTAGCACAGGACTGTAGACGCCGTTAGCAGATACGAAAGGACCGAGAATGTCACGGTCATCGAAGAAGGGCCCATACATCGATTTGCGGTTGTTGGGTCGTATCGAAGACATGAACAAGACGAACGAGAAGCGCGTGCTACGCACGTGGTCGCGCACCTCGACGATCTTCCCGCAAATGGTAGGGCATACGATTGCGGTTCATGATGGTCGCCGCCACGTCCCGGTGTATGTCACCGAAAACATGGTGGGGCACAAGTTGGGTGAGTTCGCGCCGACCCGCACCTTCCGAAGCCATGGTGGTAAGAAGGCTGACAAGCGCGGTAAGATGAAGTAGCTTGCGGGGTGTAGGGGGAACCCTATGCACCATGCATTGCGGAGCGAGAGACGATGCAAGCGAAAGCTGTGACCAAGTATGTGCGTATCTCACCCTTGAAGGTTCGACCTGTCATGGATGTAGTGCGTGGCATGCCAGTGAGTAAAGCGTTGTCGGTGTTGCTTTATATGCCGCAAAAAGCGGCCCGTGAAGTAGCCCGCACGTTGATGTCGGCGGCAGCTAATGCCGAGAATAATTTCGATATGGATCCGTCGGCGTTGGTAGTTCACACGATTTTTGCCGATGAAGGCCCCGCGTTTAAGCGGTTTATGCCGCGGGCTCGAGGTCGAGCTGACCGAATTCGCAAGCGCACCACCCACATTACCGTGGTTGTGGATGATGGCGCCAAAAGCTAGCCGACAGTGAGGACGTATGGGAAGTAAAGTACATCCGCTGGGGTTTCGCCTCGGTTATATCAAAGACTGGCAGTCACGCTGGTTTGCGGAGCGGAACTACACGGATCAATTGCACGAAGACTTAAGCCTTCGTAAGCTGGTCATGAAGCGATTCGAAGGCTCCGGCGTGGCACGGGTCGAAATCGAGCGCTCTGCAAACCGTGTCGAAATCACCGTACACACCGCCAAGGTGGGTGCTGTGGTCGGTAAGGGTGGTGAAAAGCTCGAAGAATTCCGCAAAATCCTTGATCGTTCCTTTGGGAAGAAGTTCAAGATCAATGTTGCCGAAATTCATCAGCCCGAATTAGAAGCGCAGTTGGTTGCCGAAAGCATCGGCGAACAAATCAACAAGCGTGTGTCGTACAAGCGCGCCATGAAGCAAGCCGTACAACGCGCCATGCGGTTGGGGGCACAAGGCGTCAAAGTCAAGTGTTCGGGTCGTCTTGGTGGTGCCGAAATCGCCCGTGTGGCCAACGAACGTGAAGGCCGCGTGCCATTGCACACGTTGCGTGCCGACATTGACTACGCCCAAGTCCATGCACACACCACCTTTGGTCGTATCGGTGTCAAGGTATGGATTTACAAAGGCGATGTCTTTTTTGATGCTGCCGGCAACATGCAGCCGACAACCCCCGCAGTCGCCAATCGCAACCCTGCTGGTGACGAAGAAGATCGTCGTGGCGGTCGTGGTGGTCGTGGTGGCCAAGGTGGTCGTGGTGGCCAAGGTGGTCAAGGCGGTCGTGGTGGCCAGGGCGGCCAAGGCGGCCAAGGTGGTCGCGGCGGTCAAGGTGGCCAAGGTGGCCAAGGCGGTCGTGGCGGCCGTACCCCACGGTAGTGACCGAGGAATGTAAGGAGCAACGATTATGTTGATGCCGAAGCGCGTCAAGTACCGCAAGATGCATCGCGGCAACAATCGGGGCATGTCACACCGTGGCAGCACCGTGGCGTTTGGTGATTTCGGGTTGCTGGCTACTGAGCCAGCCTGGATTACCAGTCGTCAGATTGAAGCAGCGCGTCGCGCCATTTCGCACCACGTTAAGCGTGGTGGTAAGGTGTGGATTCGCATCTTCCCGGACAAGCCCATCACGTTGAAGCCGGCTGAAACCCGCATGGGTAGTGGTAAGGGCGCCGTGGACCACTATGTGGCAGTGGTAAAGCCGGGACGGATTATGTTCGAGATTGGCGGCGTCCGTCCCGAAGTAGCGATTGAAGCCTTGCATTTGGCGGCCCAAAAGTTGCCAATCATCTGCAAGATTATTTCGCGCGAAGAGGAGGCTGGCGAATGAAAGCCAATGAGCTACGCGAATTAGATAACCAGACGCTCGAGAAGCAAATCGAAGAGTACCACAAAGAACAATTCAATTTGCGCTTCCAAGCAGTGACTGGGAAGTTGACCGCCACTGGACGTCAGAGCATTGTGCGCCGTGAAATCGCACGTATCAAGACGATCTTGCGTGAGCGTGAGCTGGGCGCCTAAAGCCCCATGGGAGAAGGAAACGATGGCCGAAGGACGACGACAGTTTAAGGTTGGCCGGGTGGTCAGCAACAAGATGCACAAGACCATCGTCGTGGCGGTGGATTATCTGCGACCACACCCGCTGTACCGCAAGATTATCCGCACCACGCACAAGTTCCACGCCCACGATGAGCAGAATACCTGCAAAATCGGTGATGTGGTACGGATTGGTGAAACTCGCCCGCTCAGCAAAACCAAATGCTGGGAATTGGTCGAGATCATGACGCAAGGCGGGGAGGACTAAGCCATGGTACAGCAGCAGACTCGCCTCAAGGTGGCCGACAATACTGGTGCCAAAGAAATCATGTGTATCCGCGTTATGGGCGGTTCACGAGTGCGTTATGGCTTTGTCGGTGACATCATCATTGCCTCTGTCAAAGATGCCACCCCTGGTGGTACCGTCAAGAAGGGCGAGGTCGTGCGTGCCGTTGTGGTTCGTACTCACAAAGAGTATGGTCGCCCCGATGGTTCACACATCCGCTTTGATGACAACGCAGCGGTTATTATCAACAAAGAAGACAACCCACGTGGCACCCGTATCTTCGGACCGGTAGCCCGCGAGTTGCGCGAACGGGGATTCATGCGAATCATTTCGCTCGCGCCGGAGGTGCTGTAATGCACGTGAAAAAAGGTGACGAGGTGCTCGTCATTACCGGCAAAGAAAAGGGCAAGAAGGGCAAAATCACGCTATCCATGCCAGCCAAAAACCGCGTGGTGATAGAGGGTTTGAACAAAATCAAGCGCCACGTCCGCCCTCGTGCCATGGGCCAAATGGGTGGAATTGTTGAGCAAGAAGCCCCCTTGCATGTATCGAATGTGATGTTGATTTGCCCCAAGTGTGGACGGGCATCACGTACCGGGCATCGCTTCCTCGAGGCAACGGACAGCCAAGGCCGTGCCAAAAAAGCACGATTTTGTAAGTCGTGTGATGCCGTAATTGATGAGTAGTAGCGCGGCAATGGGCCGCACATGGTCAAGGTCGGAACGCTGGTAGAAGTGTTCCTAGCCCTTGAGGAGTAACGAATGACGACGCGATTAAAGGAAAAATACCACGCCGAAGTTGTGCCCGCATTAATGCAGGAATTCAATTTTGCGTCGGTAATGCAAGTTCCACGGCTGAACAAGGTGGTAGTCAACATCGGGATGGGTGAAGCGTTGAGTAATTCCAAGGCAATTGACGCCGCCCTCGAGCAATTGACCATGATTACGGGTCAAAAGCCCGTCACAACAAAGGCCAAAAAATCAATTGCAAACTTCAAACTCCGTGAAGGACAGGCCATCGGTGTGATGGTGACACTGCGTGCTGATCGCATGCACGACTTCCTTGATCGTTTGATGAACTTGGCGTTGCCACGGTTGCGCGACTTTCGTGGTGTCAGCCGGCGCTCGTTTGACGGGCGCGGTAACTACAGCTTGGGTCTGCGTGAGCAGATTGTCTTCCCCGAAATTGAGATTGACAAAATCGACAAAATCCGCGGGATGGAGATTTCGATTAACACTTCGGCGGTGGACGATGCTGGCGGTTATGCGTTGTTAAAACGTTTGGGAATGCCGTTTCGTGACTGATTCGAGCCAGGAGTCGTACGACTCACCAGCTCGGATGGAAGAAAGGAAAGAAACCGTTGGCTAAGAAGTCGATGATTGCCAAAGCCCTTCGCAAGCCGAAGTTCGCGGTGCAGGGCTACAATCGATGCAAGCTATGTGGCCGGTCGCGGTCATACATGCGCAAGTTTGGAATGTGCCGTATCTGCTTCCGTGAAAATGCGCTCAAGGGGCTTATCCCTGGCGTAACCAAGTCGAGCTGGTAGAAGCCCTGCCAAAAGGCGAAGGATTCGCCGAAGAAGCATTTGGTGACCTAGGAGGAACGTCCTGTGAGTGTGAATGATCCGATTGCCGATATGTTGACCCGTATCCGCAACGCTTGCATGGCTCGCCAGCAAAGCGTGCTGGTACCATCGTCAAAAATGAAGCTGGCAATTGCACAAATCCTGAAACGGGAAGGTTTTATTGCCGATTTTCAGGTGCGCGATGAAAAGCCATGCCCAATGTTGGTGCTCCAACTCAAGTACACAGTCGAAAAACGACCGGTGATTACCGGGTTGAAGCGTGTGAGCAAGCCAGGCTTGCGTATTTATTCCAACCGAGCTGACATTCCGCAAGTGCGCGGAGGGTTGGGAATTAGCATTCTTTCGACGCCGAGTGGCGTAATGGCGGGCTATGAGGCCTGGCAGAAGCACGTCGGTGGCGAAGTCCTCTGCTATGTCTGGTAACCGAGGGGAGAAGAACGATGTCGCGTATTGGTAAGAAGCCCATCTCAGTCCCCAAAGGTGTCGATATCCAGATTGCCGAGGGGAACATGGTAACGGTCAAGGGTCCCAAAGGGACGTTGGCGCAAGCGTTGCCATCAAGCATGGTGTTGACCCGCGCAGCAGATACAATGTTGGTGACGCGTCCGAGTGACGAAAAAGAGCACCGCTCGTTGCATGGGTTGACTCGCACGCTGTTATCAAACATGGTCGAAGGTGTCACAACAGGGTATTCACGGGTGCTCGAAATCTTGGGTGTCGGGTATCGTGCCGCGCGTGAAGGCAAAAACATCGTTGTGTTTGTTGGCTACTCGCACCCCATCCGTATTGTCCCACCCGAAGGGATTAGCTTCGAAATTATCGAACGCAAAACGGCTAGCGAGCCACAACAAGTAATTGTGCATGGGATCGATAAACAGCTGGTTGGCGAACAGGCCGCCAAAATTCGTGCATTGCGCCCACCCGAGCCCTACAAAGGCTATGGGATTAAGTTCAAAGGTGAGCGCGTCCGTCGTAAAGCTGGTAAGGCTGGTAAAGCGAAGTAGTGCTGGTATAAGGGAATTGGATCGCCTACTCCCTTTTCTAATGGTGAGGAGATTGACATGGCAGTACGCAAAGCTCGTGAGCTTCGTCTGCGCCGACATAACCGGGTTCGCCGCAAGGTGGATGGCACGTCAGCCCGACCGCGTTTGAGCGTATTTCGCAGTAGTGCACACATCTACGCTCAAATCATCGATGACGTTGCACAGCGCACGCTGGTGGCAGTGTCGAGCCAATCCGATGGTGTGGCACAAGGCACCAAGAGTGTAGAAGCCCATTCGGTTGGGCAGATGATTGCCGCCAAGGCCAAGGCAGCGGGGATTAACCAGGTTGTGTTCGACCGCGGTGGTTTTAAGTATCACGGACGTGTGCAGGCTCTGGCCGATGGAGCCCGCGAGGGTGGCCTCGAGTTCTAAGGCATTAGTAGTGATATGAATGTGTGCCAAAGCCTGGCACACCTGACATGGTGGAGGAGTTGTGGCAAGAAAGCAAATTAATCCCGAGGGCCTCGAGCTCGAGGAGCGCATCGTACAGATTAACCGCGTGTCAAAAGTTGTAAAGGGCGGTCGCCGCTTTAGCTTTAGCACGATGGTGGTCGTCGGTGATGGCAACGGGCATGTGGGTATCGGTATGGGCAAGGCTGCAGAAGTCCCCGATGCGATTCGCAAAGGTGTCGATGCCGCCAAGAAGAACCTGATTTTTGTGCCGTTGGCACGGACGACTGTGACCCACGAGATGCAAGCCGAGTTTTCGGCAACCAAAGTGCGCTTGATTCCGGCCGCACCTGGTACTGGCGTTATCGCAGGTCGTGGCGTTCGCCCCGTCGTTGAAGCAGCCGGTATCAAGGATTTGTTGTCCAAGCGTTATGGTAGCAACAATCCGGTAAACGTTGTCAAAGCGACATTCGAGGCATTAAGCCAGATGAAGTCGAACGATCAGACCGCCAAAGAACGCGGGCTGACTCGGCATGAGTTGCGCCAGCGCCGCATTGTGCGCAGTGCCGACAAGCAGGAGTCGTAGGTCATGGCGAAATTGCGAATCACATATACCAAGAGTGGCATCGGCTACAGCAACGACCAAAAAGAGACGATTAAATCGCTCGGTCTGCGCAAATTGAACAGTAGCATTGTGCGTGAAGACACTCCGGTGGTGCGTGGCATGATCTTCAAGGTGCGTCACTTGGTCACCGTCCAAGAGACGACAGAAGGTGAGGCTCAATCATGAAGTTGACCGATTTGCGTCCAGCCGCCGGATCACACCGCACCTCTAAGCGTGTCGGTCGTGGTTATGGGTCAGGCAAAGGCAAAACCGCAGGCAAGGGTATGATGGGTCAGAAGGCACGTTCGGGGCCAAACCCCTACCGCACCTTCGAAGGCGGTCAAAACCGTTTGACCAAGCGTATGCCCTATTTGCGTGGCTTCAAAAACCGCTACCGCGTTGCCTACCAAGTCCTCAATGTGGCCGACTTGAACGAATTGCCCGCCAATAGCTCATTGACCATTGCCGAACTCATCGAATCGGGCTTGATCAAAGCCAGCAAGCCAGTGAAGTTGTTGGGTGATGGCGAATTGACAGTTGCATTGACCGTGCAAGTGCACAAGGCAAGTGCGAGTGCCAAGCAAAAGGTCGAAGCAGCCGGTGGTACGGTCACAGAGACGCCATGGGTGCTGGTGCGCCCCACGCGGAGCTTTGGCTTGCATCCGTCTGCCCGCGGAACTCGCGAATAAAGAAACGGCGATGGTGGTGGGTGCTTGTCACCCACCCCTGCTGACTCTGAGGAGATTCGTCCATGCTGAAGTCAGTGTTACAAGCACTGCAAGTGCCTGACCTGCGTCGGCGGGTATTGTTTACCTTAGCCATGATGTTGGTCTTCCGGTTTATTGCGCACATTCCTGTGCCCAACCTCGACCCGAATGCGTTGGCCAGTCTGCGTGAAGCGTTGCAGAGCAATCAGTTGGCACAATTGTTGAATATTTTTGCGGGTGGTGCACTGCAAAACCTGTCAGTGGCATCCATGGGGGTATATCCCTACATCACCGCACAAATTATCGTGCAGTTGTTGCAACCACTGATTCCGGCTTTGAACGATTTGCGCAAAGAGGGCGAGCAGGGACGGATTCGATTGAACCAAATCACCTTCATTGCCACAGTGCCAATGGCGCTGTTGTCAGCGTATGGTCAAACGCTCACGCTTGATCGAAGCTTGGGAGCGGGGCAATCGTTGTTTCGTTCGTCGTTTGATATTGTCAACAACTTTTTGCCGACATTTGCCGTATTGGTTGCGATGTTGGCTGGGACGATGTTTTTGATTTGGCTAGGTGAACAAATCCAAACCTATGGGATTGGCAACGGCATTTCGATGATTATCTTTGCCGGTATTGTGTCACGCTTGCCATCGCTGGTGTTGGAAGGCTTTACGAGTGTCCAAACTGGTGGCGCCGAACAAGTAATTGGGATTATCGCCTTTTTGTTGATTGCGGGCTTGACAATTGTCGGGATCATCATGATGCACGAAGGCCAGCGGCGCATACCGGTGCAATATGCCAAACGGGTGCGTGGGAATCGCCAATATGGCGGACAAACTAGTCATATCCCGCTCAAAGTCAATATGGCGGGCATGATTCCGTTGATTTTTGCACAAAGCATCATCGTATTCCCCGGCACGTTGGCTTCATATGGGTGTCCCGAAGTCACGGCTCCGGCGGATGCCTCGATTCTCAAGCAAGTGGCGTGTTTTACGTATCAGACCTTTAGTCCGCAATATGGCAAAGGGACGTTGGTCTATTCGGTGGCGTTGTTTGTGTTGGTGTTCTTCTTCACCTATTTCTACACCAAGGTGATTTTTGAACAACAAAACATCCCGGACACGTTGCAAAAGAACGGCGGCTTTATTTTGGGGATTCGGCCAGGCAAAAACACCGAGACGTATCTCGATCAAATTGTCAGCCGCTTGACCCGGACGGGGGCGTTGTTCCTTGGTTTGGTTGCTGTTTTGCCCTTTTTGACGCAAGCGATTACCGGTGTGCCAATTGGTCTCGGCGCGACAGCGTTGTTGATTGTGGTTGGTGTGGCGGTAGACACGTTGCGGCAGCTCGAGGCGCAAATGGTGATGCGCAATTACGAAGGATTTCTCGGGCGGCGCTAGACTGCAGTTCGATGATGAGCAGCAGGGGGGCTTATTATGGACGTCATTTTGCTGGGGGCACCTGGTGCAGGCAAAGGCACACAGGCAAAGGTACTCGAAGAACACTCAGGGCTTTTGCATGTGGCGAGTGGCGATTTGTTTCGAGCGGCGTTACGCCAAGGCACTGAATTGGGGATGTTGGCCAAATCGTACATGGATCGTGGCGAGCTTGTCCCTGATGAAGTCGTTATTCGCATGGTAATGGAGCGCATTGGAATGCCCGATTGTGCCAACGGAGTAATCTTTGATGGCTTCCCGCGGACAAGCGATCAGGCCATTGCGCTGGGCGTTGAATTGCAGCGGCAAGGACGACACGTCGATCATGTGTTATACTTACGTGTCCCTGACGAGATGTTGTTACGGCGCATAGCTGGAAGACAGACTTGTAAAACTTGCGGTTCAACGTATAATGTATATTACTTCCCATCCAAACGTCCTGACGTTTGTGATGAATGTGGTGGTAAGCTCTATCAACGCAGTGATGACACAATGGAAACTGCGCGGCATCGGCTCGAAGTCTACTTTGCGCAAACGATGCCATTAATCGAGTATTACCACAGACAAGGTTTGTTGCGTGAGATTGACGGTCAGCGCGAAATAACGCAGGTCGCCAGTCGCATGTTGCAATTGATGGGGATACATGGCAGTCACGCGTAAAAACCAGCGTGAGTTGGCAGCGATGCGCCGGGCCGGCGCTATAGTCGGCATGTGTCATCGTCAGTTGCGGACCTGGGTCGAGCCGGGTATCACCACACGTGAGCTCGATGTACGGGTGCACAAACTCATTACGGCCCATTCCGGCACGCCGTCGTTTTTGGGGTATGGTGGCCCGCCAGCATATCCGGCCGCGACCTGTATCTCGGTCAACGAGGAGCTCGTGCACGGTATCCCAAGTAAGCGCGTGTTACGCGCAGGGGATATTGTAAGTATCGACGTCGGTGTGTGTGTCGACGGGTACCATGCAGATTCGGCGTGGAGTTATGCAGTCGGTGCCGTTACTGAGGAAGCAGCAGGTTTACTGCGCGTTACCGAAGCGACGTTATACCATGCGCTGTCAGTTGTGCAAACAGGAGCACGACTTTCAGATATATCGTGGGCGATTCAGAGTTACGCGGAAGCGCGGGGCTATGGAGTCATCCGCAACTACATTAGTCATGGGATAGGCCGTTCTTTGCATGAGGATCCGCAGATTCTCAATTATGGACCGCCAGGGCGGGGGTTACTCTTGCAACCTGGAATGACGTTCGCTATCGAGCCAATGATTGTGTGTGGTAACCCAGCCACCATGGTTCAACGCGATGGATGGACAGTCGTAACGACGGATGGTCGTCTTGCGGCACACTACGAACACACCGTAGCGGTTACGGATGGAGCGCTGGAGATCCTGACGAGTCAGGACGTGAGTGATGAGGTGCTATGACAAAGAAAAAAGACGTGATCGAGATGGAAGGTACGGTGCTTGAACCGTTGCCCAATGCCATGTTCCGAGTACAACTCGAGAATGGTCCAGAGGTATTAGCCCATATTTCAGGGCGAATGCGGATGAATTACATCCGAATCTTGAAGGGCGATCGCGTTTTGGTAGAGCTCTCACCATACGACTTGACTCGTGGTCGTATTACGTATCGGTATAAGTAACTTACTGTAAGGGGGCTGTTGTGAAGGTTCAGGCTTCGGTCAAACCACGTTGCGAGTACTGCCGCGTGATCAAGCGCAAGGGGATCATTCGGGTAATCTGCAGTCGCGCACCAAAACATAAGCAACGTCAGGGATAGAGTCGTCAAAGAGCAGCGGAATCGCCGGGTGGCAGATACCTCGGCGACACAGATGGTAAAGAGGCAAGCATGGCTCGTATTGCTGGGATCGACATCCCACGAAACAAGCGAATCGACATCTCGATTACTTATGTCTTCGGGATCGGTCGCACCAATGGTGCTCAAATTTTGGAACGTGCCAACGTGAATCCGGCTACGCGTGTACGCGATTTGACCGAAGAAGAACTGGTACGCATCCGCGAAATTGTGGAACGTGAATTCCGGGTGGAAGGTGATCTCCGCCGCGAGATTCAAATGAACATCAAGCGGTTGATGGACATTGCCTGTTATCGTGGACTGCGCCACCGCAAAGGGTTGCCAGTGCGTGGGCAACGCACACGTACCAACGCTCGTACCCGCCGTGGCCGCAAGGGCGCGTCGATTGGAATCAAGAAGAAGACGACCAAGAAGTAACAGTTGCAACATGCGCGGGCGTCGTCACAACGATACGCCGCAGCAACGTGTGGAGGAATCATGGCAAAGGCAAAGACAACCAAGGGTGGCGTAGCGCCCAAGCGCCAACGTGGCAAGCGTCGTGAACGCAAAAACGTCCCCCGTGGTCAGGCACATGTGCAGAGCACATTCAACAATACCATCGTAACGATTACTGACCCGATGGGTAATGTGGTCTGTTGGTCAAGCGCTGGGCATAACGGCTTCAAGGGTTCACGCAAAAGCACCCCCTACGCCGCTCAGATTGCCGCCGAAATCGCCGCCCGCAAGGCGCTCGAAAACGGCATGCGCACCATCGAGGTGTTTGTGAAGGGTCCCGGCGCTGGGCGCGAGGCTGCGGTACGTTCATTGCAGTCAGCGGGCTTACAGGTCAGCGCAATTACTGACGTTACCCCCATTCCGCATAACGGTTGCCGACCGCCCAAGCGCCGGCGCGTTTAACTTCGAGGAGACTGTAGTAGATGGCTCGCTACCGTGGACCCATTGCAAAAATCAGCCGTCGGCTGAATATTGCCTTGACTGACAAGGCTCAAAAGGTGCTGAACAAGCGCCCCTTCCCTCCAGGTCAACATGGCCCAACCGCTCGTCGGCGCCAATTGTCTGACTATGGCATGCAATTGCAAGAAAAGCAAAAAGCACGCTACATGTATGGTGTGCTCGAGCGCCAGTTCCGTAATTTGTATGCGCGTGCCCAACGCGTGCCCGGTGAAACCGGCGCAGCGCTCTTTATGTTGTTAGAGCGGCGCCTCGACAACGTCGTGTATCGGATGGGGTTGGCCACGACGCGCTCACAAGCACGTCAGTTGGTGGCTCATGGTCACGTCACCGTCAACGGTCGCAAGACCAACATCCCTTCTTATACGGTGCGGGTGGGCGAAAAAGTAGCAGTGCGCGTCGAAAGTCGCAAGCGTGTCTACTTCAAGACGTTGCTCGAAGCCAAAGAATTATTGCATCGCGCTCCCGAATGGATGCGCGTCACGCAGGCTGATTTGACCGCAGAAATCACGGCGCTTCCCCGCCGCGAAGATGGCGAGCAGGGTATCAACGAGCAGTTGATTGTAGAATTCTACAGCCGTTAGTGCGTGGCAGGCATGATTGCTACGCAGTAATCATGCACCACCAAGGGTACGGTTGTTCGTAGCGCAGTGACGATGTAAGGAGGCGAACGATGCTTGACATCGCAAAGCCGAGTATCGAATTGGTTGCGGCAGAAGAAAACTACGGCCGCTTTAAAATCGAACCGCTGGAACCAGGGTATGGTCATACGCTGGGGAATGCGTTGCGTCGCGTGCTGTTGTCATCGATTCCAGGAGCGGCGATTACGAAAGTCAAAATCGAAGGCGTCTACCATGAATTCTCAACCATTCCTGGTGTACGTGAAGATGTGACCGAAATCGTCCTCAATGTCAAAGGCATCCGCCTCCGCTCGTACGCCAACCGCAAGGTGCGTGTGTCGTTGGTGCGCCAAGGTGCTGGTCCGGTGCTGGCCCGACATATGGATGTGCCGAGTAATGTCGAACTGGTCAACCCAGATCACTATATCTGCACCCTCGATGGCAACGAAAGTCGTATCGAGATGGAATTTACCGTCGAAACGGGCAAAGGGTATCTCCCTGCAGAAATGGGCGAAATCGTCGCAATTGGCGAAATTCCCATTGATGCGATTTTTACCCCCATCCCCAAGGTCAATTACGTCGTCGAAAGCACGCGCGTTGGTCAAGCAACAAACTATGATCGCTTGATCATCGAAATCTTTAGTGATGGCACAATCAAACCTGGTGATGCCCTTCGTCATGCTGCCCAAGTCTTGGTGCAGTACAACCAAATCGTCGCTGACTTTAATCGGTTGGGAAGTTTGGATGTCGAAGAAGAAACCGCACCAGGGGCTTTGCCTGTGGTAGATGGCAGTGCTATCCCTGCGTCGATTATGGAACGTTCGGTCGATCAGTTGGAGCTTTCTACACGCACGCACAATTGCCTGCGTCGTGCCGATATCACCACGATTGGCCAGATTTTGCAGATGGACGAAAAGCAACTCAAAGCGGTCCGCAACCTTGGTGACAAGTCACTCGACGAAATCAAGGACAAAGTCCGTGAGATGTGCCTTAAAGCAGGATATGATCCAGGTGGGAAATGGGGGAAGTCAAGCGACGATGCCCAAAGCGTAACAGCAACGGGTGGAGCCGCCGAAGCAGAATAGCTGGACAGCGGTGCGGCTACGCAAGTGGTTGTACCGCGTGATGTGTGAGGAACGAAGATGCGACATCGTCGTGTAGGGTACAAATTGGGTCGCGATAAGGAACAACGCGTGGCGTTGTACCGCGGTTTGATGGTTTCGTTGATCGAACATCGCCGTATCAAGACCACTATTACCAAAGCCAAGGCTATCCAGCCAGAAATCGAGTCGTTGATTACGTTGGGGCGCATTGATACCCCGCATAATCGCCGCTTGGCACTGTCACGCTTGGCGAGCAAAGATGCAATGCGCGCATTGTTTGCCTTTGCACCTGAGCAATTCAAAGATCGTAGTAGCGGCTATTCACGCATCACCAAGCTGGGACCTCGGCTCGGTGATGGCGCCGAAATGGCAATCATCGAGTTGCTGTAATTGGGTGATCTGGTGCGCAATATTGCGTTCCAAGTAGCCTACGATGGCACTGACTTATGTGGTTCGCAATGGCAATCCGAGGGCCGGTCAGTGCAAGGTGAGTTAGAGTCGGCGTGGTTGCGCTTGCATAACGAACAGGTGCGAATGACGCTGGCGGGGCGTACAGATGCAGGAGTCCATGCCACCGGGCAAGTTGCCAACACCTTGACCACGAGTCAACGCCCGTTGACCACCATTGTCCGGGCAATGAATGCGATACTCCCTGCCGATGTAGCGATTGTGACAGCGTGGGAGGCTCCGAATCAGTTCCATGCCCGGTTTTGGGCCGAACGGCGCAGATACGAGTATGTGATTGATAATGGAATGGTGGCATCGCCGTTATTGCGGCGCACTGCCTTGGCAATCGCCCGCCCGCTTGATAGCGATGCGATGCATGCCGCGGCTCAAGTTTTGGTTGGCACACACGATTTTGCGGCATTTACAGTTGGAGCTCCGGTCGGTACCACGATGCGACGTTGTGATGAAGTGACGTGCCTGCGGACGGTGCGTGATCGGCAACCGTTGGTCGTCGTGCGCTTGAGTGCAAATGGGTTTTTGCGCAATATGGTGCGTATTATGGTTGGTACATTGGTGTTGGTTGGTACTGGGCGCTTGACGGCTGCAGGGCTACACACAATCTTGCAAGGGCGCAATCGCCAAAAGGCTGGGTTACTCGCTCCGGCGCACGGCTTGACAATGGTGGCTGTTGATTATCCCGCGTCAGCATTGCGCCCGGATCCGTCACACGAGAAATGACGCTGTAGGTAAGGAATATGGGCATGAAAACCTATTCACAGAAGGCATCGGAAGTGTCACGCGATTGGTATGTGGTAGATGCCGACGGGCAAACCGTTGGTCGTCTTGCGACCCAAATCGCCACGCTTTTGCGTGGGAAGCACAAACCGACATTTAGCCCCAACATTGACGGTGGTGACTTCGTCGTCATCATCAATGCCGAAAAGATCCAGCTCCGCGGTAAGAAGCAGGATCAAAAAATGTACTATCGCCACTCGAACTACCCCGGTGGGTTCAAGTCGGTGAGCTACCGCCGCATGATGGCCACGCACCCAGACCGTGTGTTGCGCTTTGCGGTCAAAGGCATGCTTCCCAAGACGCGACTTGGTCGTCAACAATTGGTGAAGCTTCGTATTTATGCGGGCGCGACGCATCCGCATCTTGCGCAACAGCCAACCGTGTTTGTTCCGCATGTTCGGTTCTAACGCAACGACGAGAGGGAAATGATGGCAGAGAAGACCTATTACCAGGGCACAGGCCGGCGTAAGACCGCTGTTGCTCGTGTGCGCCTCTATCGAGGCAATGGCGAAATCGTAGTCAATGGCAAGAGCGTGAGTGCGTATTTCGGGCATCGTGCCTTGTTTGTGTCAGAGTTGGCGCGTCCGTTTGAAGCAATCGGCCAAGTCGGGAGCTTCAATGTGATGGCCAAGGTGTTTGGTGGTGGTGTGTCTGGTCAATGTAGCGCCGTACGCCATGGCATTGCCCGGGCGCTCCTCGACCTCGATGTGGCAATGCGCCCCGCCCTCAAAAGCGCTGGCTTGTTGACCCGCGACCCCCGTATGAAAGAACGCAAGAAGGTGGGCCTCAAACGTGCCCGCAAGCGCCCACAATACACAAAGCGGTAATTCCGTTTTGGCGGGTATACACCAAATCCCTTGTCGTGGCATAATGCCCGGCAAGGGATTTGTTTGTATTGCATACATGGTACCTGCCAATGGTAGCGCACATGCCACGGTCGTGCATTTGTGCGTTACCAAAGCAATAATGATATGTTGATTTTTTTGTAATAATTAATAGCGGCCCCAACCCCAACGGAGACGGTACTGATAGAACAAAATTATGAAAACTAATAATGGTGCCCCGATTAGTGCATATTTGATGGGTAATGGAATGGGATATGTCCCTGCATACATCAAGACGATGCAATAGAGTAGCGTGATGCACAGCGTGACAATGATGCTACATAATGAATTGGCGAGTGTCCCTTTGAATGGCTCAGGAGTACGAAATGCAGGATAGCCGAGTAAAAAAATTATCGCCAATAATCCACCGATTAGATAGTCGACAGTAAGATGGGTGGCGGTAGTGATGTAAGGGACAACTTCAGGTAAAAGTTGTACACTTGTAACCCCAACTAGAATCCAACGTAGCGTATTGGGGAATCGCGATTCGTGGGCGCGTTTATTTATGATGGGTAACCCAAAACTAATAATTGCAATCAACAAAAGTAATCCATCGACAACAATCATTTGGGTAAAATCATCTTTTGAAATGACATAATCAAAAGGCACACCTGCGATGAGGCACCAATCGGCAAAAAAGAGAAAAAAGAAAAAGATGGCAATATGACGCATGTACGGAGGAATTGGCTTCCAATTCGTATAGGTTGGGGTGTTGTGTAATGTCATAAAAAAACCTTTGAAAGAATACTGCTGTATAGTAGCACAGATAAAAACGTTTGTACGAAAATAGCACCTGTCATTGTTGACATGACAGGTGGCGTTGCGCTAATAGTCGACGTTCAATTTTTCATTTTTACAATAGTATTGCGGTAATATTGGAATTGATCTTGGGGCGCGCAAATCATCGTCGGTGTTTTGGCATCGGGGGAGAGCAATGCACCAAGATCGACGATTTGGCCATCGAGTCCCCATAATTCGGCACCAGCATTGTGGACAAGGGCGAGGGCTGGGGCGATATCCCACGCTTTGCAACTCCCAATCAAGGCTGCACTTGCCATCCCGGCTGCGACATAGCACAGCGACATAATCGTAGCACCAGTAGTGCGTACGCGGCCTTGGTAACTGATAGCGTATTTGCGATGCATGTCAGATGGGACTGCCATCCAATCATCAAGTTGCACGGTTGGTGGCGTGGCAACATGGATGGGTTGCTCGTTGCGTAATGCAAGGCCATCAGGGGTCGCCACATAGAGTTCTTCGCTCATTGGGGCATATACGAATCCCGCGTATGGTTTGCCAAAATGGACTAAACCGATGCCGACACACCAGCCAGTCAGTCCACCCGCAAATGCCGAGGTGCCGTCAATTGGGTCGATGACCCACAAAAACTCATGACTAGCGAGGTGTTGGTCACCGATGAACGTTCCTTCTTCGCCGAGGATGGCATGAGTAGGGTAGTTTGTATGTAAATACGCGACGATTTGTGCTTCAATTGCTTGGTCGATATTGGTGACTAATGATCCGTCGGATTTGCGTGTCACGGCGAGTTGATGGCGTTGTTGCTTGGCGAAATTTCCACAACTAATCACTAAGTTTACAAAATCAGAAACGACGATACTTGTCATTGTGTACTCTCGCAATAAAAACACTCCATGGTATTATACGAGTGAGATGCAGAACTGTCACGAAATGAAGGACGCATGAACACGTTGCTGTTTGATCTAGATGATACGCTCTATGACCTTGATATGCATCGTTTTCGGCATATTGATGATGCGTGGCAAGATTGGCTGGTCACATTGCCGCCAATGGCGGTGCCCTATATTTTGCAAGATGTCGTCACGTCACGAATTTTTTTTAATGATATGCCCGAATTTTTGGAGCGATACGGGGTGCAAGAGCCAATGCTGTCACATTTGTGTGCGTATAGCAGGGCAACGTGGTTTAGCGATTTGCGTCTAGACGAGGGCGTTGCCCCATTGCTCGATACCCTTGCCATGCGCTATAAATTGGGGTTGATAACAAATGGACCGAGTGCCACGCAACGTGCCAAAATCATCCAATTTGATTTGGCGCGCTGGTTTCCCGTGATGGTGGTATCAGAAGAATTCGGTGTCGCCAAACCTGACCCAGCGATTTTTTTGCATGCAGCCCACGCATTAGCGAGTGACCCCGCAGATTGTGTGATGATTGGCGACAACCCAGACGCCGATATTCGAGGGGCGCAGGCTGCTGGTATGCGGAGCGTCTGGATCCAACGGCCAGCATTGTATAAAAAACCATTTACGCGGGATGAAGCACGCTATCCCGCGGATTTACCGGCACCGTGGCGGACGATTCCGCATGTACGCGACTTGTTGCGCGTATTGGAGGAAAAATGCACATTGCGTCGTTATCTTATGCGCTGGAATCTTTGTCGCTAAGCGATCGAGCTACGGTTGCCGCAGTGCATGGCTGTGATGAACTGCAAATGGTGTCCGTTTTGTCCCAAGTCGCGACGTGGCAACGACTCTTGCGTCAGCTCGATCGTCCAGCGCGGGCCTTGCTAGACCGTATCCGGCGTGCTGGAGGGCATGTGCCGATGGCATTAGGTATGGCGGTGGGTGGCCCGTTGCGTACCAATATGGCAACCTTGTCACCACGCACTTTGTTGGTAATCCACCCGCGTCATTCGCCGCTTGAGACGCTATTAATGGCGGGTTTGGTCTGGCCTGTAGCCCATGACAATGGCCACTGGGCTGTGCTTCCTGATATCGAAGCCCTGCTGCCCCCACCATTACCAATACTGACGGTGCCTGAATCAGTCGAATTGGCTGGTGATGCCGGATTGCCCCGCGATGATGTGTTGTTGCAGATTGCCTGTTTGGCATTTGATGGGCGGATTCCCTTGCAACACCACGGTAAAGTATCACAAGTCGTGGTGAATCGCATTGCAATAGATGGAGTCACCGTGCCCTACGTGCAATGGTTGGTTGCCACCTTGCTGGCGGGTGGTGCACTCAAAGCCCAAGCGAATATCGTTGTGCCGACGCAATTATTGCTCGAGTGGCTCGCGATGCCTGCGCATATGCGCCAACAAGAATTGGCACGTGCGTGGTTACAGGCAGCTTGGAGCGAATGGGAATTAGGGCCCAAGCGGCGCCCACCACCACTCGATGTGCGTCTGGTACGGCGGACCATGCTCCAAGCGGTGTTGCCTCATTTCCCCGATGAATGGTGTGCGATTGACGACATCATCGCGCAATTGCGCCTAAGTTGGCCCGATGTCATGCGTCCACTCCCGCTTGACGGTCGTTGGAAGCTTCCCGCAGGCTGGCCGGCGCATTGGGATGAAGAAGAAGGCCAATTAATGCGATATATGTTGATTGGTCCACTGGCATGGCTCGGTCTCGTGGAATGGGCAGGGAATGGGCTATATATACGGCGTACTGGGCTGGGAGCGTGGCATGCGGGGTTAGCAGTGATGCCCGCAAGCCAGCCTGCGCAGGGAGCAGTCCTTGAACCAGATTGGCGCGTGGTTGTCCCTGATATGAGCAACATGTATGTGCGCTTCCAATTACATCGCATCGCCGATTGGCACGATGCCGCGACGGCGCAGATATCGCCAGCGCGGGTCAAGCGTGCGATTACACAAGGGATGACACTACTAGAATACATCGATGTGCTCGCGCAAATTACGCATCAGCCAGTCCCAATGGAGCTTCAGTTGTTGCTCCGGCGGTGGGTTGCCGATGTGGCTCAGATTAGCTTGACAAATGTTGTCATGGTGCAGTGTAATGACACGGCGGTCATTCAAGACATACAGCACGACCGGCGCATCCATTTGCCGACCTACGAAGTGCTCGACGCGACGCGCATCATCCTCAATCACACCGATGCAATTGGGGTGGCGCGCCGACTCCGCCACGCTGGTTATCTAATTGACATCCAACAACTCCGCCCTAGCCAATTTGATGATGCAGAGTTGACCACGATTGATGCGGCGTTGCAACAAATCGTAGCACCGAGTGAGGCCATTCGTACCATCCGTCGTCGGATTGCCCAAATGCGTACTATTGCTGGTGATAACCATGGGTGAACGACTCTATCGCACCACCGGAGTGATTATCAAGCGCCTTGATGTCGGCGAAGCCGATCGCGTGCTGACGATTTTGACACCGCTGGGCAAAATAAACGCCAACGCCCGTGGGATTCGCAAAACGGCTAGTCGTTTGGCGGGGCATCTTGAATTGCTGAGTTATTGTCAATTACAGCTGGCAGCAGGCAAAAACCGTGATGTGGTCACCCAAAGTGTGGCGATTGCACGGTTTGACGAGTTACAACAGCGTTTGTATACCATGGCGGCGGGGTATTATGTGGCCGAACTCAGCGATCACTTTGTGACCGAAGAAGCGTCCGCTTCGTCTGCCTTGACGCACCTGTTAGCCTGTTTACAGATGTTGTGCCAACCATGTTATGTCGAAATGGTGATGCATTGGTATACGTTGCAACTAAGCGACATCGCCGGCTATCGCCCGCAATTGTTTGAATGTGCGGTATGTGCTGCCGTGTTGGACGAGCAAGCCCAACGCTGGAGTATCACCCAAGGTGGGATGCTCTGCCCTGATTGTGTGCGGGCAGATATCCATGCGACGACAATTAGTTTGGCGGTGTTTAAATTGTTGCGCTTTGTTCAACGTGAACCGTTGGCCGTGGTGTCACAGACCCTGCAACCATTTGCACTCCACACGCAGGTTTTTTTGTTGTTGCGGCAATGGGTTACACGCCATAGCGAACAACCATTGCGTTCGGCACAGTTTTTTGATGATGTGCGGCGCAAAGAATACCAAGATTACGCAAGTGAATCCGCGTAAAGCCTGAATGTAGCACAAAAATTAAGCAACCTGCGCTATAATCAATGCAAGGGTTTTGTTGTAATGGACGGGTATATTTTTTACAAAAGGAGTCATAGATGGGATATATAGAATCAAACCTCGTGCGTGATGAACATATCGTGTATGTCGGGCGCAAGCATGTGATTTTGATGATCGGGCAAATTATCACCGAGATTATCTTGATTGGGCTGACGTTGGTTGCGTTTTATGTGGTGGGTATGGTCTTCAAAAAATACGATATGATGCAAAATGCTATACAAGTTATTGTCTATGGTGCACTTGGATTAGCCACTACAGTGTTGGTGGTAAGCGGGGTGTTAGATTACCTCAAATGGTACAACGATTGCGTCGTGATTACGAATCGGCGTATGATGCGTTTTGAAGGGTTATTTAATCGGCATATGGTCGAATCAATTTTGGACAAAATCAACGATGTCGCGCTCAATCAGACCTTTTGGGGGCGATTGTTTGGCTATGGCGATGTGACCGTATTGACTGCCGCCGAAAGTGGTATTCAAGAAATGCGGAATATTGCAAAACCATTTGAGTTCAAAAAAGCATTATTTTATGCGCGGTCGTCTGAGTATGTAAATCATGACGATGAAGATGATGATCATCATAGGAACGATAGTTTTGGCGAATCGCACGTGGTGGTACCACAACCGGCACCGATTCCACCACGCGATAGCACACATGACCTAGCGCCGGATCTAGATGACGATCTGGGTCAGGAGGAGTCGCTACTCGATGACCAAAGTGATGACCCCTCTCACGCCCCCACCCCGCCCCATGGCATCAGCATCACGCAGGATGTGTCGAATCAGACGCTTGATGATGAGGATGAATTGGAGCGGGCGACGATTTTGCATCAACTCGAAGTCTTACATGCCAAAGGATATTTAGACGACGAAGAGTTTCATACCAAACGACAACGGCTCTATGGTAAGGATGTATAACTCCATGGCACATCAACTCGAACAAATCCAACAAGCAGTCGCCGCCATTCACGCACGTACCACACGCATGCCGCGGGTCGGTGTTATTTTGGGGTCAGGGCTCGGGGCACTTGCTGACGAATTAGTTGATGCTACGGTGATTCGTTATGCCGATATCCCCGGCTTCCCGCAGTCGACTGTACATGGTCATCGTGGTGAGCTTGCAATTGGCTTGATGGGTGGTACGCCTGTTGTGGTGATGCGCGGACGCTTTCATTTTTATGAAGGCTACGATATGCACCAAGTCACACTGCCGGTCCGGGTGATGCAGGCACTCGGCTGTACCACGTTGATTGCAACCAACGCGGCGGGAGGCTTGCGCCCCGAATGGCCGGTTGGAGATTTGGTATGTGTGACGGATCATATTTTTCTACCGGGCATGGCAGGGCATCATCCGTTGCGTGGCCCCAATGACGAACGTTTGGGCGTGCGCTTCCCTGCAATGCTCGATGCCTACACCCCGGCGTTGCGCGCATTGGCACACGACGTCGCCGCAAGCCAAGGTACCACCTTGCGTGATGGGGTCTATATTATGCTAGCCGGCCCTTCGTTCGAAACCGGTGCCGAGTTGCGTATGTGCCAACGCCTTGGTGCCGATGTGGTGGGTATGTCGACGGCGCCCGAAGCAATTGTCGCCCGTCATAGTGGGATGAACGTCCTCGCTATTTCGCTGGTTACGAATCAAGCACTGCCCGATGGGAGCCCTGCCAACCACGAAGAAGTCATCGCTGCTGGCGATGCGGCGCGCCCACGATTTGGTGCACTCTTGACCGGCGTGGTAGCGCGGCTGTAATTGTCATTTTTCTGTAATCTATAGTTGATCTCGATGTTTGTTCAAAAAACTCCCTCGCGTTACCACAATTGTGGCATGCGAGGGAGTATTGTGTGCGGAGCGATTAGGGGGTCAGCACGAGGGTCTCTTGGCTGACTTCTTCAACGCGCCGGCGATGCCACGGCATCGGGTGATATTCGACGTTGAGCCAAGGCTTGATGAAGTCGCTGTAGTGCGGGCTGAGGGGGTGCCCTGATTGACCGATGGGATGGATGCTCTTGCAGCGTTCCCAGTCAGATGTATCGCAAATCAAACGCACTGATGGGCAAGAGTAGGTAGTCGTCCCTGATGGGGTAGTATTGATGTCGCCAAGATTGACGGTGTCACGGTTACCAGCTAACTCAAATACGCCACGGTTAAACAACATGCCAATCACGGGGATGCTACCGAGGGGATGGTTAAAGGTGATAGTATGCCAAGCGCCGTAGCGCCACGCATTGAGATTGGTGCCTAAGCGTTTGCGGAGCACTGTAATGGTTCGTTGCCATGCGAGTGGAATCACGTCGTCCCAAGCCCGCGTATCACCAAACCAGTCATTATCGTTTTGGGTTGCGGCTGCCAAAATACCCGGCAAGGCGCGTTGCATGTATTCACGACCAGGGCGTGCCGCAAAGAGCCCTATACCGATGGTGGTGCTCATGACATCGCCGAGTGGCGCAAAGACGACCTGTTGTAGTTCGTCGACGAATTGCACAGCGATGGTGGCCGCAATACTATGGGTTGACAACATCCCGTCCCAGGCGGCGAGGAGTGCCCGAGCTTGATTCGCTACAGGGTCCCCATCAGGGAATCGTCCTGCCAACGCGACTACTTCGAGCCCTGGTAGGCTCCGATGATCGCCATGGATTTGGGCAAACGTGGCTGCATCGTGGCGCTCGTGTTGTTGGAGCAATTGCGTGATGCGCGCGGCACGCCAGCCGCTTAGCCAATCACCGGCAATGGGGGGCATGTGGGTATCAGGGACGATTTGATTGTTGGCGGTGGCAATGAAGCCGGTTGCAGGGTCATAGGTGGCAGGGAGCTGCGCAAATGGCACCGTGCCGCTCCATTCGTATTCCCCGCTCCAGCCAGGTACGGGCACCCGTCCGGTGCCATTGGCGCGTAGCGGGATGGCTCCGGCAAGCTGGTAGCCGATGTGCCCTTCGATATCTGCGTAGACAAAGTTTTGCGGTGGCACATCCCATTGTGTTAAGGCAGCCCGGAACGAATCCCAGTCGTGAGCGCGATTGACATCGAGGACCGCATCAACGAGTGTGGTCGCCGTATAGGCCGTCCAGCGCAGTGCCAATGGTTGTGCCTCACGACTGCCATCACTTTTGATGAGTGGGGTGATAATTGGCCCGTGATGGGTGGTGCGGACGGGTTCAATCAATGGTGCCCCACCACGCACGTTGATAGTTTCGTAGTGTAAATCAGCTTTGCGCCATTCGCCTTGGAATTCGTAGCGTCTGCCGGCGGGGTCGGTAGGGTCAAAGCGTTCAACATAGAGATCTTGGACGTCTGTCATCCCATTCGTCACGCCCCAAGCGATTCGTTCATTGTGGCCAATAATCACCCCGGGCACACCCGCAAAACTAGCCCCTGCGACATGATAGCCCGGGGCATTGAGGTGATTTTCGTACCAGATTGACGGCATCGTGATACTCAAATGCGGGTCATTCGCTAGGAGCGGTAACCCACTCGTGGTGCGACTCCCGGCAACCACCCAGTTGTTGCTACCGTTGCTTTCGTTGTCACCAATCCATGGTTGGGCTGCCGCGGCGAGATTGAGCGCGCTCTTGCCGATGTCACTCTGGTATTGCATCCCCGTTGGTACGATGATGGGCAAATCTGTGCGATGGTGTGCTTCATAGACTGCGGCACGACTCGCACCGACTTTGGCAATCATTTGGGCACGTAACACTTCTTGTTGCCAGTTCCCCGACAAATTGAGGGCCATCACTTTGCCCCACACCAGCACATCGGCGATGCTCCAAGGCTCGGGGGTATGGCGGAGCAAGCGGAATTCAGGGGGGAGTTTGCGGCGGTTTTGGGTGATGTATGCGTTGATGCCGCTGACATAGGCCTCGAGGGCGGTGTGTGATTGTTCACTTAGCGTGTCGACATCACGTTGGGCTGAGCGTCCTAGTCCGAGGATACGCATGTAGCGGTCGGTATCGAGGGTGCGGGCGCCGGTGATTTCTGAGAGTCGGCCAAATCCAAGCCGCCGTTGCGTTTCCATTTGCCATAAGCGGTCTTGGGCATGGACGAATCCTTGAGCCACAAACAGATCATAGGTGCTTTGGGCATAGATATGCGGCACACCCCAGCGGTCGCGCAGTACTTCGACGGGTTGTTGTAATTGGCTGAGGGTTAATTTGCCTTTTGTTTGGGGGAGTGATTGGCGCAGGGTTGCAAAGGCTGCGACGCCGACTGCGCCGAGGATTGCACCAACAATGCCGATTTTGCGTTTGGTTGTCATAGGAATCCTTTTTGTTCAAAATACACGTGTAAGTTCATCATACCGAGTGTGGAGATGGAGGTGTTTGCATTTGATAGGCGCGGATGCGCGCAAGCAAGTCACACAACATTAATGCGGTTGCGCCCCAGACGCGATACCCGTGAATCAAAAAATAGGGGACGAGTAAGTGCTCGTCACCAAACGGTCGCTCTTCGATGCAGAGTGCGTCGGCTACGAGTAATGAGCGAAGTGGTGCCACAAATACTTCGGCAACCTCTGTCGGATTGGGCACAAAATGTGGTTGTGTATCGCACCACGCCACGACTGGCGTAACCATGTGATTACTCCGTGGCACATAAATTGTATGCAGGGTGCCCATCACTGTGACGGTAGTGGCGGCGATGCCTAATTCTTCTTCGGCTTCACGCAAGGCTGCCGTCTCTACTGTTTCGCCATAATCGACTTTGCCCCCTGGGAAGGCGATTTCGCCACCATGATGACGCAGATTTCCCCCGCGGCGCGTCAAGACGATGTCGCTATCGTGGTGATTGGGCATCATCAATATCAATACGGCTGCAGCGCGGGGTGTGACACCATCGGGGGGGTGGTTGATCCGTGCGATGCGACCATCACGGTGATGGAGCATCGGCAACAGGTGTGGTTTGACCCCATAATCGTGCTGGGTGATTTGTTGCATGGTATGCTGCCATGGATGCGTCATAATTACCTCTATGGGACCAGGCAGGGAAGGGTCGCCACGACGACACTTTTGGCACGAGTCACCACTGATATCGTGTAATCCCCTTGTGGTTCTTTGCCCATTTTGAGTGGGATCGCAAAAAATCCCGTGCTGTCACTACTCCCGCCACCCACCACACGTGTACCAAACTTCAATAGTAATTGGGTGTCGGGAGTAGTATGGCCGCTCAACAAATTCACACTGTTCGGGCTACAACGCAAGGGTTCGGGTGCGAATTGTGCTGGCTCTGGCGTGGCCGATTCCTCTGTGTTGGGAGTCGCTGGTTGCACAGGCACATCGACATTGTTCATTGGTTGTAGCAACAGGGGCACAATTGTAAGTGTTGTGGGGGTGGGGGTGGTCGTGATTGTGCTGGAGGGATCAATATCACTCGCTGTCGCCGTGACGGTTGACTCGATGGATGCTGTAGGGATTGTGTCTATCGTGGGACTGGGGTACGGGTAGTCGGTGGGTGTGGCGACCGATTGGGCAGGTAGTGGCTGGGTCATGACAAGTACCACAAGCAACCCGATGATACTACTCAGTCCAATTGGGAGTAAATTAGGACGAATCATAGCATACCTCTCGGGACGCGTTGGCTACAGCATATTGTAGCAATGTACAAGCTGAATCATGCTGGTGAAAATGTCAAAAATAACTGATACCGCGCTACTATTTAGTGGATTAGGCGTGTGATAATATCAGCAAACTGAGTAAATTGTTGTGCGCCGATAATGCGTTGACCGTTGATTTCGAATACAGGGCGAGAGACAATGCCGGCATCTTTGGCGCGCGTATATTCGGTGAGTAGTGGCACACGGTACTTATCACTTTGCATACAGCGGTCAAAATCGTCACCATTGAGGCCAATCGTGCGGGCGCGTTGGCTCAAGCCAGCACGCATGTTTTCGGCACTATAGAGTCCGCCTTGATCGGCATAAATCGCAGTTCGCATCGCGAAATAGTGGTTTTGTTCGCCGGCACATTCACTGGCATGAGCTGCCAACAAGGCGTCTTCACCCGTTTGAAAGAGGGGACGGACGATAATGCGCATTTTGCCAGTGCGAACATACGCATCAATCAACTGTGGTTCTACTTCCAGCACGTGGAAGGCACAGCTTCCTCAGAAGTAATCAGAATAATCGACAAAGGTAATAGGAGCAGCCATGTCACCAAGGACATGATAACCTTCGGGAGTAAGTCCGGACGCTAAGGCATCAGGATTATCGCTCGTGACCGTAGCGGCGGCGACGGGTGTTGCCGTGGGAGCGACACTTGGATCTGTGGGCGTGGTTTGGGCAACTACAGCGACGGTAGCACTAGGCAAGCGGGTCGTCATGGGCGTACTCCCAGACTGACTGCCACAACTTGCAAGCAGGACTACACAAATGCTCATGCTTAGGCGACGAATGATAGACATAAATTAAAAATCCTATTAGATTATTTGATACTATGACGGGCATAATCTTGCTCAAGTTCCCTATTTATCAGTATACTACAGACAATGGTTTTGTGAGACCGATTGTGGGCATGTTTCAACTCGATTATTGGTTCAAATTGCGAAATGGAGCCGTGTATGGCACAAAAGATATCGTTGGTCTGTACGGTACGTAACGAAGCAGACAATATTACCCAACTACTCGAATCAATGATTGGGCAAAGTGTGCTTCCAGATGAGATTGTGATTAACGACTGCAATAGTCAAGATGATACGACTGCACTCGTGCAAAGTTATATTGATGTGGGGTATCCGATTCGATTGGTCGCAGGGGGGTACAACATTCCTTCTGGGCGCAACAATGCTATATTTCATGCGACGGGCGATATTATTGCCTGCACTGATGCCGGTTTATTGTTAGATCGGCACTGGCTCAAACGGATTACTACGCCATTGTTAAATGATGAAGCTGACGTGGTGGGTGGATTTTTTCGTCCGTTACCACGGAGTGTGTTTGAATTGGCGTTGGGCAATACCAATTATCGTGATGCAGATGAAATTGATGGCACGACGTTTTTGCCATTTGGCAAGTCGGTAGCCTTTAGCAAACGGGCATGGGAGTGTGTGTCTGGGTACCCTGAATGGGCATCTCATTGTGAAGACGTATTGTATGATTTGGCGTTGAAGCGCGCAGGGATGCGGTTTGTATTTGTTGCCAATGCCTTGGTGCACTTCCAACCCCGCGCTGACATGTGGCAATTTGCCCGCCAGTATTATTTTTATGCGCGTGGAGATGCGGTTGCGGGGCTCTGGCCACGGCGGCATGCAATTCGCTACGCCGTCTATTTGTGGGCATTGGTATTGGCGAGTCTCGGCGGTTGGGCTTGGTTGTTGCTAGCCGCAGGCACGATTGCCTATAGCCGGATGCCGTGGGTGCGGTTGTGGCGCCGCTTTGGTGAAGGGGTTAACGGCTGGCAAACCGTAGCCGCCATGGGGCTCGTGCCTTGGCTCCGGGTGGTAGGGGATGTGTCCAAAATGGTTGGATATATTGCGGGGTGGGTGCGACTGTACCGCAATCCGATTATTCGCAATGATCGCGATGCATGGATGCGGGCGCATTTCACGGTGGCGTCGAGTCACCCCGACGCCACAGGTGATTAGCGTTCGTCGATGAGCCCAGGGATCGGGGCAATGGTAAGGCGACGATTGGTCAAGTCGAGGTGGCGCACAAAGGCCTTGACCATCGGCACGAGTGCTTCGGATAATCCCGGGCGCTCGATGACGATAACGTCGCTAGCACCAGTAGTAATCACATCGTTTACGATGCCAATCACTGCGTCTGCTTCGTCGACGACAGTCATGCCTAACAAATCATGGATAAAGTATTCGTCGCTAGCGAGGGGAGCCGCGGCGCTCGCAATAATGTAGAGTTCGGTATTGCGTAAGGCTTCGGCTTGGTCGCGGGTGGCAACGCCCCCAAGTGCGGCTGTGTAGAGTGTGCCTTTGTAGTGCGACAAACTACGTAACCGGAACGAGCGCTTACCGTCGCGACTATACAACATGGGCTGCGATTTGGCCAAATGTTCGGGTTGCGTTGACACGAGGTTGAGTCGCACCATACCACGCAGACCGACGACATTGGTCAATGTGCCGATGAGCAATAACTCATCGGCATTGGGGGTGTATGCGTCGCTCATGGGTTATTCGATATCAATGTGGACACGCTTGCCTTGGCGTGCTGCCGCTACTGCCACCAAATCACGAATGGCTTTGGCCACGCGACCATTGCGTCCGATGATTTTGCCGGCTTCTTGTGAGCTTATGCTCAGGCGATAATTGACGGCATACGGTGTCGCCCGTTCGCGGATTTGTACCGCCTCGGGATGGTCGACGAGGTTGCGCACCATGTACTCGAGTAACGTCCGCATCGGCGTGATTTCTAGCTGACGACCGGGGTCGGTTTGCCATTTGCATCGAGCACATCGACGCGCTTGAGCAGCCGCACCACGGTCTCGGAAGGTTGGGCGCCGACACTCATCCAATGACGGATGCGATCAGCCTTGACTTCGAGTTCTTGGGGTTGACGCACTGGATTGTAGTGCCCAACAATCTCGATAAATTTGCCGTCGCGCGGTGACCGCGAATCGGCCACGACCAAACGGTAGCTGGGTTGCTTCTTTTTGCCGGCGCGGCGCAAACGAATAGTGACCATAGTACGATTTGCCTCCTACACGTAACGTGCTGTGTGTTGCTTTAGCGGAGCCGGCGCATTAATTCACGCGGGTCAGGCATGCGGCCCTTGGATTTGCCGCCAAACTGCTTCATTACCCGTTGCATCTGCTGGAAGTTCTTGAGCAACGCCGAGACCTGTTGGGCCGACGTGCCACTCCCTTTGGCAATCCGCTCTTTTCGACTGCCTTTGATTATATCCGGATTGCGTCGCTCACCGGGGGTCATCGCAAGGATGATGGCCTCGACACGACGTAATTCCTTCTCGTTGACCAGATCGCCGGCCTTGGCCAGCTGCCCCATCCCCGGCAACATGCCGAGAATCTGGTTGATGGGCCCAAGCTGTCGCATCTGCTTCATCGACGACAAAAAGTCTTCGAGGTCAAATGCGCCTTTGGCGAGCTTCTTTTGCATGCGGTCCGCTTCGCCTTGGTCGATGGTCTGCTCGGCACGCTCGATAAGCGACAATACATCACCCATACCGAGAATCCGCGACGCTAACCGATCAGGATGAAATACTTCGAGCGTGCCCGCTTCGATTTTTTCACCACTCCCCAAAAACTTAATCGGCACCCCAGTTACTGCTCGTACCGACAAGGCTGCACCACCACGAGCATCACCATCCACCTTGGTGAAAATGATCCCGCTGAGCGCCACCCGCTTGTTGAACTCGTCTGCTACCCGGACTGCTTCTTGCCCAATCATGGCGTCCACGACCAACAAGCGTTCTTGGGGCTGTGCAATGGCGACGATGTCGCTGAGCTCAGTCATCAAGATGTCGTCGATTTGGAGCCGACCGGCGGTATCAATCAGCACGTAGTTGCAATGCTCTTGGCGGGCGTGCGCTAACGCCCGCGCCACAATGTCGGTTGGTTTGGCGGTGGTACCTTCGCTGTATACCGGGATGTTGATTTGACGCCCGAGTGATTCGAGTTGCGTTACCGCCGCCGGACGATAGACGTCAGCCGCAACTAACAGCGGTCGCTTGCCCTTTTTGCGCAGATGCAACGCCAGCTTGGCGGCGTGGGTTGTCTTACCTGCACCTTGTAACCCCACCAGCATAATCACGGTGGGTGGCAAGGTGGCTTCGGCCAACGGGACTTCGGCATCGCCCAACAACGACACTAATTCGTGGTGGACAATCTTGATGACCTGTTGGGAGGGCGTCAAACTCCGTGATACTTCTTCGCCTACGGCTCGTGCGGATACCTTGGTGACAAAGTCACGCACTACTTGTAAATTCACGTCGGCTTCAAGCAGGGCCAAGCGGACCTGCTTCATCGCCTCGCGCACGTCTTCTTCACCCAAGCGGCCTTTGCCGCCGAGTTTCTTGAATACTGCCTGTAAGCGATCCGCTAGGCTTTCGAACATCACTGCTCCCCGCTGTAGGCACACTGCCCCAGCCTGAATCCGTCTTTGTATTGTAGCGTGTGCAGGGGCTAGCGTCAAATCAGAGTTTGCACATAGCGCAGGTCAGGGTATGTTGGGTTGCACGTTCGAACTTATACCCTACGTCCCCCTGCGTGCCCTGTGATACGTCACGGTGATGCGCTGTGTGTCGTCAAGCGGTTGTGTGAGGATTACTGTGGGTGGAGGATTTGCGTAACCCAATCAACAAATCCCCCCGAATGCGTAAAGACATTGTTGACATCCATACGATTCATATAGCGGAAGCACCCTTGTAGCCGCTCGTTGAGTATGGTCGGGTCGGTATAGTCAATGTAAAAAATAAATTTGCCATGGACATCACGCAAATCTTCGGCAAATTGGCGAATCAAAAAGCGCAACAAGGCGTCTTCTTCGGACAAACTATATCCGACCAGCACCAACACGTCGCTTTCTTGGAGCAGGCGTACTGCTTTGGGAAAAATCGACATGAAGTAGGGGTTGGAGTAATCTTGCTCTTTCGATGGCATCATGATTTCGGGGGCGCGATTGCGTACATCATCAAATGAGCGCCGACGGTAGTCGAATTCATACATGTTGCCATTGGGGATGATTTCGAAGCCGCCGTTGATTTTCAAAAGTGAGGTAATTGACCACGCGTCTTGGACGATATTGGGGTTGCGTTTGCCGTCGATAAAGCGTGCGGTCACGCCACGGTAGGTGTTGCGGACTGCATTGCGCTCACCCGTATTATCCAAAATCGTTTCGATGACGTAGTCATAATTCGTCGACAAGAAATTGGTGTGGACACCACGGGCTACTCCCCCGTCATTGACTTGTTGTTCACTTAACCACTGAAAGAATTGCAAGATGCGTTTTTGGTTGTCGCTGGGGTGATTAGGGGCCGGGAATCGCCCCAAGGCCTCGTCGTAATAATTGAGTGACGAGATTGTTTCAAAGCGTTTGAGCACAATGGCTTTGATTTCGTCGATAGTATAGCGAATGCTTAACTCATCCATGTAACGGGTGCGGATGCCGGGGTACTTTAATTGCATACTGAGGTTATAGAGCAATTCTTTGAATTTGCTGGGGGCAGTATCGTCGATAGAGGGGTAGCCGGGCTGCGTCAAGAGTTCGTCGATTTCGATGTTGGCGGCAATGTCTGTTAAAAACTCCTTGGGGAAGGTGAAAAGCTCATTACCCGTCGGTGAGGTGGGGTCCCAGGTTTTGGAAAAACCGGCGCCCATGAAAAAAGTGACATTCATCAGCTTTTTGTGGTCTGCGTGCTGACCTGAATGTTGGAGAATCAATTCGCGGAATGCGCTAGATGCGTCCATGATTGCGTCTCTTTCGTTTACAAAACGTATGATTGATGCAGGGACCACGACAGACACTACAGTGGGTTTGGGGGTAAATAGCAACAAACAACAAACAAAAACACAATCGCCAAGCGCAATGCACTTGGCGACGTCTGTGGCGGGGATGACGGGATTCGAACCCGCGGTCTCGACCTTGACAGGGTCGCATGTTAGGCCGACTACACCACATCCCCATGTGGATTTTGAACGGAAGATTTGGTGACCCCAGTGGGATTCGAACCCACGATCTTCACCTTGAGAGGGTGACGTCCAAGGCCGCTAGACGATGGGGCCGCCGCTTACCGCTTGCTGCTCCCGCTCTTGCGTTACAACAACGTTGTGTATGATATCATAGTCGAAATCAATTTGCAAGGACAATTTGGCTGGATTTATGAATTGTAAAAAACGACTCGGCTGAAGCAACGAATCGATTGTGCTACACTAGGTAATAGCACAGTATTTGCATTATTTGTGATAAAAAGGGCATGGTATGGCAGCGCGCATCCATGATGTGATTGACACATTTGGCCAACAATACGGTGCAGACATTGTCTGTCTGCAGCGGCAACTCGCAGGAAGCCCCGGGCAGCGGATTACGCATTTAGCTGTCGAGCAGGTGGTTTCACACGCGTGGGTGAATCTGACGGGTGAGCCGTTTCGTCCTCACCATGCCACCACACTGATGGCAATGCGGCGCGGTGAGCCGGCGGCGATTGTGGCTGCGCACCCGCGGCGTTTGTTGAGCATGATTTGTCTCACCGTCAATCAGCTCATCGATATCCCGGGTAGTCGCGCCATGCTGTTAGTACACGATAATGTGGCGGCACAAATGGTCTATCACGAAGTGCAGACCTTTGTCGATAATGTGGTAGATCACGATGTCACGGTTGCCGTTATCAATGATAGTAGTGGGGTCATTCCACCGGCGCGTTTGTTGATTGTGACCTACGAAGCATTACACCGCCGTCTGTTGCGCTATCATGACCGTACATGGCGGCCGTACTGGGAGTCAGTGCGCCTGATTGGGCTGGTCGATTTGCACATGGCTGCCGGAATCGGCATGTACCATATCGCAGCCCTGTTGGTGCGACTTCAACGCGTGGTGAATCGCTATGCCAGTATGCAAGTGGTACAGTGGTTGGCGACGAGTATGCCCGCCGATGGCTTGGATGCGGTGTTGCGAAGCCTCGGGGTAGGGACGTGGCGTGTGATTGCTGCTGACGATTACCCAAGCGATGCCGTGACGGTGTCGGTGTGGCATGTCCCCGAAGACTACCTGACAATCGCCCATGATCTTGCGGTGCAAATCAGTAATGCCGGCTATACGGCGCATTTGTATGCCCGTGAAGTCGAGCAGCATTTGCTCCCCCAAGTAGATCCACAGCAGAGCATTAGTGTGGGACCACAACTAGCGGCGGCGCAAGTCTTGATTGTCGCTGGGGTTGCTGATGATCGTTGGCTACTGGCGCAAGCCTTGCGGAGTGGCTACCATGCCGTGGTGGTTCTCCTCGGGGCACACCCCCTCGATAGCTGGTATTCGCAGGTCCCTACCCGTTTAATCGAAAATCTGACCGTTGAGTGGCCACTAGCCGCCCTCAATGCCTATGTGCTGACGCAACATTTACGCACGGCAGCCTATGAATGGCCGTTGCGCGACGAAGAAATCAGCGCGTGGCATGCGAGTGAACTGCGCGAACGCCTAGTCGAACGACAGCAACTGCAGGCATTACCCAACAACCAAGGGTGGGTGAGTGCGGGCGAAGATGATCCCTACGATGATTTTCATTTGTTATCGGCGATTGGGTTGCCGGTGTTGTTGCAAATCGACGATATCAGTCTTGATGCGCCATTTGATCCGACTGGGTTTGAGCGTTGGTTAGCCAAAGGGGCATCGGTACCGCCGTGGTATGGTGGCATGCGAGTTGCGCAACGTCACGAAGACGATGGCAGTGTGGTGCTACAGACCGATGTGCCACAACGGCGTACCTTGCCGTTACGCGCCTGTGAGGTGGCGATTCGCGACGCCAAAACGACCTCTGCGCTCAGCCAAGGTGCCGTAGTCACGTATGGACGCGTATTGGTGACAGAACGCATCGTCGGGATGCGCGAATTACGCGACGATACGGTGCGTGACCATATGTTTAGCACCCCGCTTGAAAGCCGTTGGAGTGCACCTGGTTGGTGGATTGATGTGCCACAGTGTGTTGGTGATGCTGCCTTGCGCATCGGCTGGAGCGTGGTATTGACACTGCCGGTGTTAAGTATGTTAAAAATATCAGCAGTGGTGCCGTGTGGTGACACCACCTTGCGCCGTTTGTATATCGTTGATGCACAGCCAGGGGGTAATGGCGCGGCTGAGTGGATGTTTGCGCACATAGAAGAAGTACTGGTGACGGCGGTGGCAATCGCCCAGACGCTCCAAGCCGATCCATTGTTAGCCGAAAGTAGTCAGTTAGACAACGAGTGGCTCCGCCGCTTGATGGGGACGCGCGGAATTGCCACGCCTGCCCCAAGTGCCATATTGCCGCCAATCGCCATGCCGGCACCTCAGCGTGATACGTCGGCCACTGACGTTGATCCAGCCTTCTTCGTCCGTGATGACGAAGAAATGTACACCGTAATCCCAAGTGCGACTCCTAGTGCGCCAAGTGATGTGACTGCTCCGCAAAAATACCCACCCATGGGGGCGACTCGGAATAAGCCGATGCCGCAGCGTCGCTCGTGGGCGGCGCGCACCAAGCGCCCGGCTACCGCTGTGCCACCACCTACCGCTCTGCCAACAGCACCTGCGAGTGGTAGTGTGGCTCCGAGTGGTGTGCCACGTAGCACGCCACCAGTAGCGCGCCCTAGTACACCGCCACCACCGCCGGCCAGCCGAGTGACGCCACCCGTGCAACCGCCCGCGAGCCGCCCCCAGCCTGTAGCACCAGTGCCCAATCGTGCGGCTCCGCGTGCCAGTACCCCCACAGATGGAGCACCGGCGGCGCCCAATGTGAATCGGATTATGGCCAATATCCGCAAGCAGATTCAACAGCAACGACCGACGGCTCAGGAGCCATCTGCACCTGCAACCCCGCGTCAATCGCGGTTTGGCGATGTGGCGCGCTTTGCGGTGGGGCAACGGATTTTTTGTTTGCCATATGGCGATGGTGAAGTGCTTGCCAGTGAATTCGTCGATGGGCATGAATATATTCGTGCTGAGTTCCCTACTTATGGCGAATTACGGATTGATCCTTCGGTGAGTTTGGTGCGGATTATTACTGAGCCAGATAACCAAGACGAGTAATTGTGATTGGGTGAACCTCTTCTATTGACAATGCGAACAAATATGCTACAATGCCAATGTGATTTGTAATCACAAAAATACGAGTGGATACGTTCGAATACGAGAGGAGTCCCCCGATGGCACGTGATCTCAACAAAGTGATGCTGACTGGGTATTTGGGTGCAGATCCCGAAATGCGCTTTACCCCACAAGGTAGCCCTGTAACCACCTTCCGGGTAGCAAGTGGGCGTAGTTGGCGGTCGGCTGATGGCACACAACACGACGACACCGAGTGGTTCCGGGTTGTGGCGTGGGAGAAGTTGGCCGAAATCTGCAACCAATACTTGACCAAAGGCACCCGCGTCTATGTTGAAGGGCGTTTGCAAACGCGCAAATATACTGACCGTGACGGTCAAGAGCGTTATTCGACCGAAGTCATTGCTACCGATATGATTATTTTGAGTAGCAAACGCGGCGAAGACGGTGGTGATGATGGCAGTTACCAAGGCATTAGTGGTGGCAATTACAGTGACGAGCCAGTGACGAAGTCGGCACCCGTACGTGGGGCTGCTTCCCCAACAGTGCCTGTGCGTACACCACCTCCTGCCCCGCGCAACCGCCCAGCACCGATATCAGCGAGTGGCGACGATGAGTTTGATGCTACGCCGCCGCCGCGCCCTGCGCGCCCTGCGAGTGGCAGTGCGCCCGCGCGCAAGCCCGCACCAGCACCATTGCCCGACGATGATACCGATTTGCCGTTTTAAGTACCGATAAAAGGCACTATCCCCCTTGATGAATATGCATCAGGGGGGATTTTTACCAGAGGTGATTTTTTTGGCTACGATACGCTATATCGCATAGATTATTTTGACATCGCACAGATATTGACGGCATGTTAATCAAAATTGAGTGTGTATTTATTCGTTTTTTTATGAGAAAATGAGAAATAAAGAAGAACATAATCTTATCCGTCATATTATCACTGCAACATAAAAGGAGTCTGTAGCATGAATACGCGTAGTCTGAATCGTCGTGATTTTTTGCGCCAAATGGCAACATTGAGTGTGACCGGAGTATTGGCAGCGTGTGGCAATATATTGCCGTCAAACGCAACCACAAAACCGACAGGGAGCGGTACATTACGCTTGGTTCATACACTTGAATGGGCCGGCAAAGAAGTTTTATCACCGGCATCACCGGTTCGTTTCTTCCCTACAATTGAATTACTATACAATCGTTTGGTGCAAATGAGCGACGCAGGCGTCGTTGTTCCTGAGCTTGCTACTGCGTGGAAGTCAAATGATGCCGCGACTGAGTGGACGTTTACATTACGCCAAGGGGTGCGCTTTCATAATGGGGCATCGTTCACTGCCAAAGATGTGATTTATACATTGCAAAATGTCATGAATCCTGCCCTCGAATCCCCTGGTGCTGCAGTGCTTGCAATTGTAAATGCAGAGAAAGTCGTTGCTCCCGATGACTTCACGGTGGTATTTCCGTTGAAGCAACCACATGCAGATTTTCCATTGTTGTTGCTCCATTATTCGATGTATATCATTCCTGCCGATATTGGCGAAAAAATCAACACGACGGGGATTGGCACTGGTCCATTTAAACTTACGCAGTTTGCTCCCGAAGGAGTGACGACGGTGGTGGCAAACAATGAGTATTGGGATGGCACGCCAGGGGTCGCGCAAGTCGACATTGTCGGTATTGCCGATACCGAGGCGCGCACTGCGGCGCTGTTGGCCGATCAAATTGATTATGTGGAAGCAACTAGCCCAGACAATGTTGATTTGATTAAACAAAAATCAAATTACAAAATCTATGACCTTCCAGCGGGGAATTGGCCAGTATTTGTCATGAAAACAGACGAGGCGCCGTTTGATGACAACCGTGTGCGGCTGGCGATGAAGTTGGTGGTTGATCGTGAAGCGATGGTCGCTTCGGTGCTTAAGGGGTATGGGAAGGTCGCCGGGGATCACCCTGTCTGGCCAGGTGACCAGTATTATTTGGATGTCAAGCGCCCGCGTGATGTCGCTAAAGCGAAAGCGTTGTTGGCAGAAGCAGGTCATGCCAGCGGACTTGAAGTAACTCTTTATACCTCTGCAATCGATGAAAACATGATTCCGATGGCGGTGATGTACAAAGAAATGGCAGCCGAAGCGGGGATTATCGTTACTATCCAACAAGAACCTGCTGATGGGTATTGGAATGATATCTGGATGAAGAAGCCATTTTGTTGTTCGTCTTGGGGTGAACGTACTGCTGACCAAGTACTCAACGAAGTGTTTCGCTCAGGAGCTACCTGGAACGAAACGTTTTGGCAGAACGCTGCGTTTGATGGATTACTTGATGAAGCGCGTCGGCAACTCGATATGACGAAGCGCAAGGCACTCTATCAACAGGCGCAACAATTGCTCGCTGACGAGGGTGGCGCGATTATTCCATTCTTTACCGATGGGCTGTCGTCTGCTCATAAGCGGGTGACTGGCGTTGACACGCGCTACTTCAAATATAGTAATGTAACGGTCCAAGGGTCGTAAATCGGATAGGGTGATGTCATGGTTTGGTATACGCTACGACGGTGCATTGGGGCACTTATCACGTTGTTTTTTGTGGCTGCGGTGATTTTCGCAGGCACAGAATTACTACCAGGTGATGTGGCGACGGCATTACTAGGGCGAGATGCCACGCCCAAACGGTTGGCACAGGTGCGTGCGCAATTGCACCTTGATCGACCGGTAGGTGAGCGCTATTGGGAGTGGTTTCGTGGTTTTGTGGTTGGTGAATGGGGCTATTCGTTGGCGCGACCAACCCAAGCGATTGCTCCGTTGCTTGGTGAACGCCTTTGGAATACGTTGTGGTTGGCGTTGATTGCGGCAAGTGTGGGCATCCCCGTATCAATATTGCTTGGGGTGGTAGCGGGAATACACCGCAACCACGTTCCCGATGTGGTTATTTCGGTGATTTCGTTGGTGGGGATGAGTCTCCCTGAATTTGTGATTGGTTCGTTGCTAATGTTGGTCTTTGGGGTAATGTGGGCTATATTGCCGGCCATAACAATTGCACCACCCAATGCGTCGTTTGGGCAATTGTGGCCGAGTATGATTTTGCCTGCTACTACCTTGATTATCGTGATGGTGGCATACATATTGCGGATGGTGCGGAGTAGTGTAATCGAAGTGCTCCAGAGCGAATACGTGCAAATGGCGTATTTGAAGGGAATGCCGTTACCGCAGGTCATTTGGCGTTATGCCATACCGACGGCATTGTTGCCGAGTATCAATGCGATTGCGTTGACGGTGGCGTGGTTGATTGGTGGCGTTGTGGTGGTCGAGACGGTGTTCAATTATCCAGGGATTGGGCGCCTAATGACGGCGGCAGTTGGTGACAGAGATTTACCGCTGGTGCAAGCAGTGGGGATTGTGGGCGCAGCGTTTTATATTGGGGTGAATTTGTGCGCAGATATCGCTACATTGTGGTTGACCCCACGGTTGCGTACCCAATATTGGTAATTGAACGATAAGGAATTGCATTCGCATTGCACAAGACTTTGGCATTTATGAAACAATTATCGTTTGTGTCGTGGGTCGGCATTGGGTTATTAGTGATCCATGTAGTGATGGCACTCGCTGCACCATGGATTGCACCTTATTCGCCGACTGCGATTGATGCCACGCAGGCGATGCAACCACCATCCCTTTTGCACTGGGGTGGGACAGACCGCTTTGGACGGGATATTTTTTCGCGTGTGATATATGGTGGGCAAATCGCATTGGTGATTAGTCTGACGAGTGCTGCCGTCGCGGTCATCGGGGGCGGATTGATTGGTGTGTATGTTGCGTATATTGGTGGCATCGTTGATGATGTCATAATGCGTTGTATCGATGCACTCATTTCGATCCCGAGTGTCCTATTATTGCTCGTCATTGTGACGACGTTTGGTGCTGGGAATGGCGTGATGATTGCAGCGATGGTGTTGAGCTATTTGCCGAGCGTGGTGCGGGTGATGCGGGCTACGGCACTAGAGTATATTCCACGTGATTTTATTTATGCTGCGCGTATGCGTGGGGAACAGACCATCGATGTAGTATGGAATGAATTGTGGCCAAATATCCTCGATGTGCTGTTCGTGGAATTTGCCATGAATGCGTCGTGGATTGTATTGGCGGTCAGTGGTTTGTCGTTTTTGGGATTTGGGGTGAATCCTCCGACTCCTGATTGGGGATTAATGGTCAACGAAAATCGTGCGATGCTGTTGCTTGCACCATGGGGAATATTGTACCCAATGGGGGCTGTAGCGACATTAGTGATTGGGTTGAATCTCGTATCGGATACGATTGCCCATGCATTTGGCATTGATCGGAGCAGAGGAATGCCGATATGAGTGTTCCTGTATTAGAAGTTGATCACTTGACGGTAGGATTCCAGCGTGCTGATGCATCAATCGTCTATGCGGTGCATGAGGTATCGTTGCGACTTATGCCTGGCGAACGCCTTGGGATTGTTGGTGAATCGGGATGTGGCAAGAGCACGTTGTCGTTGGCGCTGTTAGGGTATATTCGGGGCAATGGCAGTCGTATGCAAGGGACGGTGCGTAGTCGGGGCGTGGACATCTTTGCGATGACAGATCGCGAACGCCAAAAGGTGCGTGGTGGCGAGGTTGCCCTAGTCCCGCAAAACGCTGGTCAAGCGCTAGCACCACACCTGATGGTCGGGGCACAGATTGGCGATGTCTTAGCGACGCACTGTGACATGACAGGGCAACAAGCTCAGCTCAAGATTCGGCAATTATTGCATGATATGCGGTTTGTTGACCCAGATCAGATTGCAATGCGTTACCCGCATCAATTGTCGGGTGGGCAACAACAGCGGATTGCCCTTGCAATGGCATTGGCAGGAGCGCCTGACGTGTTGGTCCTTGATGAACCCACCACGGGTTTGGATGTCACGACCCAAGCACAGTTGTTGCAGTTGCTCGATGAAATAACTCGCAACACGCAGATGACAACGGTGATTGTCAGCCATGATTTAGGAGTGATTGCGCGGGTTGCGTCACGCGTGATTGTGATGTATGCGGGTGAGGTTGTCGAAGATGGCATGGTACCGCACGTTTTTTCGCAGCCGCGTCACCCATATACGCGTGGGTTGATTGCTGCACTCCCGCAACTCGACCTCCCCGTGTTACCTACCCCAATGGTCGGGCAATTGGGGTACGACAATACGTATCAGCGCTGTACATTTGCGCCACGTTGTGCATTTGCACAACAGATTTGTACCACGCCACCGCCATTGACCATGATTGAAGTGAATCATCGTGTGCGCTGCCATCGTTGGGATGAGATTCCCCCCCAGGGGCAACCGGTCGTCGCAGGAGACACCGTCGCCATGACTGATGCGCCGCCTGCTACGGAACCAGTACTCGAAATCAAAAACATCTATGCGACCTATCACCGCCGTACTTGGCGCTCGTGGTGGCGGGATGATGGTGTTGATGTGGTACGTGATGTACAAATCCAGTTGATGGCAGGGCAGACATGTGCCTTGGTGGGGGAAAGTGGGAGTGGTAAATCAACTTTGGCTCGTGTGGTTATGGGATTGCATCCACCGCGGCGTGGTGAAATTCGGTTGTTTGGTGTGCCGCTCCCTAGCGATGTTGACCGGCGTTCGGTGGCAGCACGACGGCATATCCAACTGGTATTTCAAAATCCTGATTCTTCATTGAATCCCCGCCATACAATTGCCGAAATTTTGCATCGTCCGCAATTTGTCTTTTTTGGGCGATCACGCGCGCAATCTGGTGTCTATTCACGTGACATGTTGCAAAACGTGCGCATGGATGAAGCGTACCTCACCCGATATCCGAGTCAATTATCGGGTGGTGAAAAACAGCGCGTTGCGATTGCACGCGCATTCTTGGCAGAGCCGGCGGTTGTCGTGTGTGATGAAGTCATATCGGCGTTAGATGTGTCGGTACAAGCGGCGGTGTTGCATTTGCTTGTGGATATGCAACACAAGTTGCAAACGGCCTATTTGTTTATTGCGCATGATTTAGCAGTGGTACGAGCGATTGCCCAATATGTGGTTGTATTGTATGCGGGGCAAGTATGCGAGTATGGTCCAGCCGAGACGGTGTTTTCTGCGCCGTTTCATCCTTATACTGCGATGTTGATGGCAGCAGTATTGTCGATACATTCCACCACATCACCCGATCGTGTGGCGCACCGGATTGATGTGGTCGATGATTCAGTACATGGCTGTCCCTTTGTGGCACGCTGTCCAGTAGCGATTGTGGGGGTTTGTGCCACCACACCACCGCCATGGCAGATTGCGGACAATGGACATGCCGTGCGCTGCCATCATTCACGTGACGTATTGGGTGCAAATCCGCATCCACAATCGGGAAATTCTACTACCGTATAAAAGGAGTTACATATGACTAGCGCTACACCAGTGATGGGGGCTTCGTTGCCTGCCAAGGACGTTGGCCAGTTTCGCGATTGGATTCTCGAGGGTCAGCGTGACCTCGAAATTGACGATCCGTTTTATTCAGACATGTTAGATGGTGATTGGCAGCCGTTGGTGGCACAGGTACGCCATATATTGACCGGCTACACGGGGCGAATTGGCATCCATGGACCAACCGAATCATTGCCAATGTGGTGTGATGATCGGCGGGTGGGTGAAATTGTCCAGCTGCGTTTGCGTCAAGGGTTGGCATTCGCCAAAGCGTTAGACGCAACCCATATGGTACTCCATAGTCCATTTACTTTTTTTGGGAATCTGCATGTGGTCCATACATATGGGACTGATTTGACAAAAGAAATCCAAATAATTCACCAAACAATCGGGAAAATTGTCGCAGATGCTGAATCGCAACGATGTATGATTGTAATCGAAGTATGTAGTGACCTGCATACGCGGCCATTGATTGAACTAGTTCGTTCATTCCAGTCTGAATATGTCCGCCTGAGTCTTGATGTGGGGCATGCGCGAATCATGCAGGAGTACGGCGGTCCGACGCCCGACCAATGGGTGCGGGATGCAGCTGACCTGCTGGCCCATGTGCATGTTCAAGATACGGATGGATTGTATGACCATCATTGGGCGCCTGGTGATGGTTCAATTAATTGGTATGCGTTTTTTGATGCGGTCAAACAACTCAACCATATGCCGCGCATGATTATGGAAGTGGCACAGCCGAGTCTGATTATGCGAGGCTTTGACTATTTGCGGACGCGCGGCTATGTAGTGTAATCTACGCGTATTACCTGCACGTCTGTATCCCGCAGATACCCAAAGGAGTGAGCGATGGCATGGATCAAAATGATTGGTGAAGACGAAGCCGAAGGTGCACTCAAAGAAGAGTACGCCAATGCGATGGAGCCGTGGGGTGGGGTGGACAACATCATGAAGATCCACAGCCTCAATGTGGCTACGCTCAAAGCGCATATGTTGCTGTATGTGACGGTGATGCGCGGTGCGTCAGATTTGAGTCGTGCCCAGCGCGAAATGATTGCCGTGGTGGTGTCGACGGCCAATCATTGCCATTACTGAATGACCCATCATGGACGGGGTCTCCGTCGTTTAACCAAAAACCCAGCTTTGGTGCGCCAGCTCAAAAAAGACTGGCGGCGCGCTCAAATCACTCCTGCCGAACATGCCATGTTAACCTATGCCGAGAAGCTGACTCTCACCCCTGGCGCCATGGCCAAAACAGATGTGACAGCGTTGCGCGCCGCCGGATTTTCGGATACTGCCATCCTCGATATCAACCAAGTCACTGGCTATTTTGCCTATGTCAATCGCTTGGCTGATGGCCTCGGCGTGCCCCTCGAAGCGTTTTGGCGTACCGTCGACGAAGACACAGATATTTGATCTTAGTCAACCGATTCCGTCATGTGCGCCGCAATCGCACATGACGGTTTTTTGTTGTTTCTGTTTTTACACTATTACGAATTTATGCTATTATGTTGAAAAGGCATAGTGGAGGAAAAAATGGCACCCACACAAATTTTGACCAACGAGTCGGAATGGCAGGGATTGCAGATTACGCAGCAACCGGATGGGAATTATGTGTTGCTGAATGGCAACACGGTTGTCACGACCCCCAATGGGCGAATCATCGCGCATCACAATTATGAACTGATTGCGTTGTTGAAGCGTGAAGCGGTGCAGTGGCAAGGGCTTGACGTGACGGCGTTGCGGGCATATTCGTTGTGTTGTACGCAAATAGACTTTGTGGCGCAAGGGTACGACATGGTTGCGACGGCGCTAGAAGATATTTTGGCAACAGCCGAGCCGTTGTTTCGAGCTGTGCCAGGCCCAGAGCAGGCCGACCAGCTTGCTACATGGCGATGCGTACGTGCGTGGCTGTCGGCAGCAGGAGTGCAGTTGCCGCATATGGCACATGGTGGTTTGCACGACCGTAATGGTCAGCAGGTGCAAGCTTTGGTGCGTCAGACCTATGCTGGATTGACGATGTCCCAACGCACGGGCGTGATTTCGTTATTGAATCGGCATGATTGTGGGGTATTGTTGCCGTTGATGCTGGTGCTGGGGCATTGGAGTAGTAGTGCGTATACCGAAGCGATGTGTATGGCGCAGACGGCGCATCCACTCTTTGATACGATTGAATGGGCAGAATATCGCACGCAATTTCAGTTTTGCGCATCAGAAGCACAAGCGGTGCGGGATTATATTGAGGCGATGGCGGAATAGGGCGGGCATAACAAAACCCCTCTCGTCAGTTACCTGAACGAGAGGGGTTATTTGGCTCCCCGACCTGGATTCGAACCAGGAACCTAATGATTAACAGTCATTCGCTCTACCGTTGAGCTATCGAGGATTATTTGACAACGTTGGGTATTATAGCAGGTGCACAGATGCGCGTCAAATGAAATTTGCCCCTCACCCAATTGATAATCAATCAAGAGTGAGGGGCAAATGGCAGGCTATTTGACGCCGAGTGACGGAACGTGGATGGTCAAAATTCGGCTTTTGACGTTTTTAGCGGTGTTTTTGCCGGTGGCATCAATGGTGCCAACATCGAAGTCGTTATCATTGGCGATGGCCAAGGTGGTATCATCGACGATAGCGACACCTTCGATTTTGTCGGGGAGCCCACTTAGACTGTTACTGCTCAAGATTAATTCTTTGGCAAGGGCCGTGACATTGACCTCAGCAGGATCAGCAAAGAATTCGAGTGATGTGGGAGCATTGATATCATCCCATACCGAGTCAAGAATGTTGGTGGCTTGGCTGAGATTGACTTTGTAGATCCCAAAAGCCCAGTCGGTGCGTTCGAGGACGAGCAGAGTATTGGCATCGATGGCAGCTAGACCAGACAATTTCATTTCGGATTGTTTCATTTTGGGGCGTGGGTTAAAGAGCGCGCCGATTTCTTGGCGATAAACGTATTCGCCAGTGACTTTGGCCGTTTTGACGTCGAATTTGAGGATTCGGCTGGAGCGTGAGCGGTCGCCCGTATCTTTGTCTGGATTGCTCAATGGGCTTTGCAATGCGATAAAGAGGGTTTTTTCGTCGCGGCTAATTGTCAAACCTTCGAAGCCACGATTACCTTTGCGCTTGGCGAAAGCAGTAGGGAATGCTTCGACGACGGGATAATCGGCACCAACTAAAGCGACACCCTTGGGAATATAACGCGTGATGACTTGTCCTTTGGCACTGAGGTGGAGGAGCGATGGCGAGTATTCGTCGACTATCCAGAATTCGCCGTTGCGGGTGCGTACCAACCCTTCGCTATCGATGCCATTGGGATTGAAGTCAAGCTTGGTAGTGCCGGTGCCTTCGTACGATTCGGCATCATAGCCACTGATATTTGGCAACCCGGTCACTGGTTTGCCACTGGCAGTGGTGATGGCGATGTATTCGACGGGAGTGGCGACGCCGTTGGCGATTTGGACACGGGCAATGGTTGGAGTGTATTCGGGCACCACAAAGGTGTAGCGGGTTTGACCGTTGACGACCACTTCGCTGTTTGGACCACGATCAGTCACCGCCCAAAATTCACCGGCAGGAGCATTGGGCATGCGATAAATGTCGCTCCCGATGCCACCAAAAACAATCCCGTGGTCATTGGCAATCGGGTAATTGGGTAAGGACTTGGCTTGGACTTCGGCTAATGGGATGTTGGGGTAGGCTGAGTCGCTGATGATGCTCGGTGCATCCGTGGCAGCTGCGGGAATCACCCAGAGCATGCAGAGCAACACGACAATACCAATCTGATAGATACGGGTATTCACTGAAGTTCCTTTCGTTTTACTTATGGGCAAATTAATTCTTGCATGCCAATGTTATTTTTTCGTAGAAAGATTATTAAGTTGGTGCAAAAAGTAATTCAATTTAGAAAAATTTTCTGTGGAGAAATCTGTAGATAAGGCGTTATGGGCACTTGCGATAGCGTTGCTTGCGCTCTTGATGCGCTCACAAGCGCAGGAACGTTCTATAATGAACGTATCTGTACAATCCAACGTGGTTGGGCGGGAAGCATCGTGTGCGGGCGGGGCGGTTGGTGAGAGGAGCGTGGCATATGGCTACAATTGAAAAACGGATTCATGAGTTACGTACCCAGATCCGCACCTATGATTATCACTATTTTGTGTTGAATGATCCGATTATTTCGGATGCAGAATTTGATGCCTTGATGCGCGAATTGCGCATGCTCGAAGCGAGTCATCCCGAATATCACGCGGATGATTCACCGACCAATCGATTGTCCCCGGCAATTGACAGTCAATTCAAAAAAGTGCGTCACCCCCAAGTAATGATGTCACTAGCGAAAGCATTTAAAGAAAAAGATATCTACGACTGGTTTATGCGCCTCGATAAAGAAATCGGTACAAGTGGAATGGCGTGGACAGCCGAACCCAAAATTGATGGCCTTGCTATCGCCTTGACCTATGTCAATGGCGTGCTGGTGCGGGCGGCAACTCGTGGTGATGGGGAAGTAGGCGAAGATGTGACGGCAAATATCGCTACCATCCCTAGTGTCCCCAAACAACTGCGCTCTGACACACACATCCAAGTGCCAAACGAGATCGAAGTGCGGGGTGAAATCTATATGCGCACCGATGAATTCGATGCCCTCAACGAACGGTTACGCGCCGCTGGCGAAAGACCGGCGGCCAACCCCCGCAATGCGGCCGCAGGCTCTTTGCGCCAAAAGGACCCGCGGGTGACGGCGACGCGCCCGTTGCGATTTTTTGCCTATTCGATTGGATTGGTGAGCGGTGCGTGGCCTGATTCGCAGTGGGAAACGTTGCAGGCGCTCCAAACCCTCGGGTTTACCATCAACAGTGATGTGCGACGATTTACGGATTTTGAAACGCTCTTGACATATGCCCGGGCATGGATGATGAAGCGCGATGAATTGCCCTATGAAGTCGATGGGATTGTGTTTAAAGTCGATAGCTTGGCGCAACAACGCGAATTGGGCGTGGTGGGCACCGACCCACGCTGGGCGATTGCCTACAAGTTTGAAGCGCGTGAGACGTCGAGTATCCTCAAAAACATCACGGTAGCAGTGGGGCGGACGGGGGTGATTACTCCGGCGGCCGAAGTCGAGCCGGTGCAATTGAGCGGCGTTACCGTCCGCAATGCAAGTTTGCATAATGCGGATTTAATCGCCAAATTAGATATTCGCATTGGTGACCGCGTGTTGCTCAAGCGCGCTGGCGACGTCATCCCCTATATCATCGGTCCATTGCTAGCAGCGCGACCGGCGGACGCGATACCATGGCAAATGCCAACCGATTGTCCGGTTTGCGGGACTGCATTGGTGCGCCCCGAAGGGGAAGTAGCCTGGCGTTGCCCCAATAGTGATGGGTGCCCCGAACAACGCAAACGGCGGTTGGAATATGCGGTGTCGCGCGAGGCGCTCGATATTGTGGGGCTGGGTGAACAACAGGTGCGCATGCTGGTCGCAAAAGGATTGGTCAGCGATGTCGCTGACATATTTACCTTGACCCCAGATGTTTTTGCCGATATGGAGGGCTTTGGAGAGAAAAAAATCGCCAATTTAATGCAATCCATCGCCAATGCCAAAAATCAACCGGTGTTGCGGGTATTTATCAGCCTCGGGATTCACATGGTAGCCGATAAAGTGGCACAATTGTTGCTCCAACACTTCGATAGTATTGCGGCAATTGCGGGTGCGAGTGTGGCCGAGATGAGTCAAATCGATGGGATTGGTCCGGTCAAAGCCCAGAACGTAGCGGAGTTTTTTGCACGACCGGGGAATCAGCGTGTGCTGGCAAAATTGACGGCACTCGGATTGCACGTCAGTGGTGGGCGGGTGGTGCCACGGAGCGATACGCTGGCGGGGATGACGATTGTGGTGACGGGGAGCATCCCTGAGTATACGCGGGAACAAATCGAAGCCCTGATTACCCGCCATGGTGGCAAACCGACCAGTAGTGTGTCGAAAAAGACCAGCTATGTGGTGGCTGGGAGTGATCCGGGAGTGAGCAAGATCCAAAAAGCCACGGAATATAATGTGGCAATTATTGATTGGAGTGCTTTTTTGGAGCTGGTTGGACCTGAGGCAAACGCGGTAGAACCGCAAGCTACCGCAACGACTATTGTTGGGGTAGCCGCAGTGCCACCGCCTCAGCAGTCGCGGCTGTTTTAGTCGACTCCAACCCCAAAACGCAGTTAATGGCGTTTTGGGGTAGTTTTATGTATTATAATATGTAGTAATTCACGAATATGATGATAATTGTTGAGGAGGGGCTGATGACCACCATCAATCCGACGATTTTCCGGGCATATGATATTCGCGGCGTGGTAGGGCAAGAATTGAGCGAAGCGGTCTACGTTGTATTGGGGCAAGCGGCGGGGACGTTGTTTGGGCGGCGGGGCAGCAAAAAAATCGTAGTTGGGCACGATGCGCGTTTGACGTCGCCGGCGTTTGCGGCTGCATTGATGGCGGGGTTGCAGGCGAGTGGTTGTGATGTCATCGACATCGGGATGGTACCGACGCCGGTGATGTATTTTGCGGTTGATTATCTCAAGGCCGATGGTGGGGCGGTGGTGACGGCCAGCCACAATCCGCCCGAGTTCAACGGACTCAAAATGCGCCATTACGAGCCGCAATTTGGCGGCGTCCCTCTTTCGAGTGAAGAAGTCCAAGAGGTTGGCCAGATTGCCCTGAGTGGTGCATTTGCGCAGGGCAATGGCAGTTACACCAAGATTTCGGTAGATGATGCCTATGTGGCGCATGTGGCCGAGTTAATCCACTTGCCTCACCCCATCAAAATCGTACTAGATGGCGGGAATGGCGTGGCCGGGCCGTTAGGCATGCGGGTATTTGAGCGACTCGGGTGCGAAGTGGTGCCGTTGTTTATCGAGCCCGACGGCACATTCCCCAATCATCACCCCGACCCCCTCAAAGAAAAAAACATGCTGGATTTGATGCGGGCGGTCAAAACCCATGGGGCGGCCTTGGGGATAGGACTAGATGGGGACGGCGATCGTTTGGGCGTGGTAGATGATCAGGGGCGGATGGTATTTGCCGACCGCTACATGATTGTGTTGGCACAAGCCGCGCTCAAAAAAGGCCCGGCGCCGATTGTATTTGATGTGAAATGTAGTACGGTGTTGGCGGATGCGATTACGGCGTTTGGGGGTATCCCGGTAATGTGGAAGACGGGATATACCAATCAATCGGCCAAAATGCGTGAGCTAGGTGCCCCAGTCGCTGGCGAGCTAAGTGGGCATGTATTTAATAACCGCCCCGGGCATAGCTTTGATGATGGCACGTTTGCCGGAGCTTGTCTAATTGAGGCCTTAGGGCAGAGTGGCCAAACGTTGTCGGCGGCACTGGCACCATTCCCGGTGTTGGCAGAAGTCCCCGAAGAGCGCATCGAGATGGATGATATGCGCAAATTTGCCGCAGTGGAATATGTGCGTCAGCAATTTGCCGCTACCCACCAGATAATTGAAATCGATGGCTTGCGGATTGACTTTGGTGATGGCTGGGGGCTGTTGCGGGCATCGAATACGGAACCGATGATTACCACGCGCTTTGAGGCGGTGACAGAAGCACGGGCGGCCGAAATCCGGGATGTGATGTTGGCCGCTTTGCGGGGCTATCAGCCGGCCTAGTCTGTTGGATGGGATGATCTCGTGCAGGTACGTAAAGGAGTACATATGTTGGGCATTCGTCGTCGCCTCGCCACCTTGTCTCACTTGGTGCGCCCGCTGGCGTTAGCATTTGTGGGGTGTGCGATTTTGGCGTTGGGGATTGGCTATGTCTTGACGCATTTGTATCGTACCCTCGTGTTGCCTGAAGTGTTTTATTATTTGACACTGCAATTTGTGCCACAAGTCTGGCGAGGAATTCTTTTTTTGGTGGTAGGTGTCGCTACGTTGAGCGCCGGTATCTGGACGTTGAGTGACAAAGTGGTTATTCCGTTGGACACCCAACCCCAAACCAACGAATTGTTGTTGGATTATCGGCGCACGGATCGTCCGCCACGGCTAGCGGTATTGTCGGGTGGCCCAGGCATGTTGGTGTTGGCCAGCCTCGGGCGCACGGTTGAGTCGATGACCTGTATAACGCCGGTGCAAGATCCGGTGGAGTATTATTATCGTGCCTCGAGTTTGTTTAATTTCGAAAAAGTGGTCTTTGTGGTGCCGACTCCACAACCGATGCAGGTGACTTTTGTGCTCGACAATGGAGTGCGGGTCAAACCGAGTGATCGGGTGCCCCATGATGAGCACTACGCTGATCGATATGTGGTTGATGTGCAACTCGATAGTGCGGTGCCACTGAGCGATGTGCTGGTGACTCGGGCGACGATTGATGCGATTACCAATGCCGATGCGATTGTGTTGGGGCCGGGAAGTCTGTTTGAAAGTATCATCCCCGATTTGTTGATTCCGGCGGTGCGTGAGGCGTTGAGTAGTAGCAAAGCCAAAAAAATCTATATCTGTAGCATTATGACGGAGCCTGGGCTAACTAGTGGGTTTACGGTTGCCGATCATATCCGCCAAATTGTGCGCTATGGCGGATTTGCGCCCGATTATGTGTTGGTCAACGCCCAGCGGGTTGATGCCGAGGTTCAACGGATTTATGCGGCAGCGCATCAGACGCCGGTCTATCTTGCACCCGAAGAATACGAAGAAACGGTCGTGCAAGCACTCGATCGCAGTACGGGGAGTAATGTGATGGTAGAAGGGGCTGTGGTGGTTGAGGCAGATTTGGCCACGGCAGTCATCCAATTGACGGCCTCACTTGAAGACCCCGGCAAGAGTCGCACGGTGCGCGTGTTGCGCCATGACCCTGATAAAGTAGCGGCGGCGATTACCAGTATCATTCGGCGAGGGCGCTAAATATGGATGATACGATTTTGTTGTTTGAAGACGAGGGCTTTCGTTCGCTCTTGCCGCTGACCTATACCCGTCCAGCTGCGGATATTCGGTGTGGGATTTTTACGTTGCGGGAGCGTTTACATGCCCGGTATGGTAGTGCCCCGGCAGCGATTACCCGCGGATATTTGGCCGATGTGTTTGGGGTGGGGCGATGGCCGTTGCAATTACTTAGTCGTAATGTGCCGTTGTTGTTAGTCAATAGTCGCTTGGTTGATATTGACTGCTTGGCGGTGCTCCACGATGCGCCACTGGGGACGATGCTTGTTAGTGACGATGCCAATGTGGCGGCTGGTGGGGGGACGTTGGTGGCAGCCCGGATTACCCCAGCGCTGGCAAGCGCGGTATTTGGTGATTTGCTTGAGCAGCATGGGCAACGGGCATTGCAGGAATTGCAGCGGTTTTGTCAGGTTATAACCGGGCGCCCGTTGATGTTGCAATTCCCGTGGGATATTGTCGACCACAATGCAGCCATGATTGGGCGTGACGTTGATTTGCTTGATCCGATGGCGTGTATTCCACTCGCGCAACACCCCCAAGCGGCGCATTGTCATGTGCAAGCTGGTGAGCGGATTTGGGTGCATCCGCAGGCGCAATTTGAGGCACCAGTGGCACTCGATGCCCGTGATGGTCCGATTGTAATCGGGGCAGCCCGGATTGAGCCGTTTAGTGTGATACAAGGACCGGTCGCAATTCATGATGGCGCCTTGATTTCGGGGGCGCGGGTGCGGTCGGGGACGACGATAGGCCCGGTGTGTCGGATCGGGGGCGAAATCGAGGCATCAGTAGTACAAGGGTATAGCAACAAGCATCACGATGGCTTTTTTGGGCATTCATACCTTGGCGAATGGGTTAACGTGGGCGCGATGACCACGACGAGTGATCTCAAAAACACCTATGGTACGATTAAAGTGACGTTGGATGGCTATGGGCAAGTCGATAGTGGGCGGCTCAAATTGGGCTGTTTTTTGGCAGACCACGTGAAATTAGGGATTGGAGTGCATTTGAACGGCGGTGCCGTTGTGGCGACGGGGTCCAATATCTTTGGGATTCACTTCGCACCCAAAACAATCCCGGCGTTTACATGGGGTGGTGAGCGCTTCCGTGAGTATCGCATTGACCGCATGATCGAAGTCGCGCGCAAGGTGATGGGGCGGCGCAAAATCACCTTGAGTGCGGGGCAAATAGCGATTTTGCAGCATGTATTTGCCATGACGAGTGCCGATCGTGGCATTGAGGCAGATGATGTGCCGACATTTGATGCATTGGCAGGTGAAGTGAGTTGGCGCGAATAACGCGAACGGGACCAGAATGTATGTGTGAAGGAGACATCCATGCACGTCGTAGTAATTGGGGGCGGCAGCGGGTTGTTCCAGACAATCAAGGCGGTGCGCCCCATCGCCCAACGTATTTCGGTGATTGTCCCAACGTGCGGTGATGATGGTGCTGATGCCTTGATTCGCCGCTTTGGGGCATACCCCGGGGTGGCTGGTGTTGTTACTGTATTGTTGCAAATGAGTCGTGATGCTGCCACGCAGCGGTTGATGCAACAACAATTCCCACCGCTCGGGACTCCCTACGATCGGATTCCTTTTGGGGTAATGCAGGTGTTGGCGAGTGCCCAGAGCCTCGGGTCATTATCCGACGCCCTTGAAGGGTTGCGCCAACAATTGCGCTGTGACATAGATGTGTTGATGGCCTGTGATATCCCGCACGACGTGATAACGCAAACGAGTGACGAAAAAATCGCCCGAGGCACGAGTCAATTTGCCCAGCCACTTTCGGCTCCCGTGCAATCGATAATGCTTGATCCACCAGTGGCGGCGAATCCAGCTGCATTAAAAACATTGCGGGTGGCCGATTTGGTATTGATTGCGCCAGGAAGTTTGTACCGCACGGTGTTACCTGCGTTGTTGCCGACTGGTATCGGCGATACCTTGCGTTCACTTGCAGGCAAAGTGATTTGTTGTGGCGCATTGACAACAGTTGCTGGCCAAACTGATGCCTTCCGAGCGGTTGATTATGTGGCGCGAATTGCCCGTGCTCTTGGGCGGGGGGCGATTGACGTGGCGTTACTTAATAGTCATCAATATCATGCAACGGCAGTAACGCTACTCAAACAGCACCATATGGCGCCATTGCGCTATGATGCCCGCGATGCCCATGTGCTCAAGGCCCTCGATATCAAACCGGTGGCGCGTGATATGTCGATGCAGAGTCACGAACAGACTGCGGGAACGCTGGTCAAACTCACGACCCATGATGAAGCCGAATTACGCATGGGCATCGTGACCGCGCAACGGGTCAGCTAAGCTAGGGTAATATTGTAATAACAATATAAAAAGGAGTACGTGATGCATGATGTACGAATTGATCGTTTGGCACAAGTATTGGTGCGCTATTCGTTAGCAGCTCAGCCTGGCCAATTGTTTCGGATTGTATCTGCGACGGCGGCTGCGCCGTTAATCAAAGCCGTTTACCGTGAAGCGATTCAGGCTGGCACTAACCCGTTGATGCGCTTGACGATGGATGGCCTCGACGAGATTTTTTATAAAAACGCTAATGGTGACCAGCTTGATTATGTGCCACAGTTGGCGCGTGACGAAATCGAAACGGTCGATTTGCACTTGTCGATTATCGCCGACGAAAACACGCGGGCGCTGAGTGGGGTCGACCCCAAGCTGGTGGCACGACGGCGGGCTGCTATGAGCCCCGTACAAAAACGAATGATGGAACGGTCGGCGAACGGTGATTTTCGTTGGTGTCTGACGCTCTTCCCTACGGCTGCCCAAGCCCAAGAAGCCGATATGTCGCTGAGTGATTATGCCGATTTTGTCTTTAAGGCCGGTAAATTGGATCATGCTTACCCCGTGGCGGCATGGCAAGCGCAGCGTGACGAACAAGCGGGGATTGTTACTCGCCTTGAGGCCGCCGACCATATCCGCATCGTCGGCCCGGGGACGGACCTCAATTACTACGTCAAAGGGCGCTCGTGGGTGAATTGTGCCGGCGACCGCAACTTCCCCGATGGTGAAGTGTTTACCGGTCCGCACGAACACAAAACCTCCGGCGTGATTACCTACAGCTTCCCCGCACTCTACATGGGTCGTGAAGTCACCGGTGTGCGCCTCGAATTTGCCGAAGGCAAAGTGGTCAACGCAACGGCCGACAAAGGCGAAGAATTGTTACATTCGTTGCTCGACATGGACGAAGGGGCGCGGCGTTTGGGCGAGGTCGCTTTTGGCACCAATTATGGCATTCAACGCTTTAGCCGGAATATTTTGTTTGATGAAAAAATCGGTGGCACGGTACATTTGGCGCTCGGTGCGGCCTACCCCGAAACGGGTTGTCATAACCAATCGGCCTTGCACTGGGATATGATTTGTGATTTGCGCACCGGTGGGGAAGTCTTTGCCGATGGTCAGCTCATCCACAAAGATGGGAAGTTTGTCTAACATGTTGCAATGCAACCGGAATCGAGCCCATTATGCACGATGAATTACACCAACGCTACCCATTGACCATGGCGGCATTTGCTGCCATGGATGCCCATGATCATCTCGAACGCGTGGTGCGCCTCGATGCTGTGTGGCACGACATCCGGGCGGCGGTGGCAGCTAATCAGCCCGACCCACGGCACCAACATGCTTGGCGTGCAGTCCCGGCGCCTGAATTCGTTGATGTGTCGCGGCGGGTGGCATGGCGTGGTGACTTGGTGTATGCCGGGTCCGGGCTGGGGTTGCTCCATGCCCTCGAAATGGCGCGGTTGGGCTGGCGCGTGTTGGTGTGTGATCGTGGTGAAGTAGGGTGTGCCCATCGCGAATGGAATATTTCGCGCTATGAATTACAGGCGCTAGTGGCGGGGGGGAGCTGGAGCTGGGACGAATTGCAGTCGGTGATGATGAATGAATATAGCGACGGCATTGTGCGGTTTTTTGCGCCCAATGACGATGCTATCACCCTGCACCTCCCCGAAGTTCTCAATGTGGCAATTGACGCAGGTGCGCTATTGCGGTTGGCGCGGAGCAAGTTTTTGCAGGCAGGTGGCGAAATTCGTGATTACCGCGTGTTTGGCGAGGTGGTGGTGCGTCAAGATGACACTGCTGGGGTGGTGATGCAGGTGACGACACCGGACCAGACACCGGAGTATTATCATGCCCGCCTTGTGATTGATGGTATGGGGACGGTATCGCCGTTGTCGTTGCAACGCTTTGGTGGTCGCCCCTATGCTGGCGTCTGCCCGACGGTGGGAACGGTGGCGAGTGGCTTTGCCGAAGGGACGGCGGCCAACGAACACAACCGGTCGTTGGGGGATATTTTGTTGACCATTGCCGATGCCCAAAAGACTCAACAATACATGTGGGAAGGATTCCCCGGGCGTGACGACGAATTAACGATTTATCTGTTTTATTACGACACATTACATCCCGGCAAAAAATTAGATCGTCCTACCCCTAATCTGCTCGAATTATTCGAAGATTATTTTGCATTATTACCCGATTACAAACGGAGTGATGGTGCGGTGCATCACCACAAACCAGTTTATGGCTACATTCCGGCACGGCATTCGTTGCGGCGCATGGAAGCGCCGTTGTTGCGGGGCGTTTTGCCCATCGGCGATGCGGCAGCCCAACAATCACCATTGACCTTTTGTGGGTTTGGCTCGCATGTGCGTAACTTGCGCCGCACCACGGTGATGCTCGATTTGATCCTGCGGGAAAAACGGGAGTTGAGTGATTTGTTGGCGGTAGTGACGCCATACCAAGCCAATGTATCGTTGAATTGGGTGTTTAGTCGCTTCATGCAACCCTGGGGCGATGCTGATAATGACGTAAATCAGCTCCAAGGGCATTTCATGCGGCTATTGGCACGGCGTGGTACTGACTTTGCCACGCGGTTTTTTCGCGATGAGATGCGTTGGAGCGACTACCACAAAATGGTGCTCGGTATGCTCGTTGCCTACCCAGCGATTCTAAAGATTGCCGGCAAGGTATTGCAGGTACGGGGCTGTACGCAGTGGTTTTTTGATTACATCCGATTTACGGGTGAGGGGATGATGGCGGCTACTGGGCGACTTATTGGCACGACGGTACTGCAACGTATGGCGTCGGATTTGCCGGTGGTGTGGCGCATCCGTGTATTGGCCAAAATCGCCGAATGGCAGGTGATGGGTTGGGACCATTGATTGTGGGCAGAGACAAATCCCCCTACCAGTAAATCAATGCTGGTAGGGGGATTTGTTAGGGGGTGATGCGCAAATCAGCATCGGGTGGGGGTTGATTCATCATGAATTGGGCGGTGCCTTCGAAGTAGGTACGCATGGCGGCGGCGATATCGGGGGCAAAGCCCACTTCGTCGATGGCAGCTAGCATGCAATTGACCCAGGCGTCACGCTGGGCAGGTCCAATACTAAAGGGCATGTGGCGCATGCGCAGGCGGGGATGCCCGCGTTGTTCGTGGTAGCGAGTCGGGCCACCAAAGTACTGGGTGATGAACAAAAACTGCCATTCTTTACCGGGCGCTAAATCGGCAGGGAAGAGTGGCCGAAGCACGGGATTGGCTTCGACATTGCGATAAAAGACATCAACTAATTGACGGAATGGTGCATCGCCACCCGCTTGATCGTACAAGGTGCGGTAATCGCTGCTCATAGAGTCCCTACGGGATTTTTTCGGCGGGCACTGGCGAGTGCGGTGCCCAAACGGTGGACCATGTCCCAATTAGGAGCTTTGCTAAACAATACATCGAAGGCGTAGACTTGGTAGCTATATTGGTTGGTGCCAATTTGAATGGGGCTTGTTGTCCCGATAGGGGCTCCGAGTGCCCATTCACGAGCGAGGTGGTGAATTTGTTGTTTGGGATCGTAGGTCACCTTCATAAGCTTGTAGGTCTCACTGAGGAGCGTGTCGCGCAATGTGACGGTCCAGGTGTCGATTGCCCCACCGAGATCGCTTAGGAAGGCCATTTTTTTCCAGTCGACTTGAGAGGGGTCATCACCACGGACATAGATGGTATCGCCCGAAAAGACTTGGAAGACATACATTTGGCCGTTGATTTCGCGCATGCCGGCGGGGGCAAGGGGCGGCCCAATGTCATGATTGGCAAACAAAAAGAGGTGGAAGGGGTTTTCGGGTCGGAAGCCGGTGCCACCGATGCGCAAGGTTTCGTCGAGGAGGAAGCGTTCGAAGGTGTTATCGGCGGGGATGGTATCGCCGATGGTTTGCCACATGCTGCCTGGCCGGTTCCAGCCAGGAATTTCCATAAACAAGGTATCGCGGGCAAAGGGCACCAGGGTATAGGTTTTTTTGTTGAAGGTGACTTGGCGGGCTTTGGCAAGGGGGACACCGAGGTATTGTTCGACGGCCATTTGATGGATTGGTGAGAGCGGGTCGTATTCGTCGCCGCGCATGCGCCACGCATTGGCAATAAGGGTTTTTTGGAGTTGGGCGATTTCAGCATTCGGAGCGCCAACAGCACCTGTTTTCATGTCGGGGAGTTTCACGGTACGTTTGACCCACGCTTCAACCTCGGGGATGACCCAATCGACGGTAACTGCTTTGCCGGGGCACGTTTTGGTGCTGTAGTCACGATGGAAGCCGATGAGTTGCTTGGGAGGGATCCCAAGCCGGAGTGACATGCCGCCGAGGATGGCCAAAGTGTGTTCCCAGACTTTGCCGGTTGGGCGGGCGGCATCATAGTCGCCGACCATTTCGAGTCCGAGGGTATACCAGCCTTTGGCAAAGCTGCCGTTGCCAGTCCCAGCATGCACGCCGATTTCGCGTAAGGGCGTAAAGAGCCAGATCCCGTCAGGACCAGCGAAGCAATGTGGTGCAGCAGTCCAGCCTTTTTCGGCAAAAAAACGTTGCATCCCTTGCATACTAGTGATGCCTTGCCATTGGGCGACGGTAGGGCGCCAAGTATGATGCAATACGACTTTGTTGGGCATCACGGGACCGAATTGATATGAGGCAATATAGTCGAGCCATTCTGCTGGCGTAAGCATTTTGCCGATCATCGGTGGTGTGCCACTCGGCGCAAAATCGTCTATCATAATCGCCTCCACTCCACGTGTTATTCCTTTTCTATAGCATACCATAGCATGAAGCAGGTTATAGCGTCAGCTTTTGTATGAATGAAAAACTGCAGGCTGGCACTGGTATAGTGGAGCGCTGATATGCGTTTAATAGTGTGCGACCGTCTATTGGGTACGGTCTTTCGTAACGAGGCAAGTCACTTCAGTAGCGGGTTGTGTGGGTGCTCCCAAGATGAGGAGGTCAAGCCGTGGTGCAACACACAGCATACGTTGCGATTGTGGTGACATACCGTACAATAGTAGATGGAATCAGGGAAAATGAAGGGTTGTCACGGCATGCAAGAACGAATTGCAGTAATTGACCTCGGTTCGAATACCACACGAATGATTGTCGTGGGGTATGTACCGCAACAAACATTTAAATTACTCGATGAAGTGCGTGAAGCGGTACGCTTGGCTCAAGGGATTGGTGCTGACGGTAAATTACAACTCATCCCGATGAATCGTGCCATCAAGACAATGCGTTTGTTCCATCAGATGTGTCGTGGGATTGGTGTCGACCGGATTGTGCCAGTGGCGACGAGTGCGGTTCGTGAAGCCAGCAACCGTGACGAGTTTTTGACACGCGTGCGTGACGAAGCGGGGCTTGAATTTCGCGTATTAACTGCTGCCGAAGAGGCCTATTACGGTTATCTCGGCGCTGTAAACACCCTCAATTTACAAAATGGCTGTGTGATTGACATCGGTGGTGGGAGTACTCAAGTGACGGTGGTGCAGCAGCGTCACTTGATACAAAGTATAAGCCGCCCAATCGGGGCAGTGCGGTTGACTGATCGCTTTGTCAAAAGCGACCCTATCAATGTGCGTGATTTTAAGACACTCGAACGCGCCATTGCTGCTCAATTTGCTGATGTGCCATGGTTGACGCAACATGGTGGGTCGTTGGGGGGGATTGGGGGGACGATTCGGGCTTTGGCCGAAATTGATCAAAAACTGCGTGATTACCCCATCGATCGTGTGCATGGTCATAATTTGACCGCCGAGCGCGTGCATGAATTGCTCGAGCTATTCCGTGGGCTGTCCGTCAAGCAACGCGAAGATTTGCCTGGCTTGAGTCGTGACCGCGCCGATTTGATTTTGGCGGGGACGGCGATTTTGGCAGAGGTGATGCGCCGTGGGAAGTTCAATCAAATCATGATTAGTGGTCAAGGCTTGCGGGAAGGGTTGTTTTTTGAACACTTCATGCGGGGTGCGAGTCCATTAATTCCAGATATTCGCAGTTTTAGTGTAACGAATTTGGCGCGCATGTATCATTACGAAGCGGTGCATTCGGCCAAAGTGCGTGATTTGGCGCTGTCAATGTTTGATCAATTGATGCCGTTGCACGGCTATGGTGCGTGGGCGCGTGAATTACTTGGGCATGCGGCGATTTTGCATGATATTGGCAATGCGGTGAATTATTATGACCATCACAAGCATGGGGCTTATTTGTTGATCAATAGTACGATGCAAGGGTTTAGTCATCGCGAAGTGGCGATTTTGGCATTGCTGGTGCGCTACCATCGTAAAGGCGACGTGGCGGTTGATAATTACCAGCAAGTATTACTCCCTAGCGATGGTGAGTTGGTCGCCAAAATGGCAGCTATTTTGCGCCTAGCCGAATTCCTCGAGCGCCGCAAAAACCAAGTAGTCCACGATATCACCATCGAGATTGGTAAAATCGTGCGGATTGTAACCCACGCCGGTGGCGATACCACCGTCGAAGTCTGGGATGCCAATCGGGCGGCGGGATTGTTTCGCAAGGCTTTTGGCTGCGAGGTCGATATCGTATAGGGTATAGGAGCCGCGTAGTGATGCACGATTGTGTGTCAATACGCGGTTTTGTATTTTTGTTGACGTTATATGGGTAAATTCGTGTTTTCGGGGGTTAGCACCTCGCGCGAGCGTCCGGCATCGGCGGGGCCGACGATGCCTTGTTGCTCGAGCATATCGATGAGCTGCGAGGCTTTGCTATAGCCGATGCGTAGGCGGCGCTGGAGCAACGATGCCGAGGCGCGCCGGTGTTGCTGGACCAGCCGAATTGCTTCGGGGAGCAGGGCATCCTGCTCACCTGCCGACAAGTATTCGGCGATTGGTTGCATTGCCGCCACCGGCTCATCACTATCAGCGTCGTGTACGTGAGGATCTTCGTCGGCGTGGGGGACTGGCTCACGGGGGAATACCGGCAGGCGGTCGACTTTGTCTAACTCTGGCTGCAAATCGTGGCTGGTGGCTACGGGCACTGCTTGGCTTGGCGAAGGAGGTGTGGCGGTAGGCGTGGTAGCGGGGTGCTGTGGTTGTTCGGTCACCTCTTCGGGGGGCTTGGCGGTGCGCCAGAAGCGCACGATTTTTTCGACTTCGTCGTCGGTGAGGTAGGTGCCTTGGATACGCATGGTACGAGGCGAGTCGGCGGCTGTAAAAAGCATATCACCACGACCGAGCAATTGTTCGGCACCGGGTTGGTCGAGGATGACGCGTGAGTCGATTTGCGAGGTTACCGCAAAGGCGATACGTGAGGGGAAGTTGGCTTTGATTAACCCAGTGACGACATCGACAGAAGGGCGTTGGGTGGCGATGATGAGGTGGATGCCGGTGGCGCGGGCCATTTGGGCCAAGCGACAAATCAAGGTTTCGACATCATCGGGGGCCATCATCATCAAGTCGGCCAATTCGTCGATGATAATGACGATGTAGGGCATTGCTTCGAGGTCGCTACGTTCGCGCCCCATGGCACGGTAACTGTCGAGGTTACGCACGCCGATTTTGGCAAAGAGTTTGTAGCGCCGTTCCATTTCGCGCACGGCCCATTTGAGGGTGGGCACCACACGCTCGACTTCGGTGACGACAGGTGACAACAAATGGGGGATACCGTTGTAGCCGACCAGTTCGACCCGTTTGGGGTCGACCATGATGAACTTGAGGTCGTCGGGGGTGTGGCGCATCAACAAGGCGCAGACGAAACAATTGATGGCGACCGATTTCCCGCTACCGGTACTCCCAGCCACCAGCAAGTGGGGCATGCGTTCCATGCCGGCGATGATGGGTGAGCCTGAGACGTCTTTGCCCAATGGGAGGCGCAACTTGCCTTTGGATCGGACAAATTCATCGCTTTCGACGATGTCGCGCAAGGCCACCGTCGAAATCGACGAATTGGGGATTTCGATACCGACCACCGATTTGCCAGGAATAGGCGCTTCGATGCGGATGGAGGGTGCCGCCAGTGCCAACGCCAAATCTTTGTCGAGGGTGGTGATTTTGTTGACCTTGACGCCCACTGCGGGTTGTAATTCGTATTGGGTGACGGCAGGACCGACATTGATGTTGACGACGCGCGCCTCGACTTTGAAGCTGGCGAGGGTTTCTTCGATGAGGCGGGATTTGGTGCGATGTTCTTCGTCACTAATCGGCGCTTCAACCGAATAGCGCAAAAATTCGACTGGAGGCATCGGCCAAGAGCGATAGGCGTTGCCTGCCTCGAAGCCTTCGAGGGCACCTTGGATGAGTGGCCCACTACTGTTCACTGGCTTGGCATTAACTGGCACCACTGGGCGTTGTTGTGATTGGAGCAACATTTCGTCGAGGATGTCTATTTGAGCATCTTCTGCGACCGCTTTGGTGGCGCGCTTGGCTTTGGTTGGTTCTTTGGCTTTGGTTGGTTCTTTGGCTTTGGCTGGTTCGACGGGGGGGGGCGGTGGCGACGTGACTGGTTCGGCTTCATTGTGGAAGCGGGCTTTGCTTTTGCGTTCAGCAATTGGCGTCACAATGCTATCGGTAAGGCTGGTGTAATTGAGTGAGGGGTCGTTATAGCGCTTGGTACGGGGATTGTTGGGCTCGCCGCGTAAACGCACCCACGTAACAATGAAAAAATAGCGTAGTCCAGCGACGATTTGCACTAAGGTGACATCGAACGCCAGCATAATGCCGGCAAGGGCAATCACACTAATAATGGCAAAACTAGCAGGGCGGCCGATGGCATTGCTAAAAATCGCCAACAGCACATAGCCAATAATCCCACCCCCTTGCCCTTGTTGGTCGGCATAGCCTTGACGTGGCGGAATCCCAAATTCGAGCAACATCAAGAGCGCCAGCACCACTACTAATGTGCCAATGATTTGGGTGGGGTGGAGCGGATTTTTGTCGTTTTGACCGCTCTGGAAGAGGGCAATTCCGAGTACCCCGACCACCAATGGTACGACGAGGGCGCCCCAACCTAGGAGTTTTTCGATAAATAACTTCCAACCGGCGCCGAGTTGGCCGGTGATGCCCGTCAAATAAAAAATAATCGTGACACCGGCAATTGCGATTAACGCCAATGCAAATAATTCACGTTGGTGTTCGGGGCGGAGCGACACAGCGCTTTTGCGCTTGGCGCGACGGCCACTGCCCCGCGATTGACTTGATTTGCTTTTGGTCATGTCAGGTCCTCACCCGTAGGGTAATGTATGACAGATGATAGTAGGTTGGAGATAGTATAGCATATGCGCGTTATTTTGCGATGCAAAAATGCACAGTGCGAATTCGTACTGTGCATTGCTGAATACGTGCCACGTAGTGGGTATTGTCTAGGCGGGACCGCCATAGGTACTATTGGCGGCTTGGATCAAGGCCCGCATATAGGCGATAGAATAGGCAGTGCCGACGCGAGCACCACCGAGCATGTCGGGGACGTGGTCAGGGATGATACAGCCGTCGAATTTCACTTCGCGCAACGCTTTCATCACCGCGTACATGTCTTGGTAGCCATTGTCGATGAGCGTTTCGACCCAGGGCTCGGGCATGGGGTTGGTGACATTGCGGAAGTGGACTTTGAAGAGTTGCCCTTGAGCGCCAAAATGCTTGATGGCATCAATCACGCCGACGCCCATACCAATCGGACCACCTTCGAGCCAGCAACCGATGCACAAACAGACACCGATATGCGGGCTGTTGGCGATTTCCATTGCTTTTTTGTAGCCTGCAAAATTGCCAAACATACAACGCGGGATGCCGCCGAGGGCATAGACCGGCGGGTCATCGGGATGGATGCCGATATAGACGCCCGCTTCTTCGGCGACGGGGGTGATTTGGCGAATCATGTAGGTATAGTTGTCCCACAATTCGTCTTCGGTGTAGACGCGACCGTGGGTGAGGTCACCTTCGTAGACGGTGCCAGCCCAATAGCCTTTGGCGTTTTTGATATCGAGCATGCGGGCGTTCATGCCGCCGCGACCAGGTACATGTGCGGTGCTCCAAATGCCGTTGCCCATGTGGGCATAGGTGTTGTATTTGATGCCGGCGGCGCCGAGATTGCGAATGAATTGCTTGAATTCTTCGATTTTGGCGTCACGACCAGGCAAATTGAGGGTCATTTCGGGAGAATTGTGCACACCGAGGTTGGTAATGCGGTAGATTTTGAGCCCATAATCCCCAAAGCGCTTGACTAGGCGTTTGTAAAAATCAAGCGTGTGCAATTCAGGGTGGTTGATGCCCACCATGGCCCATTCAACACCGAGTTGCTGATAATACTGCAAATCTTCGTTGCTGGCGTCGGCATGGGTTTGGATGGCGAGTTGAATCCCCGCGGTACTCGAAAAATAACCAGGCACGGCGCGCATTGGAATCTGGGCGCTACTACTCATCGTCATTGACCTCCGTAGTAAAGTGTTGAACCTTTGCATCATACCATTGAAAAAATCTTTTTAGTAGCCGTCGTTGTAATAGATGTACAATCCATCTTTGCCGGGGGCAATGACATCGAGTCGCCCCGTACCCTGCAAATCAGCGAGGGCAAAGTGAATGCCACAGCCATTGCCAGTCCCCATTGCACCGTAGTCGATGACTTGTTTGGCAAAACCTTCGCCGGTCCACTTGAAGTAATAGATGCCCAAATCATCCCATTCGCCTGCTTCGTTGCCGTTGTGGGCGCGGTGGCGTTTGCCGGTGACTAATTCGGGGGTACCATCGCCATCAATGTCGGCCCACTGCAAGTCGTGATATTGGGCGTTGTAGGGGTCGATGGGGTGGTGTTGCCACTTGCCATCGGGCAGGCGTTTGCTCCACCACAAGCCGTAGCCGTGGGCGTGGCCGGTGATGAGTTCGTTTTGACCATCACCATCGACATCAACAACCAGCATCGGGATGCTGGCGGTAGTGCCCCAGGGTGGGGTAGGGAAGTCGGGATGCCACCGCCATTCCCCGTGAGCGGGATCGGCAGGGGCTTCGAGCCAGCCATTGCAGAGCACGATGTCCATGCGACCATTGCCAGCGATATCGCCACAGCCCATGCCATGCCCTTGACTGCCTTCGCCAAAGGTGTAGATGGTGATTTTTTGGAATTGTCCGGTCCCATTGCCGTCGTCATCAAAGATGAGTTTGTAGTAATTAACGTCGGGGTTGGGTGGGGTATTGGGGACGATTTCGATTACACCATCGCCATCGATATCCCAGCCGCGGGTCGTTTCGACGTTGCCCGTATTGGCGGCGAGGATGTGTTCGGGCCAGGGTTTGGTCGGGTCGGTGGGGCATTCGCGCCAGCGTAAACTGTTGCCCCACCAGCCGCCGGTGACATAATCGAGGGTGCCGGTGCCGTTGATGTCGAGGGCAATGGTCGAAAAATCGTCGTAGTATTCGCCGTAGCGTGGAATGTCGCCAATGAAATGACGAGTGCGGAATTGGGGACCTTGGTACCAAAATCCGCCACTGACGATATCGAGGTGGCCGTCACCATTGACATCAAAGACCCCTGCCGATTCGTAGCCTTCATCCGACACCCAGACTTTGCGCCATTTGAGGGGCATGATGGACTCCTTATTTATGGTGAAGCAAGCGAATATAGTCGCGGGCTAGTTGCAGATCGGCGAGGGCATCGGCGGCACTACTCATGGGGGCCCGCACGCCCGCTACCGCATCAACAAAGTTTTGGGCTTGTTGCCACATGGCATGCACCCACGGCAGTTGGGGGATTTCGGTGCGTGGTTGGATGCCGTTGCCCGGGTCACGCATGATTTCGACCCGACCTGGGCGGGTAAAGGCTAGCGGAGCGGGCAGTTCGAGTTTGATCCAACCCCGTTCAAAGCAGACAAAGGCACTTTCTTGCCAATCAATAGTGGTTTGGTAGGGGCTCATTTCGATGCTACAGGTTACGCCGCTGTCGCTTTGACCGACGAGCAGGTTGCCGGCGGGGGCGGCATAGGTTACTTGCCACGATTCGCCCAGCAGATGGCGCATCAAGTTGACTTGATGGATGTAGTAGTTGACAAAAGCCCAATAGGCTTCGTTGGTGGCGCTGTCCATGTCGGCAGCAGGCGGATCCCAGGTGAATGCCGGCTCGGGCTGGGTGTTCCAAATATTTTGGTTAAAGCCGTTGGCAATCCAATCACCGGCGGGCATCAAAATACGAATGTAGGTAAGTTTGCCCAATTCACCAGATGCCTGGAGTTTTTCAATTTCGGCTTTGGCGAGCATGGTGGCGGGGTCGGAGCGCTTGTGATAGCCCACCATCATCCAGGTATTGTGGGTTGCCATAGTAGCGATGATGTGTTGGGCTTGTGCGATCGAGCCGGCGATTGGTTTTTCGGTGAGTACGGGCTTGCCACTGGCCAAGAGTTCGGGGATGAGGGTGCCATGGCGGGTAAATGGCTGGATGGCGACGATGGCATCGAGCTGCTCGTTGGCGAGGAGCGCGGTATGCGACGTGTAATAAGCGGGCACGCCCCATTTGGCGGCGACCAGCTGGGCATGCCCGGGTTTGACATCTGACACGGCGACGACTTCGCAATTGGGCACCATGGCATAATTGCGCAAATGGGCGGCTTGGCCCATGTTGCCAACCCCCACAAATCCAATCCGGACGTTGTTACTCATACGAACCTCGTTGTGTCATGCGCTATAGGGAAAGCATTTTCGCCTCTATTGTACCCCGTTGATAGGAGGGAGTGTGTTACAGAATCACTGCATGTGGTGGGGCATCGGCGCCACGGGCCGAGCGGAAGTCTTTGAGCTCGAGGCGTAATTCACGCCGCCCTTGCCATTCATTGAGTTGGGGTTGATAGACGATGTCGATGGCTTTGATGCGCTCGAAGTGGCGGGCACTCTCGCCTTCGCCCCAGGCCACGGCGGTGACTGCCCGGCCCGCAATATCGAGCTTGAGCATCAAGTGGCGATTGTCGCTGCCCATGGTGCGCGCCGAAATAACGTGGCAATTGCGGGTCAGCAACAACGGCGCGTTGTTGTGTTGACCACACGGTTCGAGGGCGGCCAAGTCAGTCAATATACGCATATCGAGGTCGGCGGGGTCGAGTTCGGCATCGATGGGCAATATGCGGACACCGCCGGCGATATGATGGGCGGCGGCGTAGTCGTTGAGCGACTGGCGTAAGTGGTCGATGGCGTCACTGTCGATGGTAAACCCAGCGGCAGCAGCATGACCCCCCATTTTGATGAATTCCACCCCGCAATTACGGAGCGCCCCAACCATATCAATCAAGCCACCAGCCCGTCCCGAGCCCCGTGAATGCGGGATGCCCCGCTCGATGATGATGGTGGGGCGACTAAATTGGTCGGCGAGCCGGGCTGCCACTAAGCCGACCAAACCGGCATGAGCGTGGGGGTCGTCATGCACGATGATGGCGTCTTGGTGACGTTGAATAGCTTGGATATCGGTGGCGATGCGCTCTTGGAGCGCTTTGGTTTGCTGTTGACGTTCGATATTGATGTCATTGAGGAATTGGGCTTGGGTGCGCGCCACCTCAGGATCGTTGGTGAGCAATAATTCATAGGCTGGGGCGGCGTTGTCGAGGCGCCCGGCGGCGTTGATGCGTGGCGCCAGCTTGAAGCCGACATCACCGGCATTGATGGGCAAGCCGTCGAGCCCAGCGACGTGGATGAGCGCCCGGATGCCGGGGCGTTGGCTTTGGGTCAAGCAGGTGAGGCCTTGGTGGACGAAGGCGCGGTTTTCGCCGGTGAGCGGTCCCAAATCGGCCACCGTCCCGAGTGCCACCAAATCAAGCAGGGCATACATGGCGTGCTGGGGCAACGGCATCCCCAATTGCCCCATCGCTTGCACCAGCTTGTAGGCGACGCCCACCCCAACGAGTCCTTTATCGGGATAGCCACAAAACGGCAGGCGCGGATTGACCACGGCCGTGGCAACGGGTAAATCTTCGGGTGGGGTGTGGTGGTCGGTGACCACGACATCGAGCCCGCGGGTATAGGCGTGGGCGACCTCGATGCGATTGCTGATGCCACAATCGACGGTCAGCAAGAGTTGCACACCGCTATCGGCCAAACGATCGATGGCATCGATGTTGAGCCCATAGCCTTCGCCGATGCGGTGCGGGATATAGGGGGCAATATTGGCGCCGAGTTGGCGCAAGGCATCGCAAATCAGACTGGTGGCGGTGATGCCATCGGCATCAAAGTCACCATAGACAGCAATGACTTGGTGGGCGTGGATGGCATCGATGAGGCGCCGCGCGGCTTTTTCCATATCGTGCATGAGTAAGGGGTCGTGACGAGGGTCAGTGTGTTGCAAAAAATCAGCGATGGCGCGGGGTGTCGTATACCCACGAGTCGTGAGGAGCCGCGCCAAAAACGGTGAAATATGCGATTGTATCGCCAAATCTTCAATGATTTGGCTCGGGACTGTGGGGGCTAATTGCCATTGCGTGTTTTTGATTGACAGGCGGGCACTCATAGGGGGTATCGCAGGCACTGAGGTTGCTGTTGGCGCTAAGTATACCACGGGTGATTGTGTTACCATGACATTGCCTCCTGTATGATATTGAAATAATCAGCTAGGCAACCGTTGTCAACCCCTGCAAAGGTACGCGCATGATGATTTCGTTTGATCCCCCCAGTGGGCATTTTCATTTACGAGCGGCAGTCGTTTGTTGGCGTGATGACCATCTGTTGATTCATCAAGCCGTCGGAGACCGTGTGTGGTCATTGCCTGGAGGGCGGGTCGACATGGGTGAGTCGAGTGTGCAGACGATTATCCGCGAAATGCGTGAAGAATTACTCGTGACGGCGCAGGTGGGGGCATTGCTCGCGACGATTGAAGTGCTTGATCAACGCGCACACGGTGGCATGTTCCACGAAGTAGGGTTTTATTATGCGGTGACGATGCCCGATGCGCCGTGGCAAGCGATGCCCTTTCGCGGCCCTGAAGCTCAGCATCCAGCTGATTTTTGGTGGTGTCCGCGTCAGCGGCTCAGCGAGATTGTCATGTTGCCACATAGTGTAAAAACCGTCGTGCTCCATGATGATGGGGGATATCGTCATATTGTCGAAACAGGGAGCGGTGCGGGTGACCGTCAGATCCAGCAGATATCGGTGTCATCATTGCCCCCTACACTATTGTCAGATTAGAACGTTTGTGTTATTATTCGGGCTAGAAAATGTCATTTATGACAGAATGGTAACGGCATGACTGCACGAATCGACACCGCCGCACGGCGACCAATAGAACCACAAACGAGCCTGACCAACTTCCAGATTGGTCAGGCCCTGCGGGTTGATGAGTTGGCGGTGTGTTATTCGGCGACGCACGCAGGGACTGACCGACCGTTAGCTGTGGCGGTTTTGCGCCGTTCTGATCCATTGTCGTTGGCGCGCTTCCGGTTGGCCGCACAACTTGGCGCGCGGGTCAGTCATCCCGGGGTATTGCCGGTGATTGCGGCTGGGCGCGACTCGACCTACGGCGATTATATGGTGACACCTGACGGGGGCGAGCAATCCCTCGATGAAGTACTGATGCAAGGGGCGCTCGAGCCCGTGCATGCGGTGCGGATTTTTAGTCAAGTGGCGACAGTGGTTGATGCCTTGCACGACCAACAAATCATCCACCGCGACATTCAACCGGCGACGATTTTGGTGAACCACGACTTTAGCGTGCAAGTCACCGGGTTAGGGTTTGCAGCGTGTGCAGCGAGTCGAGATCTGATTGATTTCGACGATCGCGATTTGTCGTCGCCCTATTACCCGGCTACACAACGGCTCGGGAGTGCGGTGGCGAATCCGAGTGATGATTTCTATGCTTTAGGAGTATTGCTCTATCACATGTTGACGGGCGGGGCGACGCCCCAAGTCCCGTTGGCGCCACTTGCGTCATTGCATGATGATTTTGTAGCCATTGATCGGGTCATCCGGCGCTTGATGCATAGTACGGACGGGCAGCGCTACGCTAACGCGAGCCAAGCAGTACAGGCCTTGCGGCAAGCAGTGCCGAGTGCCGCAGCGTTTATTCCTGGCGAAGCTCCGCGCCCAGTCGTCGCTACACCCTACGGGCAGTGGGATGCGATGGCCGAGTGGCTCGAAAACCCCCTCGAAGTATTGATGGGCCATGAGCTAGACGACGACTACCTGCAACGGAGCCGCGTGCGAGCCGATGCCCTGCATCATGTCGATGCGGTGCGGCGCTTACTAGAGCGTTGGGCGCGCCAAGGTATCTTCCGCCGGGTCACGTTTAGTCAGTTCATGCAACCGCGTCAGATTTTGAGTTCGAATTTTTATCTGTACGAATTACGAGTGCAATACGAAAAACGGAGTGAGCCCAAAGTTGACCAACAAATTCACCGCTCGGGGCATGTCGTACCGCAAGTGGCCGTGAACGATGTCTGGGATGTGCCGGTATCGGCGCCCGAGCGCTTTGTAGATGTGCCAATGGTCACCGTCAAAATTCCTGGCTCGCAACAAGTAGTCAAATGCGAAGAATGTGGTGGCTCGGGCAAATTGATATGCGGGCAGTGCAATGGGCGCGGCACGGTTGACCGCAAACAAAAGACGCGTAATGCCGATGGCAGTATCGAAGAAATAATCCAAGGCGAAACATGTCATACTTGTGCCGGGTATGGCCGAGTCAAATGTCACGGGTGTGATGGTGTCGGCAATATCCTCGAAGAACAAATCTTCCAGTGGGCACGTTATGGCAAACGCTTCTTTAACGAAGACGACACGACTGGGTTGCATTTGCGTACCCTCAATGCCCAAGCTCAGGTGGTCTACCACGAAGATGTCGATTTGCACGATCCACGCTGGCGCCAAGTGGTACCGCTCCGTGAACTCGTCGATGAAGGGCTCCGTGAAGCGAATCTGCACGTCCGCCCAATTGCTGCCGAACTCATCATCAAGGCGACTCCCGTCACCGAAGTCGATTACAACTACAACAAACACCAGCATACGTTGACGATTGTCGGCTTCCCCAACATCGTGCGTGGTGATTGGTCGATGTACGACATCGAACGCATTTTGTTGTACGCTACCGTGGCGGTATTGGCGTTGGCGATTGTGGTCATGGCGCTGGTAGTGCGTAATTAGGCGACTCAATCATGTAATTGCTGGATGACCCAGCGCAACCAGCTATACACCGTCGTGGCACGGCGTCGTTGTGTAGACTGGTTGTATTGCCCGAGCTGGGGGTGGGATTGCATCTGTGCAAAAATAACATCCTTGGGGGGGACGGCGTGTTGGGTTACCAGTATGTGTGCCATGTCATAAAAAAACGGCGTGGCAAAGAGCGCGCGAATAAGGTCTGTCTTTTGTTGGTGTGGTGTGCCTCGGGTAAATTGGCTCCCACTAGGGGTGATACGTTTGTGGGTGTCGAGTAACCCTAACCAGCGCCCCGCATTGGCATAATAGTCGGCTTGGCGTTTGTCGTACCCCAAATATTCCGTGATTTCGCTGGTAGTGAGCGGGGTGCGGGCGATTTTTTTGACCAAATCAATCACCAACAACAAATTATCGGCTTGCGGGAATGGAATGTCGGCAAATGCATTGGCTGGCGCCGGTTGTGTCTGATGCCAAATCTGTGCTAGATCGGCAACGCTCAGTGGTGTAGGGTCGATGGTGTAGGCGTAGCGCTGAAGTACTGTCAGCGAATTAAAATCGTGGGGGTCGTTGACGGTAAAACGGGTAATAAAAAACGTATAGTTGCTGTAGATTACGGCGAGTGGGACGATGGGTTTGGAGGTCAAGGTCTGGGCAAAGCGATAGGGGTAGTAGAGTTGGCGAATGTTGAGTTCGCTGACCGGGCGGTTTTTCGCTTCACACAAAAAAACCTGTGTGCGGGTTTCGTAGCCGGCATCAATTTCGATTTGGGCATTATCAACGTTAATGGTAGCGTGGGCGGGCGGTGTCGTGCGCGCGATGGTGAATTGGAATTGCCCCGAGGCGCGCCGACCTTGCAGGGTGGTATAGAGTGCGCTATCGCCGCAGATGTCGCTCCAAACCCCACTATTGCGCAAAAAAAGCAGTGCCTCGGCTTCGCTATGAATATCGTGGGCGAGCAAGGTGTCGAGCTGAGGGATGCGAATGGTGTGGAGCCGGGTCGTATGGGTGGCATAATCGAGGGCTTGGAAGGTCGTATACGGGCCGATACTATAGTTGCCGCGACTAATCGGTAAAATACTCAGGTTGTGGCTACGGAAAATCGGTGGCAGGTTGTGCGATTCGTCGAATTTGGCCATCAAGCGCGCTTCCCGCACGGTATTGATTTGGCGAGCACTGATTTCGAATGAGCCGTATTGGGCTATATGTTTTAGGATGGCGTGGCGTTCAAATAAGAGTTGCCAACTTTCGTTAATCGATGGTGGTTTGTTCAAGGGCGTCACCAATTCCGGACCAATACTTCGTTGACCCGTCCGCGCCCAGTATGTTGTGAGTTAATCGCACGATTGGCGCTCACGATTGTAATGGTGTAGTCAGCGTAAAGTTCGTGCATCAACGGGGTATCGGCATTGCTGAGCAGACAGTAGACTCCTTGCTGGCTAAGGGTGCGGTAGGTAGCGGCCAAGGCGATTTGGTCGGCTTCGTCGAAGCCGTCAGCATGGTAGCTAGTAAAGTTTTGCTTGGCAGGGCTGTGGTAGGGTGGATCGAAATAGACTAAACTTTTTGGCGGTACGTTGGTCAGCACTTCATGATAGTCGGCGTGCAAAATCGTGATTTGGCACTGGTTGAGGTAGTGGTGAATGGCGCGTAAGGTGGGCTCGTCGCAAATCAGTGGGTCGCGATAGTTGCCGACCGGCACATTGAAATGACCGCTACGGTTGACACGATACAAGCCGTTGTAGCAGGTTTTGTTGAGGTAGATTAGTCGTGCTGCTTTGATTACCGCAGGAATCTGGGCATAATTCGCTGATTGATCGATGGCCCGGATTTGATAATAGTATGTGGCATTGTGGTACTGGGAATGTTGTCGGAGTAAGCGAATTAACTCGTCGATTTCGTCACGGATGACAGTGTAGGTGGTAACTAATAATTCGTTTTTGTCACAAATAATTGCATTGGCTGGTTGTAAATCAAAAAAAAGTGCCCCTGCCCCAATAAATGGCTCAATATATAGTGGGAATTGGGAATTGGGAATTGGGAATTGGGAATTGGGAATTGGGAATTGGGAATTGGGAATTGGGAATTGGGAATTGGGAATTGGGAATTTTCTGCGCCGTAATAAGTTGTTGTCATGGGTGAAATGTGGGTGATTTGGGAGTGGATTGCGGTCAATAGCTGGCGTTTGCCGCCGGCCCATTTGAGGAATGGTTTGATGTGCGTATAATCCGCGTGCATATCCAATAGCCCCTTGGTGGGTATGTATTTACATACCCATGCGGGCATTATTGATCGATATCGCATTGCGATCAAATATGGGCGTACGGACGCAGCGTTACGGGCGAATAAAACGGCGCATGGATGCGCCGCATTCGCCCGTACGGATGCGCGATGATGCGCCGGGATGGATGATGCGCCGGGATGGAATGCGCCGTATGCGCCCCTAATTCGATTCGACGGCTTTGGCCCAAAAGGCCTCGACTTGCGCTTTGAGCAAGGCGTGTTTGAGCTGAGCCAGAGCCGGGTCATCACGCAGAATCGTTTTGGCTTCGAGTTGGGCGGCATGGAGCAGGCGCGTATCGGTGAGCTGAGCGATTTTGAGGTCGGGGGTGCCGCTCTGGCGCGTGCCAAAGAACTCACCTGGGCCTCGTAGCTCGAGGTCGATTTCGGCTAAACGGAAGCCGTCGCGGGTCTCTTCCATGGCGCCGAGGCGTTTGCTGGTCACTTCGCCGTCGCGGTCACTCACGAGGATACAGTAGCTTTTGTGCTGGCCACGACCGACCCGCCCACGGAACTGGTGGAGCTGCGCCAACCCGAAGCGATCGGCGCCTTCGATCATCATGGTGGTGGCGTTGGGGATGTCGATGCCCACTTCGATCACGGCGGTCGCCACCAAAATATCAAATTCGTGATTGCGAAAGGCCACCATCACGGCGTCTTTGTCTTTGGGACTCATTTTGCCGTGGATCAACGTCACCTTCAGGTCAGGGAAGACTTCGGTTTGCAATTTGACATGCATCTCTTCGGCAGAGGGCAAGTCAGATTTTTCACTTTCTTCGACCAAGGGGCAGACCACAAAGGCTTGGCGCCCAGCACTGACTTCTTTGCGGATGTGTTTGTAGGCCCGCTCGCGTTCGTGCAAACGGATGCGTTTGGTCAAAATGACTTGGCGCCCAGGGGGCAATTCGTTGAGGATTGATGTATCGAGGTCGCCATAAATGGTCATCGTCAAGGTGCGTGGGATGGGAGTGGCCGTCATCACCAACAAGTGCGGATTGTGCCCTTTGTCTTTGAGCTTTTGGCGTTGCTCCACACCAAAGCGATGCTGTTCGTCGACAATCGCAATGCCCAAGCGGTGATATTGCACCGATTCGGTTATCAAGGCGTGGGTGCCTACAATCAAATCGACTTCGCCGTTGGCGATGCCCTCGAGGACGCGTCGACGCTCTTTGGCACCGAGGCTGCCGGTGAGGAGCGCAACCCGCACGCCGTCGCTTTGCTGAGGATCCATGCCGAGCAGCTGTTGGATTTCGGCCAAGCGACTGCGCTGTGCTTCGTCGATACCACTTTGCCACTCGCGCGAGCGTCGCACTGGGACGTTGCCGAGCAGATTCCGCAGGCCGCGGTAATGTTGCTCGGCGAGGATTTCGGTGGGGGCCATGATGGCGGCTTGGAAGCCGTTGGCGACGGCTTGGAGTGCGGTCGCCGCAGCCACCGCCGTTTTGCCGCTCCCGACGTCGCCTTGGAGCAGACGTGCCATCGGCACCGGCGTGCCCATGTCGGCAAAAATCTCACCCAAGGCGTTTTTTTGGGCATTGGTCAGTGCAAACGGTAAGATTGACAAGAAGGCCTGATGCGCCTCGTCGTTGTAGGGGATGGCGTAGCCCTCTTCGCGTTGCCAGGCGATTTTGCGTTGCAAGACACCCAATTGAATCGCCAAAAATTCGTCGAAGCCCAGGCGAGTACGCGCCGCTACAATGTCTTCGGCCGTGCGGGGGAAGTGGATGGCGGCGATGGCGCTGGCTAAATCAATCAACCCTGCCCGTTGACGCACCTCGGGTGGCAAGGGGTCGGCTACTTCGCTGGCGTAACGGTCAACCACCTGCTTGATGAGGGTGCGGGCACTGCGTTCGGCCAAGCCTTTGGTCAAGGGGTGGACGGGCACCAATCGCCCGACGTGGATCATTTCGTCGGGGCTGAGGGCTTGGAAGGGTTGCCAATCGGGGCTGTTCATTTGACGCTGGCCAGCATATAACTCGACCTT